>Ga0315543_1002621_pt1 | contig 17199 bp, 15 predicted proteins | sample SalMarSW160210MG_2_FD_203098 | JGI IMG/M metagenome (GOLD analysis project Ga0315543, IMG submission 203098) | Salt marsh sediment microbial communities from the Plum Island Ecosystem LTER, Massachusetts, United States - Salt Marsh Sediment SW1601-210 ...
GAGTTCCTGTGGCGAAAAGCCCTAAAAAACGTCATAATCGGTCAATTTAATGTTATATTTTAACATATTTTGGGTGGCTAAGTCAATGGTTAATGTCCACAGAGCTAAGGTTTTCTGTCAAATCTCTCATCTTGAAAAGGTTCAGTTGCTGTTGGACAAGGGAGTGTTTCAGTTTTTCTTTCATATATTCTCAGTTTCTTCGATAGGCGGCACAATTTCTGATATTAGCCGAGCAGCTTGATTAAGTGTCTAAAGCAATCAACACAGTCACTCGAACCGGTTTTGTCTTGACTTGGTGTAGACCGGGGATACAATATGGCCTTTTTGAAGTCAGAATGGAAGTTTTTACGTGCTAACCTTACGGAAGTGAATATGGACTTAATTCAAGAAGAGTCTTTGAGCATGGAACCATTGGATAAGATTTTGGCCTCGATTCCACATGCCGGTGACTGCGAACTTGTTCCCATTCTGCAGAAAATTCGCAGAGATTGTGCACTTCGGAGGAGTTGAAAATATGAAAACGTTCAATATACAGACTTATAAAAATCTGATCAAAGAAGTCGGAGGCCTTACCGTGGAGAACTCATTTTTGTTTCTGGGCAAAGTGCAAGAGACATTTGGATGTGTCCCGAGAGAAGTGGTCCGCGACGTTGCGATGAAGACCGGTTTTTCAGAAGCTCGAATTTACGGTGCTCTGACATCATATAGAGACTTCAAGGTGGGGCGGGAGTAAAATGAAGGAAACAAAGCTCTTAACTCGTTGGGTGGGCAAGTATGAGCCGCTGGATCTAAAGGGATACGAGGCCCACGGAGGCTTGGCGGCTCTTAAGCGGGCCTTGGCGATGGGTCCTGAGTCGATAATCGAGGAGATTAAACGAGCAGGCTTGGTTGGCCGGGGAGGAGCGGGATTTCCGACCGGACCAAAGTGGGCAATGGTTGCCGGCGAAAAACAGGGACAAAAATACCTTATTTGTAATGCTGAAGAGGGTGAGATAGGGACATTCAAGGATAAAGTGCTGCTTGATGGGGATCCCTGGATGGTACTCGAAGGAATCTTAATTGCGGCCTGTGCGGTTGGGGCTGAAAAAACCTACATCTACATAAACGGTGAGTACGACCAGACCGTCGAGTTATGGGAGAGTCTTGTTGTTGAGGCGAGAAAAGCAGGGCTTCTGGGAGACAACATCTTAGGTTCAAAAATCTCCCTTGATCTGCAGGTAGTAAAAAGTAAAGGGCTTTATATAACGGGTGAGGAGTTTGCGCTTATTTCATCTCTTGAGATGCGCCGTGCTGCCAGCCGATTGAAGCCGCCATACCCAACAGAAAAAGGGCTGTTTGGAAGGCCTACGGTCGTAAATAACGTTGAAACACTTGCAAACGTGCCGGTGATTTTGGCAGAGGGTGTCGAAGCATATCGCAAGCTCGGTGTTGCGGATGAGCCTGGAACGAGGCTTTTTTCCCTGTCAGGGGACGTTAAAAAAAGCGGCGTATATGAGCTTGAGATTGGTTCAGGAACGCTGGCAGAGTTTATCAACGAATTTGGCCGGGGCACAGCAAGCGGACGGCCCATAAAAACAGTTCAGCCCGGCGGAGGAACGAGTAGGTTTCTTGCCCGGGATTCTCTGAAGTGTAAACTCACTGCTAAAGACATTCGTCAGGCAGGAAGCGGAATTGGAACGGCAGGGGTGATAGTCTACGAAGAGGGTAAAAGAGCAGTGGATATTGTCAAGGAACTGATGGAGTTTTACGGATTCGAATCCTGTGGACGCTGTGCGCCATGCCGGATAGGAGTTGTGAGAATGAAAGAAATCATCGACAAGGTGTTTCAGGGCGAGGGAACAAATGAAGATTTGGAGCAATTACGCCAAATCGGCAAGGCGTGCGTGGCGGTCTCTACTTGTGGGATGGGACAGGCTTTTCCGCTCCCGATACTTTCAGCGTTGGAGCTTTTTCCACAGGATTTCGAGGCGGCTATTGAAAAGGTCTCAGAATAAGAATCTCATTGCGGGGAAACCTAAGAATGAAAGAAGTTTGCTTGAAGATTGACGGCATAAAAGTAACGGCGCCGGAGGGGATGACGATTCTCGAAGCGGCGAAAGGCGTTGGGATTGACATTCCCCACCTGTGCTGCGATTCACGCGTCGAGCCGGCGGGAACATGCCGGCTGTGCGTAGTGCGGATAGAAGGTCGCCCCGGACTGACAATATCGTGCAACACGCTGGTCGCCGAAGGCATGGAGGTGTGTACCGAGAACGAAGAGATTGCAGCGATACGAAAAACGATACTGGAGTTGATTTTGTCGGATCATCGGGTAGCATGCACAAGTTGCGACAAGGATGGGGCGTGCAATCTTCAGGACTATGCATACCGTTACCAGGCCGACGAGGGACGCTTTGGCCTGCCGGAGCGTAGGCCCGTAAAGCCGAATTATGCCACGAACAGTGAAGGCATACTTTATGACCCGGACAAATGTATTCTATGCGGCTTATGCGTCAGGTATTGCGAAGAGGTACAAAGGGCGGAAGCCCTCACATTTGCCGGTCGTCTTGGGCAGATAGAGGTCAGCACGGCTTTTGGTATAGATCTTGACAAAAGCTCATGTGTCCTGTGTGGAGGATGCGTTGAAATTTGCCCTGCTGGCGCAATGCTGGAGCGTGCTGCCATAGGTAAGGGCCGCGAAAAAGATATGACCAGGACACGAACGACCTGTGCATATTGTGGGGTTGGCTGCCAGATTGACCTTAGCGTAAATCCAAAGACAAACAAAATTGTCCACGTAACCAGCGAAGTCGGCTGTATTCCCAACAACGGCAATCTGTGTGTAAAAGGCAGGTTTGCTATGGACTTCGTAGCCAGTGATAAAAGGCTGACCGACCCGCTTATCAAGAGAAACGGCAAATTTGAAAAAGCGACGTGGGAAGAGGCAATCAAGTTTGTTGCAGAACGCCTGAAGAGCATACGTTCCGGATTCGGTGCCGATAGTATCGCCGGGCTTTCATCTGCCAAATGTACGAATGAAGAAAACTACGTCTTCCAGAAATTCGTACGGGCGTGCATAGGTACTAATAACGTGGACCACTGCGCAAGGCTTTGTCACGCATCAACGGTTGCCGGTCTGGCCAGGGCGTTCGGCAGCGGGGCTATGACAAATTCGATTGATGAAATCAAAAATGCAGCCTGCATATTTGTCATCGGCTCAAACACAACCGAGGCTCATCCGGTGATCGGCCTGTATGTAAAAGAGGCGGTGATGAAAAATGGGGCCGAGTTGATAGTGGCCGACCCCAGGAAGATTGACCTGGTCCGATTTGCAAAGCTGCATATCGCCCAAAAACCCGGTACGGACGTAGCGCTTATTAACGCGATGATGAATGTGATTATAAATGAAGAATTGTACGACAAAGACTTTATCAGCGAGCGGACGGAGGATTTTGAAAAGCTCGAATCTGTACTAAAAGACATAACTGCCGAAAGAGCGCAAGCTATAACGACAATCCCTGCGGAGAAAATTCGCACAGCTGCCAGAATATATGCCAAGGCAGATACCGCCAGTATCATTTTCAGTATGGGCATTACACAGCATACGACAGGTACTGATAACGTCCTGTCACTGGCTAATCTGGCAATGCTTACGGGCAATGTCGGGAAGGCATCGACGGGAGTGAATCCTTTGCGGGGACAGAACAATGTGCAGGGAGCCTGTGACCTTGGGGCATTGCCGAATGTATACCCGGGGTATCAATCCGTAGAAGACGCCAAGTTGCAGGCCAAGTTCGAGTCGGCGTGGGGACAAAAACTTTCCGCCCAAAAGGGACTGACAGTTATCGAGATGATGCATGCTATAGAGGAAGATAAAATCAAAGCATTGTACATAATGGGAGAGAACCCCGCCCTTTCGGACCCGAACCTGAACAGAACCAGAAAAGCCCTGGAGAAAGTCGAATTTCTCGTCGTACAGGATATCTTCCTTTCAGAGACGGCGCAGTTTGCCGATGTTGTATTGCCCTCGGTATGCTTTGCGGAAAAGGACGGTACTTTCACGAATACCGAACGTCGGGTACAGCGGGTGAGAAAAGCTGTTGCTCCGCCTGGACAGGCCAGAATTGACTGGGAAATTATCTGTGATGTTGCAACACAGATGGGCTATCCGATGGCATACGGGCACGCCGACAAAATAATGAACGAAATCGCAGCGGTCACTCCCATCTACGGCGGTATCTCGTTCGAGAGGATAGATAAGGTTGGACTGCAGTGGCCCTGCCCGGATAAAGACCATCCCGGCACCAGGTTCCTGCACGAGGGAACATTCAAGAGAGGTAAGGGTAAATTTCACGCCGTAGAATATAAAAATCCCGACGAGCTTCCCGACGAAAAATACCCTTTTGTGCTGTCGACCGGCAGGCAGCTATATCAATTCCATACAGGAACGATGACAAGAAAGTCAGCCGTGATAAATCAGGTTTCGCCAACAGGATATGTGGAAATACATCCCGATGATGCAGCCGAGCTTGGTATCGCCAGCGGCGAGAGCATCGAGGTAATCACCAGGCGCGGTAAGGTAACCACCCCGGCAAGAGTGACCTGCAACATCGAAAAAGGCTGGCTGTTTATGCCGTTCCATTTCCGCGAAGGCCCTGCCAATATGCTGACCAATGACGCATTGGACCCGACGGCCAAGATACCGGAATTCAAGGTGTGTGCCGCGGCCGTTAACAAAACGAAGCAGCCTGTTTAGAAGGTGACTTAATGTTGATTGGTTTTGGCCGCTATAAACCGGCCATTTCTAAAACGGCAGGTACATGCCGCTCCCACCCCAAAGCCATAATATGAATTCCTTGGCAAGAACCCTTCAATTCTTTAATCAGACGGGCCGAGATTTCTATACTTTTTTCAACTCTTCCTTCTTTACCCGCGCTGGTCAGCTCATTAATAATCGCGTCGGGGACATGGACTCCGGCGACATTGGCATTCATGAACTTTGCCATACCGGGCGATTTCAAAAACACAATTCCGGCCATGACAGGGGCTTTCAGATGCTTGACCTTTTCGCAGAAGTTAGCAAACTTGCCCACTTCATAAACTGCCTGTGTCTGGAAGAACTGGGCCCCAGCCGCAATCTTTTTCTCCATCTTTATAATCTGCGGTTGAAGCGGGTCCGCGCCTGGATTTACAGTTGCTCCCAGGGCAAATTGAGGCGGCGCACCCTCTAATTCATTGCCGGCCATATCTTTGCCGTTCATTAGTCCCTTGGCTGCCGAGAGAAGCTGTACAGAATCCAAATCGAATACAGGCATCGCCCCAGGATGGTCGCCTAATTGAGGATGGTCGCCGGTAAGACACAATAGATTCTCAATGCCTAATACTGCGGCGCTTAAAATATCCGACTGCAAACCAAGGCGATTGCGGTCCCGACAGGTGAGCTGCATGATGGGCTCGAAGTCTTTGTCTTTCAAAAGACGGCAGGTCGCCATGGAACCCGCCCTCAATACTGAGCTTTGCAAATCAGTGACATTGAACGCATCGATTTTGCTTCGCAGGGGCTCCAGTTCATCTATCACTTTTTCAACTTCGATACCCTTAGGCGGCCCGACCTCACAGGTAATTACGAATTTGCCTTCTTTGAAGCGCTCAGTAAGTTTCATGTTTCAAAAATCTCCTTATTCTCGCAAATCCCGCCCGGGATTCTTCGGACAACAGGGATTGCTTTTATTTTTCTATGTCATAAAACGATGTTTCTCGCAAATCTTTGGAAGGCAACATCTTGCTGTGGTCTCTGGCCTTGTGGAATTTCTTTAGGTTTTCCAGCCGGCCTATCTTCTCCAGCCGTTCATAAATCAACTGCCAACCGCAATCTTTCTCCGAGTCAACTTCGCACTTTCCATCTTGGGCCCCACCACAAGGCCCGTTAAGCAGACTCTTGGCACAAAAAGTGATTGGGCAGATACCTCCGGTATAATCCAGGGCGCAGTCCCCACACGCTTCGCAGCGCTCATCTGACGGCCAAAGCCCCTGCAGGCCGCCAACAGATATTGTATTCGCTGACGGGTGCACTACTTTATTGACGACCTTTGAGACCACTTGTACCCCGACTCCACAGGCCAACACAAGGATTGAATCCGCTTGTTCAATCTGTTCCATCTCTCTGGCGAGCCTCGTGGCCACAAGCACCTTATTGCAGAGAAAATCCACTGAGTCTGTGCCTGTCACGTTCTTGCCTGCTTGTTCCATCGCGGTTTTCATTGCCGAAAGCCCTTTTTCCCCGCCGGTTTCGCAGACTTCCGCACAGCCGTTGCAGGCCAGCAGGAAAATATTCGATTCGGTGCCGAGCGAGGCCAGTATTTCTTCCAGGGGTTTATCTTTGGTAAGCAGCATTTTTCATTTCCTCAAGTTCCGGGTCAGCCACCTCAAACAACTTTAAAGACCCTTAATTTGTTTCCTCTGGCGTCGAGCAAATGGACCGCGCATGCCAGGCACGGGTCAAATGCTCGTACAATTCGGACAAGTTCAAAGGGATTGTCTTTGTCTTTTACTTTAGTGCCTATTAGGGCTTGTTCTATTGCTCCGGGTTGGTCTTTATCGTCTTTTGGTGAAGCATTCCAAGCTGTAGGAGTGATAACCTGATAACGGGTGATTTTCGCATCATTGATAGTCATCCAGTGTCCGAGAGAGCCTCGCGGTGCTTCGGTTAAACCGACACTTTCGCCCTGCTCAGGAATCTGGCCCTCGACAATGGTCGGCTCGCCAGGCTTTAGTGCTGTTAGCCAGTCGACCATAGCGTCGGCAACCAGTTTGGCTTCCAGAGCTCTTGCAGCGTGTCGGCCAAGGACGGAATACAAGGCGTCAACACCGGCACCGAATTCGCTGAGGACAGAATCAATCAACTTCTTCGTCACTTCATCGCCCTGCACATAATTGCTCACCATTCGCGCCAACGGCCCAAGCTCGCAGACCTTGCCGCTGTACCGCGGGGACTTGATGAATGAATAGGCTTCTTTCTTATTAGGCGCTGGCTGTGTTTCGCCTTGAGCAGGATTTTTCCCTGAACCCGAGTCCGCATACCAGGAATGCTTTATATCCTCCCCGATATTCTCCTTGGAGAAAGTATCAGGCTTCAATTCCGGGGAAACAACGCCACTTTTGAATAGCTGGCCTGTCGGCAAATCAAAGCCGCCATAAGCAAGAAGTCTTTTACAGCCTTTGCCAATCTCGAAATAGTCGCTGTAGGCTTTTGCTACAGCTATCACGTCCGTGATGTATCTATTGTCAATAAAATCACGTATTTCGTTCAATCGCCACAGGAAATTAGTTATTTTGTCCTCGGTGAGCTGTTCGGTGACCCCACCGGGTACAATGGCGACATTATGCGGCATCTTCCCGCCGAAAATCGACAGCATCTCCTGGCATTTGCGCCTGATATCCAGCGCTCTTACATAATGGTTCACCAATTCAGCATTCACATCACCGGTTATGCGAAAATCACCCTCGTACCGCGGCACAAAAGGCGCAACATCACCAATCGCACCTGCCGCGTCGACGTAGTCCAGTGCCGCAAGGTGATAGAAGTGCAGGATGTGGGACTGGAGGAAGTTTGAGCCAAGGATAAGGTTGCGGATGAGATTTGCGTTGTTGGGGATTTTATCAGTTAAACCAAACGCATCGTCGAGACACAGTGCCGATGCCGTCGCATGAGAAGTCGGGCAGACGCCGCAGATTCGCTGGGTCAAACGGTTCGCATCGCGCGGGTCTCTGCCCTGCAGGATTATCTCGAATCCCCGAAAGAGTGTCCCTGCGCTCTTGGCCTCTTTCACTACGCCATCATCTACTATCGCTTCAATAGCGAGGTGGCCTTCTATCCTTGTTACTGGGTCAATCTTTATTTTTGTGGACATATCAAATCCTCGAGAGTAATTTTCTCGTACATCGGAGACGTGCCGTCCGGAAACTCCGGCTCAACGCACCCGATACAGGGCGAACCTGCCTTTACGCACCAGCTTACACCATTGTTCCACTGTCTCAAAGGGCAATCGGCATAAGTGTAATGGCCCTTACAGCCTACCTTGTACAGGCAGCCCGGCTCGCCTAACTTCTGGGCGAATTTACCCTTATCAAAGTCCGCCCGTCTTGGGCAGTTCTCATGAATTAACTGTCCAAAGAACAGTTTCGGGCGACCCAACTGGTCCAAATCGAGTGCCTCCGCGCCGGAGAACAATATCACGGATACTGTACCTATAAACCAGTCCGGATGCGTCGGGCAGCCAGGTATATTAACAACTGGAGTCTCGATACCCTTTGCATCAAATACCGCCTTTACGCCCTTGCAGGCCGTAGGATTTGGCTTGGCCGCAGGGATTCCCCCGAAAGCAGCACAGGTTCCAAGGGCAATTGTCAGCAGCGCGTTTTTCCCAAGTTCTTCAACACTCTGCTGAACCGTCAGATGCTTGCCGGCCCGCTCGCCGATACTGCCGTAAGCACCTCCTTCCGCGGTCGGAATGGCTCCTTCTACAACTAATATGTAGCCGCCTTTCCTGTTTTCTTCTGTGTCCTTCAAAACCTCGATGACCGGTTCGCCCTGACCGGCCATTATGGTTGCATGGAACATCAAGTTGAGTTGATGGCCGGGCACAAGCTCATCCAACAGAAGATTCTGAATCCGGGGGCTTACCGTATTCAAAACGGATACGGAACAGCCCGTACAACCCGCTCCCTGTATCCAGATTATCGGATATTTTCTACTAACCATTTGTTTACTCACTTTTTACTCCCTGATATTCTTATAAGTTGTGGAAAACCGTTATCAAGTGTTTATTATTTTTACCTCTGCCATTTTTTAGAAGTCTACTCTTGTTCGAGCGGAGAAAACTGACCCGCGTCAAAGACAAAAGTAGGCGAGGTGGTAATATTCTTCAAATTGCGAGGTTTATTCCATTTCGAATGATTTTTGGGCTTTATATATGTGTACAGATTGTTTGTCTTTCCGAGTTCTTTCAACCTTTCGAATATAAGTATCCATCCGCAGTCACGGTCGGGATTTACTTCACATTTTCCGTCTTTTGCGCCGCCGCAGGGGCCGTTAAGAAGCCCTTTTGAGCACAATGTCAAAGGACAAAGCCCGCCGGTGGTTTCCACGATACATTCACCGCAAAGCGAACAGTACTCGGTGATAAAGTCATCGGTCATGGTTTCACCGCCGAAAATTGTATCACAACCGGCGTGGACTTGTGCGCCCTCGGTTGCGTCTATTACGGTATGAATGCCCTGGCCACAGGCAAGGACCAGGAAGGAGTCGGCTTTCTCGGTTTGCTCTCTATGTTCGACGGTAAGCAAATTCCTGGTAAGTGAAAGCTTACAAAGACTTTTACCGCTTTCCGTTGCTGCGGCACCGACTACGTTTACGCCTTTTGCCTGTAAACGTTGTTTCATTTGCTGGGTTTCCTGCTGGCCTCCTGAACGGCACTTTTCCGCACAGTTGCCGCAGCCGACAACAAAAACTTTTTCACCTTCTTCTAAAGAGCCGAGGAGTTCATCCAATGATTTCTGGATAGTAGCGTGCATTTTTTATAGTGCCCCTTATAAAAGTTTACAGTCCGGCTTCGTCAAGAATGGCCGGTATCTTATCTTCCCAACCTAAAGCCATTATGTGAATGCCGTTACAATAGTCTTTAATTTCCTTGATAGTCCTGACGGCGATTTCAATGCCCGTCTCGCCGGACTTTGCTTTTTGTTTATCCTGTTTCAACTGCTCAATAAATTGCTCCGGGACCTTCACGCCGGCAACATTTTCATTCATATACCGAGCCATTCCGGCGGATTTCAATATCACTATGCCTGCCATAACCGGTACGTTGAGACCACGGATTTGTTTTACAAACTGCTTAAACTTTTCGGTGTCGTAAACAGCCTGTGTCTGAAAAAAACTTGCTCCGGCTTCGACCTTCTTTTGCAGTTTGATGATATGAAGCTCAAGCGGCTCGAACTCCGGCGTAGCCACTGCTCCGAGGAAGAATTCCGGGCTTCCATCCAGTTCATGTCCGGCTAAATCTTTGCCTTGCTCCAGAGTTTTGGCAGCTTCAAGCAATTGTACTGAGTCAAGGTCAAAGACCCCTTTGCTTTCCTGATGGTCGCCCAGTTGTTGATGGTCACCGGTCAAACATAAGACGTTCTCAATTCCCAGTCCATAAGCGCTCAAAAGGTCTGATTGTAAGGCCAACCGGTTGCGGTCCCGACAGGTCATTTGTAATATCGGCTCCATACCGCGCTCGAGCAGGAGACGGCAGGTGGCAAGCGACCCGAATCTCATCACCGCACTCTGAAGGTCGGTAACATTAAAGGCGGTTACCCTTTTTTTTATAGATGCCGCTTCATCGAGACATTTGTTGATATTTACTCCTTTAGGAGGACCAACTTCACTTGTTACGACAAACTGTCCACCTTCCAGCGATTCTTTGAATTTTGGCATTTTTTCCAATCCTCACTTATGAGGCTGTCTTTCGATAAAGTAGTTCACTCATTCTTTACTTTAGACCGGCGGCCCTTTTGGCCGACTCTACAGTATTATAAAGCAGCATTGTTATTGTCATTGGACCTACTCCGCCGGGTACGGGAGTAATAAGGGATGCCTTTTCCTTCACTGCTTCGAAATCCACATCGCCCACAAGGCGATAACCCCTCTTTTTTGTTGCATCTTCAACCCGGTTAACCCCGACGTCAATCACAACCACGCCTTCTTTTACCATGTCCGCCGTAATTGTATTCGGCCGACCGGCAGCCGCAATGATGATATCCGCCTGCTGTGTTTGGTGAGTAAGGTCTTTGGTCCGAGTATGGCAGACCGTAACGGTGGCATTGCCGGTTTTGTTTTTTTGAATCAGCATATTAGCCAGGGGCTTGCCCACTATATTGCTCCGACCTACGATTACAATGTTGGCTCCCTCGATAGTTGCTCCGCTGCGCATCAGCAGTTGAATAACACCGTGCGGCGTACAAGGCAGAAATGTCTTTTCGCCGACCATCATCTTGCCCACGTTCATTGGGTGAAATCCGTCGACGTCCTTATCGGGGTCGATTGCAAGAAGAACTTCGGCTTCATTGAGGTGTTTCGGTAAAGGAAGCTGCACTAAAATGCCGTTGATTTTGGGCTCTTTATTCATCCTTTCCACCGCTGCCATCAATTCTTCCTGCGTGGCCTCTTCGGGCAGTCGGTTATCATCGGAATAAATCCCTATCTCCTCGCATGCACGTTCTTTTGCCGTAACGTATGACTTCGAAGCGGGGTCCTCGCCGACTAATATAACACCCAGTCCGGGTACAATCCCCTGTTCTTTTAGTTTGGTCACTTCCTTTTGTAGTTCCGCCCGCATGTCTGCGGCCACCTGCTTACCATCTATAATTTGTGCCGTCATTAGCATATACTCCCTTTATAGCATATTACGACCTATTAGAATAGCCCCTGTACCTTTCCGGTTTTCACATCCACATCAATTCGGCGGAAGGCGGGGTTCGACGCCGTGCCGGGCATCAATTTTATGGCACCCGCAACCGGCACAATAAAGCCCGCACCTTTATATACGAGAATGTCGTTAATTGGAAGCTCCCAATTAGTGGGTCGACCCTTTATGTCCGGGTCGTGCGACAAGCTGAGGTGTGTCTTGACCATACAAGTTCCCAAAGTCTTCGAGACAGGGTCGGCTTCCATCGCCTTGGCTTTTTCCAGGGCCTCGTCGGTATAGGTTACGCCGCTGGCCCCATAAACTTGCTTGGCAATTAATTCGACACGCTTTCTCAGGGGAGTTTCCAAATCATACAGGTACTTGAAGTGGTTCTTTTCGCTGCAAGCTTCGATTACTGCTTCTGCTAATTCGATTGCGCCGTCGCCACCTTTAAGCCAGTGGTCGGAGACCGCAGCCAGAGCCCCGTTTTGCTCGGCAATTTTGCGTACAAACTCTATTTCGGACTTGGTGTCGGTGTGGAAACTGTTTATACAGACCACCGGGCGGACGCCGCTTATCTTGACGGTTTCGATGTGGGAGACAAGGTTTTCGCAGCCCTTTTCCAGCAATTCGAAATTTTCCTTGGTATATTCTTCGGCCAGAGGTATCCCCGGTTTTACGGCAGGTCCTCCGCCGTGCATTTTCAGGGCACGAATAGTGGCGACGATGACAATGGCATTCGGAGTTAAGCCGGACATACGACACTTTATGTTCCAGAATTTCTCAAAACCAATGTCGGCTCCAAACCCGCTTTCGGTAACGTGGTATTCGCCCAATTTCGTCCCAAGCATATCGGCGATGATAGAACTTTGGCCCACGGCAATATTTGCAAATGGCCCTGCATGTACAAATACGGGCTGGCCTTCGATGGTTTGCAGAAGACTCGGATTAATAGCATCGACCATCCAGGCCGTCATTGCTCCGTCAACTTCAAGGTCGGCGGTAGTTACTTCATTGCCTTTCTTATCGTATGCTACCACAATCTTGGCCATACGCTCTCGCAGGTCTTTCAAATCTTTAGCAACTGCCAATATCGCCATAATCTCACTTGAGACGGTAATCTGGAAACCCGAGTCCATCTCATAGCCGTCCATTTTTCCGCCCCGGCCGATTCTGATGTCACGCAGCGCCTGGGCGCAAAAATCCATCGCCCATTTCATTTGCACTCTTTCCGGGTCAATATCTATTCGCTTTAGGCCGCTTTTTGCCAACCGGGCATCATCATAGTTGTTTTCATGCTGCATCCGTGATGTCAGAGCTACCATAGCTAAATTGTGGGCGTTTGTAATACTGTCAATATCGCCTGTCAGTCGGATGGAGAAAGGTGTTAGCGGAATACACTGCGCCAAACCCCCGCCGGCAGCCGAACCCTTAATATTGAAAGTGGGACCTCCGCTTGGCTGGCGAATTGCACCGACAACACGCTTGTTGAGCTTGCCAAGACCCTCAATCAGTCCGATGGCCGTTGTCGTTTTTCCTTCGCCCAGCGGTGTCGGCGTGATGGCGGTAACATCAATGTACTTTGCCGATGGAGCATCTTTCAGACGCCCAAGGGCTTTCTGATAATCGACCCTGGCCAACTTTCGACCCATGGGAATAAGCTCATCTTCGGCTAGTCCCATCTCATCGGCCAGTTGGTGAACAGGTTTCATAGTTTCTTCGGCAGCTTCAGCAACCTGCCAATCTTCCATTTTTGTTGGGTCAAGCTTCATAGATTTGTCCTCGTTTTAATTAATAATTATTTTGGCATTTCCAAACACACCTTTTTCGTGTTTTAGATTCCCTTTTTAAGAGCCCTTTATAGTTTCCGAAAACCGGCAAAATAGATATAATCATAGAGCTATTTTCTTGCATTATTGTGCTGTTTGGGCCAATGCCTGACATCTAAACGCTATTTGAAATTCCGCAACATAGCACACTTTATTGTTACTTGTCAAATATTATCTTCGGTGGCATAATCCACAATCCATCGGAACTACACCCAGCATGACGGCCTGAGTGTGGTTCGATGGGATTGGGCTTGATACTACCAGAGGCGGTGGGAATCGACGATATTTCGGTGAAAAGGGAATTTTTTCGGCAAGTTTTTGAATTTAGGATTTGACAGACAGCCGCAAGACGTGTTAAGCTGCGGCCTATGCAAACGGGTGTTTTGTTGGCGCGTTTGTAGCCCTGCCTGGAAGAATATGTAGGGACCAAAGTGGCCGTGGAACCATTAAGATACCACACTTAAGGAGTTCGATAATGACACTATCCACTCACTCCGGTAACAGTGTCAAATTGTCAGAAGCCGGCACTGTAACTCGTCGCTTATCCCTGGCGGGCACCGCAGCCGTACTCGTAATAGCTTTTTTTGTTTTCCTGTTGTGTAAGTGGGAAGCAGTGGCCTTAGCTGCTAATCCGGCCTCGACGGCGGTTGCCGAAAACAGGAAAACTGCCAGTGTGCTGATAGTGACAGGTATCGACCACCCTGCTCACAACTGGCGCCAGACCGCCCCTGTATTGGCTGAGATGCTCCGTAAGGACACGCGCCTGGATGTGCGCATTGTCGAAGACCCGCACTTTCTTGATTCATCCGCACTGCGACGATACGATGTGGTTGTTTTACATTTTATGGACTGGGAGCAGCCCGCCCCGGGGCCGAAGGCGAGAGCCAATCTACAAAAGTGTGTAAAGGATGGCAGAGGTTTGTTTGTAGTGCATTTTGCATGCGGTGCTTTCCAGGACTGGACCGAGTTTAAAAACCTCGCCGGCCGGGTCTGGGACCCAAAGGCAAGGGCACACGACCCCAGAGGACCTTTTCGTGTTAATATTACCGATATGCTCCATCCCATCACGAAAGGTTTAAAATCCTTCGAGATCGAAGATGAGCTGTACACCTGTCTGACGGGCAACCGCCCTGTTGATATGCTGGCCACTGCTCGCTCAAAAGTAGACGGAAAGGATTATCCTATGGCATTTGCCTTCGGTTATGGCAAAGGCAGGGTTTTTCACAGCGCCTTGGGACACGACGTCAAGGCTATCAGCAATCCTGGCGCTGCTGAGCTGTTCCGGCGGGGCTGCGCGTGGGCAGCCGGTATGACGCCGGTTCCACAGAAAACAAAAACAGAGCAAGTGAATAGGAAAATCACAAAATGACTGGTGACTGGTAAAAGGTAAATGGAGAATGGTAATTGGTAAATTCGTCTTAATAACCAATCACCAGTAACCAATCACCAATTAAACAAGGAGAAACGCTAATGAAAGTTGGATTTAACATGCTGTTATGGACAACGCACGTCACAGAGGAGCATTTTCCCCTTCTCGAAACACTTAAGAAGGTCGGCTATGACGGTGTCGAGATACCCTTATTCGAGGGCGATGTCGCTCACTTTGAAAAGGTCGGTAAGGCAATCAGGGACAACGACCTGGGCTGTACGACCGTAACGGTCATTCCGGATGAGCAGCACAATCCCATCAGCGCTGACGCCAGGAACCGCCAGGCGGCAGTGGACCACCTCAAGTGGGCGATAGATTGTTCGGCGGCTTTGGGCAGTCCGGTGTTGTGTGGGCCATTCTATCAGCCGCTGGGTGTTTTCACCGGCCAAGGCCCGACCGAAGTGGAAAAGCAGCGGGCCGCCGAAGTGCATCGCCAGGCTGCCGATATTGCTGCTAAAGCCAACATTACCTTGGCTTTGGAGTATCTGAACCGCTTCGAGTGCTATTTCCTCAATACAATGGCTGACGCGGCGGACTATGTGAAGCGGGTGAACCACCCCAGCATTGGCGTTCTGTATGATACCTTCCACGCCAACATAGAGGAAAAAGACCCTGTCGGCTGCATCAGGCCGCACATTGATGTTATCAAGCATGTGCACATCAGCGAGAATGACCGCGGCACGCCGGGCAAGGGGCATATCGACTGGCCCGGCACCTTCAAAGCGCTGCGGTCGGGCGGATATGACGAGTGGATGGTTGTCGAAGCATTCGGACGTGCCCTGCCGGACCTGGCCGCTGCCACCCGCGTCTGGCGCGATTTCTTCCCCAAAACCGAAGAGGTATATACCGAGGCACTGAAGCTGGTAAAAAAACAATGGGAGGCAGCCGGCTAAGCACAAGGAAATAAAGTGAGAATGTTATTATATTGTAGGATGGGCTTCAGCCCATCGTCTTACTCTTTCAATTATTAGGAGGATTTATGATGCGTGCAAACTGTTTACGGCCCGTTTGGATTGTGTTGCTCTGTTTTGTGACAAGCGCTGCCATTGCTGAAGAAGCTGGCTTTAAGCCCATCTTTGACGGCAAAACCCTCGATGGCTGGAAGGCACCGAATATGAGCTACTGGTCGGTGAAGGATGGGGCGGTTACCGGTCAATCCACCCAGCAGAATCCGGTCAAGTCGAATCAGTTCATCGTCTGGCAACTGGGTGAATTGGATGATTTTGAATTGAGGCTCATGTACCGCATAAGCGGGACCCCGTCGGCCAACTCAGGCGTCCAGGTACGCAGCCGCATTGGCGAGGATGGCCACGTCGCAGGATATCAGGCGGACATCGATAAGGCCGGCCAATGGGCCGGGGCCCTCTACGACGAGCGAGGCAGGGGAATGCTCGCAACGCGCGGTCAAAAAACTGTTATCGACGAGGATGGCAAAAGGACCAGCACCTCGATTGGGGACTCAGCCGCACTCATGGCAAACATAAATAAAGACGGCTGGAACGAATATCATATCATTGCCCGCGGTAACAGCATTGTTCTTAAGATTAATGGCAAGGTCACGGCAGAGGTAATCGACAACGACAAAAAGGACAAAGACGCCTCGGGCGTGCTGGCGCTGCAATTGCACGTAGGGCCGCCAATGGCAGCTCAGTTCAAAGACATTCAACTAAAGAGGCTGAAAATGGCTGAAAGGAAAAAGGTCGTTATGGTCGCCGGCCCGCGCAGTCACGGCTACGGAGCTCACGAGCATAACGCCGGCTGGCTGCTGCTGGCTAAAAGGCTCAACGAAAATATGCCCGGTATCCAGGCCAGCGTGTACACTAACGGCTGGCCAAAAGACCCCACCGCCTTTGATAACGCCGACGCGATTGCGTTCTACTGCGACGGCGGCGGCGGTCACGTCGCTATGCAGCATCTTGAGCAGGTAGACAAGCTCGCGAAAAAGGGTGTGGGCATCGCCTGTTATCATTATGGAGTCGAGATACCAAAGGGAAAGCCCGGCAGCTACATGCTGAGCTGGATTGGCGGGTACTTCGAGACCTTCTGGTCGGTCAATCCACACTGGTTGGCCGATTTCAAGAAGCTGCCTAAACACCAAATCACTCGCGGCGTCAAGCCTTTCTCCTTAAATGACGAGTGGTACTACCACATGCGTTTCGTCGAGGATATGAAGAATGTAACGCCGATTCTCACCGCTATTCCGCCTGACAGTACGCGTAAGAGAGGTGATGACGCTCACGGCGGTAATCCGCACGTCCGCGCACGCTTGGGCATGCCGGAGCATGTGGCGTGGGCGTACGAACGGCCGGACGGCGGTCGTGGCTTCGGCTTCACAGGAGGGCATTGGCACTGGGCCTGGGCAAACAATGATTTTCGAAAGCTTGTTCTCAATTCCTTAGTGTGGATTACAGGAACCGAGGTGCCGCTCGATGGTGTGTCATCGAAAACACCTTCCGCCGAGGAACTGGAGGCTGACCAGGATTATGAGAAGCCGGCCAATTGGAACCGAGAGAGA
>Ga0315543_1002623_pt1 | contig 17195 bp, 10 predicted proteins | sample SalMarSW160210MG_2_FD_203098 | JGI IMG/M metagenome (GOLD analysis project Ga0315543, IMG submission 203098) | Salt marsh sediment microbial communities from the Plum Island Ecosystem LTER, Massachusetts, United States - Salt Marsh Sediment SW1601-210 ...
CCAATCTGCGATTTCCAATCCTGAAATTCGCAGTCTCGTAGCGGTTTAGGATTACGCGTGTGCAACAAGTTGCACACCCTACGGGCACGTTCGGCCGCATTGCAATCCTCCTTCTGTAAGTCGATCGTTAGACTTCTTTGGAATCGATCCACTTCATCATCTTACGCAGTTCTCTTCCAACGTTTTCCAGCTTGCTGCCGTGGTCTTTGTCGTATAGCTCGTTGAAGTTCTTCAGTCCCGATTTATACTCGTTGACCCATTCTTTGGCGAATTGGCCGGACGTAATCTCCGCCAGGATCTTCTTCATCTCGGCTTTGGTCTGCGGCGGGACAATTCTCGGCCCGCGGGTCAGGTCGCCATACTCGGCGGTGTTGGAGATGCTGTATCTCATATAGCTCATCCCGCCCTGATACATCAAATCGACAATCAGTTTCACCTCGTGCATACATTCGAAGTAGGCGATTTCAGGCTGGTATCCTGCTTCGACCAGCGTCTCGAAACCGGCCTTGATCAGCGCGGTCAGGCCGCCGCAAAGAACGCACTGCTCACCGAACAGGTCCGTTTCCGTCTCTTCTTTGTACGTCGTCTCGATGATCCCCGCCCGGGCGCCGCCGATACCGTTACCCCATGCAAGGGCAATCTGTTTTGCATCGCCGGTCGCATCCTGCTGGACCGCCACGAGGCACGGCACGCCGCCGCCCTTTTCATACTCGCTGCGAACAAGATGTCCCGGCCCCTTCGGAGCGATCATTACAACGTTCACATCCTGAGGCGGAACAATATACTTGAAATGAATATTGAAACCGTGACAGAAACCGAGCGTCTGGCCCGCTACCAGGTTAGGCCCGATATGGTCGGCGTAGATTTTCGCCTGGATTTCATCCGGGAGCGTCACAATGATTAGAGCGGCACCGTCCATAGCTGTTTTTATATCGGTTGGCTTAAAGCCATGCTCGATTGCGAGCTTGTAATTGTCCGTCCCTTCCAGCTCGGCGACCGCAACTTCGACGCCGCTATCGCGCAGATTCTGGCTGTGCGCATGACCCTGGCTGCCGTAGCCGACAACCGCCACCTTCTTGCCCTCTAAGGCATCGATAGGAGCATCATTTTCGTAATGTATCTTTACTGCCATAACTTCATTCTCCTTGTCTGTGCTAAATAATTAGCAATCCAATTACTTTTCCGGCCAATCCTAACCACAAACTACCGATTAAGCAAGAAATTTATATACCCGCAAAGCCCGAATCTCGCCCCAGAGCAGGAAAGCCCTCCTTTAAAAAACTCAGGTAACATTAGAATCCAGCCAGCCAGTAAAATCGCCGAATTGACTCCGTTAGGCTCCAAGAGACATCTGACAGCTCGTAATTGACTTATTTTACTTGACGACCGCTGTCTCCATCTGGTACATTACATATTAGCGAAAATGGGAAAAAGCCGTTAGTGACCCTGTTACTCAAAACATGGATGCAGGAGGATAAAACGATGGCGTTTGCGATAATATCACGATTTTCAGGGATTATCTCTTTACTGGTCACAATCTTTCTTCTAAATAGTACGACCTATGCAAAATACAGCGGCGGCATGGGAGTTCCCAACGACCCATACCAGATCGCCACGGCAGAAGACCTGATGCTGCTGGGTGATAGCACCGAAGATTACGACAAGCACTTCATCCTGACCGCCGACATCAACCTTGATCCCAATCTCCCCGGTCGCAAAATATTCGATAGAGCATTGATCGCCCCGGATACGGATCCAAATGACTTACGGTCTGAATTCCAGGGGACACGTTTTGCAGGTGTCTTTGACGGCAACGGCCACACGATCTCACATCTTACAATCAGAGGCAAGCACTACCTGGGTTTGTTCGGAGAGATAGACGGAGCCGCGATTTTCGATCTCGGCCTGGAAGCAGTAGATGTCAATGGAACCGGTGATTTTGTCGGCGGCCTCGTGGGCCTCAACTGGTGGAGTGGCATAATCACTAAAAGCCACAGCATCGGAACAGTCGACGGACATCGGTTCATCGGCGGCCTCGTGGGCTTAAACGATGGTGATATCACTAACAGCTACAGCACAGCCACCGTCGATGGAATTCAAGATGTCGGCGGCCTCGTGGGCGCCCATTACTGTGGCAGCATTACCAACAGCTACAGCACCGGCAGAGTCAGCGGAGATCAGGATGTCGGCGGCCTCGCAGGCGACAACACCAGTAGCATCACCTTAAGTTTCTGGGATATGCAAACTTCTGAGCAGACCACCAGTGCCGGCGGCGAAGGTCTGACCACCGCCCAAATGCAGGATATTATTACTTATCTGAACGCCGGATGGGATTTTGCCGATGAATCTCTCAACGGTACATGCGACTACTGGCAGATATCACCCGGCGAATACCCAAAATTGCGATTCGCAAGCGACAGGCCGGCGATGCCTGAAGGACTGGGGACGGCCGAGCAGCCCTATCTGATTCGCAATGCCTCAGACCTGGGAACCGTATGTTTTGAACCTACAGATCATTACCGTCTGGAAGCCTCCATCGACCTGTCGGGAATTACCTGGTCCACGGCGGTCATCCCCTGGTTTGGAGGATCTTTCGATGGCAATGGATACACAATCAGCAATCTCCATATCCAGGGCGGCAACTACCTGGGTCTGGTCGGTCAATTGCGACATGGAGCGACGATTTCCAATCTGGGCCTTGTAGCGGTAGATATTAATGGAACGCATGATTGTGTCGGTGGCTTCGTGGGCTTAAATTGGGAGGGCGACATCTCCAACTGCTACAGCAACGGTTCGATCAGTGGAAATAACAACTACGTCGGCGGCGTCGTGGGCTGGAACAAAAAAGGCAACATCACCAACAGCTACAGCAACGGCACGATCACAGGCTATGGCCGTGTCGGCGGACTCGTGGGCCTCAACAGTGAGGGCAGCATTATCGCGAGCTACAGTACCGGCTCGGTTAGTGGAGATGACTATGTCGGCGGACTCGTGGGCGTGAACAATCATATCATCACTACGAGCTATAGTAAAAGCAGGGTCACAGGCAATAGCTATGTCGGCGGCCTCGTGGGCATGAACAGCTATGGCAGCATCACCAACAGCTACAGCACCAGCTTGGTTAGTGGAGATGGTTATGTCGGCGGCCTCGTGGGCCAGAACAGCTATGGCAGAACCACCTTAAGTTTCTGGAATACGCAAACTTCCAGGCAGACCACCAGTGATGGCGGCAAAGGTCTGACTATAGCCCAAATGCGGGATATTAATACTTATCTGAACGCCGGATGGGATTTTACCGATGAATCTCTCAACGGTACCTGCGACTACTGGCAAATCTCCCCCAGTGGGTACCCAAAATTGCGCTTTGCGGGCGACAGGCCGGCGATGCCTGAAGGGCTGGGGACGGCCGAACAGCCCTATCTGATTCGCGATGCCAGAGACCTGGGAACCGTATGGTTTGAACCTACAGCTCATTACCGTCTGGAAGCCTCTATAGACCTGGCAGGAATCACCTGGTCCACTGCGGTTATCCCCTGGTTTGGAGGATATTTCGATGGCAATGACAACACAATCAGCCATCTCCTTATCAAGGGCAGTAACTACCTTGGTCTGGTCGGTCAATTGCAACATGGAGCGACGATTTCCAATCTGGGCCTGGTAGCGGTGGAGGTTTATGGAAAAGGTAACATCGGCGGCCTCGTGGGCCACAACAGTGGTAATGTCACCAACAACTATAGCATCGGCACAGTACGTGAAGATGATATCTTAGATCGGAACATCGGCGGGCTCGTCGGCTACAACGACGGAAGCATCACCAACAGCTACAGTGCCGGTATGATTCTTGGAGGTAATAGTAACTACAACATCGGCGGCCTCGTGGGTACCAACGATGGCAGCATCTTAGGCAGCTTTAGCACAGTCATGGTCAATGGAGGTATCAGTGTTGGCGGTCTCGTGGGTGAAAACGACGGCAGCATCATCAACTGCTGCTGCAACGGCACGGTCACAGGCGAGTCGTCTGTCGGGGGCCTTGTAGGCCGCAACCGGGAGGGCAGCATCTTCAACTGCTACAGTACCAGCAGGGTCAGTGCCAGCAGAATCAGTGAATATTGGGGCCCCGGCATATTCGGCGGCCTCGTGGGCTACAACGACGGCAGCATCACCTTAAGTTTCTGGGACATGCAAACTTCTGAGCAGACCGCCAGTGCCGGCGGTGAAGGTCTGACCACAGTCCAAATGCGGGATATTAATACTTATCTGAATGCCGGATGGGATTTTGTCGATGAACCTCTCAACGGCACCTTAGACTATTGGCAGATATCGCCTGGCGAGTACCCAAAATTGCTCTTCGCAGGCGACCGGCTGGCAATACCTGAAGGACTGGGGACGGCCGAGCAGCCCTATCTGATATGCGATGCCGAAGATCTGAAAACCGTATGTTTTGAACCTACAGCTCATTACCGTCTGGAAGCCTCCATAGACTTCTCGGGAACCACTATGAATGTTATCCCCTGTTTTGGGGGATATTTCGACGGCAATGGCCATACGATCAGCCATCTCCATATCCAGGGCGTCAACTATGTGGGCCTGTTCGGACTATTAGATTCCGAGGCGGTGATTTTCAACCTGGGACTGGAAGGAATGGATGTCAATGGGACGGGCTATTATGTTGGCGGCCTCGCGGGCTACAATAATAAGGGCAGCATCTTCAACTGCTACGGCACCGGCACGGTCACAGGCGATGATTATGTCGGGGGTCTTGTGGGCATCAATTACGGCAAAATCAGCAATTGCTACCGCACCGGCACGGTCACAGGCGATCGGCATGCCGGGGGCCTTGTGGACACAAACTGGGGCGATATCACCAACTGCTACAGCGCCGCCAGGAGCGGTATAGATGGCCAACTCAGCATCGTTGTCCGATATAACAATAAAGTTGTCACCGGCTGTTTCTGGGATATCGAGATTTGTGGATTGCCAAGCGGTCACATTAGAATGGGCCTGGCAACCGCCGAGATGCAGACTGCCAGTACATTCATCGAGGCCGGCTGGGACTTTGTGGGCGAAACAGCTAACGGCACCGAAGATATCTGGTGGATTCTCGAAGGCCAGGACTATCCGAAGCTTTGGTGGGAAGAATCCGATTTATGATTTACTATTTATGATTTATGATTGTTTCCGCGTAATCCGCGGTTAATGAAGAAGATTATCTACAGCACGCAATACGCATAACGCAGTCCTTGGGACTCCTTACGGAGAACGCAGTACGAACAAAGGACGCCGTCTCACGGAGATTTTTTCTGGAATTTGGTTGATTTTTAATCATATTTTCGTATAATACATAACGAATTCGTATATCGTATATTGTATGTCGTATGTCGTGTTAAGAATTGGAGAGTTAGAGAATTTCGAGCATTGAGCATCCGCGTTCACCCCATAAGACAGGCTCAGCCGGCATCTCGCAGGGTAAATCTGCGGTTAATGAAAAAACAGGGTGATATCAGGGGAAAAAGAAGCAAAAATTGAACTAAAATATGCAAAAAAAGCCAATTTTGTGTAGGTTATTGGGATTAATTCGTAGCTAATATGAAAAAACAAAGCCAATTTTCAAATGGGCAAAGTGAGCGTAAGTATATATATAAAAGGTGATTATGAAGAAATGTGACGGTTTGGGCTCGAAAAAAACAAACCCAATTCAAAGCCAAACAAACCCAATCGCCGGGTTTTGACTGGAAATCCGCAACAAGTCGAATGGGTGCGTAATGACAGAACTCGAAGCACAATTTACAAAGTACGATTTGAAAAAACAAAGCCAATTTTCAAATGGGCAAAATGACGTTAAGTCAATGCTAATAATGGTTTATGGAGATTTTGATGGGCCGAGGCGGCGAAAAAACAAACCCAATTCAAAGCCAAACAAACCCACTCTCAGTTAGCCCACAGCACTGCTGGGGGATTGAAAACGAATTTGAAAAAACAAAGCCAATTTTGCCGCTCTTGACGCTGGGATTGAGGTTTGATATTCTATGCCGGGAATGAAAATGAATACGAAAGGAGAAAGAATGGTTAATATGAAACGGCGGGAATTTCTTGGATTGATCACCGCTTCGGCGATGGGCGGGCTTTGTTTGAAATCGCTGCCAACCCATGGTAATCCGGCCCAGACACAAGAAAAGAAGGAAAAAGACATGCCCGGCAAAGAACCCCCTTTTAAGATTTCATTAGCACAATGGTCCTGGCACAAACGGCTTTTCGGCCAGGCCGAACCGAAATTGGACAATCTCGACTTCGCAAAAGAGGCACACGCCCTCGGCATCAAAGCTATCGAATATGTCAATATTTTCTTCAAGGACAAGGCTAACGATACGAAGTATCTGGCTGAGATGAAAAAGCGTGCCGGGGACCTCGGTGTCAAATCCGTGCTGATTATGTGCGACGGCGAAGGCGCCCTCGGCGATCCGGAGTCGGATCTGCGCAGTCGGGCCGTTAACAATCATCATAAGTGGGTCCGAGCGGCAAAGTACTTAGGCTGCCATTCGATCCGTGTCAACGCGTATTCGAAAGGTCTGTCCGACGAGCAGCAAAAGCTGGCCGCCGACGGACTGAGAAGGCTGGGTGAATATGCCGTTGGACACGATATCAACGTGATTGTCGAGAATCACGGCGGCCTTTCATCCGACGGGAAGTGGTTGACCGGTGTTATCAAAAAAGTGAACCTGCCCAACTGCGGGACGCTGCCCGACTTCGGCAACTTTCCGCCCGAAACCGACATTTATAAGGCCGTCGAGATGCTGATGCCGCACGCAAAATCCGTCAGCGCCAAGAGCTACGACTTCGACGAAAAAGGCGATGAGACGAAGATCGATTACTACCGAATGATGAAAATCGTGCTGGACGCCGGCTACAAAAGCTATGTCGGCATCGAGTACGAGGGCGAGAGGCTAAGCGAAACCGAAGGCATCATCGCCACCAAAAAGCTGCTGGAGAAAATCCGCGAACAATACGCGAACGCATGAGATGAATATCAGGTCGAACGCTTTATATTGGCAAGGCAGATTCGGGCGTTTCTCTTGAGGCCTTCGAGGCCCAAGCGTTTGATTGGAGATTTGGCAAATTTCGCCTCGAACGACTCGGCATTCAAACTAAGAATCTCCTGTAAGTCGATGTGTGCCCTGTCGCGATAGAATTTGAACTGCCTGTTCCCGCAGGCCGGCGCCTGTTTCTGATAGGGACAGGCAGCGACACACTCGTCACAGCCGAACAGCCGGTCGCCGATTTTCTCAGCCAACTCCGGCGGGATTTGGCCTTTGTATTCTATCGTCAGATAATTGATGCACGCCCCGGCGTCAAATTGCCCATCGGGCCTCAAGGCGCCTGTCGGGCAGGCATCGAGACACTTGCGGCAATCGGCACAGTCGCCAGCAATAGGCCCGTCAGTCGGCAGCTTCAGGTCGGTGACAATCTCGCCGAGAAATATCCGGCAACCGAGTTCGGGATTGATAAGCATGTGGTTTTTCCCGATAAAACCAAGGCCCGCCCTGACCGCCAGCGCCCGCTCGGCAAGGGGCACCGAGTCCACGCAAATTTTGGACTTTACGCCGGGCCCGGCAAGTGACTTGATAAAATCGCTTAGCTCATACAACCGCTCTTTGAAAAATGAATGATAATCTTCATATTGGGCATAGCCGGCGATTCTACCCGTCGGGGCGGCCGCATCAGGCGGTTTCGGTTTATGCTTCGGCGGAGTGTAATTAAGGCCGACGACGATAACCGACTGCGCATTTTCAAAGAGCCTGGCCGGATCGAGCCGCTTCTGCAGATTCCGGTGCATGTAATCCATCTGGCCCGCGAAGCCGGACTTTAGCCACTCAGCGAAAATTTCCGCCTGCCGGGCATCGATCGGCGAAGCATCCGTCACGCCAACCAAGTCGAAGCCAAGCTCAATTGTTTTATGCTTTATGTCTTGAGATAAACTCATAAAAGCGATTATACTAAATACCGGCACGATTTTTAAGCCCGCATTTATTGGTGACGAAATGGAGAATCGATAAACATGGAATCGAATTCGAATTTATTACCCACTCCGCTTCGCGGTATCATTCCGCCGCTGGTCACGCCGCTTCTGGACCGAGATACCCTCGACATTGCCGGCCTGGAGCGGCTGATCGAGCACATCCTTTCCGGCGGAGTTCACGGTTTGTTCGTTTTAGGAACGACCGGCGAGGCGCCAAGTCTCAGCTATCGGCTGCGATACGAATTGATTGAGCGTGTCTGCTCGCTGGTCAAGGGTCGCGTGCCCGTGCTGGTTGGAATCACCGACACATCCTTTGCCGAATCGGTCAACATGGCCGTCAAGGCGAATGACGCCGGCGCCCAGGCTGTCGTGCTGGCGCCGCCTTATTACTTCCCGGCAGGCCAGCCGGAGCTATTGGAATATATCAGGCATCTAACGCCCGAGCTGCCGCTGCCTTTATTCCTGTACAACATGCCGAGCCTCACCAAGGCGGTTTTCGAGCCCCAGACTGTGCGGGCGGCAGCCGAGATAAGCGGCATTGTCGGCCTGAAGGACAGCTCCGGCAACATGGGATATTTCCACCAGCTCCAGTTTCTGCTGCAAGAGCAACCGGATTTCTCGCTCCTGATGGGCCATGAAGAGTTGCTCGCCGAGGCGGTTTTGCTAGGCGCCTTCGGCGGCGTTTGCGGGGGAGCAAACATCATCCCAAAACTCTATGTCGACCTTTACGACGCCGCTCGCACGCAGGATCTGGAAACCATGGAAGCCCTGCACAAAAGGGTCATGCAGATCAGTACTTCCATCTATGGCGTCGGGCGCTATCAGTCAAGTTATCTCAAGGGCCTGAAGTGCGCTCTTTCGTGCATGGGCATCTGCAGCGACTTTCTGGCTGAGCCGTTTCACCGTTTCCGCAGCGCCGAGCACAATGTTATTCGCCGTCATCTGGAAGAGCTTGGCATCGTACAAAAACAATAAGAACATTTTTCGATAAGGTCAAAGCGTATGCAGGGAAGTCTCGGAACAATCGATATCGCTATTTTGCTTCTTTATTCCTGTGTCCTGATCGGCATGGGCGTTTACTATTCGCGCAAGTGTCGTACAGCCGAACAATTCATGGTGGCCGACCGCACGATTCCCGCCTGGGCGGCCGGCTTGGCCGTGATGAGCGCCTATACCAGCAGCATCTCCTACATCGCCACGCCAGGCAAGGCGTTCGATTCCAACTGGCATCCGATTATCTTCGCGCTCTGCATCTTCCCGGTGGCCTGGCTGGTCTGCAAATACGTCGTGCCCTACTATCGAAGAACAAAGCTGATTTCCGTCTACGCGTTTCTCGAAGAAAGGCTGGGCGCTTGGGGACGAATTTACGCCGCATTTGCTTTCGTGCTGTATATGATCGGGCGCGTGGCGGTAATCCTTTACCTGGCCAGCCTTTTGCTGGATACTTTCGTGCCGTGGAACATCGCGGTCGTGATTATCGTCATCGGCCTTATTACTATCGTCTATACGCTTCTCGGCGGGATGGAGGCCGTTATATGGACGGACGTTATGCAGTCGATAATCATGATTGCCGGCATTCTATTCTGCGCCGTCAGTTTGTCGATTGCTGTTTTCTCCGGGCCGGAACCTCTAATACAGGCGGCAATCGACAATCATAAATTCAGCTTCGGAAGCCTGAAATTTACACTAACCTCTCAGGAGCACCTGTTTAACCGCACTGTATGGGTGATGATTATCTATGGTATCACCGAGGCCCTGCGGAGCCTGCTGGCCGACCAGAACTACGTGCAGAAATATTGCTCCGTCCCCACCGAGCGGGATGCGAAACGCTCGGTCTGGATTGCGATGCTGATTTATATTCCGCTGACTGCGATTTTTCTTTATATCGGAACAACGCTTTTCGCGTTTTATTCGCCGGGCGGCCACGAGCTTGGAGAGGGAATCACAAAAGGCGAGCAGATATTCCCTTACTATATAGCGACACAAGTGCCGGCAGGTTTGAAGGGACTGATTATCGCTGCAATTATCGCCGCAGCAATGAGCACCGTCGATTCGGCGCTGAATTGCTCGGCAACGGTTCTGCTGCTGGACTTCTACAAGCGATATCTCAATCCGAATATCGGAGAAGGGGCCAGCGTTCGGTTTCTGCGCGCCGCGACGATTGTGTGGGGCGTGCTCGGGACCGGCGCGGCACTTTTGATGATCCGGGCAAAGAGCATCCTGGATGTGTGGTGGCAAATCTCCGGAATCTTCGGCGGAGCGCTGCTGGGTTTGTTCCTTCTGGCATTTATGAAAGTTCGCCTTAGTTTATGGCAGGGAATCGTATCGATAGGCGTGAGCGTCATCGTGATCAGTTGGGGGACATTCGCCCGCGATTTGCCCGATTCGTGGCAGTGGGCGCAGTGCAATCTTGACTCGATTATCGTCGGCGCCGTAGGAACAGCCGCCCTGATGGTTGCCGCCGGCCTCTTCGCTTTGATGAACAAAAACCGAACCGTAACGACATGAAAAATATTTGGAGGTGTGTATGCCCGTCAATAAGTTCAGAAACAGCTTCAACACAAATATCAAAGCAGCAACAATATTTATAGCTGTGACATTGTTTTTGGTAGTCCCGGCTGCCGGCAAGACAGCGGTCGAATGGGACTTCAGCAAAGGTCTGCATGGCTGGGCGGGCAACAGGCAGGTCGAAAATCTCTCATTCTCGCCGGAAGGACTGCTCGTCAAATCTACAGGGGAAGATCCGTGGATCGAGGGTCCTTCTGTGGACTTGCCGGGCGATAAAATAATCAGAGTAAAAATACGCATGAAATCGAACGCCGACGCCGGCGCCGAGCTGTTCCACGGCAGAATATTTCGGGCGGGAGATTCGCTTCCGTTCACTGCGCGAACCGATGGAAAATGGCACGATTACTCACTCGTGATTCGGGACAAATTAGGCCCCGGCACACGCTTTCGTCTCGACCCCTGCACCGGGGCCGGTGCCGTGACTGTCGGGCGAATCACAATCGAAACAATCAGCGAAATCCTCGTCCCCTCGCTGGAGAAACCCGGAGAACCAAACAGGACATCAGAACGCATGGCTTCGGTCAAATCGGGCGGCCTGGAATTCGAGCATTATGGAGTCACATGGGGCAACTTCGCCCTTAAAGTCAACGGCGTGGAAATGGCAGCCGGGTATCAGGGCGAACTTATCGGCCTGGTGTTCGAAGAGCAGCCCGAATGGCTCAATCTCAAAAATGCGAACGTGACATTCGACAATACGTCCACGAGCAGAGCAAATTTCAAAGACAGCAGGGGCGGCACATGGGAAATTCGAAGGAGCATAAAATCCGCCGGACAGAAAGGGACTCTCATCGTCGGAATCGAGCTGAAAGCGGACAAAGACAGGGACATTATTTACGTCCCATGGCTGACGATTTTTCCCGGACTGGGCACGTTCGGCGAGCGGAAGGACCAGGGCCTGTTTGCCGGTCTGGAATATCTGTGTGACGAACCCAGCAGCAGCGAGGCCGACATCGCGACGCCGGACCATGTCCGCCGTATCCCCGACCCGGTTAAGATAACCTTTCCGCTAATGACGATTACAAAAGGCGGCAACTATATCGGCGTCATCTGGGAGCCATCCGATACGGTCGCGGCAACTTTCGATTCACCCGACAGGATTTACAATTCGGGCGCCCATGTGATGGCGCTATCCGGCCCCGGAGTCGGTGACCGCCGGTTCGAGAATGCTTTCTGCGGCCAAGCGCCGCTGAGACTCCTTGCGAATCAACCGCTGAAACTCACCGTGATGATCATCGGCGGCAAAGGAAAAAGTGTTGTCCCCGCGGTTCGGCATTATGTCGCATTGAAGGGGCTGCCCGACGTGCCTCAATTCGAAGGCGGCTTCGATGCCGCGGTCGATCTGCTCGCTCATGGCTGGCTGGATTCGCAGATCAATGAGGACGGTCTCTTCCGGCACGCGGTCTGGGGCAACAATTTCCCCGCCGTCCCGGCGGCCGATGCCGCGATGTATATCGACTGGCTCGTAAATATCACCGAAAACGAAAGCCTCCGCGAAAGACTCAGCAAGGAAAAAAATCACGCGCTGAGCAGGATTCCATCCGGGCAACCTTTTTCAAGCGGCGTCTCGCACGCCCATCTGCCCAATACCCCCCTTGTTTTCGGGCGAGTTTTTGAATTCGTCCGGCAAAGACACAGCCAGGCACTGAACCTGATAACAGGCTTCGATGACGACGGCGTGAAACTCTACAGGCCGGGCGAGACAGATTATTCGAAAACGCATTTTGCAAAACATGCCAACGGCATTGCCGGGAGGGACATGGCCGGGATTCTCGAAGGAGCGACCCTGTCGGCGGATAAAGAGCTGATCGGCGAAGCACTTGAACTGCTCGACAAACAGACCGCCCTTTACGTCGACACCGTGCCGCGCGGGGCACAGACATGGGAAGTACCGCTCCATACCCCCGACATCCTGGCCTCGGCGCACATGGTGAAGGCCTACGCCCTAGGCTATATGATTTCGGGCAGGCAGGAATATCTCGACCAGGCGCGGTACTGGGCGTGGACGGGAGTTCCGTTTGTGTATCTGCATGCGCCGACGTCCGGTCGAGTGGGCGCTTACTCGACAATCGCTGTGCTGGGCGCGACCAACTGGAAGGCTCCGCTTTGGCTTGGCCGGCCGGTCCAGTGGTGCGGACTGGTTTACTGCTCGGCCCTGCACTTGCTGAGCGAATGTGACCCGGACGGCCCGTGGGACAAAATCGCCAGGGGCATCACAGTAACGGGCCTGCAAATGTCATGGCCTCTGAGCGACAAAGAACGCCAGGGCCTGCTGCCGGATTTCTTCGATTTGAGAGCGCAAATCGCCGCCGGCCCGGCCATCAATCCCGGGACCGTACAGGCACACCTGGCGGAACTCTACGGCAAGGGCAAAATATACGATGTAAAAAAACTTCCCAGCCGCGGCTGGTTCGTTCACGCCCCATGCGCGATAAGAGATATTCGCGAACGCGAAGAAAGCGTCACGTTAACGGCAGACGGCTGGGGCCCCAGGCAATACTACGTCCTGATTTCCGGCATTGAAACCGAACCGGGCGAGGTTTTAGTTAATCCCGGCAAGTCACGCACACTCCGATCGGCCGAAACACAGTATGATCGCAAGCAAAAGATTCTGATAATCGCACTTGAGGGAAAATCAAAAATACAAATCAAATAAAGAACTCGTTTGCTCACTTCGATATGAGCTTCATCATATCATCGAGATCTGTTTGCCGGTATAACGGCAAAAAGCTATAGGATGTGTCGGCATTTGGGCTCGACGGTACATATATCGAGAGCCCGCAGTAAGAAGGCTCAACAGGCAACTCAGATTCTCGAACCGCCTTGCTCACAATAAGAGAGCCCTGGCACCATTCAAAAAAAACGTCGAGTTCTTTGCCGGCAATATTATCATTAGTCGAGTTAAGAGCGTAAAAATAAGACTTCAGGTCATAAAACTTCTCGCTCTCATATTCGAAAAGAGGTGAACATGATTTGGGCCGATACAGACCTGGGGACTCCTTACGGAGAGCAGGGGCACGTCCGAAAGATTTCAGAACGGGGGCGAGTTTTTCAGGGAGTCTTTTTAGCTGCTCATTACTAATCAGAGTGTACAGAGTGTAATGTTCATCTTCCCGCATGATAGTTCCGGCAAGGATCTCGCCGGTGACATTCGGATCCTGAGAAACTGCTCCAATTGTTTTTGTGTAGTAGGTATTCGGCGCGCCTACTATTAGCGGCGAGGCCATGATATATTCGGCGGCATCGGCAAAATTATATAGGTTCTGAATCGTCGCACGACCACACTGCTGAAGGAAAAGGAGCCTTACCTTGCGATCCGTTTTCTGATTAAAGCTCGCGACAATCTCAGCCGCTTCTGAAGCACGAAGCCATTTACCCGTACCAAACTGCTTGTTCTTTTTACGATTCGCGGATGGTTTCCGGTCCAGACACATGTGATTTAATGACCCGCCATGGTCCAGGAAAATTATGCAGTAGTTTTTTGCGACCCACTTTTTGCTCACCCATTCGAGATATTTTTTCAATTCAGCTTCATCTGCGCTGTCCTCGCTTCTCAGAGTAGTTTCTTTTCTATGTGTTTTCCCGTCTGCGTAGTACAAGCCAATTCGTTTCATTCCTCTACTGTCTATAAAATCCGCCTGAACGACAACCGCAACCTCCGAGTTCGAAAGTCCGTTTCTTAAGTCGTGCAGTATCACTTCGCCATAAGAACTAAGATCGTTATCATAGGACATATAGTAAACGAATACCCACTCGTATATATTTGCTTTTGAGGGAATCAGTACTATTCCAAGCAGGGCAAGCAATAATATCAACAACCATAACTTCGAATTACTCGCAGAATTTCGCATAAGATTATTATCCGGCTGATAACAATTTGTTCAAGACATATTACGTTTGTGTCGCGATTTTATAGCAGGCCTGACAAAACCATTGTATTCGGGCGGGAAAGGAATTATTATGGCCGGTAATTAGCACAAACGAGGCAAAGAATTATGACAGAACAGTTGATTGGTATAATAGGCGGCACGGGTTTGGGCGATGCGCTTGCCGAGCGTATTGTTGACGCGGAGCTTCACGATGTCGATACGCCGTTCGGCAAACCAAGTGCGACGATTTTGGTCGGCAGCTTCGGCAAAAGAAAAATCGCATTTCTGAGCCGGCACGGCGAAGGGCACAAACTGCCGCCCAGCGAGGTGCCGTTCGCAGCCAATATCTTCGCCCTGAAAAAGCTCGGCGTCCATACCGTGATAAGCAGCGGAGCCGTGGGTTCGCTTGTCGAGCAAATCACGCCGGGGGACCTGGTTATCGTCGATCAGTTCATCGATAAAACGTTCAGGCGGACAAGCAGCTTCTTCGGCGGCTACGGAGCCGTGCACTGCGAGATGGCAGATCCGGCTTGCGGGCGGCTTCAGGAGATGCTTATCGATACCGCAAAAAGCATCGACGTAACAACACATTCGAAGGGCACGTACGTGTGCATGGAAGGGCCTCAGTTCTCCACGCGGGCCGAATCGCTTATGCACAAGGCATGGGGCGGCGATTTGATCGGAATGACCGCCATGCCGGAAGCAAAATTAGCCAGGGAAGCACAAATCTGCTACGCCCTTATCGCACTGGCAAGTGATTACGACTGCTGGAAGCCGCATGCAGGCGGCAAAGACAAGCAGACACTGCTTAAAGAAATCATAGGAAATCTGCAGGTGGCGACGAATAACTGCCTGGAACTTATAGAGGCCGTCCTGAGCAGCGAGCATGAGCTTGCCGGCGAAGATTGCCACTGTCGAAAGAGTCTCGACTTGGCGGTCTGGACCGACCAGGGACGGATAAAAGCAGATGACAAAGAAAAGCTGAAAGTGCTTTTCGAATAGTCAAATCCATCTGCAATAGAAAAACGTGAAGAAAGGGCGTTTATGAAAGATAAAGATAATCCTACGGCAAGTTCAATGCTGAAAAAAGACGATCTTATCGTTATCGCCGGCGCCGGCGGCTTTATCGCCGGGTCATTGGCCCGTTATTTCCATGATCAGGGTTTCACGCGTATTCGTGCGATCGATAAGAAACCCCTTCCCGAATGGTATCAGGTTACCGACCGAGTCGAATCCCTGTGCCTGGACTTGAGCGACGATTATAACTGCCGAAAGGCCTGCGAGGGCGCGGTCGAAGTCTACAATCTCGCTGCGGATATGGGAGGAATGGGCTTTATCGAACGCTTCCGTATCGAGTGCCTGCGCAGTATCCTGATCAACACCCATATGATTGAAGCGGCGTATCGTGCCGGGGCTCAGCGGTATTTCTACTCATCTTCGGCCTGCGCTTACAATGTCGAGCTGCAAAAGGATCCGAATGTGCGGGCCTTAAAGGAATCGGACGCCTACCCGGCCATGGCCGAACGCGGATATGGCTGGGAAAAGCTCATGTCCGAGATGTTCTGCCAGGAATACCGGGCCGAACGCGGTCTGCACACTGCCATTGCCCGTTTCCATAATGTCTACGGCCCGAACGGTACCTGGGACGGCGGACGCGAAAAAGCCCCGGCGGCCCTCTGCCGTAAGGTCATCGAGGCAAAGGATACGGGTAAGCACGAGATCGTAATATGGGGTGACGGTCACCAGACTCGCAGCTTCATGTATATCGACGACTGCACAAAGGGCATCGACATGATTATGCACTGCGAGGAGCTGATCGCCACGCCGATTAATCTGGGCAGCGATTTCCTGATCTCGATCAACGACCTGGTCTCCATTACCGAAAAAATCGGGGGCATCAAATTGCAGCGGCAACATGACATGAATGCGCCGCGAGGCGTCGCCGGGCGAAACAGCGACAACACTTTCATCCAACAGGTTCTGGGCTGGGCCCCGAGCACGCCGCTGGAAGAAGGCATGAAAAAGACATATGCGTGGATCGAACAGCAATACGAAGATCGTAAGGCGGGCAAGCGAACTGTCAGCTAAGTGATAGATGTTCCATGACTCGGCAATCCAAAACTCAAATAACGGACATTGTGGGAAACATACCCTACCGTTTGGCCCTGGCCGGCGGATGGATCGACCAGCCCTACGTCTCGAAGCACAATCCCTCCGCCCCCGGGTCTATGGTCACGGTGCAAATAGTGCCCCAGTTTCGTTTTATGGATCGCAGCGGAATCTGCTCCAGCACGCGTACGATAGCCATTGAGATATGGAACGGGAAAATACCCGATCGCGACAAAGCCGAACTGGTCAGGGAACTCTATCGTCTCGAAAACGAAGGCAAAAAAGAACTCTCGGGCTCTCAGGACATGATCGGCCTGATATATCCCGGCATCAACCGGCTGGATTACGACGTTAATTATGAGGGCGGCTATTTCCCCCGGCATATCGAATCCAACAACGATCTGGACATTGCCGCCTGGCTCAGCTCGGTCCTCTATCTGGTACCGATGAACCAGCGCCCCGACCGATACAATCCCCTGGGACGCAGGAACTTCGATCCGCAGTGGGTGGCCCGGCTCGGCAAATCGGGCCGGGACTGCTTCAATGCGATTGTCAGCAAGGACCTGAACGGTCTCGGGGCGTCGTTTAACGAATGTATGCTCTGCTGGGAGACGATCCTGCCGGACGTGGTCGAGCAT
>Ga0315543_1002627_pt1 | contig 17153 bp, 18 predicted proteins | sample SalMarSW160210MG_2_FD_203098 | JGI IMG/M metagenome (GOLD analysis project Ga0315543, IMG submission 203098) | Salt marsh sediment microbial communities from the Plum Island Ecosystem LTER, Massachusetts, United States - Salt Marsh Sediment SW1601-210 ...
GAGCAAGCGACATCCCTTAAAGATGTCGTGTTTGTTCTCTTCGATTCCCGGACTTACCAAAGCTATTGCTCCGCTCTGCAAGTTCACCTCAACCGCTTAGAAGCGTAAGAAAACAAAACCTCAAGCGACAGCCACCTGAGAAGGGGGGATTTATTCCCCGCCGATAAAGAGGCTTTTGGCATTGTGAGCGAAGCGCAGCAATCCCATGCCTCGCAATGACAGAAGAGTGGGGTGTTGAGAAAAATAGAGTTGACCCTTTTTACGTGAAGAATCCTTTAGGGTCGAATAGCCTTAATAAAGTCACTTCCTCTTTAGCTACTGGCTGAGCCTCTTTTAAATTGGGGCTGACCTTAAGTTCCCAGCCAACTTTTTCTTCTATCCCGGCTATGGCTTCTTTTACTGCCTGTTTTGGTTTGGCTGGGATATAGGTTGTCAGCGTAAAGGTTTCTTCGCCGCCAATCTTTTCGAAAACGCCGACATCTGTTACCAGTGTCGTCACATTTTCCCCAGTGAAGGTAATATAGGGCACTTTTTCCACTAATCTTTGCTTCCCCGAGTTAATTACCACTACAGTCTCTCTGTTACCGCTAGCTATATCGTTGGATCCTCCCGAGCCGACCAGATATGTTACGCCGGGAAGTTTTGTAGAGTTCACATTGCCATATTTATCTATTTGCCCTCCTGCCAAAACGCCCAGGCATTGAGTTGACGAGCCACCGACGAAGACCCCGAGCATGGTTTCATTATTGTTCAGTATTTTGCACGTGTGCATGTTGTGATAGCTGAATATAAACGGGTCTGAAGCTCTCGGCAGGTAACCATACATGCCTATCTCAGCCATTAAATCCACATCATAGCCCTTTTCTTTGAGTCCGTAGGCTGCCACCCAGGCTGCCAGGTTTGACAGTCCTGCACCGGCGAGTATCGTCTTGTATCCTCCGGCAATGAATTTGTCATTTACAACCTGTGCAGCGGTAACCACCATCTTCTCCAGCGAGTTCGGTTCTTCGTTGAAATCCAGATTTGGTATCTCAGCCACTGTTTCGTCTTTCCACGAATCCGAATGAGCCTTCCCTCTAAGATAAAGAAGCCTGTCACTACCGAGTTTCGCAAGATACTCGTTGTAGTCCTTGCAATCCAAAATCCAGTACTTTATCCACTCCGAGAATTTTCGCTCGTCCCTTGATGCTTCCCTGCTTTCAGTGAGGAAGTCGTAGTCTTCGAAGTAGTGCTCGAATTCAGGCAGGCCGCAATTTGGCATCCCCGCGGGATGCGCCCCATAAGGGACTTCGCAGACCGCCTTGACCATGTAAGATGGAATTCGGACAAGATGTGAGTGACTACGTATATATTCCGTGGGAACGATTTTCTCTGCGCTGACGATGACTCCATGTTTTGCCCCCCAGGCCCCAAAGACATCAGCCCCCAATGGATAGGTAATAATTGTGTTTCCGCAGCGATCGGCAGCAGCGCCGTGGACCAGCGCAATATCCGGTCTCAATGCTCTCATGAGCCCTATTTTCTGGCCGGGGGCAAACGGGTCATCGATGACCGTAAATGATTCCTTGTTTTCCTCCTCCATGGAGCTTCCCACAATTGACCTGGTGGGAATTACGCTCCAGCCCATTGCTCCAGCCAGGAGTCTCTGGGGGATGGTAAGCATCGTCCAGTTCTCGAACTCCACTTCACCGGAGAGGTAGGCTTTCTGAGCCACGGGATTCGGTCCTGGCGATGGGTATACATCACCGATGAAACTGGCTATGATTTTCTTGGCCAGTCTTCCGTGAATTAGAGACAGCACGGTTGCCGTGATGCCATTATTTATAATGGTGAACTCGGGGTTTTTGTCCCAGAACTCCCTTACAAGCTGGTTGAATAGAGCTCCCCCTCTTCCGGCAAAACCGATGGACATTCCTTTTTTAACGTGCTCTCTTATAGCTTCATCAAGTGAGCAGACCTTGTCTTCACCTTCAACTACGGGAAGTCGGAATTTCGAGTCTAGGAAAGCTTTTAGCTCTTCTGTCTCCATCATTATGATCGAACGTTTCAGCTGAGTGGGCTTTTAGTTTGTCCAGGGTAATAGTTTAGTTTCCCCAAAATCCTGGTTTATGCTATATCACCCCCCTCACACTGTCAAGCGCTTTTCGAAATGGGTTAAGTATAAACGTGGTTGATTTAGCGATTTCCATATCTTTCTTTCAATCCATCTAACCATTCTTGAATTTGCTGTACTCCTGTCTGTGCTTTAATACGCCAAGCATTTACCTTTTCCTTAGACAAGCCGTCAAGTAATTTTTCTACAAAGCTTGCCATTAAAAATCCATTTTTGAGGGCTAATTCACAACAGGCGATAAATAGTGTTTCGTCATAAACAGGGACAGGTCTTAGTTCACGATTACTGGAATTGATTTTAGTTGTCATTATCCCAAGACTTAGATTAGACGTATGCGAGAATTGACACTCAAATACGTAATCCTTCTCATACAAAGCTAAGGAATCCATAGCTTTAGCTAATTTCTTATAATGAAATATGGTGCTACCATCTGGTCTATTTGGTATCTTATGCAGTACCGCATCTATGATAGTTTTGTCATTTTCGCAGTTTCCACAAAGGAAGTAAGCCTCAGTGACCATCCTGATTAAAGATATGGCTTGTGCGTAATATGCTTTTTTCATAAGTTCTACAGAACATCTTATTGAGTAGAAGCTTCTTACCAATAAAAATAACCAAACCCAATCGGTGTCGCTATTTTTGTCATCTAAGCTTCCAATTAGGTTGAATCCATTTATGTATAGACTCATCATTGTTGCTACTAACTCGAATACCTCAGGATGGTTCTTAATCGTAATAGCTTGTGCTTTCTTTTCAGCTTCGATGAGGTTCAGTGTAATATTATTCATAGTTCATCTCTTCATTTTCTAAGTGTTGTTACACTAGCCACAATATACGCCCTCTGTTTTAAGCCTTTTGGCTTTCTCTTTGGGTGTTTTCTCTTTGTGGTAGGCTTTGTTCTTGTAAACGATACGAGCTTTGGTTTCGTAGGCATAGCAACCTTTGCTTGGTTCACTACCTCAGCCCAATTCTTGAAGGGTATTGGTATTCCCATCTTTTGTGCTGGCGGGATATTGCCTAACGTTTCGTGTTCCTTGAAAAAGTTATAGTGGATTAGCCAAGCATCGGTTAATAATTCGGCTGTCGTCATACTCTTGAAGCCACGTATAATCTTTGTCCTATCCTTCAATGTTCCCTGAAACCTTTCAATGATATTGGTTGAATTAACATTCGTGAAAGGCGTACTTTGAATGTGCTTAGTATCACCACCAAACACTAAATCAATCGCATTTATATAAGCTCCCATCTTGTCGGTGAGAATTCTCTTTGGTGATTTGCCCGCTCTCCGTCTGGCTTCGTTCATTACTAAAGCTGCCTGTTTGGTTGCTCTGCTCTCAGTCAATCTAGAAGCAAGTAAATAGCGTGTCTTTTGGTCTATTACATCAAAGAACCATACTTTCCTACCACCCACCTTCAAAACAGTTTCATCCCCTATCCAAGTATCTCCAACGATAGGCTTGAAGTCTTTTACCCTGTCTACTGCCTCTTTTGAGAACCGCTTTACCCAGTTATATATACCCATTTCCGAGTAATAAGTATTGAATTGCTGGTATAGGTGTCTCTGGATGGCGTCTAGAGGCATACCACCAAAGTAGCAACTTAAGGCTGCCGATATATGATTAGTGGGTGTTTTCATCTTTGGTAGCTTGTCAGCTACAAACTTCCGTTTGCAATCTTTGCACCAATAACGCTATATCCCGTTAAAAGTGCCGAATTTAACTACATTCGATGAACCGCAGTATTTACATTTTAGGCTAGTCATAGTTCCACGTAATCTCCTGTTTTGTTTCTGGGTTTGCCACAGCGAGTACACTTTCGCTCCAGTATAATATCTGTGTCTATATTGTTCTGATAATCCTTCTCAATCCCATTCCTGTCGTCATGTCCGTGTAGATACTCCATCTGGCTATTCAGATTCCAGATAACCTCACGGTCACTAAAATCAAGTTTACCTCTCGGTGGTCGAATGACAGTTTTTTTAAGATTATCTCGTTCAATCGCTAGCGAAACAGCTCTCATTCGCTCTTCATGGTAAGTTAGAAGTATAGCCATCAAAAAGCCTACGCCTACCAAAAGCCACGAGATAATTGGGGGAACGTTCATATGCACCCCCAATTTCTCAAGAACATCAAAGGGGTCTGTCGCAAGTGCAGGGGCAAGCCAGTATATTCTCTTAAGAACGCCCCAACATAGACAGCCGAAGGAGCGAAAATATCCCACACTTGGATATTACATTCACTAGCAATTAACGTCAACCACATTTTGATGTATAATAATCAATAAGCCCCAAATTAGAAGCTGAAAGGGAGGTATTATTGTGATAAGAATAATCAGAGGACTTACCGACGATGCGAAGCGGGAAATTCTTGAAACCGCAGACCATAAATGCCAATGCAATGTTGGGCACGTATGCACGACAGTAGTGAATAGAATCTCCTATTTTATTACTAATGCCCCCAAAGGTGAACCAATTAGTTATGAGACAGTTAAAGTACTTTGCAAGGGATGTATAGATAAGAAACATCATCTTCGTTTATCATTTCCTCCTGTACCAAAATTACCCTTTAATTTCCCCCACTAAACATTCCCGTGGCGGGAAATAACCGTCATGTTGTTTAGCATAACCGAATTGTCTTTGTGTAAATGCCATCCAATATCCACATTTACTACATTTAATAAAGTAACGATAAGAACAACGCTTGGATGCTTTTGTAACTGTACTAAGTTCTCCACACCTAAAACATCTAAATTCACCTACTACTTTTGATTTATTTTTGTCCATTTTTAACTCCTTTCGCTATCAACCACGTTTATACTTAACCTCGAAATGTGGATGCCTGGTGGTGATTGGGGCTCAGGTGAGTCCTCTTTAGCTTGTCTGATTATACAGTGTAGTGTATGATAGGTTAAACTTAATTACTCAGCATAGTTTAGTGCCAATATTCAACTTGGCGGCAAAGAAAAACCAGTCGAGCCGGAGATGGCGCAGAGGTCGGAGATGGAGATAATCCCAGCCATTGACATCAGGGGCGGCAGGTGTGTCAGGTTATACCAGGGTGATTATAACCAGGAAACTGTTTTTGATGAGGACCCTGTGACAGCAGCCTTGACCTGGTATTCGCAGGGGGCACGATGGCTCCATATTGTCGATTTGGACGGGGCGGTTGCCGGTGAGCCCCAAAATATGGAGGTGGTTGAGGAGATAATAAAAGAAAGTGGCCTGTTAGTAGAACTAGGCGGCGGTATCAGGCAAGAAGAGGTGGCAGAAAAACTGTTGCGTCAGGGGGTAAGCCGGATAATTTTGGGAACTGCGGCGATAGAGAACAGGGAACTGGTAAAAAAGCTATGCCAGCAATTTGGCGAGGCTATCGCAGTTAGCCTTGACGCCCGAGATGGCAAGATAGCCATCCACGGCTGGCAGAAGAACACGGTTTTTGAGGTTCTCCAGTTAAGCCGAGAGATGGTCGATGCCGGAGTGAGGCGCTTCATTTATACTGATATAAAAAAGGATGGCACCCTTACCGAGCCTAACTTTGATATGATAAATAGATTGCTTGCTGAAGCAAATGTCCCCGTCATTGTGGCCGGGGGGATTTCCAGGCTGGAGCATTTACGGAGACTTAAGGAGCTCGGTGCGGAAGGAGCCATTATAGGCAAAGCTCTTTATACCGGGGATATCAATTTGGGGGAAGCTATAATCAATTTCGGAACTTAAATCAAACCGAGAAAATCTTGCGATTTCCTTGGGTGCCCAGTTAACATTTAAAGCAAATTTAGCGGGGCCCCTAAAAAGTCGTAAGACTTTTCGGGGTTAGCTTAGGAGGCAAATGTTAAAGTTTGATGATAAAGGCTTGATTCCAGCTATTGTCCAGGATGCCAGGAACGGTGAAGTCCTGATGCTGGGCTATATGAACAAAGAGTCGCTAAAGCACACTTTAGGCACCAGAGACGTCTGGTTCTACAGCCGCAGCCGGCAGGAACTATGGCACAAGGGAGAAACCTCGGGCAATTTCCTCAGGCTGAAGTCCATCACCAAGGACTGTGATAGCGATGCCCTTCTCATAGAGGCTGAACCTACTGGGCCGGTATGTCACACCGGCAACCGGACTTGCTTCTTTCAGGAATTGGAGAGCGAAGACACAGCGTAATAGCCTGGTTCATCTTTTGAACAAGCGCTGAGTTTATCTCCACCCCACCCAAGGCGGGGACGAGTCCCACCCTTATGATAATGCTGGAGAAATCCTAAATTCCAAGCACCACATCCTAAACAATAGAAAGGAAAAATTTAATTCCTCTCATCAAAATACCAATGACCAAAACAGTTTAGAATTTTGATATGTGGATTTGTTTGGAGCTTGGATTTTGGCATTTGGAATTTATCCAATGGGATTGCCAAGCTTCGCTCGCAATGACACCCCACTTGTCTTTGCGAGGCTGACTTTAGTCAGCCGAAGCAATCTCGCAGAGGCCCTGAGATTGCCACGCACCTTTCAGGTGCTCGCAATGCCAGAAGGGGTGTTGAGGAAAATAGAGTTGACCCTTTTTACTTAAAAAAGGGAGGGGGCAGCTTCATGCTGCCCCCCTTTCGAATCTTTATCCGTTCCCGTCGTTGCCACACAGAGCAACCTCTACATTGCCGGCTCCGGGAAATCAACCTGGCAATCTTATTGAGATTCCTCTCTTACTCACCGGCAACCGAGCGAGAACATTATGCCACTGTTAAAGTACTACGCTGTTTATTCGCAAGGATTCCAGGCTGCACCTGTTATATTGCAGCTGAAAGGCGTGAACAGTGCACAAGCTACGTCGTTCATGAGGTCACCTACTGATGTAAGATCCATTCCTAGGTCCATGCCCAAATCTTCCATAACACCTGACAGCGATCCAACGACAGTTCCCGCTAACCCCACACCCCACGCCAGCATGTCGACCGTCCAGGCAAGGGGACCCATGGCCCAGTCGCCCATGGGTTGCATCAGGCTCGGTAGCCAATCGATGCTTTCTGGCAGGAGCTCTCCATCCACTAGTGCAGTCAGAACTTCCTCCATTAGATAGAAGCCAGTCCCAATGATGGTGAACGGGATTTTAGCATACGTTGACGGCGCTATACCCTCATATTCACATTGCGCCGCTACCGCGCCAGGCACCACCGCCATGGTCAGCAGAGCCAGAGCAACACCTATACTGATTATTTTTTTCACCTAAACCTCCTTTGTTTGTTTTGATATTTCGACACTGTCTTACCATCCCGAGTTCCCGGTATCGGGATGACACACGATTTCTTTCTTGAACTCCTCCCTAAACACCTCCTTTCCGGGCTCTTGGCCCACTTTGTTCACTTGCTTAATTGTGTGCAACAAGACAAACCGCAAATGTTAAAATCTTGTTAATTTAAGTATATGTTACAAGGAGTGGGTTGTCAAGTCCCCCAAGAGATTATTACCAGGGCTTTCAAAAGATAATCTCCTGAGGCATGTCTTGACAAACCTACCAAGGTAAGGATATTATGTTTCAAATGAGGCTGGTTAAAAATTCCGTAGTTGCCCAATTTATTTTCCCCCTTGGTTGGGGAAGATTTTGTTGGGCAACCGAGCCCGATAACTAATGCAAATATAGAAATGACCAAAATTGAACAGAAATCAAAATTAAACAGACTCTTTTAATATAGAAGAATAGAAGAAAGGTGGTAACAGCTTAGTTTTCCTAAGATGAACGTGCGTCTAGTTTGCCATATTCTATAGGTTAGTCCAAACAAACTTTTTGGGGAAAATTTACCTGTTACGAAGATTGAGAGTGCGCATAAGGCGAATACAGGCTGCCCTTATAGCCGGGCTTTTGTTATCTATGCTGATATTGCCCCAATTCGCTCTGGCCGCTGGGCCAGAGATAACAAGTGTCGTTGTGCTGGACTACACCTCTACTACCGCTACCATCTTCTGGACTACCAATACTACCAGTGATAGCCGAGTGAATTACGGCACCACTATATTGAGCCAGACTGAGTACGATAGCGCTGAGGCCACGACCCACTTCATAGTCCTCACAGGCTTAACGCCGGGCACAAAATACTACTTTGAAGTTGAATCTACCGATACCTTCGGAACTTCCACTGATGATAATGACGGCGCATATTATTCTTTCACAACAGAAGCCGTAACAGCGTATTCCATTACCCTTGACTCTGTTTGTGGGGTCTGCGGCGAGCTGATCGATGTAGGGGTCTGTGGCGAGGTGATTGGAGTAGAGGCGCTCGTTGCAGCGGCCGGTACCTATCATATCTGCTGGGATTCTCGCTCAGCAGCGAATGCTGTAGGGACATTCACAGCAACCGGGCCTGGAAGCCATACCCTCGCGTTCTATATGCCCGAGGCTAAGAAGGGCATTCATACGGTCTATTTGACCGACAACGCTTATGCCGAAAAGGCTAAGTCTGAATTTGAAGTCTTCCCTTCCGTAAAGATTGACCCCGAGGAGGGACCGGTGGGCACGGAAGTAACCCTCAACTGCTATGGTTTTACCGCCTCGCAGGACATCCGGGTTACCCTCTTCCAGGGCGAGGTACAGAAGGGCGAGGTAAAGACGGGTAAGGCTGATGCCAAGGGTAGCTGGCCGATATCTTATACCATCCCACCCGCCCCTGCCGGTGGCTATATCTTCAAGGTCGAGGGTAAAGAAGGTACGGTATGGGTTAATTGGGTGAACAAGTATTTTGAGGTGACCCCCAAAATCACTGTCACGCCAGATTCAGGCACGGTGGGGCAGAAGATTAATGTAGAAGGTACAGGCTTTGCCAGTGAGGAAGAGGGCATTGAAGTTACCTTCGATGGGGAGGCGAGGAAGGAAAACATCACTGCGGATGAAGATGGCTCCTGGACTACCAGCATCACTGTTCCCATTCGTACATGCGGCCGCTATGACATTGATGCCTCAGGAACCTCGACCAAGGCTCGTAATGTAGATGATGTTAAATTTACCGTAGTCCCTGGAGTAGTGGTTACGCCTGCCCTGGCTTACGTGGGGGATGAGGTTACTGTTATCGGAGGTGGGTTCGCACCCGAGGAAGACGGCGTCAAGCTTATCTTCGATGGGAAGGTTGTGGCTACGGATATTCCCGTTGATATTTATGGTTGCTGGGAATCCTCCTTTGCTGTGCTAGCGAGCACCTATGGCAGCCATACTGTCTCGGCTTCTGGTGAGACAACCGCGGCGGTGACGACTACCCTCGACACTCAAGCCCAAATAACAGAACTCAGCCCGGTTGAGGGTGCTCCCGGCGACTCCGTTAGCCTCACCGGCAGCGGTTTTAGCGGTAATAAGAAATTAACGGTGACTGTTGGTGGGGTTGCCGTGTCGGAGGATATACAAACTCAGTCCAATGGCAATATTGTCATTAGCTTCCGAGTGCCAAAAGGAAGCCCTGAGGGCAAACAGACCCTGGTGGTGACCGACGAAGGCGGAGCTACCGACCAGGTCGACTTCACGGTAACGAGGAAAACCCTATCGACAACTCCTCTGCCCATCTCGCCCAATGACAGCACACTAAGGTCGGGGGAGGTGACTTTTCGCTGGCAAGGGGCAACGGGTAGCACCGGTTATACTTACACCCTAGAGATAAACACAAGCGCTGGTTCCGGAAACATCTGGTCTAAGTCGGGTATCGAGGAAAGCAGCTACACTCTAACCGAGGAGGAGGCTTTACCCAAGGGGACCTACTACTGGCGGGTTAAGATAGTGGATGATTATGGCAACGAAAGCGCCTGGTCGGATTCTATCGAGTTCACGGTATCCCCGATTCCAACCTGGGTATGGGTAGTAGTGGGGGTGGTAGTGCTGATAGGTCTCATGGTCGTGGCCTATCGAGAAACAAAATTCAAGGTAACAGAATAAGCCAGCCCGTTAAAATTTTCTCCCGGTTCTGCAATAACACTTGCAGTCGGGAAGGTTATTAAGTTGGGGGGGAAAATTGATTGTGCGTAACCGCATAATCTCGTATGAAATTCTCCAAAAGGAGCAAGGCGAATTTTCCCCGGCGCACTAAGGAGAGTGGGGTGATATGATTGGCTGTTTACTGCTCATCCCAATCGCAGGGCTTTTAGCGATGATGGGTATATATATGAGTAGTTTGATGGCTTATTTTGCAGCTATTGCCGGAGCCATGGGTATCTATATGGCTGGTATGGCATCTTATTTTACGGCTTTCTTTATTATAATGTTCGGATGAGTCTATGTTAAAGTGTATGTGGGGCGCAATGAAAAAGAGCAAGGCGAATTTTTCCCGGTGCGCTAAGGAGAGCGGGACGATATGAGCTGCTTAGCACTCTTATTGCTAACCGCGGTTATAATTTACTTCGGTGCAACGATATCCTTTTTCCTGGCTGCCGGGATGATACCGCTAGCTATATTATCCTTGGTGCTGATACCATTAGCTCTTCTTTTCACGTGGCGCATTATCTATCCCTGGCTGGTGCGGATGGGGAGATGGTCAGCTCAACTCAAAAATCTCATCTTCCTTGCCATTGTGCTGACGGCCGTAGGTATGGGCCTGGGTTATATTATTGATGTTCCAACTGCCACAATACCACTAGTAGGAATAGAGGTACCGCTCACAGTCCTAATCTTTGGGCTGCTCTTCCTCTTCCTTCTATTACTGGCCATAGTGGTATGGGTGGTGAGGTTATGGCGCCGCGGCTGGCCCACTGTGAGAAATTTCTTCTGGGACATTTCTTTTCGTACTGTTGCCCTGTTCTGGAAAATACTGGTGGGCATTCCTATAGGTATAACCTGGTTTTTCTACCACCCTCCTCTACGCTGGCTAATAGCAGCCCTCCTGTTTTACCTCAGGGGGATTTCAGCCGCAGTAGCCTGGCTTTTGTACAACCCACCATTGAGGAGCATAGCAACTGCTGTCCTTTTCGTTACACGGTTAATCGCTCGACCCACAGCCTGGCTTATATACAACCCACCAATACTCTGGGTTATACAATTTGCGCTCTTCATCCTCAGGCTGATAGCCCGCTCCGTCAGCACCATAATTTATGGTATTGTGTCGTGGTGGCCTGTCACGGGCGTCAAAGGAACACTAAGGAAAGGGCTAAACGTTGAGAGTAAGTCCTATCAAGACTATAAGTATGCCTAGGATGACGATAGCGGCGCCGCCTAGCAAGCCAGCGACGTCCATATGAGTAAAGATTCGGATAAATACTTCCTGTCCAGAGGCTGCCATTCGGGATGTTAAGCTAACTTCCGATATTAAATCCTATCAAGGCTACAAGTATCCCCAGGATGACGGTAGCGGCGCCGCCTAGCAAGCCAGCGACGTCCATATGAGTGAAGACTCGGCCAAATATCTCCTTGCCAAAGGCCGCCATTCGGGGCGTTAATCTACCTGGTTCCTCAGGAGATTCCGGCGCCATCTCATTGGAGTCCCTATCAAACATGGGCAATACCAATTTTCTCCACTCACGCGATTCCCGATAGACTACACCAGCTATTATTATGCCCACGATAATCAAAAAAATCCCTAAAATTAGCACCGCTGTAGATAGACCAACGTCAACTATCTCAACTGGCGCGGGGTTAGCTGTGCCCATTTTCACCTCCTGTTCCCATCAAGTTCATTTAATAATCCTCTCCGTCATTTTGAGGTCGCCTCGGGCAACCCAAGAACCTAAAGACCCTTCCCCTTTGTTTCACTCAGGGTCAGGGTGACAATTAAACGGTCTCCCATCAAGCGAGTCTCAATTTATTTTAGCGTAGCATAGCTACTGCATTGTGTCAATAGCTCTCTTTTTCAGGGGCTGCCCAAAAACTTCTGTCGAGGAATCTCTTGTGGTCTCCCACAAATTGGGGGGACAAGTTCCTCCTTGAGAAGCTGGTGTGGCCCTAGTCATAATTCTTCCTTGTATCCTCTACCTATGCTAAAATCCAGCAAGGCTTCATATGGTAAGTGCTGACGAACTAAAATATTGGGTGGCTTTTTCCGGGATACCTGGGATTGGGCGGGTACGGATTTCCCAGTTAAAAGAATACTTTGGCAGTTTACAGGATGCCTGGAAAGCTCCCGAAGGCAAGCTAAAGCAAGCAGGACTAGATTCACGAAGCATAGATGCCCTGGTGACCCTACGTCCGAGAATCTCCCTGGACGCTGAGATGGAAAAACTGGAACGCTACAAGGTAAAGGTGTTTGTCTATGATGACCCTCTTTATACTTCGAGCTTAAAAGAAATTTATGATTACCCCCCGGTACTTTATGTGAGGGGTAGTCTCCCAGCCGAGGACGAGCCTTGCCTGGCCATAGTTGGTACCCGCCGTCCCACTATCTACGGGAGGCAGGTAACTGAGGAGATTGTAGCCGACTTAGCCCGAAGTAAAATCACTATTGTCAGCGGATTAGCCCGAGGAATTGACTCTGTGGCTCATCGGGCTGCTCTGGATGCCGGAGGCAAAACCGTAGCTGTGTTTGGCTCCGGTCTGGATATTGTCTATCCCGGGGAAAATGTCAAACTGGCTCAAGCTATTATGGAACACGGAGCTCTGGTCAGTGAATATCCTTTAGGCGTCAAGCCTAGGCCTGAGAACTTCCCGCTCCGCAATAGAATTATGAGTGGCTTGAGTCTGGGGGTGCTGGTGGTGGAAGCTGGAGAAAGGAGTGGGGCTTTGATTACGGCCCATCAGGCAGTGGAACAGAATCGAGAGGTCTTTGCTATCCCGGGCAGCATCCTCTCACCAGCCAGCCAGGGAACTAATAGCCTTATTCAAGAAGGAGCCAAGTTAGTTCGCAATTACACTGATATTCTCCAGGAACTAAACCTGACCATTATAGTCCAGCAAGCAGAAATTAAGGAATTTTCCCCGGCTGACGAAGCTGAATCTGCTATACTAAAGCAATTGAGCTCCGAGCCCAGTCATATAGATGAAATTTGCCGCAGCAGCGGTTTAACTATGCCGGAAGTGAGCAGCACTCTGGCGATGCTGGAGTTAAAGGGGATAGCCAGGCAAGTGGGAAACATGAACTATGTGCTGGCTCGAAGGAGTTAAACCATCCTAAGAAAATTTAGAGCAAATTCATCGGGGTCCCCAAAAAGTCTTCGTGCCTTTTTGGGGGTTAAGTTGAGACAGGGTAAATCATGGCAAGTAAACTAGTTATCGTCGAATCTCCAGCCAAGGCAAGGACGCTAAACAAGATTCTCGGACGCAGCTATAGTGTAAAAGCATCTGTGGGGCATGTGCGTGATTTGCCCAGAGCAAGCCTCGGGGTAGATATAGACAAGGGTTTCATCCCCAAGTATGTCATTCCAGCGGATAAGAAAAAGATAGTTGGCGAAATCAAAAAGGCAGCTAGTAAGGCTAGTTTTATCTATTTGGCTACTGACCCTGACCGCGAGGGAGAGGCAATTTCCTGGCACCTAGTACAAGCAGCTAAGCTGGACAAGGATGACATACCCATTCAGCGCGTAGTTTTTCAGGAAATAACCAAGGACGCAGTTCAAGAGGCCTTCCAAAGTCCCCGCTCTGTTGATATGAACCTGGTGAATGCCCAGCAAGCCCGGCGTATCCTCGATAGACTTGTGGGCTACAAGCTGAGTCCGCTCCTGTGGAGAAAGGTACAGAGAGGACTTTCCGCAGGCAGGGTTCAATCGGTGGCCGTGAAGATGGTTGTTGACCGCGAACTGGAGATTCAAAACTTTATTCCCCAGGAGTACTGGATTATAGAAGTTGAGCTGGCCCCGCCTGAAGAAAAAGAGGCGAGTTTTAAAGCCAGGCTGTTCGCCCTGGCCGATGGCACCAAGCTGGATATTGACAATAAAGATGACGCAGAAAGAGTTACCGCTGATTTAGAAAAGGCTGAATATACAGTTAAGGTGGTAGTAACTAAACAGGTAGCTCGTCAGCCAGCCCCGCCTTTTATCACGAGCACCTTGCAGCAAGAGGCCTGGCAGAGGCTGCACTTCACCGCTGGGCGAACTATGGCTATTGCCCAGCAACTTTACGAAGGCCTGCCCTTGGGCAAGGAAGGCTCGGTGGGACTTATTACCTATATGCGCACCGATTCTACCCATGTGGCTGCCTCTGCCGTAAGCGAGGCGAGGGAGTTTATCGGCGAGAAATACGGAGCCAAATTTCTCCCACCAAAGCCACGTAGTTTTGCCAGGAAAGCGAAGTGGGCCCAGGAAGCTCACGAGGCAATTCGGCCCACCAAAATTTACCGCCAACCAGAGCAACTCAGGCCATTTCTTAATCCAGCTCAGCTAAAGCTCTACGAGCTTATCTGGAAGCGCATGGTCGCCAGTCAAATGTCAGCAGCTTTATACGACACAACCAACGTGGAGATAGAGGCAAGCAATGTTGCTGCGAGCGAAGCGATTGGGTCCCCAAAAAGTTCGCCAAATTTTTTGGGTGAAAAACAACCTCAAGGATATCTACTCAAAGCAAGTAGCTCTGTGGTTAAATTTCCTGGTTTTATGGGTGTTTACAGCGAGGGCAAGGATGCAGATGAACGAAGGGAAAGCTTTGTTTCCTTGCCCAAGCTGAGAATTGGAGATAAATTGATTTACCTGGGAACCTTTCCCGAACAATGTTTTACCCAGCCGCCACCCCGCTACACTGAGGCCACATTGATAAAAGCGCTGGAGCAGAAAGGAATCGGACGCCCCAGTACCTATGCTCCTATCCTGTCCACCATTCAAGCCAGAGATTACGTCAACAAAGCCAATGGCAAATTCCACCCTACGGAACTAGGGATAACTGTCAACAAAATCTTGGCTGAGCATTTCCCTAAAATCGTTGACCCTGGTTTCACATCTCAGATGGAAGAACAACTAGACGAAATAGCTAAGGGTAAATATGAATGGATAGCTGCTTTGCAAGAATTTTATCCCCCCTTCCAAGATACATTGAATAAAGCTTGGATAAATTTAGAAAAGGTTAGCATAACCCAGATGAGTGAGGAGACATGTCCCAATTGCGGTCGCCCCATGGTCATAAAGGTCGGGCGTTTCGGTAAATTTCTCGCCTGTAGCGGCTATCCGGACTGTAAAACAACCATGCCCTACGCAGTTAAAACCGGGGTTTCTTGCCCCCGGTGTGGCGGCGAGCTAGTGAAAAGAATCAGTAAGAAGAAGAAGAAGGTATTTTATGGGTGTAGCAAATTTCCCAAATGCCAATTCGCCGTAAACCGCAGGCCAATAGCTCAGCCTTGCCCTAGCTGTGGCAATCTTTTAGTACAATACAGAGGGGATTGGGCTAAATGCGTGGCTTGTCAGCGTAAAGTAAAACTATCCGGGCCGGAGAAACAAAAAGAGGGGGTAGCTTTATGAAAATTCTAGTTATCCATGGACCAAATTTGAATATGCTGGGCAAAAGAGAAAAGTCAATTTACGGAGAAAAGACCTTGGACGAAATCAATGCCCAGCTGAAGAAAGAGACCCAGGCCTTAAATGTCGAAGTGGTGACATTTCAGTCTAATCATGAAGGGGCGCTCATAGATTTTATTCAAGAGCAAACGGATTCCGCCCATGGCATAATAATTAACCCTGGTGCTCTCACCCACTACGGATTTTCTCTGCTCGATGCCCTGGTTGACAGCAAATTACCGGTAATTGAAGTCCACTTATCAGATATTTACCACCGTGAGGAGTGGCGCGCCAAGTCTGTAATTGCCCCCATAGCTGAAGAACAGATAATTGGCTTAGGCTGGAGGGGATATATTACTGCTTTGCAAGTCTTGGTTGGCAAGCTGAAAGTAGAGTCTTAACGGTTAGGATTTTAAGCAGGAGACTTTATTTGGAAGTGGCAAAGAGACCACTTCCATTGCCGTTCTCAGGATTGGCGTTTCTTAAAATCTTCTAGGTCAAGTGTATTTATGAAATCCTTATATGCTGATAGCCCTTGCAGCTCTTGTTCATCAACTTTACCTTCAGGAACAGATTTGCCTGTTTCCTCTTCAAGTATAATGCCCGCTTTTTCAAGCACCGATTCTTCAGCATATATTGGGGCTCCAACTCTTACAGCCAAGGCCAAAGCATCGCTAGGTCGAGAATCAATATCTAATTCACCACCATCAATGCTGAGAGCAAGTCTGGCATAGAAAGTATCTTCCTTAAGTCCACTTACCACGATATACTCAACTGAAGCTCCCAAGGTAGAAATTACAGATTGCAACAAATCATGCGTCAAAGGGCGAGATAGCTCGACATTTTGCAGCTTTACGGCAATAGCATCTGCTTCAGCAGGACCAATCCAAATGGGTAGATAACGATCAGCTCCCTTCTCCTTTAAAATCACCACCCGTTGATAATTCATCAAGCTAACCCGGATGCTGTCAATCGTCATCTCTACCATGCTATGCCTCCTTTGTAGTGTTTATTTTACCCCCACAATCCTAATTAATCAATGAGCACAAGTCAACTATCCAGGCTCAAAAATTAAGTTTCTTTCCAGATTGCCATAAATTCTCAGACATTAGATAATTATTGCGGGGGGCCATGACAAAACTTATCCTGGCAAGACACGGTGAAACCGTGTGGAATGTAGACAAGATATATCGGGGTAGAACGGATGTAAATCTGGACGAAGTGGGCATTAAGCAGGCAGAGCTATTGGGCAAATATTTAAGCAATTGGGAATTAGAGGCTATTTATTCCAGCCCTTTAAGGAGGGCGCTAGACACAGCAAATATTATTGCCCGTTATCAGAAATTTGGCGTACATATTGTCGAGGGCCTTATAGATTTCAATTATGGGGAATGGCAAGCTCTGCCAGAGCAAGAAGCGAAGAGGCTATATCCGACCCTCCACAATGAGTGGCACAATAATCCTCACAAGGTAATAATGCCCGGCGGAGAGAGCCTGGAAGATGTAAGAAGGAGAGCTATTGAGGTAGTTAACGATGTCCTTTCCAAATATCAGGGGGGCGTAGTATTGGTATCTCATCGGGTTGTGAACAAAGTCCTGATATGCTCCTTACTGGGACTGGACAACTCATACTTCTGGAATATCAAGCAGGATGTCGGCGGAATCACGATTTTCAATTATGTAGATGG
>Ga0315543_1002631_pt1 | contig 17130 bp, 10 predicted proteins | sample SalMarSW160210MG_2_FD_203098 | JGI IMG/M metagenome (GOLD analysis project Ga0315543, IMG submission 203098) | Salt marsh sediment microbial communities from the Plum Island Ecosystem LTER, Massachusetts, United States - Salt Marsh Sediment SW1601-210 ...
AAATCAGGCGTTCGGTTCACTCCAGGCACGAAAACAGGCTGTTCAATTGCCCATTTGACGCTATTCTGACCACTGACAGACATCATTTCATTAAGTTGTGACGGATGGTCCAGGGGTATCCTTTCCGCCCCTCCCCCCGCACCCATCGGCAGGGCGAGACGTGGGAGTTCAAGACAACCGCTACAGGGCGGGTCGTCGTGACACAGCGCCCTCGGGAGGTGATGCCATGAGGCTGGGGGGCTGGCTGTGGCTCCGTTTCCGTCCGGCGGAAGGACGCTTCATATTTCTCCTCCTCGTACTGGCGGTGCTGAGCGCTGCTGTGGGAGGCATTGCCGCCAGATGGGTCCCCGGCGACGAACTGTTCTGGCATACGGCCCTGGTGGGGGTGCTGGTTGGGAGAGGGCTGGGACATACCCGGATGCGGAGGGGGTGGGCAGCCCTGCTTCTGGCAGCGGGCGGCGCGATCTACGCTGGGTGGTGGGTGACCCACCTGACGTCCCCACTGTGGGCGATCCTGGGGGCAGCCTGGCGTCAGGACTGGCCCCTGGCGCTGATCTGGCTGGGCGAGGCGGAGGCCCGGGTGGCGATGCTGGCGGGGGAGGTAGCCGCCTGGGTCGGCTCTTGGGTGGGACGGGGAGGAACCCCTGGGGCGATGGTCTCCCTTTTCTGGATGGCCCTGCTCCTCTGGGGCGGCACGACCTTCGCCGGGTGGACGGTGGTCCGAGGGCGACATCCTCTTCTCGTCTTTCTTCCCCTGGGCGGAGCGCTGACCCTGAGCGTGTACCTGGGGGACGCGGGGATGGAGTACCTGCTGCTCTTCATGGCCTGTGTGGTGATTATGACCCCGCCGACGACGCTGCGCCGGGAGGAGCGGGGGTGGGATGCCCGGCAGGTGAGTTATTCGGAGGAGTTCCGCACCGATGTTCTGATGACCGCTTTGGCCAGTGCCGCCATCTTTCTCATCGTCGCTGTCGCCTCCCCCAACGTCCGGGTGTGGGCAATGGTGGAATGGTTCTGGCAGCAGGCTCAGAGGCCGCAGCAGGCGGCAGGGGAGGTGCTGGAACGGGCCTTTCCGGGCGCTCGCCCGGCGACAGGGGGTGGACCCCGGCGCGGTAGGGCGGGGGCGGCGCTGCCCCGCGAGCATCTTCTGGGCGGTAGCCCCGACCTGGAGCGAACGGTGGTGATGCAGGTCGTCACCGACGATCCGCCACCCGTCTCGGATGAATTCCCGGACGAGGAGGCACGCCCGCGGCAGACCTTTTACTGGCAGGGAACGGCATACAGCGAATACGTAGGGATCGGATGGAGACAGGCGCAGATGGAGGCTGTGCCCCAGCCGCCCTATGCGGCGCTGGGGCCGCCAGAGTGGCCAGGGCGGCGTCCCTTGCGGCAGGAGTTCACCCTGCTGGTCCCCCACGGCCAGACCCTCTACGCCGCCAGCGAACCCCACAGCGTGGACCGGGCAGTGACGGCGCGACGCCTGCCGGAGAGCGGTGACCTGGTGGCCCTGGAGGGACGGGCTGACAACTATCACGTTCTCTCCCTGGTCCCCCAGGTGACGGCGCGGGAACTGACCGAGGCTCCGGCGACGTATCCGCCCCAGATAGAGGAAGCATACCTGGCTTTGCCCTACGGGTTGCCCCAGCGAGTGGTGGAACTGGCGCAGGAGGTGACGGCAGAGGCGGAGACCCCCTACGCAGGGGCGTTGGCTCTGGAAGCCTACCTGCGTTCCTTTCCCTATGACCTGGAAGTGGCAAAGCCCCCGGAAGGGCGGGACGTGGTGGATTATTTCCTCTTCGACCTGCAGCGAGGGTACTGTGACTATTTTGCCTCGGCTATGGTGGTGATGGCCCGTTCAGTGCGCATCCCGGCCCGCCTGGCGGTGGGCTACGCCATGGGCCGTTACGATCCTCAGCAGGGGGCCTATATAGTCACCGAGAAAGATGGCCACGCCTGGCCGGAACTCTACTTCCCCGGCTACGGCTGGATTCCCTTCGAGCCAACCTCTGGGTTGGGGGTGCTGGAGCGGGCGGAGGACGCGGAGGAGCCAGATTTCTCACCGCCCGCGCTCCCCTCCCCGCCGGAGCGTCCCTGGTGGGTGCGGTTGCAGGTGGAGGCCCGGCTGGCCTGGCTGCGGTGGCGGTGGTGGGCACTGGCCGGGGTCGGATTACTGTTGGTAGTGGGGACCGGGTGGCAGATCTGGCGCGGGCGGCCAGCCGGCCTGAGCGGGGAGGAACGGGTGACGCTGAATTACGCCCGGCTGCGGGGTGCGGCCCCCCGCCTGGGGGTACCGGTGCATCCGTGTGACACGCCCGCCGAGTTCGCCGCCGCCATGGAGCGGAGGTTGGTGCGCCGTCACCCCCACGTGGCGTGGCTGAAGGCGGCGGTGCGGAGAGAGGTAGAACAGACCCTGACCGGAATATCCCTGGTGGTACGGGTGTACGAACAGGTCAGTTACGCCCCAACTCTGCCCGACCTGGATCTGATGCATCGGGTGTGGCAGGAGGGACGGCATCTCCGCTGGCGGCTGTGGAGACTATGGGTGCTTTCTAGCGCTGTTCCCTACTGCGCGCCGCTCTCGCCTCCTCCAAATGCTCCAAAATCACGCCGTAGACCACCTCTCCCTCGACCGTCGCCAACCCGGCCGCCTCCTCCAACGTAGCCGCCGCCTCCTCGTACCGCCCCTGCTGGCAGTAGACCCAGCCCAGTGTGTCCAGATAAACAGCCCGCTCCAGATCACCCCGCGCTCCGGCGATCGCCCGCTGCGCCAGTTGCTCCGCCTCAGCCAGGTGATCGTGCCGGTACCAGGCGTAGAACCAGGCCTGCCCATTCAGCACCACCGGGTCATACGGTGCGATGTCCTGCGCGCTGTCGAGGTCAGCCTGCGCCCCGTCGAGGTCCCCTTGCTCCGCCTGGGTCATCGCCCGCCCCACGTATGCCTCAATGGAGCGGACTTCGCGCGTCAGTACGGCCGTATATTCCATCTTCGCCTCTTCGGGGCTTCCGCTCTCCAGCAGTGCCTGGGCCAGCAGGACGCGCTTCCACGGGTTCGCCTCATCCAGCGCGACGGCCTGACGCAGGGCCCCAAGCGCCGGCCCGTATTCCCCCCGCTCCGAGAGCAGGTATCCGCGCCAGAGGTGAGCGTCGGCCAGGTCTGGATTCAACGCCAGTGCCTGCTCGAAGTCCGCCATGGCTGTGCTCCACTCCTTCACGTGGTAATAGGCCTCACCACGCCCCAGGTAGGCCTCAGCCAGCGACCCGTTCAGGCCAATGGCGGCGTCGAAGTCCTCTATTGCGTAGGTGTAAGCACCCAGCGCGATGTAAGCATACCCCCGCTGCAGGCGCAGGGTGGGATTCTGCGGATCGCGCGTCACCTGGAGATCGTAACGGGTCTGGGGCGCGCTGGGGGTAGGAGTCGGCGTGGGCGATGGAACAGGAGTTGGGGAAGGAGGGAGCGTTTCAGTCGGACTCGCCGATGGCAATGGCGTAGGAGTGTGGGTAAGCACTCCCGCAATCTGCCGCGAATTCCGCACGATGATGCTCACCAGGCAACCGCAGACCCCGACGGTCAGCGCAATCAGGATAATGAGCGTAACGAGTTGAGAGCGCGTCAACTTCATAGCACCACCTCCTGCCCCAAGTATAGAACAAGAAGGGCACGAGCGCAACTATTGACAGGGTCTCAGGGCTGCGCTATACTGGCCCAGCGATGGGATTGACCAAGCAGATCAAGGAACAGGCACGGCGAATGGGCTTCGACCTGGTGGGAGTGACCCACCCTGCTCCCAGCACCCACTTCGCTTTCTACACCGATTATCTGGCGCGGGGCTACCACGGCAAGATGGCCTATCTGGCCCGGCCCGACGGCGTCGAGAAGCGGGCCAACCCTCGCCGCTTGATGCCGGAGACCCACTCCATCGTTGCCGTGGGGATGAACTACTATACCGGCAAGTCCCCGCCAACCAAGGGACTGCGAGGCCGCGTGGCCTGCTACGCCTGGGGGGCCGACTACCACGCCGTGCTAACGGAAAGACTGCATCAACTCGCCGCCTGGATTGCGGAACAGGTGGGACAGCCAGTGGCCCACCGGGTCTACGTGGATACCGGGCCACTCCTGGAGCGAGAACTGGCCCAGCGGGCCGGGTTGGGCTGGATTGGGAAGAACACCTGTCTGATCCACCCACACCTGGGCTCGTATCTTTTCCTGGGCGAACTCCTCCTCGACCTCGAACTGAAGCCTGATCCACCTTTCGCCGCCGACCGCTGCGGCACCTGCACCGCCTGTCTGGACGCCTGCCCTACCGGCGCGCTGGTCGCCCCCTACACCCTCGACGCCCGGCGCTGCATCTCCTACCTGACCATCGAGCACCGGGTCTCCATCCCGGCAGAACTCCGCCCGTCGCTGGGCGATTGGGTCTTCGGCTGCGACGTGTGCCAGCAGGTCTGTCCCTGGAACCTCCGCTTCGCCCGCCCCACCCGCGAACCCGCCTTCGCGCCCCGTCCCGGTCAGGTCGCCCCTGACCTGATCGCATTGCTGGCGCTCGACGACGATGGTTTCCGCGCCCGCTTCCGCAATACTCCCCTCTGGCGGGCCAGGCGTGGTGGACTGGCGCGCAATGCAGCCGCTGTGCTGGGCAACCTGGGCGATCCGGTCGCCATTCCCGCGCTGGAGCGCGCCCTCCCCGACCCCGAACCGCTGGTGGCGGAGCACGCCGCCTGGGCATTGGAACGGCTTGCACCGCCGTCAAATTGACAATCTTCCCCACATCGTGTATAATATGACCAGGGTCATTTTTACTCTGTGGTCATAAATGATGAACAGAATTCTTTCACGACGCGAACGCAAGAAACAGGAAACCCGTCAGCGGCTGATGGAGGTCGCACTGCGGCTGTTCCGCGAGCATGGGTACGACGCTACCACCGTCGGGGAAATCACCGAAGGGGCTGACGTCGCCAAGGGCACCTTCTTCAACTATTTCGAGACTAAGGATGCGATTCTGCCCGCCCTGGCCGGGTGGCGGCTGCAGCAATTGGAGGAGGTGCTGCTGCCCGAGCACGGCGCGCTCCCCAGTCCCGTCGCGCGCATCAAACTGGCGCTGCGCCTGGTAGCCGAGGACCCGCTATCTGATCCTGTCCTGACATGGCGACTCTTCGCAGCCGGGATGCACTATCGGGGTATCCGCCCTGTGCACGCGCTCATGAACCTGCTATCCGAGCAGGTGCGCCAGGCCCAGGCCGCTGGCGAGATCCGCGCCGACCTGGACCCCGTCTACGTGGGGGGCGTGCTCCGCGCCCTGTTCTTCCAACAGATGATAATGTGGCACTGCGGCCACCGCCCCGCCCCCCTCCCAGAACTCCTTGATGCTGTGGTGGACCTGCTGCTGGAGGGCGTGGCAGATCCGCAGTGGAGACCTGCTACGTGAAATCACTGCTCCGTGCGTTACAGTTTCTCAAGCCATACTGGCATTGGGCCGTCGGGACGCTCGCGGCGATGGTTATCGTCACCGTCTCGGGGCTGGTCGTCCCGCGCCTGACTCAGGCGATCATTGACCAGGGCATCGCCCAACGCAATGTCAACCTGGTGTTCTGGCTGGCGCTGGCGATGGTGGGCTGCGCCCTGCTGCGCGCACTGTTCGAGTTCTTGCAGGGCACACTGGCGGCCCGGAGTGCCCAGGGCGTCGCTTACGACATGCGCAATGCCCTCTACAGCAAGATACAGTCGCTCTCCTTCAGTTACCACGACAAGGCACAGACCGGCCAACTGCTCACCCGCGCCACCTCCGACGTGGAGATGGTGCACACCTTCGTGGGGATGGGAGCCGTCCAGTTCGTCAGCGCGTTACTGATGATCGCTGGCGCGCTGGCATTGCTCTTCCTTACCGATTGGCGACTGGCGCTCATCATCCTCGTCATCGCCCCGCTGACCTTCGCCCTGTTCGGTTTCTTCGCGGCCAAAGCGCGCCCCCTCTTTAGGGAAGTACAGCAACGGCTGGCCGACCTCAACACAATCTTGCAGGAGAACCTGGGCGGCGTGCGCGTGGTCAAAGCCTTCGTGCGCGAACCGTATGAGGCGGAGCGGTACGGCAACGCTAACCGTGACCTGTACACCGTCAACCTGCGAGTGGGACGGCTGGTAGCCACGGCGATGCCAATGATATTCCTCATGGCCAACCTGGGGCTGGTGGCCGTCTACTGGCTGGGCGGCTACCAGGCCATCGGCGGGCGGCTGACGACAGGCGAGGTGGTCGCCTTCGCCAACTACATCATGATGGCTTTCTTCCCAATGTTGATGCTGGGCATGATTATCGCTATGATCGCCCAGGCCGGCGCCTCGGCCGAGCGCGTCTTCGAGATCCTCGACGCGCAGTCGGAGGTCGTGGAGCGGCCCGATGCCGTCGAGTTGCCCCCCATCGAAGGGTGTGTAGCCTTTGAGCACGTCTCCTTCCGCTACTTCCACAGCGGCAGGTGGGTGTTGCACGACGTGGACTTCGTGGCCGAGCCGGGGCAGACCATCGCGCTGCTGGGCGCGACCGGCTCCGGCAAGTCCACGATCATCAACCTCATCCCCCGCTTCTACGACGTGACCGAGGGGCGAATCACAGTGGATGGGCAAGACGTACGCGACGTGACGCTGAACTCCCTGCGCGAGCAAATCGGCATCGTCCTGCAGGAGACGACCCTTTTCAGCGGGACCATTCGCGAGAACATCGCCTTTGGCCAGCCCGACGCCCCGATGGAGGAAATTGTCGAGGCAGCCAGGGCGGCCGAGGCCCACGACTTCATCGTGTCGTTCCCCGACGGCTACGAGACCCGGGTCGGCGGGCGCGGCACAACCCTCTCCGGCGGGCAGAAGCAGCGCATCGCCATCGCCCGCGCGCTGCTGCTCGACCCGCGCATCCTCATCCTGGACGACGCAACCTCCAGCGTGGACTACGAGACGGAGTACCGCATCCAGCAAGCGTTAGAGCGGCTGATGCAGGGACGCACCTCGTTCGTCATCGCCCAGCGCATCGCCACCGTGCTCAACGCCAATCAGATCCTGGTGCTGGAGCGGGGACGCATCGTCGCCCGCGGGCAGCACGAGAAACTGTTGCGCGAAAGCCCCATCTATGCGGAGATTTACTACTCGCAGTTGGGAGGCGGCCTGGAGGAGACTGCGGGAAACGTGGTGCGTGATGCGTGGTGCATCACTGACACGGAGATGACGCCATGATGTTCGGCGGTAGACATATGCGCGGCCTGGCCCAGGGGACCGCCAAGCCCGTGGAGATGGGCAAGACGACCCGACGCCTGCTGCACTACTTTCACCTCTACCGGGTGGGGTTGATTGCCTTGTTAGGGTTGGCACTCGTCGGCACACTGCTGCAGGTGGCCGGGCCATACCTGACGGGCGTAGCGGTGGACCAGTTCCTCCAGTTTCCTGCGGCGACCCCTCGCCCAACCTGGCTGGACCGGCTCCTGCCAGTAGGCGCGGACCGTAGCACCGGCCTGACGATCACGATGATCCTCCTGCTGGCATCGTACCTGCTGGCCCAGGTGGCCCAGGGGGGCCAACTCTACCTGATGAATGTGATAGGTCAACGGGTATTGCTGACCATGCGCACGCAGATCTTCGAGCGCATCCAGACCCTCTCGCTCAAGTTCTTCGACCGGCACGAGGCCGGCGACCTGATGTCCCGCCTGGTCAACGACACCCAGGTCATTAACCAGGTCTTCAGCATCGGCTTGGTGCGCGCACTGGGCATCACCATGCAGGTCATCGGCATCTCCATCGCCATGGTGGCGCTCAATTGGCGGCTGGCACTGGTATCCTTCACCATCCTGCCGGTGATCGTGATCACGACGGTGCTCTTCTCTCACCGGGCGCGGACCGCTTTCCGCCGCAGCCGCGAGACGCTGGGCGACGTCAGCGCCGAACTGGAGGAGAACATCGCCAACGTGCGCGAGGTGCAGGCCTTCTCCCGCGAGGAGGAGACCATGGCCGAGTTCCAACGCGTCAACGTGGCCAACCGCGACGCCGTCGTGACTGCCCAGACCCTCGCCTCCGCCTTCTCGCCGGCGCTGAATGTTCTCTCGACCGTGGCCCTGGCCATCGTGATCGGCTACGGCGGCTACCTGGTGCTGACCCCCCCTGCCCCCCCCACTGGGGGGGGGCTGGTGAGCGTGGGCGTCATCGTCTCCTTCTTGGCCTACGTACGCCACTTCTACGACCCCATCCGCCAACTGGCGAACCTCTACGCCCGGCTTCAGGAGGCGCTGGCCGGCGCCGAGCGCATATTCGACCTGCTTGATACGGAGCCGGAGATCGTCAGCGCACCAGACGCTATTGAACTGCCTCCCATCGAGGGGCACGTGGTGTTCGACCACGTCCACTTTGCCTACAAGGGTGACGAGCAAGTTCTGCAGGACATCAACCTGGAGGCGCTGCCGGGGCAGACTGTAGCGCTGGTCGGGCCGACGGGCGCGGGGAAGACGACCGTCGTCAACCTACTGGCCCGCTTCTACGACGTGGACCAGGGCGCGGTGCGCATTGACGGTTACGACGTGCGCCAGGTGACCCCGGAGAGCCTGCGGCAGCAGATGGGAATCGTCCTGCAGGACACGTTCCTCTTCTCCGGCACGGTGATAGATAACATCCGCTACGGGCGTCTGGATGCGGACGATGAAGAGGTGATCGCGGCGGCCCGGCTGGCCAACGCCGACCAGTTCATCACGCGATTGCCGGAGGGCTACCAGACTCAACTGGGCGAGCGGGGGCGCAACCTGAGCCAGGGCCAGCGGCAACTGATCGCCATCGCCCGCGCGGTGCTGGCCGACCCGCGCGTCCTGATCCTCGACGAGGCCACCTCCAGCGTGGACACGCGCACCGAACTACTGATCCAGCACGCCCTGGACGAACTGCTCAAGGGGCGCACCTCCTTCGTCATCGCGCACCGGCTGAGCACAATACGCAACGCCGACCAGGTGCTGACCATCAACGATGGGCGCATCATTGAGCGGGGCACCCACGAGGAACTGCTGGCCGCGCGGGGCATGTACTACGAACTGTACACCAGCCAGTTCCGGCGGCGAGAGGGAACCTAACCCCCCGGCCCCCTTCCCTGCGAGGGAAGGGGGAGTAAGAGGCCCTTCGCTTCGGGGATCGTTATAGCTTCCGGGAAGATATGTTAGCCATCCAAAACGGGAATTGCTGGAGCGAGATCGCCCTGACCGCCTCATCACCTCCCACTTTCCCGCTCCCTCACTCCCCCATACCCTTTGCTCCTCTCCAGCACCGAGCATCCAGCAACAAGACCGCGTGCGCTCATTGAGCCAGCGCCAACGTCAAGAAGAAAACCAGCGCCAGGTCGGGGAAGAACAGCGTGTTATCCACCAGGCCGTGGGCCAGCAGCGCGGCCATGCTGCCGATGAGGCCAATGGAAATGCTCGAAGCCCCTACCTTTGCGCCTGACGCTTTACGATTTGCCCACTTCCCGATTCGCTGATTCGTTGATTCGCTGATTCGCTGATTCGCTGATTTAAAAAACGCCACCTGCACCGCCACTCCTGCCAACAATCCCAACAGCCCCAGCCGCGTCCAGTGGTCCAGATAGACGTTGTGCGGGTGCTCCAGGTTGAACTCCTCCCAGGCGGAGGGGAGGACGTAGCGGGTACGGTAGGCGGCCTGGAAGTTGCCCGGGCCGACGCCGAACCAGGGGTGCTCGCGGATCAGCGCCAGGCTGCTGCGCCACAGTCCCAGCCGGAAGAAGGTGCTGCCCTGCTGCAGGTCGAACAGCGAGGCGAAGCGCGGCACGCGCAGGAGCGGGAGCAGCGCCAGCACACCGATCACGACGAGCGCCAGCGCCGCCCAGCGGTAGGGGCGCGGTCGCCGCGCCCCTACCCCGGCTCGCCAGCCCATCACCAAAAGCGCCGCCGGCATCCCCAATAGCAGCGCCCCTCGCGAGAAACTGAGCGCAAGCGCCAGCGTCACTGGCACCAACGCCAGCCCGTAGAGCGCCCGGCGGCGACCTAACCCCCCGGCCCCCTTCCCTACGAGGGAAGGGGGAGACAGAGACTCCCTCCCCCCGCCTTGGAAGAAGGGATGGGGAGAGGGGTTCGGGGAGAGGTTCATCTCCCCCCACAGCACCACGCCCACCAAGAGCGGCCACACTCGCCCCAGGTACAACCCCACGTTGTTGGGCGAGTAGTAGACGCTCTGCAGGCGGGGCAGCCCTCCCTCGGCGAGGGCGACATTGCGCCCCAGTGCGTACTGCGCCAGGCCGATGAGCGCCACCCCGACGGCACCCAGCACCCAGCCATCCAGGATCCGCCACCTGGCCCGCCCGTCCAGATGGGCCAGCCGCAGCAGCCCATAGTAGAGCGCTGGGAGCAGGAAAACGGCCCGCAGTTCAAAGAGCGCCGCCCACCGGTCGGCGGCGGCCAAACCAGTCATCACCGCCGCCACCACCAGCAGCACGACGGCCCAGTTGAGAGGGGTAAAGGCGACTCTCTTCCTCGCAATTAGCGATCCGCAATTCGCAATTCGCAATCTACAATTTGCAATTTGCAATTTGCAATTTGCAATCCCACACAACACCACCAGCACTTCCGGCAAACTGAGCGCCCGGTACAGCATGCCCCCAGGGTGCAGGTAGAACGGCGCGGTGAAGGCGACCAGCGCCAATCCCAGGTCGGGCCGCAGCGCGAAGAGAGCAGCCAACACCGGCAGCACGAGCAGGCTGAGAATGAAGCAGGGAGTAGGGAGTAGGGAGTAGGGAGTAGCGGAAAGGCTTCGCCCCCAACTTGCGCTGGCAGTGGCCCAGAGCAGGCCGGTCAGCGCCGCGACCAGCGCCACCTGCGCCCACTCAGGCCAGCCCAGGAACGCCCGGCCCAGCGCCCCCCACTCCACCCGCCGCGCGTCGTGTATCAAGAGCGCCGCCAGCACCAGCCCGGCCGCCGCCAGCCCGGCCATCTTCCAGCCGAAGCCATCGCGCACCGGCTTCGCCCCCACGCGCCAGTCCACCAGCGCCCACTGGCCCTGCCCACCCTCGGCCACGACCTGGACAGTGTGCGGGCCGGGGGGGAGGCCGGTCGCCAGGGGGACGGTCGCGACGGCGGGGGCGGTGTCGTAGAGCACGACGTAGGCGCGGCCCGCCTTGTCGCGGGGCAACCGGTTGGCCGGCGCGCCGTCCACCGTGATGTAGAGGAAGGCGCGGTACGGCCCCCGCCGCACCGTCAGCGCGACAGACGGCCCGTCGAAGCGGAAGGCGGCCCGGTCGCCGCCGGAGCCTGTCGTGAGCGCAGTCGAACGACCAACGTCGGCGCCCAGCGGCCCGACGCGCCAGTCCCCCTCGTAGGTCGCCCAGCGGTTGAGCGCCGGATAGCCGCCGACAGGGGCAGCGTCGGGGAGCGCGGCGGCCCAGGCGACCACTGCGTCGTAGACCGGGCGGGGAGTGCCATCTGGACCCACCAGCGCGAAGCCCCAGCGCGGGGCATCGGGGGCGACGGCGGGCTGGAAGTGCTCCAGGATCAGCGCGCCGGCCCAGGGCCACTCGGCGCGCGCCCGCTCCAGCGCCGCAATGGTGCGGGCCGCCTGGGTCGCCTCGTCGGTCTGGCCCCAGAGGGAGGGCGCGCCCGTCCACCCCGGCGGCAGCGCGTTCCACCCCCAGTGGCTGGCCCAGATCGCTTTGCCCGCGTCGCCGTGCGCGACCATCACCTCCCGCAGCAGGAGCAAGCGCGAGAAGTTCAGCACCATCTCGTCGGCGCGGCGGTCGTCGGGGCCGGTGTCGAAGCCGTAGGGCTTGCCGACCACGACGTCGAAGTAGGGAGCGGCCCCCGCCTGGTAGAGTTGCTCCAGGTAACGCATGTCGCTCAGGTTCTGGGGCCCGGTCTCAATGGTGGGGGCCAGGCCGGCCAGGAGAATGCGGGCATCGGGATCAGCGGCACGGATGGCGCGCACGGTGCGGGCCAGCAGGTCGGCGTAGGCGGGCGGGCTGACCGGGCCACCGCCCCAGTGCGCCGCCAGGTTCGGCTCGTCCCACACCTGATAGTAATCCACCTGCGCGCCGTAGCGGGCGGCGAAGGCTCCGGCGAAAGCGGCGAAGCGGTCGGGGTCGGCAGGGGGGACAGGGGGGCTATCGTCGAGGACGGCCACCAGCCGCAGTCCGGGATGACGGGCCAGCGCAGCCAGGATACGGTCGGGGACCGTCCAGTCGAAGTAGGGGCGCGGTGACCGCGCCCCTACCGTCGGCTCGATCTGGCTCCAGTAGAAGGGCTGACGCACCCAGATGAAGCCCCCCTCGGCAATGCGGGTCAGGGCAGCCTCCAGGGGCGCGGTAACCGCGCCCCTACCGTCGTCGTACTGCTCCAGCGCGACGTTGACGCCGAGGACGGGCACATCGGCCCCGGCCACGGGCGCGGGGAAGCCGTCGGGGAGGCCCCGCGTGCGGGTTTGGTGGGCCACGAAGACGGCCTGCGCGGCCAGAGCGACGGCGACCAGCAGGGCCAGTTGGATTGCAGGGCGGAGTTGATTCAGTGGACGCTTCAATACTGGTTCTCGCTACCGATCCTCGTTATGTACTCGTATTTTGCAGGTCGCCAGTTATACAGCACCTGAACGAGTTCGTCAAGATTTACCAGCACGCAGTTGACGTGACGGCCGCTTGACGGTATACTTAAAAGCCGAACTTGCTGCACTCTCTTTGAGTGATGCTCAGATAGACCTACTGGCGGAAATGAATGCTTTCAACATCGAAGGGCGCTATCCAGATTTGCTTATGCCTCCACCCTCCCTGGACGAGGCAAGGGATTATCTGCGCCGCGCGGAAGAGGTATACCAATGATTGATGAATCAATTGTCAGGGTAGTCAGGCAATACCTACGAAACCTCATCGAACGGGGTATCCCCATTCAGCATGGGGTCATCTTCGGCTCTCAAGCAAGCGGCCATCCCGATACCTGGAGTGATATAGATTTGCTGGTAATATCACCACGGTTTGACGGCGAACGCAGGCGGGCGGACGTGAATCTCCTCTGGCACGTTGCCGCCCGGACTGACAGCCGCATAGAACCTATTCCGGTTGGACAGCGCCAGTTTGAAGAAGACGACAGCAGCGCCATTATTGAGGTTGCTCGCCGCGAAGGTCAAAAGATATTCCTCGCGGTCTGACGCGGTTCACGCACCGACCAGTGCAGCATGGCAAAGCCCACCAATGTAATCACGAAAGCCACGGCGAAGAGCCCTCGATACCCCACCACTCCGGCCAGCCAGCCGCCGAGCATCGGTGCAACGACGTTCACAATCCCGGCCACCGTGTTGTTCAGGCCGATGTAGGTCGGGCGCACGTCGGGAGCGCTGAACTCGAATACAATCATGATGCCCGAGAGTATGAAGCCGGCCGCACTCGCGCCGCTGAGGGCGAAGACAGCGTAGAACCAGGCGGGGACAGGAGCCAGCCCTGCCAGTCCCACGGCCAGCGCCCCGAGCAGTATGCTTAATTCCAGCACCAGTTTGTGCCCTTTGCGGTCGGCCAGCACCCCGAACAAGAGGTTACACAATGCCTGGCCGGTGAGCATGCTGGCGGTAAAACTCCCGGCCTGACTGTCAGGCAACTGCCAGCGCTGCGCGGCGTAGACGGCCAGAAAACCGACCGCCATCCCGCCCATGGCGATGACGACCTGGCTGAGCAGATAGCGCCGGAAGTTCAGGTCGGCACGCAGTATCGCCGGCAGACGACGCCAGTACTCCCGCTGCGAGATGATGGGCTCCTGACTGACCCGGGGCGGCTCGCGGGTGAGTGCCAGGAAGACCCACGAGATGAATATGAAGACTGCAGCCACCGCGAAGCAAAACACGTAGTCGTAGGGAAAATCGTAGTGGCCAAGCAGCCAGGTGGCAGCAGCCGCGCTCAGTACCCCGGTCGCCGTCCCGCCGAAGTTGGCTATGCCAAAGAACCTCCCCCGCCGGTCGAGCGGGATGACCTTGGCGATCATGTCCTGCCAGGCGACGGCAACCACGCCCGCCCCCACCACGTGCCAGGCGAACAGCACGAAAAAGGCGATCAGAGCCAGCGTGGGGAAACGGATGGAAAGCATAGCCGCCGGCGCCATCAAAACCACCGGCAGCCGTTCCGTGAACAGCCCCAGGTTGACCACCACCACCTTTTTGCGCGGCAGTCGCTGTACCCAATTGGCGGTGAAGAGTTGGGGTAGGAGCCAGCCAGCGGCGGCGAGCGTCGAGAGCAACCCGATCACCAGTTTGCTGTCAGTGAAGTGGCTGACGTAGAGCGGCAAGATAGTGCGCGAGGCGATGAAACTGGCCCCCAACCAGAAGAAAGTGCCATCCAGCACGTTGACCACAGAATTGTACCGGTAGTTGCGCTCCACCTCCCGTTCGAAGTCAGAAGCGTCTATCTTCATCTTCGGCGAGGGCTCCGCACGCGGACGAGGTGAACGTCCCGCCCGGTACTGTGCCGATAGGTGATGGTCTGACCGGCCCGATCTACCCCATACGTCCCATCCGACACCTCGACCACATAGCCGTCCGGGTACTGGTAGTTGGGCACGAAGATCTCCGTAGGAGCGCTGACGGCCGGGTCGTGCCGGAACTCGAACTCGAAGGTGCGGCTCTTGAGGTCGAAGGCCATCCGCAGCGGCTCCCCGGCGACCTTGCGGGCATAAGGACGCGCGACTGCCTCCAGCGCCCGCCCGCCGGAGTTGACGTCGTCGGGTTGGAGTAGATCTTCCCCCCTGGAGAGGGGATAAGAGGGGGGTTGCTGGTCCCGGCTGAAGATGGACAGGTCCTCGTCATTCCACTGGTCGCCCCAGCGATTATCGTTGTCGGCGCTGTAGTTCCAGAGAGTACAATTCAGCAGATTGGCCTCCATCGCCCGGAAGTTGGCGTCCATCGCCCGCACCTGGAGGGAGAAGTCACCCGTGCGGTAGGCCCGCTTGTTCCGCATGTCGAAGGGGATGCCGAACTCGCCAATGAGGGTGGGAACGCCGCCCATCCGCTCCGCCGCCCAGTCTTTGATACGCGCCAGTTGCTCGACGAACGAACGCCGCACCCGCCTGCGGCCGAAGATGAGTTTGTGCGTGTGGAAGTCCACGCCCAGGAATGGGACGAAGTTCTTGGTGAACAGGGTCATGCCGTCGTACCAGTGGGAGGCATTGACCACGCTTGTGGTGAGCCCCGCCGAACCATCCGGCTCGTCCTCCGGCCCCCAGCGAGGAGGACTCTGCCCCGGCGCGCCCTCGACGAAGATGATAGCGTCGGGGCTCACGGAGCGAATCTCGCGGGCGTAGCGGTTGGCGAAGGGGCGCAGGTAATCGTTGGCAAAGTCTACCGGGCGGCTGCCGACCCGCGCAAAGTGGTCGGTCCGGAGCAGGCGTGGCGCGCCGTCCGCATCGAGGCCCCATACGCCGTTCTCCTTCCAGACGCAAGTCTTCCCCTCGCGCCAGACGCGCACCCCGTCTGGGTTCACCAGATTGCGCCCGCGCCGTTTGGCTCCCGTGATCCGCATGTCCCACACCTGGACTTCCTGGGGGAAGCCTGCTCCCAGGAGCATCGCCTGGAACGGAGTGGGCGACTCTCCCAGGCGCAGCATGCCGCCGCTGGAGTTCAAATCCGTCCAGCCGATGAGGCCGGACGACGGTTCGTTCATCGTATCGTAGCCCACGACGTTGGGCAGATCCTTCAGCCGCAGCGCGACCTGTTTGATGGCGCTGATGTAGTGGCGCTGGAGGAACTCCTGCACTGGCTCGCCGTCCTCCTCCATAATTTCGCGTATCTTCGTCTCCGGCGCGAAGTCGTTGCCTCCGAAGAAAAGGGTGAACATCGTCGCCGCCGCCAGTTTGGAGTAGTTGGTCGGCCAGATCATACGGGGGAAGGGGTCGCCGTGGATACAGTGGACGATGGCCGCTCCTGTCTCCGAGAAGCGGGTGACGTCCATCCCCACGACCTCGAAGGTCCAGCCAGGCGCGCCGTCGCCGCCGGACATGCGGCTCCAGACGTCCTGGTGGGGGTCAATGAACAGATGGATGCCGTACTCGCCCGCCTTCCGCACGACCTCGTACAGGTAGTCCAGGTACTCCTCGTCGTAGATGCCCGGCCCGGCGTGCTCGATTGCCTCCCAGGTGACCAGGAAGCGCAGGAAGGTGAAGCCCCAGGCCCGCAGCCGGGAGAAATGCTCGTCGGCCTCCTCCAGCGGGAAAGGCCGCCCCACGAAGGAGATGTTGCGATGATCGTAGAATCCCTCCCGGATGTGGGTCGCGCCGTCCGGCCGGAAGGGCACTTTGGTGCTCCCGCCCAGGTTGACGCCGCGCAGGATCAGCGTCCGTCCGTGTTCGTCCTTGAACCAGGGTCCCTCAATGCTTATCATTTTCACTTACTCCTTGTTCCGCTCGTAGTATGCCGGGGTCAGCAGCCGCGCCAGCGCCATCGTCAGCAGGTGCTCGTAAGCCGCCTGGCGGTCGAGCTGGCCTCCAGTCAGAGCGCCAATCGCGCCGCCGCCCTGCTTGGTGTTGTGCAACCCCGTCAGCGCGTCCACCGCCGGCCCCAGTTCCGCCCCCGCCCGCACATCAGCCGCCACGGACGGCGGGAGGAGCAGGTTCTCCCCACCGGCGATGCCCACCACACCGTCGTCGCGGACGACAGCACACCAGGCACAGGTGAACACCTGCCCCCGCACCTCCAGCAGCCCCCCCTCGAAACCGACGCCCAGCGTCGCGCCGCTCATGCGTTGTGCTGCCTGCGCCCGATTGAGTGCGCCGCGCAGCGTCTCCTCGTTGCCCCACGGCTGGTGCGAGACGCCGCTCTCCACGGCCACCGGATCCACACCCACGTCTCCGCCGTAGACACGGCACAACACCGCTATCGTGGCCGCGATCTTGACCGGATTCGTCGAGCCGACAGCAGCCTTCACGTGACTTCTACCGTCCGAAATCGTTTCTATGAGGAGAATCCTCCGATCGAAACCGCCTCTTTCCCTTCGTTTTTGCTCTCGCATCTCCTCAAGTTGGAATTGGCTGACGCCTTCAGCCGACGCTAAGGCATATACGACCTCAAGAACGTCGGCTAACTCTTCCATTTCGCCTGATGCGTCAAATTCGGCGACTTCTTCTCGCAACCGACTCCGTACAGCCATACCTGCA
>Ga0315543_1002632_pt1 | contig 17119 bp, 17 predicted proteins | sample SalMarSW160210MG_2_FD_203098 | JGI IMG/M metagenome (GOLD analysis project Ga0315543, IMG submission 203098) | Salt marsh sediment microbial communities from the Plum Island Ecosystem LTER, Massachusetts, United States - Salt Marsh Sediment SW1601-210 ...
GCAATTTCTTCAAACAGGTTTTTATCGGCAATTAATAAACCCGGGCGTATTTTTTCAGGTGATATATCTATGCCGAACTCCTTAAGAGCCCGGCTTTGTAATTCTTCTCGTGGCGGATCATAGAGCGCTAAAGTGTTAAACCAGTCAAAGAATACCGCTTTAGTCAAAATAATTCCTTGTTTATGAATCCTGGATGCCGAGGTCTTTGATGTAGTCGACTGCATCCTGGACGGATATTATTTTTTCGGCGTCTTCATCAGGTATCTCGATTTTCTTGTCGGGGTCACTGAATTCCTCTTCCAGCGACATTATAAGCTCCACCAGGTCCAGAGAGTCAGCACCTAAATCATCAACGAAATTAGCTGCCGGTACTACCTCTTCATCTTCTACACCTAACTGCTCAACGATAATCTTTTTCACGCGCTCAAAAACGGTTGCCACTTTCTCCCCCTTTATTTGGTTTCTTTTTTACTGACCAGAGTGCTAACTGAACCCAATACTCCGTTTACGAATTTTGAAGAGCGGTCAGCCCCAAAGGTTTTTGCCAGTTCTACCGCTTCGTTAATAGCTACCTTAACAGGTACTTTATTATCAATTAAAATTTCCAATATTGCAAGTCTGAGGATATTCCTGTCAATTACAGATATCTGGTCTACAGGCCACGCCGGTGCGTGGGTTTTTATGCTTTTGTCAAGTTTCTCCTTGTTTTGTATAACACCCATAACCAGGTCACGGGTAAACATTCCGCTTTCCCCGGTTAGTCCCTCTTCGGATAAAAGCCTTTCTATAACTACATCCGCCTTATGTCCGGCGGTATCGATTTCATAAAGTGTCTGAAGAGCCAATGCTCTAGCTTTATGCCTCGCCCCGACCATAAATAACCACCCAATCGATTCGATATTATATCATCAATCTATACTATAATTCGAGTTTACCAAATGACGAATACAAGGTCAATCTAGGATTTGTTCGCTACTATTCGGTTTTAGTTGGTTTTGTCATTGCGAGTCCGCCTGAGCGGACGAAGCAATCTATATTAATATTTGGAGATTGCTTCGTCGTTCGCCTTAGGCTAACTCCTCGCAATGACAGAGTTATCAACTGGATGCAAACGGAACCATTTATTCATCCTGTGAATTGAGTCGTTCAAAGGACCTGTCAACAGGTGATATGGAAAACGGCTACCGTGAACTGTGAGTCACACATCCGGTTATAAACATCACAGGCTTTATCGGTAGTCTCAACGACGAGCTCGATTCCCTGTTTATGGGTTATCTCTTCAACCTCCGGCAGGACCTTCATCAGACCCGAGGCTCCGCTGCCTACCACCAGCACCTGAGGCTTCTCTTTCAGGACATCGTCGATGTCATTCCGGCACAGTTCGTGTCCTGCTTTTCTCCACCGGTCGGATATAACACTATCGGGGAAGATAATCACGTCCGTTGTGTATTTCTGACCGTTGATTAATATCTCGCCGAACCGGTAGGAATCGATTTTGTTCACGGTTATATTCCGCCCATACCTCCGTCCACGTTCAACACGTGCCCGGTAATGTATCCGGCTTCTTCGGAGGCGAGGAAAGCCACTGCAGCCGCTACATCCTGGGGAGTACCGAGAGTGCCGAGCGGGATGCGTTTTTTAATTTCCTGTATCCAGCTTTCCTCGAGCTGCTGTGTCATCTGAGTGTCTATAAACCCGGGAGCAATGGCGTTGACGGTGATGCCTCGTGAGCCTGCTTCCTTGGCGATAGTGCGGGTAAGACCTATTATGCCGGCTTTCGATGCAGCATAATTTGCCTGCCCGGCGTTACCCACTATGCCGACGACACTCGCCATGTTGATAATCCTGCCCCAGCGTTGCTTGGCCATGTGTCTGAGCACGGCTTTGGTGCAGAGAAAAACGCTCTTAAGGTTGATTCTCAGTACGAGGTCCCAGTCTTCCTCCGACATTCGCATCAGAAGGTGGTCCCGGGTGATTCCGGCGTTGTTGACCAGGATATCAATCCTGCCGTACTTTTCCATCACCGTTTCCACCAGTCTGTCTACCTCTTCAGCGGAACTGATATCGGCCAGGACCCCAATGCTTTCACAGTTCATTGCCCTTATTTCCGCGGCGGCATTCTCGACAAACGACGGCTCACCGATGTCATTGATAATAATGGTAGCTCCGCCTTCGGCAAGTTTCCTGGCGATTGTGTTTCCTATACCCCGTCCGCTACCGGTGATTATAGCCACTCTATTGGAAAAATCCATCATTCCTCCGTAAGTGTTGTATTTTTTCCTATTTACTAAATAGAGCCTTGATAGCCTCGACATCGCTGATGTTCTGTGTACCGGCTTCCCTGTTTATTCGCCTGATTAAACCGCTGAGAACTCTCCCCGGACCTATCTCGATAAAGGATGATACTCCTTCATCAAGCATGTATTCAACCGAGCGCTGCCACTGCACTCCGTTACATAGCTGGTCGATGAGTTCTTTTTTAACGTTTTCACCGGTTGTCAGGGGCTGCGCGCTTACATTGGCTATGATAGGAACATCCGGGTCATGGAAGTCAAGGGTTGTTATAATTTCCGCCAGACCTTCCTGTGCCGATTTCATCAGTGATGTATGGAATGCCCCGCTGACCTGTAGCTGGACTACACGGCTGGCTCCTCTGGACCGGGCTAATTCGGAAGCCCGGGGTATGTTCTCAATGGGACCGCTGATAACCAGTTGTCCCGGGCAGTTGAAATTGGCTATTACGGTATCGGTCTCTTTACAGACCTCGTTCAATAGTGCCTCTTCGAGCCCGATTATGGCTGCCATGCCACCGGGTGCTTCCTGTCCGGCTTCGTGCATCAACCGTCCTCTTTCTCTTGCCAGAGAGACGGTGGTGGCGAAATCCAGCACGCCGGCGGCTGCCAGCGCCGTATACTCGCCGAGGCTGTGACCGCCGACGAAGGCGGGCTCCGGAAAGCTACTGTCATTGATTTCCTGAATGGCTTTCAGACAGGCATAACTTACCGTTACCAGGGCAGGTTGGGTATTGATGGTTAATTGCAGTTCGTCTTCGGGTCCTTCAAAGCATAATCTGGAGATTGAGAATCCAAGAGACTCATCCGCCTGTTCAAAGACTTCTTTAGCCGATTTGAAGTTATCAAAAAGGTCGCGTCCCATGCCCACTGCCTGCGAACCCTGTCCCGGGAAAACATAGGCTGTCTTCACTGAGTCGGTCATAATCAGTCCTCCCCGTATTTATTCTTTAGATTGGAGATAATCGTCTCAGCCTCTGCCGTTATTTCTTCTATTATAACTTTCACCGGTTTAATATCGTTAATAAGACCGGCTACCTGCCCGGCCAGCAGAGCACCTTCTTCGGTGTCTCCTTCGATAAGACCCAGGTACATTCTTCCCCTGTCGAACAACTCCAGTTCATCTCTGGATAATCCGGATTTTTCCAGTTCCTGAAAACGGTCTGTCAGGCTGTTTTTCAGACTGCGCTGAGGAAATCCAAGTACCTGCCTGGTAACCACAGTGGCTGAATTCCGTGCTTCAATGATTTTTTGTTTATAGTCCGGATGAGCGATGCATTCGGTACTGCAGACAAACCTCGTCCCCATCTGGATACCGCAAGCCCCGAGAGCCAGAGCTGCTGCCATCCCCCGTCCATCACTGATTCCGCCGGCGGCTATCACCGGAATACTTACGCTATCCACTACCTGTGGTACCAGTACCACCGTTGTCATCTCTCCCACGTGCCCTCCGGATTCCGTACCCTCGGCTATGATGGCACAGGCTCCGTCAGCCTCAAGGCGTTTTGCTGCTGTGGCACTGTTAACCACCGGTATAACTTTGATTCCTGCCTTTTTGAATTCGGGCAGGTAAGCCTCCGGGGTACCGGCGCCGGTGGTAACTATGGGCACCTTTTCTTCCAGAATTACGGCTACGACCTGCTCGATGTGAGGGGATGCCATCTGGATGTTTATACCGAACGGTCCGGACGTGTGCTCTCCGGTCAGGTGAATCTGCCGCCTTATCCACTCCGGTTCGTAAAAACCGGAACCGATGATACCCAGTCCGCCGGCATTGGAAACGGCCGATACGAGTTCATGAGTACCTACATGGGCCATCCCTCCTTGAATAATCGGGTATTTTATGCCAAAGAGGTCGCAGATAGCCGTTTTAAGCACAGCTCGTTATCCTTTAGCCGGTTTTCGATTTGGGGGTTTTAATCTCTTTAACATCTCTGCCGTTATAGGTGCCGCAGTTCGGGCAGGCGTGGTGAGGCAGCATGGCGCTGTTGCACTGGGGGCAGGTTACCAGATGTGGAGTGGACATCATTATATGACTGCGTCTTTTACCCTGACGGGCCTTGGCGTATTTTCGCTTCGGTTGTGGTGGCATGATTTATTTCCTTCCTTTCAACTATCCGCCGATGTCTCGGTATCGGGCGGGATGAGTTTGTTTAATTCAGCCCAGCGGGGGTCTGCCGGTCTGGACGGACAGTCACATGACGACTGGTTGAGATTCACGCCGCAGACGGGACACAGACCGGCGCACTCCTCGTGGCAGAGCGGTTTCATGGGTATTGCCAGCAAGGCATATTGACGTATAGCCTCGGATAAATCGAGGATATTATTCTCATCGACAGTAAAGCTGCCGGGCTCTTCGGGTGAGGGTAGGGCGGTACCTGTGGAGATATCTATCGTCTGGAAATACTCCTCTTCGATATTCAGAACAAGAGCATAATCGAAAGGACTCAGACATCTGCTGCAAGAGATATTGATATTTGTTTTAAGTGTGGTTCTGGCGAGAATTCCGCGGTCGGTCCGCATCAGCCTGATTTCCCCCTGTACGGTGCTGTCTTTGCCTTCGATATCAATGCTGGTATCAACTTCATAATCGCGTATCGAACCTATATTTTCTTTAAGCAGCTGGGATACGTTTATCTCCACTTTATTCCTCCACCTGCCGGGTCGGGTTTATGAACGGATTGTCGTATTGGACACCGGTTTACTAACGGAACAGTACGCGGTTATGTTGAAATGTCTATCTATTATAAACAAAGCCACGCGCGTGAGTCAATTTAGACTCTCCAAAGTTCTGCGTGCATTTGGTTGATTCAACTGTCATTGCGAGGAGTTCGCCTAAGGCGAACGACGAAGCAATCTCTAAAGATTTATATAGATTGCTTCGTCCGCATCAGGCGGACTCGCAATGACACTATCTATAATAATAAAAATCGAATAATGCCCTTCTTTATAGTGTATAGCGTAGTTGATTCGATTGACATTTGGATTTTATCAAGGGTAGAATATTCTGAATATTGTGTAAAAGAACTGATAAGGAGGATTAAATGGCTAACGGATACATGGGAAAGCTTCTGTTTGTGAACCTTTCCACCGGTGAAATCAGGGAAGAGACGCCCGATGAAAAACTGTACCGCGATTTCATTGGTGGCTATGGTATCGGAGCGAGGATTCTGTATGACCGTCAGAAAGGCGGGGTAGATGCGCTGGGACCGGATAATTACCTTGGACTTTTAACCGGTCCGCTTACAGGTAGTCCTCACATCGTCGGCGCCCGGTACGGGGCGGTGGCAAAATCACCCATTACCGGCGGTTGGGGGGATGCTAATTCGGGAGGGGACTTCGGTCCCAATCTGAAATTTGCCGGCTACGATGGTGTCTTCTTTAATGGAATAGCCGATAAACCGGTCTATCTGTTTATCGACAACGGAAAAGCCGAGCTGAGAGACGCGAGTAAAATCTGGGGTAAAGGGGCTGTCGAGACCGAGGACATCATGCGTGATGAGCATGGTAAAGATACCGTTACTTCCTGCATCGGTCCGTCCGGCGAGAAGGTTTCCCTGATATCCTGCATCATCACCAAGAGGGGCGCCGCATTGGGACGTTCCGGTCTGGGCGCAGTGATGGGCTCCAAGAAACTGAAGGCGGTAGCGGTGAGAGGAAACATGGAGGTTCCTCTGGCGGATAAGGAAAGGGCGCAGCAGTTAAGGCGTGAGAACATATCCGGGCTCAATGTGGATAGTATGAAGAAATATGGCACCACTGCGATGACGGTACATTCGGCGCTCAGTGGCGATACACCTGTAAAGAACTGGGGTGGCGTCGGTGTTGTAGACTTTCCCGAGCCCTCAGGGCTTTCCGGCGATGCAGCGATAGCGAATCTGGACCGCAGCGATCCTTGCTGGCATTGTCCCATCGGTTGCCAGTCGCTTTTAAAGGAAGGGACCGGAGAATATAAGTACCCGGCAGGGACTCGCAGAGTGGAGTATGAAACCCAGGGGACTTTCGGTACCATGTGTCTTAATGACAATGCCGAGTCACTCAATAGGATAAACTACCTCTGCAACGACTACGGGCTGGATACAATATCCGGCGGCTGCACAATCGCCTTCGCCATAGAGTGCTATGAGAACGGCATACTGACCAAAGCCGATACCGACGGAATCGAGCTTACCTGGGGCAATCATCAAGCCATCGTGGCTATGACCGAGAAGATGGTCAAGAGAGAGGGTCTGGGTGATATTCTCGCTGACGGAGTAAAAATAGCGGCAGAAAAGATAGGCAAGGGAGCCGAGGAATTCGCCGTTCATATAGGCGGGCAGGAACTTGGTATGCATGACCCGAAACTCATGGGATTCATGGGTAATTACCCCGCAGCCCGTTATCAGATGGACGCTACCCCAGGGCGTCACACCGCCAGTTTTGGTCCCGAAAGTTTCCGCGGGCATGTTACCAATGCAGCCGGTATTTGTCTGTTTGGTGCCATGGGAGGACCCGGACCCACGAATTACCTGCTTGAATTCATGAACGCCGTGACCGGATGGGAACGCTCGATGGATGAACTCCTGAAGTGCGGAGAGAGAATCGCCAATATGAGGCATGTTTTTAACCTGCGCGAAGGAATAAACCCTCTGCAGTGGAAAGTCCATCCGAGAATAATCGGTGACCCGCCTCAGACAGAAGGACCGCTTGCCGGTGTAAGGGCTGATATCGAGGCGCAGGTTTACTGGTGTCTGGGTGCCCTTGACTGGGATAGAGAGAGCACCAAGCCCAGCAGACAGAAACTGATGGAACTCGGCCTCGATGACGTTGCCGAAGAACTCTATCCGCCGCAGGCGGGTCCCGGAGGACCACCCAGGTAAAGAGAGATAGTTAAAGACCGGATAAGTAGTATAATCAGCGGTCGGGATATGTTTGTAACATTTCCCGACCGCTGGTATATTAAACTGATAGCCAGTGTTTCAGGAAGGGAGTAGTGTAGAAGGGGAGAGGGGGTATAATATGGCAAAATATGTTGTGGAGATGTTCGGTCTGCCGTATGAAATATCGGGAATAAGACGGGTAGAATTCGAACTGGAGGACGGAGCTGGACTATCTGATATTATTGGCGCTTTAAAACGCGAAATACCGGAACTGGAGGGAGAAGTGATTACTCCGGGTTATGACCTGTTGACGGAAGGTTTTACGTTTAATATAAATGGTCGTTTTTACTCGAATGACGGAGACCTGAAGCTCCATGAAGGCGACCGTATCGTGCTGCTTACTCTGGCTACAATAGGGTGATAGTCGACAGAAAGCCTTGCCGTCATTGTTTATCTAATGTATATACTCTCCCAACTTCTCTGATTATATGTTTAGTCTTCCCATTGCTTCAAATTTCTTAGTGTTATAATTCGTTTATTAAATCATTATCGTTTGGCCTTGTGAAGGGCATCACTGGCGGCATCGCTTAACTGGTAAGCCAGCGGAGATGCAGTAAGAAACGGATGAGTCCCAATTGGGAATAAAGCCACCTGTTCCATGGTCATCCTGTTAACGATAGCCGCTGCCATAATATTGTTGACTTCACCCGCAGTCATCGTGCAGCAAGCGCTACCGCCGAGTAATGCTCCTGACCTGCGGTTAAAAGTCAGACTCACTCTCATTGGCTCGGCATCAGGCATCGTTCCAGGGTGCTTTGATGCTGCCTGGGCTTCTCCGGTAACGATATCATATCCTAATTTTTCCGCTTGAGTATCGGTGAGGCCGGCCATAGCTATGGCCGTTTTGCCAACCACTGTGGAAAATACTCCGATTGCACCGATGTTACGCCATTGCGGCTGATAGATATTAGCCGCAGCAATCTTGCCCTCGCGTGTTGCTTCTGAAGCGAGCCTTAACGCAACCGGCTCGTTGTTATAGAATGAATACTTTTCAGCACAATCACCAACTGCGAAAATACCACTGATAGTGGTTCTCTGGAATTCATCGACCTTAATACCACGAGTAGGGCCGATTTCCATGCCGCTATCAGCGGCCAGTTTGGTGTTGGGCACTACCCCAATCCCAATAATAACTAAATCGCATTCAATCTTGCTGCCATCATTTAGCTCTACAAACTCCACCTTGCCATCGCCGCCGATAGATTTGGCGGTATTGCCTGTTAATACTTTCACTCCCCTGTCTTTAAGAGCATCCTCGGCTCGAACACACAGCTCTTCGTTACATACCAGCTGTAAGCAATGCTCTAGTTGCTCGACCACGGTGATGTCATGTCCGCGCTTGCGGCATTCGTCAGCGAACTCAACACCAATGAATCCACCGCCGATAACCACTATATGGCTGGCGTTATCCATGGCTGATGCTAACGCTTGCAGATAATCCGGATGCTTTCTTATCAGCCAGACATTGTTCTTATCTATACCAGGAATCGGTGGCTGTACGGGGTTTGACCCGGTAGCGAGTATCAGCTTGTTGTAACCGATTACTTCATTATTCTCCAGGGTGACCGAGTTTTGCTTGCTGTTAATGGACACCACTTCACCGATTTTCAATTTAGCTTCCCCTAACAACGTGTCAGGAAGTATGTTTTTATCAACCTCGCCCAGAGTGCCGTAGATATAGGGGATACCGCAGGGAATCATAGCTTTTACTTCTGGACGAATAACTACTATGTCTGTCAGATCATGATGCTTCTGTGCGCACATTGCAGCTTGAACACCCCCGGCACTACCGCCGACAATAACTAATTCATGTTTTTCCATTTTTAATAAACACTCCTTCTATAGTTTTACGGTACAACCAGCAATTGGTTTACTCTACATTTAAGATATTGGCGAGTTCTCTACCTTTTATCTCTTTTCTTTTCGGAGTTCAAGCGCTATTGTGTTTCTCAGTACCTGGTTTGTGCCTTCATACACCTGAGTTATTTTGGCGTCCCGCATCATTTTTTCTACGGGATAATCGTGCGTGTAACCCGAACCTCCGAAAACCTGCACCGCGTCGGTGGTAACTTTCATAGCGACATCAGAAGCAAAAATCTTGGTCATGGCGGATTCTTTGGTGTATTGCTTTGCTCCGCTATCGATAGTCCTGGCTACGGCATAGACCAGTGCTCTGGCTGCTTCTGTCTGGGTAGCCATATCCGCCAGCAGGTGCTGGACAGCCTGGAAAGAGAAAATCGGGTGGCCGAACTGGGCTCGCTGCTTGGCATAGTCCGTTGCTGCTTCCAGTGCTCCCTGGGCTATTCCCAAGGCCTGGGCGCCTATACCCGGTCTTGATTCGTCGAATACTTTCAGCGTTATTATGAAGCCCAAGCCTTCTCTACCGACAAGATTCTCCTCAGGTACAAAGCAGTCCTCGAATACCAGCTCTCTTGTTGACGATGCCCGGATACCCATTTTCTTTTCTTTCCTGCCGAAGGAGAACCCGGGGGTATCTTTTTCCACCAGAATAGCACTGGCGCCACGGGGTCCTTTTGATTTATTTGTCAGGGCGATGACGGTATACAGTTCGGCCTCGCCGCCGTTGCTGACAAACTGCTTGGTGCCGTTGAGAAGGTAGCCGCCTTCAACTTTCTCGGCGGTGGTTTTAAGTGCTCCGATATCACTGCCGGCGGATTCCTCGGTTATACTGAAAGCCGCCAGTCTTTCTCCGTTGGCGATTGCAGGCAGGTATTTTTGTTTCTGCTCTTCAGTACCGTACCTGATTAAGGCTATGGTGCCCAGAGAAGTAGCCGCATAGCAAAGGGCTACTCCGGCGCAGGCACGGCTCAGCTCTTCAATTACAAGGCATAAATCAAGGCATCCTCCACCCAGTCCGTCGTACTCTTCGGGTATAAAAACACGGAACATGTCAGTATCGGCAAGGTACTTCATTATTTCCCACGGAAACTCTTCCTTCTCGTCAAGTTCGGCTCGTACGGGTACTATTCTTTCCTCTGCAATCGTTCTTATAAGCTCTTTAATGGATATCTGTTCTTCAGTTAATGAATAATCCAAAGTTACTCCTTTTGATTCTAAATTGATTTTAGAGCCTATTCTAGCACAGCAGGTGGGATAGCGTAAAGAGACTGCGTTTCTGTTACCGAATAATGAAAAAAGGCCGGGAATTTTATCTCCCGGCTTCACTTTGAACGGGTATTATCGATTTGTCCTGTGGAGACTTGTTTTAAGTGCAGATAAAGGGGTACCGATTGAATAGCCAGCCCTGCCGCTTAGCCCGATTACCCCCAGGGCTCCGGACACGGGAGGGGTATGGTTGGTATTTAAGCTGAGACGAGCTGCTAAATCTCAGCACCCTGGATTTCCCCCGGCAGGGCTAGCTTATCCCTGAGATTCAATGTATAATATAATAAATGTCGTATACGATATTCCATCGGAGTATACATGTACTGACTATTGAATGTCAAGTTTTATCGGAAAATAAAAACAGACGCAAAAAGTGATTTCATCCGTCTGGCAACTGTGTGAAAAAAAATGTTATGATAGGCAAACTGTAAATATTGGAATGGAACGTGTGTTCCCTGAATCTATGCACATATATTTACTCTAGTCCTGGGAGGGCGTTGAAAAATGTTATCGGAACAGTACACTGAAAAAGATTTCAGTTTATGGACTCTGATAATCCAGGCCAGAGACGTATTATTTAGAGCCAGAGAAATCGAGCTAAGCAAGTATGGTTTCACGGTCGTTGAAGCCAGAGCTTTGTATATTCTCAACGAGTTGGGAGACCAGGCGACCCCAGCCGAGATGTCGAGGCACCTGTTCCGTGAACATAACACAATTACGGCACTGCTCAACCGGATGCAGAACAAAGGACTGATAACGAAAACCCGAGACCCGGAAAACAAGAAGACCTGGAAAATCAGGTTAACGAAAAAAGGAAAGGAAGCTTATAATAATTCGCTTATAAGAGAAAGCATTCACGAGGCGTTTTCCGTGCTAACGGAAGATGAGCTGGACAAGGTGCTTTCGTGTCTGATAAAGGTGTGCGACCAGACTTTTAAATACGTGCCTGATACCTGGGCCCCGCCGTACCCAGGTTTATAGAACACAAATTCAGTGTTAGTTTCCGGTGAAATAGTACTGTCTGGTAATTCTAAAGCGATTCGAGTTTAGCCACCACCTCGTTGATAGTTTCTTCTGCGGTGGAAGTACCGCTGGTTATACCCACATGTTCTTTGCCTGTAAACCAGGAAGGTTCTATTTCTTCGGCGGTTTCAACCTGATATGTCTTTGTGGCAGTGGTGCATAACTCGGTAAGGTGATTTGTATTGGCGCTGGAATGGCTGCCGATGACGAGCATTATATCTACCCTGTTAGCCAGTTCGAGGGTTGCCTGCTGGCGTTCCCTGATATCATGGCAGATGGTATCGATGATGCGTAGTTCGGCGTCTTTTGTCAGGGCGTGGTCGATTATTTTCTTTACAAATTCGTTGAAACGTACCGGAATCTGAGTTGTTTGAGATAGCACCCCGAGTCTGTGGGGCAGACGCTCCGTTGTGCTAAACAGGTTCTCGTCCATAGTGGCTATTCCTTTGCCGTCTGCCCAGCCCAGTATCCCTTTTACTTCGGTGTGATTCATGTCTCCATAAACAATAACGAAGAAACCGTCACTGGCTAATTTTTGAGCTGCATTCTGAGCCCGGCGGACGAAGGAACAGGTAAGATTTACTATCTCGATATTGCGTTCTCGTATCTTCTCTTCCATCGCCGGTCCTACTCCGTGGGCACTGATAGCCACGGTATTGCCCTGTATTTCTTCAACACTATTTGCCGCCCTGACACCGATGTCAGCCAGCCTCTGCATAACGTGCCGGTTATGCACAACGGGTCCCAGAGTTTCAATCTGGCCCCGCTCACGGGCGACTTTCTCCAGGATATCGATAGCCCGTCTAACTCCGACGCAGAATCCTGTTACGGCTGTTTTTTCAATTTTCAGTTTCATCTTGCTCATTATGCTTTACATAAATACCACGATATTCTGCCGGGAGAATTTCCGCTATATGCTCCATTATGGAATTGGTGGAATCTACAAGGTCCTCTCTGGATACTTTACCATCAGCCAGGGGCAGGTGAAAAGGCTCGCCGAAGCGGATAGTTATCGAATAGCGGTGGAAAAATGATTTCCAGTCTACCAGTTTCTCCGTCCCCGTAATGGCTACGGGCAGGATAGGGACTTTATTTCGTAACGCTATCATTGCCGAGCCGGGGAATGCTTCCTGCAGTTGAGCGTTTTTACTTCTTGTTGCCTCCGGAAACATTACCAGCGCCATATTGTCAGACAATACCCTCTGGGCGTCGCGCAGGGCTTGCCTGTCGAGTTGTCCGCGGTGTACGGGAAAGGCTCCGGAACCGTATATGAAATAGCCGATAATCTTTGGACTGAACAGTTGTTCTTTAGCCATGAATATGGCTTTTCTGTTAAGGCTTACACTGACCAGAGGGGGGTCGGCAAGGCTCAGGTGATTGGAAACTATGAGTATCGGTCCGCTATCCGGGACATTATCGAGGTCTATTATCTTCCATCGGGTACAGACTCTTAATATTATCCTTACAATAAACCTGGCAACGTAATAAAACCAGCGTATCATAACTGCCTCGAACAGAAATCAGGCTGCTGATTGTCAATTATAGCGTATGAATATACTAAAAACAAACGGATTCAGAAGTATTCGATATTGACCTGAGAGAGTTTCTTTTTAAATGATTGGTCTTTAGTTACCTTAACCCTTGCCCCTCTCCAACCAGAACCATTGAGATGCAGTGAGAAGTTACCATGGTTGGAGAGGGGAGTTAAAAAAGAGAGGGGGCGGAGCCCCCTCTCTAAAAACTCTCCCCCTCTCACGCTTTTGAGTGATTACATACAAAAATTGGGTGCTGCGTGAGAGGGGGATTAAGGGGGTGAGTATAAATATCGACCGAACCAGAATGATACTACTGAATACCGGGTCTTGATTAAACGTGCCGGTTAATACATAATTGTTGAATAACGTAAATACTGGTATCGGAGAGAGACCATGATAGCTACGGTAACTCTTAATCCTTCTCTTGACGAGTACATCATAGTGGACGGTTTAATGGTTGATGAGACCAACCGCTGGGTAGGGCGGCGTCGATATGCCGGAGGAAAGGGAATCGATGTATCAAGAGCCATTCACGAAATGGATGGCGTGACTATAGCCTATGGTTTCATCGGCGGTCCTAACGGTAGACTGCTGGAGATACTGCTCGACGAAGAAGGTGTGCTGTTCAGTTTTACACCCATTAATCAGGAAACACGCACCAATTTCATCATTACGGATAGAAAAACAAAATACCAGACGCTCATCGGTGCTCCCGGTCCTCGCATCTCGAAAAGGGAACTGGAGAGGTTCAGTAAAAAATTACGTGAGGCAAGGCCCAGTCCCGATATGCTGGTTATCGGAGGTAGTGTGCCTCCCGGAACGCCGGACAATATATACTACGATATAATCATGGATGCTAAAAGTCGGGAAGTCAGGACTATTCTGGACGTTTCCGACAGGTGGCTCGTTGAAGGTGTTAAAGCGCAACCATATCTTATCAAGCCCAATGTCCACGAAGCCGAAAAACTGCTGGGGAAAGAACTCCCGGACGAGAATGCGATTATCGATGCAGCTATTGAACTGCTTGATACCGGTATCGAAGTGGTTGTTATCTCTAGAGGCGGTGAGGGTATTATCGCGGCAAGTAAGAATCACCTTTATAAGGTGATTGCTCCGCAAGTGAAAGTAAAGAGTGCCGTTGGTGCCGGTGACTGTACGGTGGCCGGACTTGCCCTGCGTCTGTCCCGTAATGAGCCTTTGATAGAAGCCTGCCGTATGGCGGGAGCGATGGGAGCCGCCGCCGTTTTAACACCCGGTACCGAGCTGTGCCGCCGGGCTGACGTGGAAAGACTGCTGCAGAAAGTGATAGTGGAAGAGATACCCATTAAAAAGCGTTGAAGGAATTCTTATAAGAGTATCAGGTTCAGTAATCCCCCAACCAGCAGGGCGGAGATGACCATTATTACCGCTGATTTTAGCAGATTGATGATGCCGAGTTCTCTCAACAGCACGACAAAGGTAGCAATGCAGGGAAAGAACATAGCCAGGACAACACTGCCGACGACCAGTTGGCCGGGGCTTAATGCCAGCGGAGCGAGCATACCAAGGGCTACGTCTTTACGCAGGAAACCGATAACTATGGCTGTTACTGCCTCCTTGGGTAGCCCAAGCAGTCCTGTTACAACCGGCGCCGTGAAATTGGCGATGGCATCGAATACATTCAGATAATACAGGACATTTATTATCAGAACGGCTCCCAGGATTATGGGGATTGCCTCTTTTAAAAACCCTGAAGACCTCATCCACAGTTTCTGTAGCACGGTTTTCCACGGCGGCAGGCGGTAGGGAGGCACCTCTATCAGTAATTCGGGACTGATACCCCTGGCAAACCTGTTGATTATAATTCCCAGTATTATCCAGACGATGAATAACGTGCCGTAGACAATGGCGACGTATTGTATGCCGTATGGCCCGACAAGCCCGACGACCATAGCCTGCAGAGCGGCGCAGGGTATGGCTATGGATATAAGCGTTGCTGCGATGAACCTTTCTCTCTTGCTTTCGAGGATACGTGTGGCAAGGATAGCCGGCACGTTGCATCCCAGCCCAAGCATGCTCGGGATAATGGCGTAACCATGCAGACCGAGACGGTGCATAATGGTATCCATCAGGATAGCCAGACGGGGCAAGTAACCCACGTCTTCAAGCAGTCCTAATACTAGGTAGAAAGAGACTATGTAAGGTAAGACCATGGCAAAAGGAACATAGAGTCCGGTTGTAAGCAGCCCGAAAGATTCAACGTAATCGATTTCGATGCCGGTTACTTTTCCCAGCAGGATATCATGAAAAAAACCGCTGCCGCCAAGGAGATTGCTGAATTTCAGTATCACCGGCGTCCAGAGGTTGCTGAACAGGGGGTCGAACACATAACTAATCAAGCTCTCTCCGACAAGGCGTACGAGGAAAAAAGCGCCTATAAGAATAGCCGCTGCGATGGCGATTCCTGGCAAGGGTTTTGCGCTGGCATCACTCAAACGCTCAAGCCATGTATGATGGCGGTGGGTAATGGTCTGTACCTGGCTTATTATGTTGCCGATGGTTGCCCAGCGTTCATCATTGGTGCGGGTGGGGACATCCGGTGAGGTAGCGCTGTGGATATTCTCTCCCAGCTCTTTTATTCCCTGTCCCGTCACCGCTACCGTAGGGATAACCGGCACTCCCAGGATTTCCCGCAGCTTATCAAGGTCGATATGTATTCCACGGTGCTCGGTGTCGTCCCACATGTTGAGTGCTACAATCATCGGGACCTTTTTTTCTAGCAACTGGAGAGTGAGGTAGAGGTTCCTTTCCAGATTGGTAGCATCAACAACGTTGATAACGATGTCTCCGGTCTTAAGCATCTCCGAGGCTACTTCTTCTGCCTCGCTGGTCGGTTCCAGGGTGTAAGTGCCGGGTACATCGATTACCTCGGCTATCTCTTCTCCGAATTTGTAAAAACCGCGAGTGTAACCTACGGTGGTACCCGGATAGTTCGAGGCAATGACCCTTACTCCGGTCAAACGTGAAAATATAACGCTTTTTCCAACATTCGGGTTACCCATCAGTAAAATGTTCATATTATTTCCGGTCCGGTTCCACTAATATCCTTCTTGCCATACCATAACCGATGGCTATCTGGGCATTACCGACCTGTAGAGTAACCGGTCCTCGCATGAACATGGAGTTGACTTTGGTCACACGCTTTCCGGGTCTTACTCCCAGGGCGTTGAGACGGTTGATTACACCATGACCTCCCTGTATTTCTACTACTCTTCCACTTTGTCCCGACTCCATCCGACTTAAAGGTATAGGTTTGCCATCGGGCATAGTATTAGTCCCTTTCCAGCCTGTCATGTCAGGCAATTCGTTTTTTTTACAGGCGAGCTTTCCTGTAAAGGTGGTATCAGGAATCCTGACGCTTCTGGCGGCAGGTAGGGCAGTAACCGGTCATCCGTACCTCTGTGTTGATAATCTCGAAACCCTTATCACGGCTGATATCGGCCATCATTTTCTGGCTCATCGGGCATTCGAATTCGACCACCTTCCCACAGCCCAGACAGATGAGATGATGGTGTTCGTTGGAGGGCTTGATTTCGTAGTGGTGGTGCGTTTCGTCGAGATGTACTTCCTCTATCAGTCCCAGTTCCTTGAGGGTCTGTAGAGTGCGGTAAACGGTGGAGAGACTGAGGCGAGGTTGCTTCTTCCGCGCCCGGCGGTAGACTTCATCGGCATCGAGATGTCCCTGACCACGCCGGATGATTTCCAGGATTAAAGCCCTCTGGCTGGTTTTCCTGAGCCCGACCAGACCCAGCAACTCCTGATTTTTTTCGAGGATTTCAGAAACTCTCGCTGTCATAAGCTTTCTCCCTGCATATTAGCTTATTATATATTACTGCAAATGCAAATCATTTGCAACTAGCGTTATTATAATGGCTTATATTTTGTTTGTCAAGAAGTTTCATTATAGTTCTGTTTGCATTTGGTTGTTTATTATTACCTATCCCCTGTATCCCTTCATCCGCCATAGGCGGACTCAGGATGAACCCTTCAGGGTGAACCTTCAGGGTGAACCTTCAGGATGAACCCCTTTCCTACCAGAACCACTGGCATTGACTGATAGGCTTTCCTGGCAGGAAAGGGGAGTTAAGGAGAGAGGGGGCGAAGCCCCCTCTCATAAATCTCTCCCCCTCTCACTCAAAATAGTTATTCTATACTAAATCATGGTATTGAGTGAGAGGGGGATTAA
>Ga0315543_1002634_pt1 | contig 17112 bp, 18 predicted proteins | sample SalMarSW160210MG_2_FD_203098 | JGI IMG/M metagenome (GOLD analysis project Ga0315543, IMG submission 203098) | Salt marsh sediment microbial communities from the Plum Island Ecosystem LTER, Massachusetts, United States - Salt Marsh Sediment SW1601-210 ...
TAATTATTTCAAACTATATACATTTTTGAGAGTTATAGTGCGTTTGTCTCAGTCAATTTGGCGTCAGTCACAAGCCCCGAATGCACTATAACGGCCCGGCAATATGGGGAGGTTGTGTTACCCGACGAAGCATCCGGGCAGGGTCCTGATACTTTAGCCAGAAAGCTGTCACGGTGCAAGGAGGGTATGGCGCACTTTTTGCCGTCCGGGTACAAATTTTATTAAGTGCTGGAGCGATCGCGGTACAAGTTTGATCGGAGCCGCAAATTTATCCCCGGTTACAAAGTTAGTAGCGGGCACTGGCGCAGTGTCGCGGTACATACTATCTCGAAGGCAGTAATTGATCACGGTGCAGGATTTAAATTGCGGGCAGATGCGCGTGTCCGGGTGCAGCGGCCATTACAAATTCGTCTTGAGTGCAGGAGCAAAAGCAAAAAGTGTGACAAACAACTTACCCATATTGTCCGTGTTAGCGGTTGCTATTATTTTCTTTATTGTAAGAATTCATCAGTCACCATATCGAAATGTTGTCTATCAACTGATACATACGGTCTAGTTGATTTAGTATTTTCTGAAACGAAAAGATGATATACGCTTTCGAACATTTTAAAGATACTTTCTTTTGTAATTGAATTTAGATGAAGAATTATGTTTGTTTTATTATTAGGAATTCCGTAATGTTCAAAAACAACTCCGAAATTAAATGGAGAGTGCCTATCGTAAAGTAAAGATCGTTTATCAGACTCAAAATTTATATTAACTGAAATATCAATTTCTTTATTAACCTTCGTATGTATATTTTTTGCAATTATTAAAAAGTAGAACAAGCAGGAATAAGGTCTTGATAAGAATAATAACCAGAAGTCATTATTGCTGTATTCAATAAATTCATAATGGATAGATCCAAGATTGATTTTTAGTACTTCATGTATCAAATGATTAAAAGCAAAATATTGATGAAGAGGTATTTCATAGATTATTTCTGGGTGATGACTTATTTTGTATTGAGGTAATAATATTGTGGGGAGTATCTGATGACTATCTTTATCAATAGGTGCATTCGATAGAATCGAAGTAAATAAGTCAGGTAATGTAAGTTCTTTAAGAGATTTTAAATCAATTTTAAAGATCCATCTGGCATGGCTTGTCATACTGCATTTTTTCAAATCTGAACTATGATCAATAAGGAATGAGCTAGGTTTGGATAAGAAATCAGGTTTTTTACCGAGTTGATGACGTAAAATTTCTGGTTCATTATAAATAATCCTTAGTAATTCCGAAAAATCTTTTTCATAGGTTGAATCATTTCTCATGTCATGATAAATTAGTGTGCTTAAAAATTTTGGTGCACTTTCATCAAAATTTCCTCTTCTAAGTATAGGAATGAATTTATCGGAATTCTGGTTGTTATATAATTCTTGAGTTATCATTGAATACTCATATCCAACTCCGCCGGTTCTATTATCAGCTTTATCTTTATAGTTTGGGGTCATAATCATGAGGATTTTGTTTGAATTATTAACTGATTTTTCCATGAATTGAGTCATCGGTTTGCCAGTTTTTAGATCAAACCTGTCTAAGAAAACGTATATGCCATTATCTGTTAGTCTATTTGCTAGATCTAATATCCATTCTTTATGTTCTTCATTATCCCATGTGTATGAGATAAAAACCATTATTGTTGTCTCCATATTTGTAAATGTTTATAGTTCAGTTTCCATAGTTACCGCTAACGGCCCGGCGGTATAATTTAGTGGGCGTTACCCGACGAAGCATCCGGGCAGGGTCCAGGTTACTTTAGCCAGAAAGCTGTCATGGTGCAAGGAGGGTACGGCGTGGTTTTTGCCATCCGGATACAAATTTTAGTGAGCATTACGCGTGTCGCGGTACAAGTATGATCGGAGCCGGAAAACTGTCACGGTACCGGATATTTGTTAGGAGCACTGGCGCAGTATAGCGGTACAAACTGTCTCGAAGGCAAAAAGCTGTCACGGTGCAGGATATTAATTGAGGACAGATGAGCGTGTCCGGGTACAAGTTTTGGCAGGATTTGTCTTGAGAGCAGGGTTTTGCAAAAACCATGACGAGCCCATTAATTATACCGTCCGTGTTAGGTTTTCGGGCCCGTTTAAAAGTTCAAGGTGTTTGGATCCTGTCGTGTGTCATAAATTCTTAAGATCTCTATAGTCGATCGCTTATTTCGGTAGAAGAGAGAATTGTGTTTGGTCAGGACACATTTACGAATTCCTTTTCTTTTATTGATAAATGGAAATTGTTTTGGATTTCTGGAGATTTGATAAATAATACTATCAGTCAGATCAATAAAATTAGCAGCAACTTTTTTCTCCCAGTTTTGATTAAGATAATTCAGAATATTGGAAAAGTCACTTTCAGCGAGAGGTGACCATTTGATTCTCTTAAGCATTATATTCTTTGCGAAGTTTATCTATAACATAATTGTGAGAAATTCCTTTGCCAGAATCCAATTGATCTATTGCATCCATTAGTCCCTGCTTTTGAGCTAGAGTAAGCCTGTCCCAATCAGATATGTCTTTCTTACCATTAATGTAATTTAGCAATAATCCATAGAATTCCTCAAGTCGGTTCTTTTCAAGAGAATCGATTTGTCTGAATATTTTAAGTTTTAAGTCTGAAACTGTCATGGTGCACTTTTTTTACAAAGATAACAGATTTTTATAGTTAATTGTTACGCAGAGCAACAGCCTGAAACCTAACGGCCCGGCAATATGGGGAGGTTGTGTTGCCTGACGCAGTACCGGGCAGTGTCCATAAACTTTAGCCAGGATACTATCCCGGTACAAGGAAGGTATGGCTCACTTTTTGCTGTCATGGTACAAATTTTATTGTGTTCTGGCGTGATCGCGTTACAAGTTTGATCGGAGCCACGAATTTATCCCCGGTTACAATGTTTTTTGTGTGCACATGAGCAGTGTCGCGGTACAAACGCAAATTGAAACCGATGAATGAGTCAGGGTACACAGGTTTAATTGGGAGCAGCTGCGGGTGTCCGGGTTTAACTTGGATTACGAAACTCAATGGCCAGCCGGTTGTTATGGATATAAAAGATCAAAAGAAAAAAGAGGGGTCCGGGTGTCTAAAACACTTGCAGTTTTTGCCCGGCTGGCATTTACGTCACCAGGCAAAAAGTGTGACAAGCAACTTACCCATATTGTCCGTGTTATGCTTAGGCATTTATTTTTTGTCCCACGGTATTTCTCCTCGAGTTCGAAAACCGTCATATACAATGTATTCGCCAATTGAATTTTGTTGTGATTGTATGCACATATATATCATTGGATTGTCCGAGTTATTTCTGCAGCTTCTTTTTCCATCTGGTGCAACCCTAATTATTGATCCTTCTTTTATGTCAAAAGTATTACCATCCACCTGAAATTGACCAGTCCCTTTGAGAATAATATAAACCTCTTCATGGTTTTTGTGTTGATGTAAAAATGGGATATCAGTTTTCGGGGGTAGAATATTGAACGAGATTTCTGTACCGGTTGATTTCAGTATCTCTCCAATAAAGATTTTCCCATTTACTTCAGATTTTAACCTCGGATGTAAGAAGGAATAATCCATCAAATTATTAAAATCTCCAAGATCGATTGCTGAATAATTTTTACCTTCAGATGCTACAACTACATTTTTCATAATTAAGATTTTTGAATTATCAAATTTAGTAAAGATTTATTGAGTTATGCTTAGGCGGTTGAAGTCAGGGTACTCGGTCACGTAACATGTTGTCGCTTAAGCATAACGGCCCGGCAATAAAATTTAGTAGGTGTTGCTGAGTGAATGGAGGCTGTGGGCACGATAGCTTCTTTGAGGCAGAGTCTGGGTACACAGCCGGAAGGAACGAAGCATGGCGCATTTTTTGCCGTCCAGGTACAAATTTTACTGAGCATCACGCGTGTCGCGGTACAAGGTTTATGGGGAGCAGGTAACAAGTCAAGGTACACAAAGTTTTATAGAAAGCAGGTGCGCAGTCCGGGTTTGTCTTGTTTTACTATGTTGTCTAAGTAGCAGAAAATCAATGCAAAAAATGTGACAAACCTATTAATTTTATTGTCCGTGTTATGCTTAGGCGTATTTTATATTACTTTAAAATTTATCTTGAATTTTAATTGGTCAATAATGGTCACTTTACCATTCTTGGAATAGTGAAAGTCCAAATCAATGCTTGTATTATATTCTCCCTTAAACAGTGGCTCTTTACTTTCGGCCATACACAGTGGATAATTTGGATAATTATTATCATTTAAAATCCACGGACATCTTAATTGAAAAATAGAAGAGGGTTTTAATTTTATCTCCTGGGGCATTCCACTAAATTCACACCATATACCTGTCCATGGCTTTCCCATATCAATATTGGTATCTGATTGATAGACCCTGTGAAAGTCAGAATTGATAAATTCAGTAGTAACGATGATTGTGTCTGGAGAGTTATTTTTAAATGAAAAACTGAACGAGAAATTATCACCTTCGTTGAAAACAGTTCCAGGTTGTCCTTCTTCGTTTAGAAGACAAAAATTAAATTCAATTTGATTCGTTTCATATTCAATAATTGCATTTTCACTTTCAGGAGTGATCTGCAGAAGAGTTGGCGATTCATTACTTTTCTTACATCCAACACTTATAAAGGATAAAAGAAAGATGATTAGGCTTGTTTTAATAATTACTGGTTTCATTTTATACATGACGACTTAAATAATACAGCACAGTTTATGTAAAATATCATTGGATATATCCCATAAATTTAATTGTTCTTTGACACTTTTTACAAGGCATTCAAGCGAAGGGAAATACTGATTGTGGGTACAGTTTTTTCTTATCATTTTCCAAACGCGTTCTATTGGATTCAATTCAGGACTATATGGTGGCAAAAAAAGAAATTGGATCCTCTTTCGGTTTTTATGAAGCCACGGTTTGAGAAGCAGAGCATGGTGATATCTCGCGTTATCCAAGATGACGATAAGTCTTTTCTTCTTACTGCCACGTTTTATAAGCATTTTCATGAACTGTTTGAAAGTCTCAGCATTGAAAACAGGTGTCATCAGATTTACTAACTTCCCTGATGATACATTTACGGCACCAAACAGCGATATGCTCTTCTTTGTTGGAGCATGTAACACAATAGGATCCTTTTCTTCAGGGGGTACCCACATTGTGCAACGAGAACCATGTTGCTGGAAGTGGCATTCATCCAGGCTCCAAATTTCATTCATCGTGTTTTTTGCCAACTTTCGAAGTTTTTTTAAAAGCCTTTTGCGCTGATGGATCAGCCTGGGCAATGACAGGTCGTGGTTTTCTTCTGCGAAAGCCAAACTTATGAAAAATACGTTGACACTGACGAACTCCAACCTCGATCCTATAATGGCTTTGCAGGTGGTGGGCTAACAATTTACCATCCCACAAGTTTTGAGTATATCCGAATATTTTTGGCTGCTTTCGCAAATCCCTACCCAATTTTTCCCATTGGCGTTTATCAAGAGATGCCGGTCTTCCAGGTCTTTCTTTGTCAAACAAACCAGAAAACCCACTTTTATTAAAGTCATGGACCCATCTTTGCACGGTAGTGGAATCATGGCCGAGAAATGCTCCTGTCTGGTAACAGCTCATGCCCTTGCTTACAAGTAACACTCCATGCAAACGGTGATCATACCTGGAGTCCTCGTTACGAAGTATTTCTTGCTGTATCGCTTCTTGCATGAATTCGTTGTCTTCGATTTGAATCCTTTTCATTATTTGCCCGTTTAAATCAGTTTAGGGCAAAGGTAATAAATTATTTTTATACTGCAATATTTATGACGCTATGTATAGTTACAATAAATTAAATAAATTCCTCTTCATGCACCAAGGGCTTTATCGATCTTTTTGTTTTTCAAGACCGGTAAATCAGGTTGTTATTTATTGATAATTAGTTCACAACAAAAATTATTCCATTTGTTTGGCATTTAGGCAAAAAATTTAAAATAAGCCGTTATGCTTAGGCGTTTGTTGTCTAGTCAGTCATGGTCTCGTAACGCACTAGCGCTTAAACATAACGGCCCGGCAATATGGGGAGGTTGTGTTACCCGACGAAGCATCCGGGCAGGGTCCTGGTACTTTAGCCAGAAAACTGTCACGGTGCAAGGAGGGTATGGCGCACTTTTTGCCGTCATGGTACAAATTTTATTGAGCATTACGCGTGTCGCGGTACAAGTATGATCGGAGTCGCGAATTTATCCCCGGTTACAAATTTGGCGGCGGGCACTGGCGCAGTGTCGCGGTACAATGTTGAACGGAGCCAGAAATTTATCACGGTACAGGATTTTAATTGTGGACAGATGCGCGTGTCAGGGTACAACAACCATTACAAATTTGTCTTGAGGGCAGGAGCAAAAGCAAAAAGTGTGACAAACAACTTACCCATATTGTCCGTGTTATGCTTAGGCATTTGTTTAATTATCATGAATTAAAACAAGTTCTCAGTTATAACCATTTTCCCGTAAGTAATATTGGATTATCAAATTCAGATATTCCTTTATAAAATTGTTCTAATTCTTCAATTCTTGATTCAGAAATATCACCATTTTTAATTGCATCTTCAATAAGCCTTTTAAAGTCTAGTGCTTGATAAAAAATAACAAATTGATTGTTATTTAAAAAAGTTATCATTGGAATATTTAATATAATACCGTCATAATCGTGATATAACGGATTGATACTGCATAATTTGTTGGTGTTTTTGTCCAGAAGTAAATATTCAAAACCTATACTTTTTGTACTAACCGAGTTAGATGTTTTACGAGTCTCAAAGTTATTTTTCTGCAACAAGATACTTTTATTATCAAGGTATAATAAAGAGACATTTGAACCTGTGGTAACTTCTTCATTTTTTTGAGGCTTTTCGGCTAATAGTGTAATTATAGGCTTTATTTCTGATTTGTTAATATTAAATATAGTGTCTGATTCAGATGGTTGAAATAGGATTGAGTTATCAGTCGCTTTTTTAAAAACGGGTGATTCACCTACCCATAATCCAGGATTGGGAATCGGCTCCATTTTTTTACCTGTTATTATTCTTCCACTTGTTGATTGATAAAAGTAAAGGTATCCATAGTTTGAAAACATATTTGGTAAAATAGAAAGTAAAGTATCGTTTAGAAACAACATACCATCTATATACCCGTTGTCAGCAAATGGGATATCTTCCTCGAATTTTGAGCTGTTAAGGTTGTACTTCTTGATATAGTTTTTACCGTGGTCATGAAAAAATAAAAAATTCTCATTTTTATCTATATCCCAAGCATCTATTTGTCCAAATTCATCAGGTCCTCGACCCTTACGCGCAATTACATGAAGAAATTTACCCTCAGAAGAAAATTGGAGAATTTTTTCATAATCTATTGAAATAATATTTTTATCACCAATATAACCCCTGAAGTATTTGATCATAGATTGTTCATTTGTTTCAAGTTTAATAAGTTTTATTTCTTTTGCGAAGTCAGAAAGTTTCCGAGGTTCATGATCATATTCTTTTGTAAGATTTATTTCGATAATTTCTTTTGATTTATCGGCATTACTTTGACAACCAAAAAAAGAAATGATAAAATAAATTGAGAGGGCATAGATTAAAAGTTGTTTCATAATATTGTCTTTATGTGATAGATTATTAATATATCTTATTTCGGTTCCTGCTTAAGCATAACGGCCCGGCAATATGGGGAGGTTGTGTTACCCGACGCAAGCACCGGGCAGTGTCCAGGTATCCCGAGTACTCGGGGCCAGAAATCTGTCACGGTGCAAGGAGGGTATGGCGCACTTTTTGCCATCCAGGTACAAGTTTTATTGAGCATTACGCGTGTCGCGGTACAAGTTTGATCGTAGCTGCGAATTTATCCCCGGTTACAAATTTGGTGGTGTGCACTGGCGCAGTGTCGCGATACAATGTTGAACGGAGCCAGTAAGTTATCACGGTACACAAAGCATTATTGCGTGCAGATGCGGGTGTCCGGGTGCAACAACTATTACAAATTTGTCTTGAGTGCAGAAGCAAAAGCAAAAAGTGTGACAAACAACTTACCCATATTGTCCGTGTTATGCTTAGAACTTATTTCTAAAGTTTTTATTATAGTTCTTAATAATCTTTCCGAACACTTTGTCTTTTTTGCGTTTTTCGGCAAGAGTGGTCTGAAATCTTTCTTGTTCTTTATGAATTTTCTGGTAATTGTCATACGACTCTCTGTCGATAGTCCCGTTGTTGAGAGCCTCAATTACTGCACATCCGGTTTCATTAATATGGGTACAGTCAGGAAATTTGCACTTAAAAGAAATGTCAAAGATCTCTTGGAAAGTTGTTTTAATCCCCTCAGAATTATCAATCATTCCTAGTTCTCTCATCCCTGGAGTGTCAATTATGATGCCCCCATTTTCTAGAACAAATAATTCACGGTGGTCAGTGACATGTCTTCCTTTATTTGTGCTATGACTTAATTGCCCTGTTTTTAATATATTCTTCTTTAATAAGTTATTGATCAAGGTTGATTTGCCAACTCCTGATGATCCTACGACACAATATGTCCTACCTGTTTGAATAAAATTTAATATCTGGTCAAGTCCTTTAAGTGTTATGTTACTTAGTAGGATGTATTTTACTTTCTTGTCTCTTTTTTCAAGGTTGCTGATGGCATCCTGGATCTCTTTTTCTGTGGACAAATCAATCTTGCTAATAACCAGAACTGGTTCAATGTTAGCGGAATAACAGATTGTCAAGTATCGTTCAAGTCTGTTAATACTGAAATTATAGTTTATTGCTTGAATAATAAAAGCCACATCAATATTGGCTGAGATAATTTGTATTTCGCCAAATTTTCCAACTGCCTGTCTTTCAAGCACTGATTTCCTGGGAAGTATTTTGTGAATAATTGCCTGATCGGAGTCGTAGATTGTCATTGTTACCCAGTCACCAACAGCAGGGAAGTCAGCTCTTGAGGTTGCAGAGAATCTTAAGTTGCCGGTAATCTCAGCCTCATACTCATTTTCACCATCTGAGACGATATATCTTTCTCGATGTTCTTGAGTCACTCTACCGATTGAAAAGTTAGAAAGTTGGTTGTCTCTCAGGTAGGCAGTAAGATCGTTATTTAATCCAAGGTCAAGGAGGTTCATTTATGTGCAGTGTTGTTAGGTTTTAAGCATAACGGCCCGGCAATAAAGGGAGGTTGTGTTACCTGGCGCAGCCATCCGGCCGCTGGTCCTGGTACTTTAGCCAGAAAGTTGTCCCGGTGGCAAGACAGGTATGGCGTGCTTTTTGCCGTCATGGTACAAAATTTTATTGAGAACAGGCGCGGTCGCGGTACAAGTTTGATAGACGGTCGGGAAATAGTCCCGGTAGATGAAGCCCGGAAAAGGCACTGGCGCAGTGTCGCGGTGTAATTTGTCTCGGAGGCAGAAAATTGTCATGGTGCAGAATGTTTATTGCTTGCAGATGCGCGTGTCCGGGTGCGAGGTTAGGTACTGATCCCGGTAAGTAGCTCAGAATCATGCAAAAAGCATGACAAACAACTTACCTTTATTGTCCGTGTTAGCTTTAGTTGTTTTTTAATCAAGGTGGGAAGTCGGTTGTCAAGATTAATGCAATTTTAGTCAATCCACTTAATCAGAATAGTGTCGCAGTTTGAAGCTTTTAATCTATGTTTGAGAATTTTTTGGTAGTCGTCCGAATAATACCAATCTTTAAAATCCAGTTTGGAATTGAATTTTATCAATACAGACTTGATATAGTTCCAATCGCCCTCTAAATTTAATAGCAAACAATCCTCCCATTATTTCTCTCACTTGACAGGGGAGGTAAGCTTTTTGAATTTTTTGGGGCAGGATTGCTAAGACATGCAAGCCTTATTTATTAGTCATAATGGTTATGATCTTTTAGTTATCGGAGACTAAATGCTTATAATTATTGTTTTAACTACCAATAATTTTAAAATAAAATAACCCTTTTCAATTCAAAAAAGGTATCACTCTGAAATTTAATGAAATATATACCTTTTGGAAAATTTGATAAATCAAGAATCTCAGTGAAATGATTAATGTTGATTTCAAAATCCTTAGAATAAATAACCTTGCCCTCTATATTGACAACACTAAGTGATATTTTAGTTTGATTTTTTGTTACAAAATCAATATTAATTATACTGTTTGTTGGATTTGGATAAAGCTTTATAACTGGACTTTCAGAAGTTTTTTCAATGGAACCAATTATATTTATAACAATTATTGTTATAGTATCTGAATTTGAGCAATTATTTTTGTCTGTAACTGTTACAGAATATTTATGTTCCCCAATCCCTACCAAGGAACCATTAATGGTATATGTTTGATTGGTTGAATCATTATTCCATTGATAAACTGAATAATTGGAACCAGCATTTAAAGTAATTTCATTATTTGTATAAATTGTAGTATCTCTTCCCAAATCAACTAATGGTAATTGAAGAACTGTAATATTAATCGTATCCGAGTTACTACATTTATTTTCATCTTCTACAGTCACATGATATTCACCCGAGTTATTAACATTTAATGTTTGATTTTTTGAACCATTATTCCAAGAATAATCAATGAAATTATCTCCAGCATCCAGAATTATATTACTCCCCTCACAAAATGCTGTATCTCTTCCCAAATCAACTGAAGGTAATGAATATACATCAACACTGACTTCATCGACAGCAATTCTTCCATCTGCATCAGTAACAGTTACAAAATAAGTAGTTGACTTAAGCGGATTGACAGTAATGGAAGGGCCAGTATCTCCTGTATTCCAAAACATTGTATATGGTGCTATCCCATTAGATGCAGATACATTCAAATTAACTGAAGAGCCATAACATGTTGATGTATCCTTCCCCGCATCAACAATTAAAGGATATGACCAACTACCAGCATATGAGACGGAACATTCTGAGCCTAACTGAAATGCCCAATACGTACGACCAAGACAACCAGCAGGGCAGTCTCCAAAACCATAACTATAAACTAATCTGTAACCATCAAATTCAATATCATTGCCGTCTCCAAGAGCACTATTTGGTCCTGCAATTAAGACTCCTTGAATTGAATTAAACAGTTTAATTAAAGGACCTAGATTCAAAGCATTTATTGCCCTTATCACAACATATGTGCCAATACTCCAGTTATGAAAACTTTTCAATTCCAAGTCGTATGTAATCATTAAAGTATCAATATCTGGATTGCCAGTTAAGTCTTCACCTTTCCCCCATTGTTTTACCCAACTATAAGAAGTATCGACTTTGATAAGCATCTGATGCATTTCCGGTCTTGGAAATGTATGAATATTATAAGTATCTACTACTAGATCACGGGCAGGTAAATCAACTGCATTATATACAGCCAGAAGTAAATCTAGAATTGGGAGATAAGCTTCATCAGGAATAATAATTCCGAAATATGGATATAACCGTACAGCAAGTCTTTTCGAATCCTCTAAATAAAGATTTTTAATAGAATCAGGGGCAGTACAGGAAGATTCTACCCATTGAGCTTTTGAAGTAAAACAAATATTAAATGCAATTAAAATTAATAATGCCCTTTTCATATCAAAGTTTTACTTAAACTATTTGTTAAATGCAAGATAGTCAATAAATGAATAAGAGGGGATAAATTTATTAATCAAACGATCAATCAAGGAAATAAATATTTCCGGAAGATCCTTTCCATTCTGCCATATATGTTTTCATGAGTTGGGCTTTTGTACAATGTTTAATAAATCTTGTCCTTTTATTTGTAATAAAGTCATGGAATGTTTATTTATGGAGGCCACAATTAAAGCTAACGGCCCGGCAATATGGGGAGGTTGTGTTACCTGACGCAGTACCGGGCAGAGTCTCCAAATTTTAGGCAGCATGTTGTCACGGTACAAGGAAGGTACGGCGCAGTTTTTGCCGTCCGGGTACAGATTGTCGGGAGTATATGAGTGTCGCGGTACAAGCTTAGTAGGTTATTGTTATTGATATATGTTGTAGTATTATAAAATAGGGCACTTGCGCAGTGTCGCGTTACAAACTTACATCGGAGCCAGTATTGAGTCAGGGTACACAAGTTTTATTGTGAGCAGATGTGGGTATCCGGGTTTAAATTGTTTTGATTAGCTGTCAAAAAAGTAGTAACAGTATGCAAAAACTGTGACGAACAACTTACCCATATTGTCCGTGTTGGCGGCAGTTGTTTTGTTAATAGTATTTTTCAATCCCTCCAAAACCTTTGATCAGTTTGTTATCCCGTGTTTTATCAATAAAGTTTGAAAGTCGTTTTTTGAACTCGTCAGGTCGATGACGTGCACTTTCAATATAAGCGATGCGAATTCTTTTATATGATTCTGAAAGCTTTTGATAATTTGTCCATGCTGCTTTATTATTTTTAATGGCATTAATTATATCATTTGAGAAAATAAACTCTTTGCTAATGATATCTTGAACATCTTTTTTGATTGATGAGTGGATCATATTATTATCTAAAAGCCATTTCAGTCTTTCTTTATTGGCTTGGGAAAAATCACTTTTAGGATTTCTTGGAGTAAATCGTTGTGTTATATGGTCTTTATCAAATGTCTTGACGGTACTATCTATCCATCCAAAGCATAAAGCTTCTTCGATAGCATCATTATAAAGGATTCGGATTTTTCCTGTATTCTTTCTGGGATAAATAAGCCAAATTTCTTTTGTTTTGTCGAAGTTTTCACTAAGCCAATCTCGCCATTGTTTTCTAGTGGTTACGTATAGTGTATCAAGAACATTCATAGTAGATTAACGTATTATCGCATGTAGTCAATTACCGCCAACGGCCCGGCAATAAAATTAGTAGGTGTTGCTGAGAGAATGGAGGTTGTGACCACAAAACTTCTTTAAGGCAGAGTCCCGACACACAACTGTAATGAGCGAGGCATGGCGCGTGTTTTTGCAGTCCAGGTACAAATTGCCGGGTGTATACGAGTGTCGCGTTACAAAGTTGCTGGCGAGTAGGTAACAAGTCATGTTACACAAAATTTTATAAAAAGTAGGTGAGCAGTCCGGATTTGTCTTGTTTTACAAAGCTGTCTAAGTACCACAGAATGAATGCAAAAACCGTGACAAACCTATTAATTTTATTGTCCGTGTTAGGTGGCGTAATCCTGTTTCATATTTATTAATTATTGTTTGTCTTGTGATATATAACCTAATTCACTCAAGAATTTTACAGTTTTTTCTATGGTTGAAAGAAAATCTTCAGGATTAATACGAAAGAAACCATGTTCGCGTCCTTCATAAAGAACAACTTCGCATGTATTCCCATGATTTTTCATTTCTTCACAAAACTTCTGAGCTTCTTGAACTGAAACTTCTTTGTCAGCTGTTCCTTGAAAGATTATTGTTGGTGGTGCTCCTTTATGTACAATAAGTACTGGAGAGATTTCATCAGTATTTCTTCCATTTTTGTATCTGATATCCTCTCTTGACAATTCAGGAATCTGCGGTGCCGATAAATCCAGTCTCGGATTAAATAACACCAAGGCATTTGGAACTGAGCTTATACTCAAATCTTCTTTTTTCTCATCATAGTCCTTTTTAGTCAGGGCAGCACATGCTGCAAGGTAACCTCCGGCACTACCTCCTCCTGCAGCAATACGGTTTTCATCTATCCCAAATTCATCAGCATGTTCTCTTATCCATCTAATAGCTGATTTCGCATCAGCAATACTTTCAAAAATTGTTCTACCATGACTCTTTACCCTATAAGTAGCTATGACTGCTACTATGCCTCTCTCAACAAGGTACTTACATTGTGGTTCAAATTCCCAATACCGACGCATTCTTAATCCACCACCGTGAAAAAAAATCATTGCAGGTAGTTTTTTATCTGATTCTATGTTAGATGGTTGATATACAGTTAATTTATATCTGGAGAGTCCTCTGGTTTTATAAGTATATGTTTCCATCTTATCCCTATTATCTTGGGCATAAACTTCATTCGGCAATATGATTATTGCACAGAGAATTAAAAACTTTAAAACTTTCAGGATACAGTTTGCATTATTCATTTCCGGAAAATTTATTTTGAACTAATTAGTCGCAGTGTTGCTGCTTTTATGATTCATATGCCACCTAACGGCCCGGCAATATGGGGAGGTTGTGTTACCCGACGCAGCATCCGGGTAGTCCCGATAACTATCGGGACCTGGTACCCCGAGTACTCGGGGCCAGTAAGTTGTCACGCCGCGCCCCGCGCGAGCGTAGTGAGCAGCGGGGGTGCAAGGAGGGTATGGCGCACTTTTTGCCGTCCGGGTACAAAGTTGTCTGAGTTATACGAGTGTCGCGGTACAAAGTTGATCGGAGCCATGAATTTATCCGCGGTTACAAAGTTGGGTGCGGGCACTGGCGCAGTGTCGCGGTACAAGTTATCTCGGAGGTAGGAATTTATCACGGTGCAAGATTTTAATTGAGAGCAGATGCGCGAGTCCGGGTGCAAGAACCATTACAAATCTGTCTTGAGTGCAGGAACCAAAGCAAAAAGTGTGACAAACAACTTACCCATATTGTCCGTGTTAGCTGCTGCCTTTATTTTAAATTCTCTTTTCCCATTTGTCAATGGTGTCATCAATTAAATGCCAAACATTTGACCCAAATCTAAAACCATCTGTAATAATGAAATCAATTTTCCCATTTTCAGGATCACTCTCTTTTCTTGGAATATTTATTAATTGATAGCCAGATATAGAATTTTGTGGAAACCGTTGGATAAACTCAACTTCTTTCTTTAAAAGCTGATTTAGATACTTGTTGTCATATGAAAAGGTAAGTGTTGCTGTAGGCTGGAATATTTCAACTACAATCGGGACAACATATCTCGCCAAATTATCTAAATCAAGTAAATTCTTGCTAGGTGGAATATAAGTGATAGTTACATTTATTGGTTGAAGTAATGGAAAAAGGACCCTGTGTTTTACTTTAAAATCTTTGAGTTGTTCTTGTAAGTTTGTTTTGAATAATTCCGTATCTCCTTCTTGTGCCGGAGCATTTCCTAAATTTAATAAGGTCAAAAAGATATAGTCTCTTGTAATGTCCCAGATTTTTTGAAAACGAATGTTATGCGAATACTTCTTATTGTAAGAAAAATATTGCTGAAAGATGGATATTAAATTCCTTATACCAATCTCGTTATTCTGCAAATATTTTTCCTGAATCTGTCTTGATATAAAATGGTGTTGTAGTTCATAAAATGGGATTCCGAAGTTTTGCACATAATATTCTTTATTTTTTTCTAATTCCTTTAAGTCCTCCCAATCATCATACGGATCTTTAATTTTATCGGATTCTTCAATTTCAGTGATAAGGCTATTGTGCATAAATGAATCAGTATCTGAGAACTTATTTGAAAGTATCCTGTCTGTTAATTCAATATCTTTAATGAAGCAGGATAGCGGATAAGAAGAAATTACAATTTCTGGTTCTTGTTTTCCGAAGATATTCAGATTATAATTAGCTATAAGGATTTTAATTTGACTATCGTCTTTAAAAAGTAATCCCTTGAGATTATCTTCTTCTATTTCTTTGTGAAGGAGGTCGAGATAATTTTTACATAGAGTATGAAGGGCTGGTGGATTATTTTGTGTTGTATAAAAGTCAATTTCCAAGATTATTTCACCGATATGAGCTCTTCTTTTCCTCTTTTGTAGTTGTCTTTTAACCTCCTTTCTAAAGAATATTTTTTCACCTCTTGTAATACTACTCTTGCTTTTAGGTTCTTGTTGAATTGTTAAATAGTTCTTTCTTAACCAACGTTTCATCCTTTCATTCGATTGGCCTTCAATTGTTTCTAGATATTCTGTTCGAGTCATTTACTTGAAAATATGTTGAATGTAGATGTCATAGGTGGCAGCTAACGGCCCGGCAATATGGGGAGGTTGTGTTACGCGACGCAGCATCCGGGCAGGGTCCTGGTACTTTAGCCACCAAGCTGTCACGGTGCAAGGAGGGTATGGCGCACTTTTTGCCGTCCATGTACAAGTTTTGTAAGTTATACGAGTGTCGCGGTACAAGGCTGATCGGAGCCGCAAATTTATCCCCGGGCACATAACTATTTGTGGGCACTGGCGCAGTGTCGCGGTACAATTTGTCTCGGAGCCAGAAATTTATCACGATACAGGATTTTAATTGCGGGCAGATGCACGTGTCCGGGTGCAAGAACCATTACAAATTTGTCTTGAGTGCAGAAGCAAAAGCAAAAAGTGTGACAAACAACTTACCCATATTGTCCGTGTTAGCACAAGTATGATTTTTTAATCAATTTATTTCTTATGGTTGTGACTCTGGAAATGGATCAAGATTACTGCTTGGTATAAACACTCAGACACATAGATCTATAATTTATCATTGGAATTATCGATGAGTTGGTTATTTCATTTTTCTTTTCCAATAATCAATAGTATATGGAATTAAAGTAATAGCAACAGAAAGACCTGTAATAATACTTAGGATAAAACCAAACCAAAATAGTACACATAGTTTAAAGTACTCGGCAGCACCTAAAGTAATTAGAGACAGTAATAATCCCCATAAATTTTGGTTAAGATTGATTTTGAAATCGTTAGGTTCCATTTTTTTATTTATCAATTAGGGTTAATATTTTAGTACAACTTTATAATAGTGTTTTATAGTTCATCTCTCCCTTTTAGTTTACAGATGATCCTATATATGATAAAACCAACTACCAATACTACCCAAAAGCCCACAAATAATTGAAGGAATCCGCTTGTGGTATCACGTATAGCACCACCGACATCAATCCTATTGCATGAGGATAGGAGCATAACTCCAAGTAAAAATAATAGTGTTCTCATAATATTAAAGTTTAAAGATTGAATAAGTCCTGAGTTTCACCACATAATTTGTCTAAAGGACAATAATTTAATGACATTGTCAATGTTGCACTAAATCCCACCCCTAAGAAGGGGCGGGATAGTTTTTGTGTTTTTCACGTTAAATTTATTTACCACAAAATCATTTAATATGGAAACACAAACAAAGCTAAGAAAAAAGTCGTTGACGA
>Ga0315543_1002638_pt1 | contig 17088 bp, 18 predicted proteins | sample SalMarSW160210MG_2_FD_203098 | JGI IMG/M metagenome (GOLD analysis project Ga0315543, IMG submission 203098) | Salt marsh sediment microbial communities from the Plum Island Ecosystem LTER, Massachusetts, United States - Salt Marsh Sediment SW1601-210 ...
CCGGTCCCGAGTATGTCCTTGCCCAGGTAGCCACGAGCGCAGGCCTCGTCCACTGCGGCCTGGACCCGGCGAGCCGCCTTTGGATACTCGCCACGGACATAGATGAAGACGTGATTCACCTCAAGGGCGTACGCAGCGAGGATCGTGCCCTCGATGAGCTGGTGGGGGTCCCGCTCCATGAGCTGCCGGTCTTTGAAGGTGCCCGGCTCGGATTCGTCGCCGTTGACGACCAGGTAGCGCGGCTTGGTGTCTAGCAGAAATCCCCACTTGATTCCGACCGGGAAGTTGGCTCCGCCGCGGCCCCTCAGGTTGGAGGCCTTGACCTCGGCAGCGACGGCCTCAGGCGTCATCTCCTCGAGGCCCTTGCGGAGAGCGGCATAGCCGCCGGTCACCTCGTAGCGGGTGATGGTGTGACTGTCGGAGGGATGATCCACCATGCGCTTGGTCAGGATCAGGCGAGGGCGCTTCACAGGCCCTCCTTCACCGAGCCGTAGCGATCGAAGGCAGGTACAGGGGCCACCGCCCCCGTCCTCTCGGCGATACCCCAGTCGAAGGAACGCCGGCCGCCGAAGAGCTGCTGCATCTCGTCAGCGAGAACCACCTCGGGCCTGCCGTCGCGCAGCCAGCGGCACAGCGCCCGGGCCTTGTCCGGGGTGACACCCTCGATCATCTCGTAGTTGACGAGCACCACCGGGGCACCGCCGCAGGCGCCGCTGCACTCGACGTGCTCGACGCTGAACAGTCCATCGGCGGAGGCCTCGCCATCGGGGGTCCCGGTCTCGTCGACGATGGCCGCGAGCACCTCGTCGGCGCCCCGCAGGTAGCACGAGATGGAGGTGCACACCGAAATGAGGTAGCGCCCTGGCTTCTCCCGTTTGAGCATCGTGTAGAAGCTGGCGACCCCATACACCTGGGCGGTGGTGAGTCCGGTCAGCCCGGCGACTTGGCGCATCCCCTCCTCGGTGACGTGCCCGTTCTCCAACATGGAGAGGAAGAGCAGCGGCATCAGGGCTGAGCGTCGCTCGGGGTAGGCGTCGAGGACGGTGCGAGCCCGCTCCTGATTGGGCTCGCTCCACTCCGAGATCGAAGCGAGAGGATCGGGGCGCCGCGAGCTCATCGGTCCACGTCTCCGAGGACCGGGTCGATCGAGGCGAGGGTGGCCACGCTGTCGGCAACCAACGAATCGGTCAACATCACCGGAAGCGCCTGCACATGATTGAACGAGGGCGCCCGGACGTGCAGGCGCCATGGCCGAGATCCCCCGTCGGAGACGAGGTAGACACCCAGCTCACCGCGGGGTGATTCGACCGCCTGGTAGACCTCGCCCATCGGGACCTTGAAGCCGTCCGTGAACAGTTTGAAGTGGTGGATCAGTGCCTCCATCGACTCGTCGATGCGCTTGCGCGGGGGCGGGGTGACCTTGCGGTCGTCGCTGCGATAGTCCCCGGCGGGCATGGTCTCGAGTACCTGGCCGGCGATGTGCAGCGATTGCCTCATCTCCTCCAGGCGCACCAGGTAACGGTCAAAGACATCGCCGTGCTCGCCGACCGGCACGTTGAACTCGTACCGGTCGATCCCGCAGTAGGGAAACACCTTGCGCAGATCCCACCCCAGCCCGGCGGCCCGGGCAGTCGGCCCGGTGACGCCGTAGGCCTTGCACTCGCTGGGGGTGATCACGCCCACGCCGACGGTGCGATCCAGGAAGATCGGGTTCTCGGTGAGGAGCTCCTCGTACTCGGCGATCCCGGCTGGGATCGCCTTCAGCATGTGCTCGATGTCATCCTCCCACCCGTCCGGCAGGTCGGCGGCAACCCCTCCGGGACGGATGAAGTTGTGATTCATGCGCAGGCCGGTGACCTTCTCGAAGAACGCCAGGCACAGCTCACGCTCGCGCCAGCCGTACAGCATCATCGAGATCGCCCCGAGGTCCATGCCCTGGGTCGCCAGCCAAATGAGGTGACTCGAGACTCGGTTCAGCTCGGTGAGAAGTACCCGAATTGCCTGACTCCGCGGCGGGATCTCGATACCGAGGAGCTGCTCGACGGCGAGTGAGTAGGCCAGCTCGACGTGGAACGACGACAGGTAATCCATGCGTGTGACGTTGGTGCCACCCTGGAGATAGGTCAGCGTCTCGGCGGTCTTCTCCATCCCGGTGTGGAGGTAGCCGATGATCGGCTTCACTCTGCGGATGGTCTCGCCCTCGAGCTCGAGGTGAAGCCGAAGCACGCCGTGGGTCGACGGATGCTGCGGCCCCATGTTGAGGATCTGGCGCTCCTCGACGTCGCTCTCGTCCTCGATGACATAGTCGTCGGTGACGATGGTGCCTTCTTGCACCGCCATGGCCTGCTCGGCGCCACCGATGAGCATCTCCTGAGACCCCTCATCGGTGGCTTGTCGAACCCAGGCCGGCTCTTCGGTCCCGGAGACCCACACCTCGTGGATCTCGCGGCGACGATCGGCCGTGTTAGACCGCTGCGTCTCGTCGGCGGCAGGAGGTGCGACGGTCGGCGCTTCGAGGTTTCCGGTGACGACGTTCGGGGTGTCACTCATGGCGCTCTGTGTGCTCCCTTGAACTGGACCGGCACCGACCCCACCGAGTAGTCCTTGCGCAGCGGGTGTCCCTCCCAGTCATCGGGAAGCAGGATGCGGGTCAGATCAGGATGGCCGTCGAAGTCGATCCCGAAGAGGTCGAACGCCTCACGCTCGTAGAAGTTGGCCCCGGTGAAGACCCAGGTGAGGGTGGGGAGCGTGGGCCGGGCGCCGTCGACGCCGACACGAATCCGCAGGCGGCGACGAAGCTCCACCGAGACCAGGTTGATGACAACCTCGAAACGGGGTTCACGCCGCAGGTAGTCGACGGCGCAGAGGTCAACGAACGTGTCGAAGCCGGCATTGCGGGCGGCGGTCACAAGATCGAGGTAGTCCTCGGCGGGCACGAGAACGACGTCCTGCGCCGGACCGGCGAGCGGTTCGACCCGCTCGAAGGTCGCGCCTGGAAAGAGCAGCGCGAGATCGGAGAACACCGGGTCCTGGGAACCGGTGGATGCCGGAGCCGCGGCGCCGGCATCGGATGGCAGTTCGTTGTCGGTCACGTCGCCCTCGCCTCGTGCCGGATCTCGCCGGTCATGATCTTGTCATGCAGCGTGAGGATGCCGTGCATGAGAGATTGCGGCCCGGGCGGGCAACCCGGGACGTAGATGTCCACCGGCACTACCTGATCAACGCCCTGGACGATGGCGTAGTTGTTGAACATGCCGCCCGTCGAGGCGCAGGCCCCCATCGAGATCACCCACTTCGGCTCTGCCATCTGGTCGTAGACCTGACGCAGCACCGGAGCCATCTTCTGCGACACGCGCCCGGCAACGATCATCAGATCGGCCTGTCGCGGCGATGCCCGGAACACCTCCATGCCGAAGCGAGCCAGGTCGTTGTGCGCCGCCCCGGTGGCCATCATCTCGATGGCGCAGCACGCGAGGCCAAAGGTCGCGCCCCACATCGAACGAGTACGGGCCCAATTGATGCCCTTGTCGAGGGTGGTGAACAGGAACCCCGACGGCTCGGCCGCGCCGGCCATCACGCGACCTCCTCGCTCAGCGGCGCCGGCCATCACGCGACCTCCTCGCTCAGCGGCGCACTCTCGGGAGCAACGGCCCGCCGGTAGCGATCGCGCCGGGCGATGTTCCAGTCGAGCGCACCCCGCTTCCAGGCGTAGAAGAGCGTTTCAGCCAGCAGCGCCATGAAGATCGCGATCGCGCCGATGCCGGCCCAGCCGAAATCCGCGAAGCGGACCGCCCAGGCGAAGAGGAAGACCAGCTCGACGTCGAAGATCACGAACAGCATCGCCACCAGATAGAACTTCACCGGAAAGCGCTCGACCGGCTCCTGGAGCGGGACGATGCCGCACTCGTAGGGGGCGAGCTTCTCCGGAGTCGGATTCTGAGGTGCGATCCGCCGCGAGAGCGTCAATGCCACCACCGAGAACCCCACGCCGACGATGAACAGCAGGGCGACCGGTAGATAGGCAGAAAGCGTCATCTCGTGGGGGACTCCTTCCGGTGGCGAAGACTAGGAATTGCGGCCTCAGTGACAAAACGCATGCAATGTGTGCCGGAAGGCCCGGCCCTGGCCCCTTGGAGCCTAGCGACACGGTCCCTCAGGTGAAGGCCCGGCCGGAGTCGACAGGACACGTCTCAGCGCCCGATGAGTGGGTCCGGGCCGAGCCCGACGACCCTCTCGATGACGTGGTAGACCCGCTCCGAGATCCCATACTCCTCGGGTTCCAGCAGGTTGGCCATCACCTTGAACGCCCATTCCATGAGGGGCCTGGAGTGGATCCCGACGCGGGTGAGCGCCCGCATGATGGGCGGGTTGCCGATGGCCATGACCAGCAGCCGGGCAACTCGGTAGTAGTCGGAGTACTCGGCATCCACAGCCCTCGAGTAGCCGGCCAGCAACCCGGAATCCCCGGTGGCGAGCGCCTCGGTGAGATATCCGGCGGCGAGCCGTCCCGTCTCGTAGGCGTAGTCGATGCCCTCACCGTTGAAGGGATTGATGGCACCGGCGGCGTCGCCAACGGCGACCCAGTTGGAGCCGAACCGGGGCCCCACCGACATCGCCATCGGCAGCCTGCCACCCGCTGGAGCGCACGTCTGCGACTCGGCGGTGACCTCCCAGTGGTCGGGGAGCGCGTCGAGATGCGCCTCCATCACCCTCGAGGTGCCGATCTCCTTCCACCCCCGGAAGGTCGAGACGACGCCGATACCGACATTGATCTCGCCGTTCCCGAGCGGGAACACCCAGCCATAGCCGGGTAGCGATCGGCCCTCCCTGTCCCGCAGGTCGAGACGGCTCTCGAGGAAGGCGTCCCGCGAGTTGCGACTTGAGTAGTAGCCGCGCAGCGCCAGGCCGAACGGGTAATCCTTGCGGCGCCGGACACCGAGCTCGCGGCCGAAGCGGGAAAGCGAGCCGTCGGCCACGGCGACGAGGCGGGGAAGCACGACCTCGACATCGGCTGCGGCTGAGCTGCTCGTCGCTCGTAGCTCCACCGACTCCAGACGGCCATCTCGCACGACCGGTACCGCCTCGGTGTGCTCTCGGATCACTGCCCCCTGTCTCTCCGCGAGCCGAACGACCCGTGCGTCGAGGTCGGAGCGCCGCATCACGGCTCCCCAATCGGGATAGACCGTGTGGCTCGGCCAGGGCATCTCGATCCGGAGGTCGCCGACGTAGGCGCGGAGGCCTGTGACCCGGTGCAGCCCCGGCAGGGCGAGGTCGAATCCCATGTCGGCCAATTGCTTGATCGCCCGCGGGGTGAGGCCGTCGCCGCACGCCTTCTCCCGTGGGTAGCCGTGCTTCTCTACCACGAGCACCGAAGCCCCGGCCCGCGCCAGCCAGTATGCCGCGGCGGCACCGGCTGGGCCGCCGCCGACCACGAGGACGTCGGGGGATGCACTCACCGCACAGAGGCTACCGACCACGCGAGGGTCCGGTCCCGATGCGGCTGCGGCGCCCCGATGTCGGCGGCCGCCTCCGAGGTTGGCGTCACCTCACCCTTCCTCCCCAGGGAATCTTCCTCGTCCTCGGGGCTCGGTCGCCTACAATGCCCTCCGCTCGAGCGGCCCGCCAGGCGAGGACGACAGTGCAGATCGAAGACCACCAGCGACGCCTGAGACACGGCCCGGCCGACCTCGCGGCCGTCGCCGTCCTCGGCACTGTGATCGAGGGAGGCGACGTTGCCTGAAGTACCGGACCACATCCTGCGCCGCTCCGCCGAGGCCCGCGCCAAGGCCGAGGGACGCGACCTCGAAGACGTCCTCGCCGAGCTCAAAGCCGAGGCGACCTCCGCCGCGGCTGCCCCTCCCGTACCGGAAACACCGACCGCTGTCTCCCCTGCGGCCGAGGCTCCGGTGCCCGCCGCCGCCCGTGACCTCGAAGCCGAATCCGCCCGATATGGCGTCCCCGTGCACCTGCTCGAACGCGCCATGAACGCCCGACGGGAAGCCAGCGGCACCCCGTCACCGGCGCCTGCCGAAGCACCGGTGGCTCCCCCCGTTGCCACCCTCACCGCGACCGAGTCCGTCGCACCCGCCCCGACCGTCCCGGAGCACATCCTGCGCCGCTCCGCCGAGTTCCGCGCCCTCGCCGAGGGACGCGACGTCGAAGACGTCCTCGCCGAGCTGAGAGCCGAGGCGACCTCCGTCACGGTTCCCACCCCCGCCCCGGAAATGCCGGCCCCGGCAGCCGCTCCGGCCCCTCCTGCGACCGAGGCCCCGGCGCCCGCCGCCACCCGCGATCTCGAAGCCGAATCCGCCCGATACGGCGTCCCTGTACACCTGCTCGAACGCGCCATGAACGCCCGACGGAGAGCCGACGCGATCCAGCAGTAGAGGCAAGCGGTCTGGCCGACGGCGATGGCGCCATCCCGCCGCAGAAGGCTGGCCATTTCCCCCGATCACCCGAGGAACGGTCCGAGGACCTCGTCCAGTGTCGGGCCGGAAACCTCCTCGAGCTCGTAGAACACCCTCGTACGGGGAATGTCTCCGAGATCGACGATGCGCCCGAGATCGATCGGTGTTCCGATCACGATCGCCTCGGGACCGGCCGCTTCGATCGTCTGCGCCAGCTCGACCAGTTGCCCGTCGCTGTACCCCATCGCCGGGAGCACCGGCCCGATGTGAGGATGGTCGGATAAGACCGCCGCCAGCGACCCCACTGCATACGGCCGGGGGTCGATCAGCTCGGCGGCTCCGTGGCTGCGTGCGGCTACCGCCCCGGCCCCAAACGGCATCCCGCCGTGCGTTATGGTCGGGCCGTCCTCGATGACGAGAACTCGCTTGCCGGCGATGAGCTCCGGTCGCTCCACCACGACGGGCGATGCCGCCTCGATCACCACCGCGTGGGGAGCCGCCGCCGCGACGTTCCGCCGCACCACCTCGATCCCCTCCGCCGGGGCAGTGTCGACCTTGTTGATGATCACGACGTCGGCGCGACGCAGATTGGCCTCCCCCGGCCAGTAGCTCACCTCGTGCCCGGCCCGGAACGGGTCGACCACGCACACCGCGAGGTCGGCGCGGTAGAACGGCAAGTCGTTGTTGCCCCCGTCCCACAAGATCACGTCCGCCTCCTGCTCGGCCGAGCGGAGGATGGCCTCGTAGTCGACGCCTGCGTAGACGACGGCGCCTTCTCGGATGTAGGGCTCGTATTCCTCCCTCTCCTCCAGCGTCATGTCCGCCGCGTCGAGATCGTCGAAGGTGACGAAGCGCTGGAGCCGCTGGCGCAATAGATCGCCATAGGGCATGGGATGGCGGATGACGGCAACCCGCTTGCCGGCCCCGGCCAAGATCCGGCGAATCCTCCGGCTGGTCTGGCTCTTTCCACTCCCCGTCCGGGTGGCAGTCACCGCTACCACCGGTTTGGTCGACGCGATGAGGGCCGCGTCTCCCGCCAGCGAGAAGGAGGCTCCACCAGCGACGGCGCGAGCGGCGAGGTGCATCACGTGTTCGTGCGAGACGTCCGAGTAGGAGAACAGCACGAGATCCACGCCCAGGTCATCGATGAGTGTCTCGAGCCGGTCCTCCGGGTGAATCGGGATACCGTCGGGGTAACCGGGCCCCGCCAACTCCGGCGGGTAGCGGCGATCGTCGATGTCGGGAATCTGGGTGGCGGTGAAGCCGACGACCTCGAAATCCGGATCGGCACGAAAGAGCGTGTTGAAGTTGTGGAAGTCACGCCCGGCTGCGCCGAGGATCAGCACGCGCATTGGCATCGATCAGGCTCCTGTCTGCCGGCACCCGGACCCTACCGCGCCCTGAGGCGAAAGGTCGCGGCAGATCAGTCCTGCTGGAGGTAGTAAGCGAGAATCTGTAGCTCGGTGGAGAGATCCACCCGCCGCACCTCCACGCCGCTCATTCGCCGCAGGATCGCAGGGGCGAAGTTGAGGATCGAGCGCACCCCCGCCCGCACCAGCCGATCGGCCACGTCCTGGGCTGCATGTGACGGGGTAGCGACGATGCCGATCGAGATGGAGCGCTCGGACACGATCCGCTCGAGGTCCGACAGCGGCTCGACGAGGAGACCGTCCACTTCTTCCCCGACCCTGGACGGATCGACATCGAACATCGCCTTCACCTCGAAGCCCCATCCGGCGAAGCCCGGATAGTTGGAGAGGGCGGTGCCGAGGTTGCCGGCGCCGATGATCGCCACGGCATGGCTCTTCATGAGCCCCAGAGCCCGGCGCAGCTCGCGGCGAAGCTCGTCGATGTCGTATCCCACCCCGCGCACCCCATGGGCATCGATGTAGGAGAGGTCCTTGCGCACCTGGGCCGAGTTGACGCCGGCGATCGTGCCGAGCTGATCCGACGAGCAGGTCATCTGCGTCGTCGGCAGGTCGCTGAGGCATCGGAGATACACCGGGAGCCGAGACACCGTGGCGGAAGGGATTGGGTTCTTCACCGCGAGTCGAGGATAGTGTCGCCGCGAATCGCCCCAGTTCTCGGTCTCGCCTTTGCGGCACGTGCGGAGTGCTCGCACCCGGGACCCCGCCACCAGAGCGGCTGGCAGGCGACTTCAGGTGGCCGACGGCCCCTGAGACTCGGCGGATGTGACCGACTCAGGCGGCCGCATCGTCACTTCACTCCCGACCTCGACCGGGAATGCCTCGTCGGCGCGGCCGTCCCGGACTCCCAAGGCGATCTGGCCAAACGAGTCGACGTGAACCAGCCCTTCCCCGCTGGCGACGTCACCGTAGGCGCGCACCCAGGGAAGGCGGTGCTCGTCACCACCGACACACAGCACAACGTCGTCCCCGGGCCGAACGCCTGCCGCGACGAGATCGCCGGCGGCCACGTTGGTCTGCACGTTGCCGAAGTGATCGATCCACAGGATCTCGCCGAGTAGCGCTGTCCCGTCGCGTGTAACGAGCGGGAGCTCGAGCGGGATCATCGATTCGGGAGGAACCACCGGCCCCAGATCCTCGACCAGTGCCTGGCCGGAGGCGACCATCGCCGCCGTGGGGGCGAAGAGGTCGCGGCCCTCGAAGGTGATGCCCTCGGCCGGCAGCCGCAGCTCGGGGTTCTCGATCGACACGATCAGGTCCGCCCCGCCCACCACGGCGACAGTAGGCGCCAGGAGACCGTTGTCAGGGCCGATCAGGGTCCCCCACTCGGTGCGCACCGCCAGAGCACGCCGCTCGGTCCCGACGCCCGGATCGACAACGGCGAGAGCGACGCCCGGCGGGAGGTATTGGATCGCTCGAAGCAGGCCGAGAGCGGCGGCGCGGACGTTGCCCCGCGGATAGTCGTGCCCGATGTCGATGATTCGCACTGCAGGAGCGATGCGGGCTATGACGCCGTGGATGATGCCGACGAACTCGTCGGTTCGCCCGAAGTCCGAGAGGAAGCAGATGGGGGCGTTCACGGCCACCGCGACGATAGGAGATTCCTGAGGCATCCACCGCCTGGCACCGATGACGCATTGCCCGGCAACTGCTTCGGATGTCTCTGACGATCGTCACCTTTCGGTAGTTGCACGAAAAGCGGACCGGAACCGCCGGGCCTCACCCGCCCATCCGTGGCCTCCCCATCGTGGCTTCCGACCCGGCGCGCCAAAGGATCTGCACCCTCTGCGCCGTGGCGGCCAGGGAGGATACCCTGACTAGTCCACAATGGGCCACCCGAAACCCCCCTTCCAGGCCCCCCTCATCGCCGGCTACCCTCGATCCAGCGGGACAGGGCCGGAAGCCCGCGCGGCAGGTAGGGCACACACAGGGGGTGAGTGATGCTCGGGGCAGCATCGACGCACATGCCGGCGCAGGAACTCTCATGACCGCCCGTAACGGAACAGGCACAATCGTGGTGCCGTTGCAGGCATTGCTCGATGCAATGAGCGACGGCGTCTTGATCACGGACGAACACGGCAAGTGCACCTACACCAATCCGGCGCTCGGCCAGATCGTCGGCATGCCTGCGTTCGGCGAAACGGTGCCGGAGACTCCTCCGGCGTGGATCCCACAGGACTGCCAGCGTGCATACCAGCGCTATATCAGCCGTGCCATCGGTGGTCGATTCGGTCGAGAGACGATTGTCACCGACTGGTCGCTCATCAGCGCCGGCGGGAATCAGATCAGCGCCCAGCTCAAGCTCATCCCGATGCGCAACGGCAACGGGAACTCGACGGCGCTCATGTGGATCTTCAGTCCGACTCCGGTGGAGCCACGACTGAACGGCGATGGCCGGCGCCAAGCCCTCGAAGAGAGCATGCGCCGGATCGCGAGCGAGCTGAGCAGCCTCGGCGTGATCGTGAGCACCGCCAACGAGCCCATCCCGGGAATGGCGACCACACCCGAGCTGGAACGTCTGTCGCGGCGCGAGCGCGATGTCGTCGACGAGCTGCTCCGGGGCCATCGGGTGGTTTCGATCGCCGCCAGGCTCGAAGTCAGCGAGCACACGGTCCGCAACCACCTCAAGTCGATATTCCGCAAGCTCGAAGTCCACTCGCAAGCGGAGCTCGTGAGGCTCATACGCAGCAATCCGAAGCCGGCCTGAGACGCGGCAAGCCACCGAGCCGCATGCGGTAGTACGCTGCGGCGGACCATGCGGAACCAGCATGACACGCCCGGCAACCCTCGAGGCCGCCGCTGATGGCCACTCTCCGGTTGTTCGCCAATCTCCGAGAGGCCGCAGGAGCGGCTTCCGTCGAGGTGGAAGGATCGACCGTCGGCCAGGTCCTCAATACCGCCAAGGACCGCTTCGGAGCCGACTTCGCCGAGGGATTGAGTGCCGCCAGCGTCTGGGTCAACGGAACGCAAGCCGCTGCTGGAACCTCAGTCACCGTCGGCGACGAGGTGGCGCTCATCCCCCCGGTATCGGGCGGCGCCGTCACCCTTCGACCCGAGGGCGATGTGATCCAGACCGCCTTGGTGCTGGCGCTGCTCGTCGCCGTCGCCGTCGCCAACCTCCTCGACCTACAGACCTTCGTGTTCGTCGCCGTCGGCGCCGCGCTCGCTTGGCTCTGGGACGCCGGTGAGGCCCTCAACCGAAGGGGGGCGACCCTCAGCGTCATCCCCCTGATGATCGGTGCCACCGCCGCCGCCAACGGCGCCTATCGATGGGGAGTCGCCGGGTTTGCAGGTGGCCTCGCCGTCGCCATGATGGTGACGCTGATCTGGGCGGTAATCGATACCGGGCATCGCCGCCTCGAGGTGGTGACGATCTCGGTGCTGGTGACGGCGGTGGGCGCGCTGGCGACCGGCGGCCTCACGCTCGTCCGCATGCGCAGCATCCCCGAGGTGAGCGCGTTCCTGATCATCGCCGCCCTGTCGGGGATCGCGGCCTGGGCCGTACACCGCAACGGCGGCGAGATGGCGGGCCTCGACCCCAATCTGGCCACACTGGTCAGCGCGCTCAGCGCCGGGCTGCTGGTTGGGCTCGTGGCCGACACCATCACGATCGGCCTCATGCTGCTCGCCTCGGTGGCGGCGGCAGCCGGGATGATCGCCGGCCGCGTGCTCGGATCCCTGCTCCGCACCGGGTCGGTGGTCCACACCGCTCGCGCCCCCGGCTTGCTGACGATGTTCGATGGCGTCGCCCTCGGAGCGGCTGCCTACTGGGCGGCGCTCTGGCTCTTCGGCTAGCGATCCGGAGAGGCGACGAGGCCATGAGTGAGGGCAGAGGCCGCTCCGCCGGGCGGCACCGGCCCGACCGTCGACACCTCCGCCGTGCGGTGTGGCTCGCCCTGGTGGTCACAGTGCTGTGGAGCTCGTCGTGGGTGATCATCCGCTTCGGTCTCGACGACGAGGGTCTCGAGCCGATCACGTTCGCGGGGCTCCGCTACGCGGCTGCCTCCCTCGTGCTCTTGGCCGGTGCGCTGTCGCGGCCGACCACCCGCGAGCAGCTCCGGTCCGTTCTACGGAGTGGCTGGGCGGAGCTGGCGACCCTCGGCCTGGTGTTCTATGCGATCACGCAGGGCGCCCAGTTCGTCGCACTCGACCATCAACCGGCGGCCACTACCAGTCTCGTGCTCTCCCTGACTCCGCTGGTCGTCGTCGTCCTGTCGGGGAGGTCGCTCGGGGAGCGACCGTCCGGGCGGCAGGTCGCCGGGGCTGCCACGGTGGCGGCGGGCGCCGGCCTCTACTTCTCGGGCTCACTCGGCGCCACGACTGCGGGCATGATCGCCGCCGCCGTCGCGCTGATCGCCAACGCCCTCTCGGCGCTGCTCGGCCGCCGGGTTCATCGGGTGGAGGGAACCGTTCCCCTGGTCACCACCACCGTCTCGATGACCGTAGGAGCAAGTGCCCTCCTGGTCGCCGGCCTGGCCGTCGAGGGCTGGCCGCACCTGACGGCCCGGGCGCTGCTGATCGTCGCGTGGCTGGCGGTCGTCAACACCGCGGCCGCCTTCACCCTGTGGAACCTCTCGCTGCGGCACCTCACCGCCGCCGAGTCGGTCGCCATCAACAACACGATGCTGATCCAGATCGCCATCCTCGGATGGATCTTCCTCTCCGAGGTCCCCGGTCCCGGCCAGCTCGTCGGGATCGCCCTGGTCACCGCCGGCGTCGTCGCCAGCCAGCGCACCGGCGCCGCCACCTGAGCGAGACACCTCAAGGATTTTTCCCGCGCACCGGACCGGCATCCTGCGGGCGCCGAGCCGGGGCACGAGCGCCGCTCGGGGTCACCGGCGAGCGCCACACGAATGCGCTCAGTCGCCGGGAAAGGGCTATCCTCACTCCCTGCCATGCGATTCACGCGCTGGATTCGAGCGCTGACCCCGTTCTTGCTCCTCAGCCTGCTGGCCGTGCCGGTTGGCGCCCTCGCGCAGACGAAGAGCCAGGTCGATCAGGCCAAGCGCGAGCAGGACGCCGCTCTCTCGGAACTCCAGAGCGCGGACACCGCGCTGGAAGAGGCACTCGCCGAATACCAGGACATCAATGCCCAGCTCGAGGACCTCACCTACCGCATCACGAGAATGATCGATCGCATCAAGGACGACGAGGCGGAGGTGCGTGATCTCAAGCAGCTGGCCCAGGATCTCGTCGTCGAGGCGTACATGAACGGCGGCACCGGGATCCTCGACATCGCCATGAACGCCGACTCCATCCAGCAGGTGCTGACGAGGCAGGTACTCCTCGAGTGCGCCAGCGACCACAACCTGGGGACGCTCGACCGCCTCGAGGCCCTTCAGCAAGACCTCGATCGCAAGAAAGAGGCTCTCCGCGAAGACGAAGCCCTGGTGGCCGACCTGAGCGCCCTCGCCGAGGAGAACGTCGGCCAACTCGACGAGGCCAGGGCGACGAAGGCGCAGGTCTATGCCGATGCCAAGACCAACTACTCCGAGACCTACGCCGAGTACGAGGCGGCGGAGCGAGCCCGCAAGATCGCCGAGGCCGCCAAGAAACGCGGCGCCGCCGGCGGCCTCCCCGAGGGCGCCATCCCCGGTTTCATCTGCCCCATCCCCAGTGGCGCCAGCTTCATCAACGACTGGGGGTTTCCCCGTTCCGGCGGCCGGACCCACAAGGGCAATGACCTCTTCGCCCCACGTGGCACCCCGGTCGTCGCTGTCACCGACGGCACCGTCCGGCTCAGGAGCAACAGCCTGGGCGGCATCGTCGCCTATCTCGTGGGCGCCGAGGCGACCTACTACTACGCCCACCTCGACGGATACGCGCCGGGGATCTCCACCGGGCAACGCGTGACCAAGGGCACGGTGATCGGCTACGTAGGCAACACCGGGAACGCCATCGGCACCTCCCCTCACCTTCACTTCCAGCTTCATCCTGGAGGCGGCAGCCCCGTGAACCCCTATCCGACCCTCCGGGCGGCATGCCCGTGACGGGTTGTTGGTAGCCTCGGCCCGGCACAGAAAGGATCAGCTCTGAATCGGCAACGCAGGCGCATCGACATCGCTCTCGAACCGGAATTCGTCGACGATCTTGAGACCGTCCCGCTCGACGAGCTGCGCGACCGTCGCAGGCTGTGCGACGGACTCGACACCGAGCTCTCGTACTACCGGCGGCTGCTGCACGGCCGCATGGATCTCCTCGCCTTCGAGATGAGACGTCGCGCCGGCGAGGAAGAACGGAGCCTCATCGACGCGCTCCCCGAGATCCTGGCCGGGACCGATGCCGACGGTGGCTCTGAACGCACGACCCTATCCAAAGTGCTACCGATCGACCCGCCGGCGCATGCCGCCACCGGCCGGCGCTGGGTGGACCGGGCGCTGAGCGATGACTTCCTGACACACCTCCCGGGCATCGAAGACGCCGAGTTGGAGAACATCCAAGCGGCCCTCACTGAAGTCGAGGGCGAGGTCTCCCAGCAGCGTCGCGGCGTCTACGAGGCTCACGAGTTGATACAAGCCGAGTTGATCCGCCGCTACCGCGAGGGTCTCGCCTCGGTCGACGAGCTGCTGAAACCCGGCTGAGTGATCCCCCTGCTCATCCGAACAATGCGATCAGGACTCTCCGAAGCGGTTCATCGCGCCAGCGCGGTGGCCGTTGATTCCTCGGGCCGGATCCTGGCCACCTGGGGTGATCCCGATCGTCCCTTCTTCTACCGCTCCGCCATCAAGCCGTTTCAGGCAACCGTCGGCCAGGAGGCCGGTGCCGGTCTGGCGCCGGAGCAAATGGCGCTGGCGTGCGCCAGTCACTCCGGCTTCCCCGTGCACCTGGCGCTCGTCACCTCGATGCTCACCGAAGCCGGCCTCACCACGGCCGCGCTCGGCTGCCCTCCCACATGGCCCCTCGCCGAATCCGCCCGCGATCTCCTGCTGCGCCGCGGTCACAACGCCCCCTCTCCTCTCTTCCACAACTGCTCCGGCAAGCACGCTGGCTGGCTCCGAGCCTGCTGCAGCAGCGGCTGGCCGCTCGACACCTATCTCGAGCCCGACCATCCCCTCCAAGTGCAGATACGCGTCGCCGTTGCCGAGGCAAGCGGCGTCGACCCGGAACCCGTTGGCGTCGACGGCTGTGGAGCGCCCACGTTGCGCGGTTCGGTGCGCGGGCTGGCGCAGGCATTCGCCCGGCTCACCGAGGACGCGAGATTCGCCGAGGCTGCCACCGCCATGCGCCGCTATCCGGCGCTGGTCGCCGACAACCTGCGCGGCGACGGGCGGCTCGGCGCCTGGTGGGGCGGTCCGGTCAAGGTCGGGGCAGAGGGCGTGATCGCCGCCGGACGCCACGGAATCGGCATCGGTGTCAAGAGCCACGAGGGCTCGTACTCGGTGGCGGTCACGGCATTGATGGAAACAATTCGCCGTCTCGAGCTGTTGCCTCGGGCAGCCTGGGATTCACTTCGCGACGTCGCCCTCCCCTCGGTGCTGGGCGGTGGGCTCTCGGTTGGCTCGCTCGAGCCGGAACCGGAACGATGAGCACGGGCTCAGCAAGGGATGGGATGCACGTTCACGGCAACTGGGCGACGGCCTCTTTCGATCTCGACCCCGTGGCGGCCCACACCGGCCCGTTCCCGCGTCGCGACCTGCTCCGAGCGTGGTGGGAGCACTGCCGGCCCGACGGCGCAACCCTGTTCCTGGCCGATAACGGGGACACGCTGCTTCCCCTGTACCTCAATGCCGGGCGACTCGAGTTCCTCGGCGACGCCGATCTCACCGACTACCACAGCCCGCTCGGAGTGAACGTGCCTGCCACCGTGTCCAAGCTGGTCGGCGAGGTTCCGGACGGCACCACCTTCGCCTTCGACAGCCTTCCCCGCGAGGCCGCCGACATGATCGTCGCCGGCCTCGCAGACGCAGGCATCACCGCCGAGCCGGAGCAGCACGAGGCAGCCGCCGTGCTCGACCTCCCCGGCGAATTCGATCACTACCTCGACAGCCTCGACAAGAAACAACGCCACGAGATGCGGCGCAAGCGGCGACGTTTTGAAGCCGTCGTCGGGAATGCCCGCCTGCGGAGGGAATCGGGACGGGAGGCAGTGGCGACCTTCGCGGGGATGCACCGCCGCTCCGAAGGGGACAAGGGCGACTTCATGACCACCGTCCGCGAAGGCTTCTTCGCCGCACTGCACCGGGACGCCGGCGCCGTCATCGACCTGCTCTGTGGCAGAGACGGCGCACCGGTGGCAGCGGCGTTCGGCTTCGAGGACGCGGGTGGGTACTACCTCTACAACTCGGCGTACGAGCCTGCGGCAGCCGCCGCTTCACCGGGGATCGTGTTGGTGGACTCGCTCATCGAGCACACCATCGAGCGCGGCAAGGGGCGCTTCGACTTCCTCAAGGGAAACGAGCCCTACAAGCTCCGTCTCGGAGCGCGCCCTCGCCCGCTGTACCGCGTCGCCGGCATCTTCGGAAGCGGATCATGATCACGCAGGTTGCCTACCTGTCGCTCCACACCTGCCCGGTGCAGCCACCGGGCGCCGGCGATGCCGGCGGCATGAACGTGTACATCAACGAGCTGGCGCAGACCATCGCCCGACGCGGCATCGCGGTGGTCGTCTTCACCCGATGCAACGGCGCCCACCCGATGGTGCTGGATGTCCGGCCCGGCTACCGGGTGGTCCACGTCACCGCCGGCCCGGCGGCGCCCGTCCCGATGCACGACATGCCCGGCCTCGTCGGCGAGTTCGCCGAGGAGACCCTCGCCTGGATCGACGCCAGCGGCCTCTCGTTCGATCTGATCCACAGCCACTATTGGCTCTCCGGTTGGTCCGGGGTGATCCTCAAGGAGCGGCTCGGGATCCCCCTCGCCAACTCATTCCACACCCTGGGCAGGATCAAGGATCTCAACCGCCGTCCCGACGAGCCCGGAGCCGGCTGCATGCGCACCATGGCCGAGGAGGAAGTCATCGCCCGCTCCGACTGTGTCATCGCCTCGACCCCGTTCGAGTTCGACGACCTGCTCGAGCACTACCACGCCAGCCCCGAGCGGCTCTGTACATCGATTCCCGGCATCGACCACGGTCTCTTCCGGCCCGATGATCGTGCTGCCGCCCGGATTCGGACCGGCATCGACCCTTCTCTTGGCGACGATCCCGTCGTGCTCTTCGTGGGCCGCATCCAAGTCCTCAAGGGCATCGACGTCGCCATTACCGCCTTCGCCGGGATTCCCGAAGAGGCCACCGCCCGCCCGCCCCACCTCGTGAT
>Ga0315543_1002640_pt1 | contig 17066 bp, 14 predicted proteins | sample SalMarSW160210MG_2_FD_203098 | JGI IMG/M metagenome (GOLD analysis project Ga0315543, IMG submission 203098) | Salt marsh sediment microbial communities from the Plum Island Ecosystem LTER, Massachusetts, United States - Salt Marsh Sediment SW1601-210 ...
TTCAACACCCGGCTGATTTCTTTCCCTACAAGTTCTAAATTTAAATGATGTAAGGCTCCAAGGCCAACAGCATAGTCAAAAGTGTTGTCATCGAATGACATCTGTTGAACCGACATAATTTTTGATTTTATAAATTTGGATACATTATTGAACCGTGCATTTTTTTCTGCCAGTTTTATCGTTTTAGGGGAGATATCTATCCCTGAAATAAAAGCTCCTCGTTTTGCGAGCTTCACCGAAGTGAAGCCCCATCCGCAGCAGCAATCAAGTATATGTTTCCCTTTAATGTTTTCCAATAATGAATAGAAAAATTTATGTCTTGGAGGGAAAGGTTCGTTTTCGTCATATCGGAATAGATTTTCGTCAAAATTTTGCAGATACTTTTCAGCCTCTTTATCGTAAAATTCTCTTTCAAGCTTATCTTTCTCGGAAACATTTTCGGATTTTTTTAAAGGGTTATTTATTGTTTTGAGAATCCTCCTGATATTCTTAAAATATTTATACATGGTCATACGAATATAGGAAAAAGAATTTTAAAATCAAGTATGCGGCGCTAACTTTCCCATTAACCTATTTACTCATGTACACTCATAACTATTATTGCCTGCCTCCCGAAATCTTTAATCACAGAGGATTTAATTAATAACAGCCACTGATTTTCACCGATAGACACGGATCCCCTCCCTAATACCCCATATTATTGTTATTAAATAAAAAATATTTTATATCCTTTTTATATCCGTGTTCATCCGTGGCTAATCATTCGTTGTTGGGGTGGGTTTTTAAAGAAACAAAAAATCTTGTGTTAATCTTGTGAAATCTCGTGGTTCAAATTTGGTGTGGGTGGGGGGCTTTGTGTTCTCTGTGGTTGAAAAAATGAAGGTTGTGTGGTAATTAGTCTTGACACATAAGAAAGTAGTAATATATTCACTTTATGAAAAACAATGAAGAGAAACGCGAAAAAGTCCTTGGGGTAATTGGGTTGGGTTATGTTGGGTTGCCTCTTGCGATGGAATTTGTGCGATCCGGTTATACGACTATTGGTTTTGACATTGACGAGAGAAAAATCGACAAGCTTTGCCGAGGAGAAATATATTTAAAACACATCCGGGAGATTAGGGTAAAAGATCTATTTAATTCAGGTCTTTTTACTGCAACTACTGATTTTTTGAGGATAAACGAAGTAGATTTAGTATCTATTTGTGTGCCGACTCCGCTTGATAAATACCGTCAGCCTGATTTGTCTTTTGTTGAAAATTCGGCGAGGTCAGTAGCAGAGAATTTGAAACAGGGAGCTATAGTTGTTCTTGAATCTACAGTTTATCCCGGTACCACAAGGGAAGTTTTGCTTCCTATATTTGAGAACACGGGCTATAAGTTGGATAAGGGTTTTTATCTCGCGTTTTCTCCTGAAAGAGAGGACCCGGGCAATGAAAAATTTACTACGAAAAACATTCCAAAAGTAGTTGGTGGCGTTAGCGAACAGTCGAGAAGGAAAGTTGTTGAAATTTATAGGAATATTTTTGACGAAATTGTGGAAGTTTCATCAGCTGAGGTTGGCGAAGCGACAAAAATATTGGAGAATACTTATCGTTCAGTGAATATTGCTCTCGTGAATGAGCTGAAAATTATATTTGACAAGATGGGGATAAACGTGTGGGAGGTAATCGAGGCGGCTAAGACGAAACCTTTTGGTTTTAAACCTTTTTATCCCGGGCCGGGTCTTGGGGGACATTGTATTCCGATAGATCCTTTTTATCTTTCCTGGAAAGCGCGAAAATTTGGAATCAATACCAGATTCATTGAACTCGCCGGTGAGATTAATACAATGATGCCCGAATATGTGGTGATGAAAACCATATCTGCTTTAAATAAGAATAAAAAATCACTGAAAGATTCAAAAATTCTTGTTATAGGTATAGCATATAAGAAAGATATTGATGATTCAAGAGAGTCTCCCGGTATTAAAATAATAGAGCTTCTTAAAGATGGTGGGGCAGAGGTGTCCTATTATGATCCTTATATTCCTGCGATATATGATCTGAGACAGACCGATTTGGTCATGAGTTCGGTAAAACTGACAGAAGAATTTCTAAAGGAACAGGATGGGGTTATTATTGTTACTGCTCATTCAGATATCGATTACAAAAATATTGTTGAGAATTCTTCTATTGTTGTAGATACAAGAAACGCTCTTTCCGATATTGAAAGTGATAAGATTTTCAGAGCATAGCGCGGCAAAGCCGCTAAAATTCACCGCAAAGACGCAGAGGTCGCAAAGTAAAAAATTGTTGTTTTTTCCTCAACCCGACCCAGAAAAAATATTCTCACACAGAACTCATAGAAAACGCAAAGAAAAATCTTGTTTTTTAGAACCTAACCCACCACAGAAGTAGCAACAAAAAATTACACTAACGGCGCGAAAAAATGTGTGAATTACAAAGTATGATGAATTGATTAGAAAGAAACTCTTGACAATATAGGGAGCGTTGTTTAATTTAGCGTAATAATGTAAAGGAGACAATAATGAAAAGTAAAGAGCAACTTATAAAGGAAATAGAAAAACTTCCCGAGTCTTTAATAGATGAAATTTATGATTTTGTCACTTTTATTGAGGATAGGAAAGGGGTTTTAAAACAAAAGGGAAGTTCCTGGAGTGATTTTTCTCTAAGTCTCGGGGCTTTTGATTTCTGGAATGATTCCTCAGAAGTTGAGTATTCGTTAAAGGATATCAAAATATAGATATGAAACCTGGCGATATAATGCTGGTCAAATTTCCCCGGACTAACTTACAGGAGGGAAAATATAGGCCTGTCCTTTTAATATCAAAGTTTCCCGGACCTTTTGATGATTGGTTGGTTTGCGCAATTACTTCTCAATTAAAACACGAGATTATAGATTGGGATGAGGTAATTTTTGAAACCGATAAAGATTTTAAAACTTCGGGATTAAAAGTTTCTTCTCTGGTTAGGATTGGAAAACTTGCTACTGTTGAAGAGTCAATTCTTGAGGGACAACTGGGACAGATATCATACAAGCGTCTTAATAAAATATTACGAAAGCTGGTAAATTATTTTGAAGGGCAGTTCATTGAAGGAAATTAGCTTCAACGTTATCTGGATCTTTCTAAGTAATCAAAGTTGATATATATTAGGTGTTTTATAGTGGTGTTAAAAGTATGAAGTTAATTCATGTAGTTGGCGCCAGACCTAATTTTATGAAAATAGCTCCAATTATGAGAATAGCTTCGCGCTATGATAATATTGAGCAAGTTCTCGTTCATACAGGACAGCATTATGATGATAATATGTCAAATAGATTTTTCGATGAGCTTGGGATAAGGGAACCTGATGTAAATCTCGAAGTAGGATCGGGTCCTCATGGAAAACAGACGGGTGAGATTATGAAGAAATTTGAGCAATTCATTATCGATGAGGGAGGCGATCTTGTTGTCGTTGTTGGTGACGTGAATTCAACAATAGCATGTGGACTGGTTGCGACGAAGCTTAATATACCTTTAGCTCACGTTGAAGCTGGTCTTAGAAGTTATGATAGAAGCATGCCGGAGGAGATTAACAGACTTCTTACGGATGCGATTTCCGATTATCTTTTTACTCCTGCAGCGGAAGCGAATGAGAATCTTAAAAAAGAAGGGATTCCGGAAGAAAAAATTCATCTTGTTGGTGATATAATGATTGATACTTTAATCTGGGAGATGGAAAGAACTCCTGACATAGATAAGCCTCCTTTTGAAAATCTTGAGACAGGAAAGTATGCTGTTCTAACTTTACATCGTCCAAGTAATGTGGATGATAAAGAAACTTTTAAAGGGATTGTCGAGGCTTTAAATACTATTGGTAAAGAGATAGAAATAGTTTTTCCTGCCCATCCAAGAACTCGAAAACGGATGAAAGAGTTTAATATTTACCTCAATGATGATAATATTAGAATTATCGATCCTCTTTCCTACCGGGATTTTTTAAGATTGTACAAAAACTCAAAATTTGTTTTAACTGATTCAGGCAGTATTCAGCAGGAAACCACATATTTGAATATTCCATGTCTGACGATAAGAGAAAATACAGAAAGACCTTTTACGATAACTAAAGGCACTAATGTGCTGGTTGGTATGAAGAAGGATGTTATCGTAGAAGAATCTTTAAAAATACTAAATGGTAAACAGAAACAATCAGCGGGTATGCCATTGTGGGACGGAAAGACTGCAGAGAGGATTGTAGATGTTTTTCTCTTGTAGATTAACTTTTGTCAGAATGAAAAAAACGGAATTTTATGGGTTTAGCTATAAATGTTGAGATCGGTTTATATGACTTCACAAGTGTGTTTTTGTGATTAATGTTAGTACATATAAACTATATTAGCCAGCCTCTTTTTGACTTATCTTTTCAACCCACTAATACGAGTCTATCTGTCGTTGGTTCAGTGATACAACAATGAGGAGGCGAAGTAATTCAGTAAGGCTTACGGAGGAAACATATCAATGGATATTAGAAAAGCGTTGACCTTGTTCATAGACAAACCGGACGTGTTCGCACTGAAATTCGCCAGATATCTTCGGCGTGCCTTGTCCCGCCAGACACCAAGATATTCTACGCTGTCGCTTAATGGGGTTAGATTTGATGTTGACTTGAGTATCTGTCCAGCAATGATGAAAAGAATATACTACAAGTCTTACGAAGTAGAGACAGAATATATCTTTCGGAAGTTTATCAAGAGAGGAGACACTTTCTTAGATATAGGCGCTAATGTTGGTTATTTATCGGCACTCGCGTTAAGTCTAGTGGGCACGAGCGGACGGGTGATTAGTTTTGAGCCTGTACCCGAATACTTCGAGCGACTAAACAAGCTTTCTCAAGATAACCGCAATTACAGATTGTTGGCGCATCAATTTGCGCTGGGGGACCGGGAGGGCAGCGCCGTTATTGCTGTAACCAATTTGCCAAATATAGGGTTTAACACGATGGTTCCCGACTTTATGAGTAGTGGTGATGTGAAGAAACAGGTTGACGTTAAGGTGCGTAGGCTTGATAATTACCTGAGAGAGGAGGGAATAGAAAAAGTTGATTTTCTGAAGATTGATACGGAAGGATATGAATTCCCGGTATTGATTGGCTTTAGCGATTACCTGAAAAGTGGATATTGGAAGCCTATTATCCTGTCTGAAGTTTGGCCAGCCGCATATCCCCGTTTTGGTTTTACGCTCTCGCAATTTAATGAATATATGAGGGGTTTTGGCTTCGATGCTTATGCCGTACCGACATTTCGCAAGATGGACATAAGAAAACTTAATGAAAGAATTAATGTGTTGTTTATTCCAAAACGCCATTGATGGGCAGAAATTCCGACTATATTTCGATTAAAAAAAGCTGGCTGACGACTGCTTATACAAAAACTCAAAATTTGTTTTAACTGATTCAGGCAGTATTCAGCAGGAAACCACATATTTGAATATCCCATGCCTCACGATTAGAGAAAATACAGAAAGACCTTTTACGATAACACGGGGTACTAATGTATTGGTTGGTTTAAATCCTGAAGTTATTATTGAAGAGTTTTTATAGATACTGAGAGGAAATCAGAAAAAGTCAAAAGGTATGCCTTAAATATTTATATGCATTAATAAGATATTTTTGTTGTTTTTCCCATCTTAAGTGATTTTTTACTCTTTCGTATCCGAATTTTCCCATTTTTTTTGCTATATTTGGGTGATTGATTAAGTAAATTAATCCTTCTGCAAATTTTTCGGAGGAATCAGTTACGTATAGTGCGGAGTCACCTGCTGAAAATATTGCTTCTTTCAGGGGAAAAGACACTATAGGTTTCTCGCATACCATATACTCCATTATTTTATTCATGGTAGAAATTTCATTTAGTGGATTTTTAGGGTCAGGCGACAAACATACATTTGCTGTGGAAAGTATTTCTAATGCTGGTTTATCGGGAATCCTTCCGGTAAATTTTATATATTTATCTAAATCAAGTTCTTTAGTAAGGGATTTTAATTTGTATGCTTCGTCTCCGCTACCAATAAGTACGAAACAAATATCCTTTCGTTTTAAAATGTTTACTATGTATTTCATTGCATTGATTAAGATATCAACGCCATCTTGAACGCCCATTATTCCAATATAGGCAGCCATATAATTGAACCCAAATTTCCACTTTTTATTTGGTGTTACCTTATTGAATTTTCGCATATCTGGACCATTTCTAACTATAAATATTTTTTCTGATCTAATTTTTCCGCGGTTTATAGCATTGGATTTATATGATTCGTTTGTTACTATCGTAGTGTCGGATAGTCTATATGAAATTTTCTCCATTAATATAAGAATTTTATAAATAAGATTGTTCTTCTTCTCTGTTTTTATATTGAATCTTGAGATAAACGATTCAGGTCCCAAATCGTGTTCATCGAATATAAACTTTGTTCCAAATAATTTGTAAAAAGAAGCAATTATCCAAAGTAAATCAGGTGGATTTGCAACATGAACAACATGAAAGCCTTCTTTTATAAATAATCTAAAAGAAATATAGAACATCTTTATAATAGCATCAATATATTCTCTGAAGTACCCAAATTTAGAGCCCTTAGAAAAATATGCGTTGTATCTTAGTACCTCTATACCTTCAATTGTTTCGTGAGATTCATTATAATGATCTGTCTTAGGTGAAATGACAAAAACTTTAGCGCCCGTTTCCTTCAAAGTTTGGGCTTCTCTCCAGATTCTTTTATCGAAGGGAACAGGATTATTTTCAACCAATAGTAGTATTCTTTTACCAGCAAATCCCTTCATAATTCTTGGATTTTTCCAGATCGTTTCCTATTCGTATAAGATCAATAATATGTTTACTCTTAAATAGATTTTTGTTTTTTGAAATATATTCATTAAAAATTTTATCAGAGTAAGAGATGACAATCAAATCGGAATTTTTAACAAGTTTTCCTATATCGCTGACAAGAATTTTTATAATATGAGGTATCTTTGTGTATAGCATCTCTTTGTTTTTTCCCGTTAGTTGCGATAAGTTTATGTAATTATCATAAATTTTGATGTCGTATCCCTTTCCAAGCAGTCTCTCAACCAATTCTAGGGATGGACTAAATCTAATATCATCTGTTCCTTGTTTAAAGCTAAGTCCAAAAAAACCGATTTTTTTCTTTTTCTTTGAAGTTATAATATCAAATGCAAGATCTAAGTGGGAATTATTGCTTTTTTCTACGGCGGAAAGTACCGGTACTTGGGTGTAATTGTCATGTGCGAGAAGATTTAATGCTTTTAAATCTTTTGGTAGGCAAGAACCTCCATAAGCAAAACCCGGTTTAAAGTAGACAGAAGAGATATTGAGTTTTTTATCCATACTAAATATTTTCATAGCCTCTGTTCCGTCTATTTTAAGTTTTTTACATATTCGTCCGATTTCGTTTGCAAAAGATACCTTTAAAGCATGATATGAGTTGTTGATAAATTTTATTATTTCAGCAACGCCAATCTCAGTTTCTATAATTTCTCCATTGATATCTTGGTAGAGCTTAGTAACTATCTTTAAGGCTTTTTTGCTTTTAGATGCAATTAGTGTATATGGAGGATTGGAAAAGTCATCCAAGGCGTTGCCTTCTCTTAAAAATTCCGGGTTTGATACAACTCCGAAATCTTTGTTCATTATACGTCCGGATATACTTTCAATTAATTTTCCGATTTTTAGATTAGTTCCGGGTTCTACAGTACTTCTTATTATAATTACATGGAAGGATTTCTTTTTTCTTAAAGCTCCAGCTATTTGTTTTGCAACTTCAAATATATGTGACATATCCAAATGTCCGTTAATATTATTTGGTGTTCCAACGGTTATGAATGAGATATCAGAATTAAGGATTGCTTCGTTGTAATTATTGGTAGCGGTAACCAAATTTTTCTTTACGGCTTTCCCGATTAATTCATTAAGCCCTTTTTCTACAACTGGAGATTTCCCCTTATTTATTAAAAGAACTTTTTCCTCGTTTATATCTACTCCGATGATATTATGGCCTAATTTTGATAGGCATCCGATTCCTACACATCCTACATAGCCCAATCCAAATATACTTATTTTCATGATTTTATTTCATCTATTTTCAATAAAAGATTTGATAAAGCTCTAAACATAGTAGCATTACCCCAATGAAAAGTTGGCGTTTTATTAATTAGTCTCTGATTTTTCCAGAGATAAAAGTATCCTGATTGGTCCTGCATATTATCTATTGTCCAGTTTGCTACTTTCTTTGCAATATTAAGAGTTTCGGGTTGTAAATCGGAGAAGAGCACAAGTGTATCGATTGCTTGTGAGGCAGATTGAATATCATACCTGTAGACTCTGTCAAAATAGTATTTGGGAGCTCCATTCTTACAGAAAAAATTATCTGTATAAAAATTAAGACCTTTAAGTAATTTTTTATTGAATGATTTATCTTTTGTGTAAAGTTGATAAAAATATATTGAATCAAGATTGTAAGCAGTATGCCAATTATCGATCCAATGGTATTTTTCCTCCTCTCCGTAAAACCAAGCGCCGTTTTCTAACTGGCAGCTAACCGAATAATAGGTGGCGTCTCTTGCTACGTTTTTATATCTTTCATCTTGTATTTTGCTATAAACTCTTGATAATAAGCTAGCTCCCAACAGGTTTGCATTATGAATTCTTATCATTTCTGCTGGAATATAACTTAAACACAATCCCTTTTTCTCACGGCTGTATGGTTGCTCTTTCATTATATATTCACAGGAACTTTTCGCAATCTGAAGATATTTTTGGTCTTGAAAGATTTCAAATGCATCGATAAAGGCATGTCCTATTAAACTTGTCCATACTAGTGTAGGATAATTCTTTTTTAAAAAAAAAGCTCTGCTTGCATAATCAAAATTATTTCCCCAGCAGAAGTTGGAAAAATAGGGAGATCTATTCTTGATTAACCAATTAAGTGTGAATTTTGCCTTGTTTTTATAAATCTTTTGCTCATAAAGTCTAAAAAGATTAAGATATCCATTTGTCATAAATCCCATACCTTTTGTGCTGGTATGGGGTTTTATACCTATAAAGGGACGGATGTTGAAAGGTAATCTTCGGACTCCCTGAATTAAAAGTTGTTTCATTTTTCTATTCTTAAATGTAAATATATTAAACCAGGAAGACAAACCATCAAATGGATCAAAGCCTCTGTAGTTATTGATTTCTATCCACTTTTTAAGCCTATGTAAAGATTGCTCTATTCTTATTTTTTCTGTCATTATTTATTTTTTTACAGTAGTGATTTTTACCACGGTTCCTTAATATAGAAAGAACTTATTTTTTGTCAACACTTTATAATAAAGGATATGCTCTTTTTCTATTTGTTCAGTAACTGGGAAAAGGATTGAAGGAAATCGTTAAAATTTGTCGGCTTTAATAGTCCATTCGCTTACTTCTATTAACTCTTCAGGAGATATAGGGGTTTTTATACCCTTAATAATACAATCTATAAATAGGTATATTTCATTTGTATGTCCTTTATCCTGTGCTTTTGTTTTGAAATATGTTTTTTTTCCATTTATAGAAAAAATTGTTTTTCTGAAATCGTCAATTATACCGACTTTACCGTCTACAAAAACTTCTATTCTTTCTTTTGGGAATGTGCTATCGCCAATTGTGGTGTAAATTATTGTGCCAATTGAGCCATCATTGAGTTCAAGTTCTATTAATTTATTGTCTTTTTCAAAGTTTGATTTTACACTTATACTTTTTATACTGGAACCTGAAAGGAATCTAATGAAATCAATAAAATGGCATCCTTCGCCAATTATTCTCCCTCCGCCCAAATCGGGGTCAGAAAGCCAGTGATCAACTGGTAATTGACCTGCATTCACTCTAAAGTTTACTATCATAGGCCCGTGCTCTTTGCCAATGAAATTTTTAAGTCTTATGGAATGCGGTGAAAATCTTCTGTTAAAACCAACCATTAGCCTACCTTTGGATTTACTTAAACTTTTCTTTATCTTTTCTATCTCTTCAATACTCAATGCCAAAGGTTTTTCTACGTATACATTTTTATCTTTTTTCAATCCCTCAACAACAAGGCTGGCATGTAAATTATGTCTTGTAAGAATGAAAATTGTATTTATATTTTTATCGTCTATTATTTCCTTATAATCGGCAGTAGCATATTTGAAACCGAATTTTTTACCCACATTTACAGCATTTGCTCCATGTGAAGTTGTTATCCCCACCAATTCTACATTTTTATTTTTCTTTAGAGGAGGAATTATATATGTTTTACCAAAACTACCAGCACCTATTACTCCCGCTTTTAAAATCTTTTCGGAGGGGTATTCTTTTTCACCAAAAAAGATTTTCTTCTTTGAGTCGACCTCTTTGACATCATATTCGAATAAAAAGCCTAGAATTTTTTCTTTACCAGTGAGAATTAAATCATATGCCTTTGCAGCATCATTAATTGAAAATCTGTGTGTTATAATATCCTTAATATTTAATTTTTTTTGAGAAATAAGGTCCACAACTGCTTCCATATTTCTTTGTTCTGTCCATCTTACATAACCTATAGGGTAATCAATCCCTTTTTCCTCGTATACCAGGTCATATCTACCGGGTCCATATGAACGGGAAAGTGTTAGCCCAAGTTCTTTCATATAAAAGGGTTCTATTTCTAGGTCCATGCCTACATTGCCGACTACTGTGATTTTTCCTCTATCCCTTAGGAGATCAGCTGCTTTTTTAATAGGCTCATTACTCTTTGTCGCTGCTGTAATAATTACTGAATCGAGACCAAAACCCCGTGTAAATTCACTTGCTTTAATAGGGATGTCTTCATCATTTAAGAGAATTCCTTTATCCATTCCGAATTTTTTAGCTAGGTCTATTGAATCCTTATTAATGTCTATACCTAATGCTTTGCATCCTGAAGCCTTTAAAATTTGTACAGTCAAAATACCTATAAGTCCTAATCCTATTACCGCAACAAATTCGCCTACTTTAACATCTGCCTGCCTTATACCTTGTAATGCAATAGCACCTAAAGTGGCGAAAGCAGCTTCATCAAAATCTACATTGTCGGGTATTCTGGTACATAGATTGGTAGGAACTTTTATTGTTTCGGCGTGTGAGGCATATCCACCGCCTCCACAAGCTACTCTGTCTCCAATTGCAAGTTCTCTTACTCCTTCTCCTACGTCAATAACTTCTCCTGACGAGCTATATCCGAGCAATTTGTATTCGTCAAGTCTTGATTTCACTTTTTTTATTGCAGAAGCAAGCCCTTCTTTCTTTACAGTGTCAATTACTTTTTGAACGAGGTCCGGTCTTGCCCTTGCTTTTCCCAGTAAATTCTTCTTCCCTGTATTTACTGTTCTTTTTTCTGTTCCTGAAGAAATGACAGAGAAGTGGTTTCTTATAACTGCAAATCCTTTTTCTGCCGAAGGTTGCGGAGCATCTATTACTTTAATTTTTCCATCTTTAAAATCCTGAACAACTTGTTTCATAGAAGGAATATAAAAGGATTCGATTTAAAAGCAAGTATTAAACCTGATTTATTTTCTTCTGGAATTTATTAGTTCGCTATATATCTTAACTTGTTCAAATGCATCACTTGACAAAAAGAAAAATACTTCTATATATTTATAGCTATATAGTAATGATATCATATATTTGAATGATATGTAAAATAGAGCAAAGGGGGAGAAACATATGGGCTTTGTCAAAGGAGCCCCTTTTTTACTAGATGGATGAAAAGACGAATATGAATATTTCTAAAATTAAAGTTTTAATGATTGGACCTACAAAAGAAGAACCTGGAGGGATTACAGCCGTAGTGGACACATTTACGGAAGGCCTAAAGGGCAAAGTTGAACTTACTTATCTCCCGGTTTGTAAATTTGGGAAGGGTTCAAAGATTAGAAAAACATTCCAATTCTTGTGCAGTATAGGAAAATTTCTCATTATAGTAAAGAGATTTGACATAATACATCTCCACTCATCGGATAAACTAAGTTTTTGGAGGAAAGCAATATTTCTCTTATTTTCGAAGTTATTTCGGAAGAAAGTAGTGTTCCATAGTCATGGGGATCTGACTACATTCTATTTGGATTCCTCTTTTTCTATAAGAGGGATTATTAGATCTATTTTAAAAATTTCTGATGTAGTTATCGTCCTAACTGAAAAATGGAAGATAGACCTTGAGGATATAATAAGAGTAAGAGACAAAGCCATAGTATTGGCTAATCCTGTTGATTTATCACTCTATGATCAATCGATAAAAATAGAAAAAGAACCTAATAGGCTTCTTTTTATGGGGGGACCATTATATAACAATCGTAAGGGAATATACGATATTTTAGATGCTGTTCCATCGATTCTTGAAGATTTTGCAGACGCTAAATTTATATTTACAGGATATGGTGATTATGAAAAATTCAAAGAGGAGTGTTTTAAGAGAGGATATGGAGAAAATATTAGTATATTAGGATATATTAGTGGAAAGGAGAAGATTGAGGAATTTTACAGAAGTACTATATTTTTACGACCTGCCCGAATTGAAGGTTTAGGAAGAGCTATAGTAGAAGCGATGGCTGCCGGTCTTCCTGTGGTTGTTACGAATACAGGCGGAATCCCTGATATAGTGAAGGATGGAGAGAACGGTTTCATGGTAGAGACGGGGGATTCTGTTATGCTTTCAGATAGAATAAGATTTTTGCTTAAAAATCCAGAAATAAGGAAAGAAATGGGTAAAAATAATATTATTAAAGTTAAAGAAAAATATGAATTAAGTGTGTTAAGTGAAGAATTGCTGTTAATTTATAGAAAATTGTTAGCATTTCGGTCGAGGAATTGACTATTTGCCAGGTATGTTATGCGCTATAGATTGAGAAGGCCAGCTCTATGATTTTGAATAGGATAGTTTTTTGTCTTTTGAAAATTTCTCAAAGTATTTCTTGGTAATATATAAAGGTTTATTAACAGTTGATAGGATATATATTATTCTCATTTATTATCATGTTTGAAGAGTTGGGATTGTAGAGAAGGACTAAGAAAAGGTGCTTTTGTATTATGCTCATCAAGGATTTGTACTAGTCTCCGTGTGTTTTTCTCTACTCTTAGTTCTTTTTCTTCCCAGTCTTTTTTGTCTATTGCCTCTTTGAGGTTTTCAACCTGAAACCAATCTTCAATGTCAAAACTGAGAAGGCAAGTTTTGATCATCTTATTTTTTCTTATCCAAAAGTATTTTTACAATCCTTTTTGCTGCTTTACCATCGCCATATGGATTGTGCGCTTTTGACATTCTATCATAAGCCTTTTTATCATTCAAGAGTTTTTCCGTTTCCTTAACAATTCTTTTCATATCTGTTCCTACAAGCTTAACTGTTCCTACTTCAACGGCTTCAGGTCTCTCTGTTTTTTCTCTCATAACCAAAACGGGTTTTCCAAGTGCTGGAGCTTCTTCCTGAATACCGCCGGAATCCGTCAGAATCAAATATGATTTTTCCATTAAATGAACAAAATCCAGATATTTAAGAGGTTCAATAAGATGAACTCTTTCAATATTGGCGAGTATCTCATTGACTGGTTTTTGAATGTTGGGATTCAGATGAACAGGATAAATTATCTCAATATCTTTATTGCGAATTGCAATATCTTTTAGGGCATTACAGACATTTTCAAAAGGAACTCCGAAACTTTCTCTTCTATGTGCTGTAACAAGAATTATTCTTCTATCATTAAGAGGAATGTCAGGAGTTAACTTATGCTTTTTCTTAACTGTCATAAATAAGGCATCAATTACCGTATTACCTGTTATGTAAATACTATCCTTTTTGAATCCTTCATTAATCAAAGCTTTGTATGCAGTTTCCGTTGGTGCAAAATTGTAATTTGAGACTGCACTTATGAGTCTTCTATTTATTTCTTCGGGAAATGGATTATATATATCATTTGTTCTAAGCCCTGCTTCGACATGACCAACCTGTACTTTTTGATAGAATGCGGCAAGACCGGTTAGCATTGCTGTTGTAGTATCTCCCTGCACTAACAATATATCGGGATGAATATTTTTTATCACCCTTGTGATTTCAGGAAACACTTTTGCGGTTAAATCTTCGAGGGTCTGATTTTCCTCCATTAAATCCAAATCGATATCGGGAGTAATGTCAAAAATTTCAAGTACCTGATCCAACATTTCTCTATGTTGTCCCGTAACGCAAACTATAGATTTTACTTTATCCGGATATTTTTCCAGCTCTTTAATCACTGGTGCCATTTTGATTGCTTCAGGTCTTGTTCCAAATACTGTGAGAATTTCCAACATCAGTTTTCCTCTTTTTGGGCAATTTCAGGAACTGCCGAAGACATCCCAGGTCCGAAATCGGCTGAACTTTTAATGTCTTCCCAACTTTCTTTAAACCAGTCAACCGTATTTTTGAGCCCCTCTTTAAATTCCATTTTTGGCTCAAAACCTACTTGCCTGTTTATTTCTGTTATCAATGTTTTTTTCATAAAAGTTTTTCCTCCTGAATGTTAATTTAAATGGGCTTTCTCCCAAACGAGTGGGTAAAAATTAATATTATAATGATTTTGAATACCTATAAAATGAAGACACCATTGCCAAAATACCGAAAAGAGCAAAGGATTTTATTGTTACTTCAACGAATGAGGAAACAAAACATTCTATTATAGCAATAATAAATATTGATTTCAAGTATATAGAAAGTGATATAAAAAGTTCGTTCTTAATGTTTATAAAATAATTGTGCATTTTGGAAATTTTTTTGTAAACGTAATACATAAACATTATGTATAAGATTCCGCCTCCAAGGCCTAATTCTCCGAATATATGTGCAGGATAAGCATCTGAAGCGTAAAGTAAGACATTTTCGGAGAGACCATATTTTTTAAAAACATTACTAACTGTTATCTTAGAAATCATTCCGGCAAAGCTGCTCGGTCCTTCCCCGAAAAGTGGTTTACTTTTTAGTATTCTTACCATTCCTATATATAATTCACCTCTGGGTGTTTGCGGAAAGTTCCTAATATATTCTTGAACTGTAGAGACAAACAAGATAGATAGTTGAGTTCTAAATAGTAGGAAAACTAAAAAGATAATAATTAAAAATGGTATATATATTTTTTTAGAGATTTCCTTTGTTAGGAAGGGTAAAGCCAGCAAGACTATAAGCAAGGAGAGCATACTTCTTCTTAAAGATGAAAGTATAATGGCGACTATAAATAGTATTAAGAACGGTAGCAATCTTATGTTCTTGGAAACTATTATGAAGGAGATGACTAAAGTAGCTCCAATAACCATTACACTACCATATATAGTATGTGTGCCAAATATAGAATTAATTACTCTAAGTCCAAATCTATAACCCGGAGGGAATACTGGCGGGTGAATGTCAAAAAATTGCATAATTCCAATAATTCCAATTAAGAACAATGACACTAAATATAATGTTGTGAATTTCTTTATCTCTTTTTTCTGGAATTTTAATTTGTCGCCTATAAAATATATTAAGTACCCCTTTAACATTAATAGAATACTTATACTTCCCCAAAGCAGTGATCTATGGTTAATAAAAAGAGAGAAGAAAGAAAATAACACAAGAAAAAATACTGCAAAGTCTATTTCTTCAAACTTCATTTCTTCCTTGTACTCTTTAAATTTAAACAAAATTATTGCAACGAGAGTAATCCATATCATTTCGTCTGCTCTACTTATTATCATGCTTTCTCTGACTGAAAGTCCAAATCTGTAATATGTTTTTATTAAAGACTGCTGTATAAATAACAGGAAAACAATAAAAATAAAAAAACTACGGGTTCTAAAAATAAAGAAGTAGATTAGGAATAACAGCAGAGTACCAATTGTTAAGTAATTTGATTTTAATGCGGCAAGGATTCCTATTAAAATTAGGAATGGAATTAACATTTTGTTTTCCTTTATTGCTTGCTTAAAATTTAGATGACTAGCTATCATTAGGGACCTTATTTTTAGATATAGTAATAAAGAATATTAAGAAGCCCATTATAAATACTATTGCCTTTGCTATGATGATGCCCTGGGGACCTAATTTTGTTATAAAAAAGGGACCTATAAGTAATAAAAGGAGACATTGTAGAGAAAAGACTAAAAACTGAACAATTGTTTTATTAAAAGTAAAAGTAAGATATATAAAGGGTAGATATAAAGTAAAAGGTATATATGCAATTAATAAAAGCCGACTAAACTTAACAGCAGGTAAATATTGTATTCCGAATAAAATTTCAACTATTATGCTGCTGGAAAGTATTAAAGCTATAATCAAAAAGGTTAAAGCTGATACTAAAATAAAACTTGCCTTATAGAATTGCCGTTTTTGATGCTCATTCCTTATGCTGCTAGCCTTAGGTAACATAATTGAAGAAAAGGCAGCTGTGAAGGTTAGGTAAATATTTACGATGTACATAGCTGTGGAATAAAATCCTAATGTTTCACCCCTGATATAATGGGAAAGTATTAAAAAGTCTAATCGTGCTATTAAAATAATAAAAATTTGTGATAGTATTATCCATTTCCCTTTCTTGATAAAATCACCGAATAGAATTTTTTCTAAGTGGAGTTCTCTTCTGTTAAGTAGAAGAAAAGGGATAAATATTGCAAAGCCAGGTATTAAATACGAAATCAAAAATAAATAATAATTGTTGATTTTTAAGTGGTAAAGTAAAAGTACATTTAGAAAAACCAGAAAATAAAACGTAACTTGTATAGATGAAAATCTTGAGAATTTCTCCCTTGCTTGATAAAATGTATAGGTTTGTGTGAATGCAACAAAACTTAATGCTGATAAAAAAGATATTATTAATCCAGGTGTTGCAATTTCGCCGTTAAATACATGTTTATTTAAATATGGTGAAGAAAAAATGCCTATGATTACAATTATAAAAACGGTGGAGGTTTTGGTAAAGATATAATCAGAATATGAAAATCTTTTACTTTTAAATTGACTTATTTGGTTGTGAATATATGTGAAATCTATGCCAGAGAGACC
>Ga0315543_1002641_pt1 | contig 17063 bp, 15 predicted proteins | sample SalMarSW160210MG_2_FD_203098 | JGI IMG/M metagenome (GOLD analysis project Ga0315543, IMG submission 203098) | Salt marsh sediment microbial communities from the Plum Island Ecosystem LTER, Massachusetts, United States - Salt Marsh Sediment SW1601-210 ...
CAGCGTATGGAAGTCGGGAGATTCACAAAGAGATACCAAAAAGAACCACTAAAAAAAAGAAAAGTTATAAACCCTAAAACATTGACATCTCACAATCTAAGGAATGTAATATATCCGGGCGGGCCCATATAAAAAAAAATAAAAATACAAGACGCATTACCACCTATTCCCGACTTAGCTCAGTCTGGCTGGAGCGGCCGGCTGTAGACCCAACGGCCACATCTGGCTCTGCTGCCGAAACCGGCAGGTCCCCGGTTCAAATCCGGGAGTCGGGACTCTTTTCTTTTTTGATTATATCGTGCACGATCCTTTTGCTTCTGTTAAATATGCTTGCAATTCGGCGGATAGTATTATCCTGCTCTCGAAGATTTCGTATCATATCCCTTTCCCAAGGTGTAGGTCGAATATCTTTTGTGATCCTGTTTATTGCCCACAAGAGATTGCTTATAATAAACTCATTATGAATATCTTTCAGAAGGACAATACCATCGTAGTCAATATGCATTTTGCTATTGTAATCCAATATATCACGGACACGAACCAACAGAAATGCAACTTCTCGCTTTTGACCCTCTGAAAGACTACCCCAATAATTCTTTATCCATTCTTTTTGGTCCCTCATCCATTCTTCCTCGCTTTTGCCACTTGCTAAAGCTTGGCTCTTCATCTTTTGATAATGTACAGACGGCACAAATTCTTTCTTCATTTAACAACCTAAATAGACCTGTATATATAAAGTTTTGTAATACAAAAGAGTACTATTAGTAAGTACTATTATTATTTTTTAATTCTTTAAAATAAGAATAACAAGGATGAGTAAGATTAACACAATTAGGTTATAGAAATCGCCAAAAATCGGCCTTAATGGAGAGAGGGCAATATCTATTTTCTCGTATAAAAAGGCATAGCCACCGCTAAAGATCAATACTACAACAATTCTCGATTTTACTTTTCTCACATAAAGAGATGGAGGACTTATATTTATACTTATGTGATACAAATGCCAAGTACTTTCTGAAATAACTAAGAGTATGGTAAAGCAGTTGTATTCAGTGATTCCATTTTATCTTATAACATATTTAGAAAATTTTAAATAAATCCCTAACCTTTCCTGTAAGATATTATGGAAGGGGACATGGGTACACATATGGATTATTTTAAAGCAATACTGGATAATATTCCTATCGGAATCATCTTTATTGATGAGAGAGGGTATGCAGTCTATAAAAACAGAAAAGCCAGGAATGTAGTATGCAAGGATATAAGCAAAACAAAAATCTTGGAAAACCCCCTGATTAAAGAATCCAGTTACTTCAAGGAACTTGGCAACTTGCTAAAAAAAGGTAAACCATTTAAAGAGATTATCTGGAAGAAAAATAACAATTTTTTCTCTGTTGATGGGATTTCTCTGCCGGACGGCGGGGCAATTGTGATTATGAATGACGTAAGTGAAAGATTATACGCCGAGAATGCGCTTAGGGAAAAAGAGGAGAAGTATCGCGTTCTGACGGAGAGCTCGCCTGCCGGAATATTGATGGTGAAAAACGGGATATGTACTTTCTCAAACAGAAGATTTGAGGAGATAACAGGATATGACAGCAGCATTTCAGGAAAAAAAATTGTGGATTTCCTGCATACCGGCGACATTAAGCTCGTCAGGGAAAAAATGGAGGATGCCCTGAACGGAAAGAGCGTTCCTTCATGTACTACGAGGTTGATAAAAAGGAATAACGAGTTAGTATGGGTGGAACTGGATGTATGTGCCGTCAATCAGGGTAACGGCAATGAACTGCTGATTAATATGGTTAACATCACCAATAAAAAGATAATGGAGGACGAACTTGAGATTTCCAATAAGAAAATGGAAGAAATTATTGAAAGAGAGAAGAAATTTATCGAGGATATCTCCCACTATTTTTTCAATCCCCTGTGTATAGCAAAAGGGTATATAGATCTCTCCATGAACGGAGCAGACACGGAACTAAAGAGAAAACTTGAGATAACAAGAACGGCCGTTAACAGAGTCGAGACAGTTGTAAAGCATGTAGTAATGGAGGGAAGAATATACGAATAAGCGAAATTTTTTAATAAACACTTCAATTAGGGGAATAGAATGGACGTTGAGGAATTGCAGAAGAGAAGGGAAGAACTGAGGCAAAAAATAAGCGAGACAAAGGAGATACGGGAAAAATTCAATGAAAAAACGAAAAAATTAAAGAAAAAAAAGCAGGAGGTAGCTGACCAGATTAATAAATATAAGCAGGATGGTCTGAGACATAAAGAACTGAGAGATGAGACAAACCTAAGGGTTTCAAATTCCAAAACAAAAAGAAAAGACTTTAACAAAGAATATAAAGAAATAAAAAAGGAGTTGAATCAACTCAGAAAAAAATATTTGCCAGAAGGAATGCCACTGGAATTACTTAACGAAAAAAGAGAGGAATTGGAATTCCGGCAAATGACCCACCAGCTATCAAAGAAGGAGGAGGCAGGATTGGTGGAGGAACTCTCGAAACTGAACGAAAAAATAAAGGATAGAAAAAAAGTCCTTGAAGAAACCCCGGCCTTGAAGGAAGTTCTGGAGAAGGAACGGCTTATGAAGGAGAAAGGTGACAAGGAACATATCAAGGTAAAAGAGCTGGCTGACAAGGCACAGGAAGAACACCTAAAGATGGTGGAATGCTTCGATAAATCTGATGAGTTATACAAAGAACTGAAAAAAATTCACAAGGAATACGCTCTATCAAGACTTGACGCGGATAAGGCCCATAAAAAATTCGTTTCTTATATTAAAGAGGTAAGAGAAATAGAGGAACAGATGGAATCCATGAAGAAGAAGAATAAAGTGGACAAAATCCAGAAGGAAAGGACTGCCATACAAAAGAAGGCTGATGATGTGTACGAGAGATTTAAAAAAGGTGAGAAACTGTCCACGGAGGATTTCATGCTGCTTCAAAAGGCAGGATTGATATAAGAAACTCCATTTCTTATTTTTCCCAGGGCGGGATTCCTGAAAGATATTCTGTCCAGAATGCGGCGTATTTTTCCTTCACAAAATCACCATCTTCATAAATTTCTGCCTGATTTTTTAATTCATTGAGATGCTTCCCCAGATTCAATTCTTCAATTTTATTATTTAGAAGCATGACTGCATCGGTATATTCTCTCTTTATCTCAACCCACCATCTGTCGTTTTCTTTATATGGTCCCCTGATTACACCATCAGCTTCTCCCCACTTGGAGAGAAATGCCCCTGCATGTTCCCGTTCCTTCTCAGGCGGGCCCATATGAATCTTATTATCTTGTAATTTTTTTTCCTTCAGTTTTACAGCTATGATTATATCATCGTTAACATGATACAATGATTCAACCGGATGAAAATCGTATTCGCGATACATCGTTTCCATGCCTTTTGATGCCTTCCTTATTTGGGAATATAATATGTCATCAATAATATCGGGCTTCGGCATTTTCACACCAACAAAATTTTTTATCTGTCCCCTTATTTTGCCCAGCGGCCACGCTTCAACCTCCTTTGGGAAGAAGAATTCTATCTTCCGATTTTTTAAGTACTCCTCCGCTGCAAAAATAAGAAATTCCAGCCGGTCCGGCGAGAGGGCAGCAGCCACGTTGCGTGAAGAATCAACGGGGTCTATAAAAACAAAATCTTCCGAAAAATTGGCATTTTTATCGTCATCCCCATCGAGGGAAAGAATCACCTTGCCTTTCCAACCCCGGGAACTTTTCAGCACTTCCTCAAACGAGCCATATTTCAATACGAGCAGTTCTGCCAGATACCCTGAGAAACCCTGAATTTTCACCTCTGCCCCGTAGCATCCTACGCCCTTCAAAAACTGCTTCAGCAACCGTACCTCGTCCTTGTTACTTAAATGTTTTTTGACATATTCAGTATGGAAAGGGGTTCTGTCCACTGCACTCATTTTCTCCGACATGCGTTTTACATCGTAACATGGCACAATGTCCACATCATATTTTTTGTAGATGCCCCGGATATACGGGTGTTCGGCATACTGGATTTTCCATTCCCGAAGGACTTCTTTTCCGAGTCGAAGCGCGTCCTCCCTCATTTCTTCCATGGAATAATGCAGCGGGAAAAGAATGAAGATGTCCATATCGAGTGAGTTCTTCAGGTATGTTCCTTTTGCTACCGAGCCTACAAGCATGACCTTCACATTCATGCCCTTCTCTGTTGCCCCTTCCAGAATTTTGTCCCTCAGTTCATCAACCGTCCGCATGATTTCTCTTTCCTCATTCTCAGACGGGCTGATTCTTTTCAGAATTTTCCTTACTATCTCTTCCTCTTTCATAATTTTACTTCCCTGATGGTGCTATATACAGGTCCTTCCCTCTTTAATTCGCTTTTTTTGAGCTTTATCCCCTTAACGTCTATCTCCCCGAAATGCACATCCCTGTTCTTGTTTATCAGTTCTGCCAACCTCTCCTTTCCCCGGGCACTTTTCACCCTTGCCAGCGTTACGTGTGACATAAACCCTTTTTCTTTTTTGAATCCGTACAAATCCATTCCCTCACCCAGCCTTTTTGCCATGTCCTTCATTTCTCCATTATCCTCCACGCCGACCCAAACGACCTTTATGTAGTCCAGGTTCGGAAATGCGCCCATACCGTGCAGTGCAGCCGTAAAGGAGGATATCCCTTCAGTTGCCGCCTTCATAACCTTCTCGACTTCGGGCACCATACTCTCATTGATTTCTCCGAGGAACTTAAGCGTGAGGTGTATATTTTCCGGCTCAACCAACTTGATGGAAGCCCCTGTCCCCTTCAGTTCCTCCTCAAGCCCGATAAGCGAGTCAATAGCCCCAACGTCTATTGATATGAAAGTTCTCATTTTATCTTTGCTTTAATGCATTTCGTGGTATATCATATTTACCAAAATGATGATGGTCACTGCCGGAAACATTTGGGAATTGTTGCTCTATTTCCCCGAAGTTTATCGTAATTCTTTTCCCATCATCTTCTCCATTATTGGCATAAATGAAACAGGAGCTACTGTTAATTCTGTAGGAGGAGGAAGTTCTACATCAATCATATCACCTGCTTTAAATCTACTGAATCGTGGAGAAAGAAGAATGAATAATATGGAAATAATGGAAACTACCCAGTAATCCCATGGAAGATTTGGAACTTCTAGTTTTGGTAGAATGAAGTTTATCCATGGACAAACCAGTAAAAATGATAAAACGAAATCAAAAATAATAGAAATTGTGCGTTTTGTTCTCCTCAATAAACTTTTCGGTGAGAAAAGCCACCAGTCCCAGAAAGTTGAATTTATTTTTGAATTCCATATATATCTTAAAAGATTTGTTGCTTTTTTTTCTGTTTCTTCAAGAGATCCAATTTCATCGTTTTTCCCATTCTTTTTGAGTTTCTTTATCAATTTTTTTGATAAATCAATTGATTTATCAAAATTTTCTACTGAAGAAAGATAACCGCCAACCTTTGCATAAAAGACAGCAAGCCAGTAATAAAGGATTGGTATTGCTTTTTCTTCTTCGCTTTTTCTTCTTCGCTTTTTCTTCTTCGCTTTTTCTTCTTCCTTCAAGAGATTTTATAAGTTCTTCGACTTCCAATATCTGTAAGGATATGCCTTTCTGATATTCCACAGTTTCTTCCATTTCTTTTTCTTTTATATTTTTAGAAGGATAGCTTATATGCATATATTTAGCATATACCCTCCATATGCTAGGATAGATATCAGACGGCTTTAGTTTTTTTGCATTCTCAAAATATTCAGTTGCCTTCTTAAATTTGCCTTTCATTACATCGATTTTTCCCATTAAAAAATGGGCTTCAAAAGAAGGAGATATTTCTAAAGATTTTTCAATTGCTTTCTCCGAAGATGCATAATCCCCTAACCCATAAAGAATCCTCCCTTTACTATACCATGCTATTGAAAATTTTGGATTTATCTCTATTGCTTTGTCGTAGCATTCTATTTCTTCTTCATGTTTTCCCTGCCTCCCCAATGCAACTCCTTTATTATACCATGCCTCGGCATCTTTTGGATTTATCTCTATTGCTTTATCGAAACATTCCAATGATTCTTCATGTTTTCCTAAATTGCCCAATATTGCCCCTTTGTTATTCCATGCATCCGCATCTTTTGGATTTATCTCTATTGCTTTGTCGTAGCATTCTATTTCTTCTTCATGTTTTCCCTGCCTCCCCAATGCAACTCCTTTATTATACCATGCCTCGGCATCTTTTGGATTTATCTCTATTGCTTTATCGAAACATTCCAATGATTCTTCATGTTTTCCTAAATTGCCCAATATTGCCCCTTTATTATTCCATGCCTCGGCAAGATTTGGATTTATCTCTATTGCTTTATTGAAGCATTCCAAAGCTTCTTCATGTTTTCCCTGCTTAACTAATGTAACTCCTTTACCATACCATGCCTCGGCAAGATTTGGATTTATTTCTATTGCTTTATTGAAGCATTCCAAAGCTTCTTCATGTTTTCCCTGCTTAACTAATGTAACTCCTTTACCATACCATGCCTCAGCATCTTTTGGATTTATCTCTATTGCTTTATTGAAACATTCCAAAGCTTCTTCATGTTTTCCCTGCTTAACTAATGCAACTCCTTTACCATACCATGCCTCAGCATATTTTGGATTTATCTCTATTGCTTTGTCGTAGCATTCCAAAGCTTCTTCATGTTTTCCCTGCTCACCTAATGTCCATCCTTTACCATACCATGCCTCAGCATATTTTGGATTTATCTCTATTGTTTTATTGAAGCATTCCAAAGCTTCTTCATGTTTTCCCTGCCCCCCTAATGCAACTCCTTTTTTGAGCCAGTATTTGGCATCTTTTCTCACCATGAATTGCTCCCGATATAAACAATGAATGGTATAAAACTATTTTTATATACCATTTATTTCTGTATAATCTCTTTCAGCAAATATTTTAGTTTAATGAACATTTAGAAACAGTGTCACTTGAAGACAAGATAAAAAGATATAAGAAGAAATAGTATGTAACATAAAATTACTAATTGTATCTACCCCCATTCTTGCAGTTCTTAATAGTTCTTAATATCTCACATTACGTGTACCAAAAAGTAAAAAATACCATCTGCATACCCAACCAATGAACGTTTTCCAATACACAGAAAAAAAAGCCTTGGCGGAAGACGAGGTAAAATCGCTGCTGAAGGAATATGACATACCGACAACGGACTTTGCAGTCATAAAAAGCGAGGATGACCTGGACAGCATTGAATTGAAATTTCCGGCGGTACTCAAGGTTTGCTCACCCGATATCATGCATAAGACGGATGTCGGAGGAGTTAAGTTGGATATAAGGGATAAAGACGAGCTAAGAAAGGAATTGAATACTTTCATCAAAAAATTCCCCGATAAAAAGTTTCTGGTGGAAGGAATGGAACCTATGGGCATTGAACTGATAGCCGGCCTTGTAAATGATACATCCTTCGGGCTTTCCATAATGGCGGGAATGGGAGGCATATTTGCTGAAATGTACGGTGATGTTGCTTTCAGGCTTGTTCCCATAACGAGAAAAGATGCAGAGAACATGCTTGATGAACTGAAAGCAAGTGAGCTTTTCAATGGATTCAGGGGGATGAGCCTTGACAAGGAATCCGTGGTAAATCTTCTTATGAGTCTCTCCAATATAGGGATGGAATATCCTTCAATAGAGCAGATGGATTTAAATCCTGTATTTGTTTACGAGAATGGGCTGAAAGTGGTGGATGCAAAGTTGATAGAAAACCAATAAAAAAGTTAATGGTAAAAGGTGAATGGAATGGATGTGTTGTCAACACAGAATAAAGCATTGCTTCTCGGAAACGAGGCGATAGTAAGAGGTGCAATAGAGGCAGGTATAGATATTGCCACCACATATCCCGGCACCCCCTCGTCGGAAATAGCAGATACGTTTTCGAAGATAGCACGGTACTACAAAGGCAAGGGGCAAGAGCCCGGATTTTATTTCCAGTATTCAACGAATGAGAAGGTTGCACTGGAATTTGCGGCTGCGGCTGCCGTCTCCGGCCTGCGCGCCCTTACCTGCATGAAGCACGTCGGTCTCAACGTGGCGAGTGATGCATTCATGACTTACATGTACGTCGGATGTAAGGGAGGGCATGTGATCGTGACGGCAGACGACCCGTCGTGCCACTCGTCCCAGAATGAACAGGACAACAGATACTATGCAAAATTTGGAAATGCCCCGATGCTGGAGCCGTCGGACCCGCAGGAGGCGAAGGACATGGTGATGAATGCTTTCCGCATTTCAGAGGAACTCTCGTTGCCCGTGCTTTTCAGGATGACCACGAGGACATCCCATATTAGGGGACCGGTCTCCCTCGGCAATATTAATCTCAAAAAGAAGAAGGGGAAATTCGAGAAGAATCCGCTGATGGTCACCGTGCCCGAGATTGCAAGAAAACTGCATCCTGTCCTTCTGGAGAAAATGAAGAAGGCAGAAGAAATTTCGGAAAAAAGCAGATTCAACCAAATCGAGGATTTTGGGGGTACTGACGGCATCGTATCATCGGGAGCACCATACAAATATGCAAGGGAAGTTATGGATGAACTGGGGTTAAAATGCAAAATACTGAAGCTCGGGATGACCAATCCCGTTCCCGGAAAGATGTGTATGGATTTTATGAAATCATGCAATAGGGTGCTTATTCTCGAGGAACTTGAACCGTTTCTGGAAGAATATCTGAAGGCAATTGCCCATGAGGAGGGAATAAATGTAGAAATATACGGCAAGGGCTACGGCGGTCTGAGCAGGATTTACGAATATGATATGGATGTTACTGAAACAGCCATCAGGAAATTCTTCGGTCTGTCGGAAAAGAAAGCAGTCAAGTCGGCAAACACTCCAATACCACCCCGCCCCCCCGTAATGTGCCCCGGCTGTCCCCATCGGGCGACATATTATGCTCTCAAGCAGGTGGCACCCGAAGGAACAATATATCCAACGGACATAGGATGTTACACTCTAGGTAAGGCTCCTCCGCTCGAAATGGCTGACTTTTTGCTGTGCATGGGTTCAAACGTTGGCACTGCATGTGGCTTTGCCTATGCGACAGACCAGAAGGTCGTATCATTCATGGGCGATTCCACGTTCTTCCATTCGGGGCTGCCCGGTATTGTAAATGCCGTTCATCACAATCATGATTGCGTAATAACCGTTCTTGATAACCGGACAACAGCCATGACAGGCCACCAGCCGCATCCCGGCACGCAGTATGACGGCATGGGAAACGAGGCAATCATGCTAAAGGTGGAAGATGTTGTGAAAGGACTTGGAGTGAAACATGTTGAGGTTGTAAATCCGAATAATCTGAAGAAAACAAAAGAGGCATTCCAGAGGGCCCTGGAGTACAAAGGAACCTCGGTTGTTGTTTCAAAGGCACCATGTGCACTCATCCTGCCGAAAAGCATGCGTGAAGGTTCATTCGAGGTGGACCAGGATAAATGTACCAAGTGCGGCGTATGTATAGAGAAATTCGGCTGCCCGGCTTTTTATTACGACGGGGATAAAATCAAAATCGATGAAACACTCTGCAATGCATGCGGGGTATGCACGCAGGTTTGCGAATCACATGCCATAAGGAGGAAAAAATGAAGAAGAGATTGATATTTGCCGGCGTGGGCGGCCAGGGCGTACTTACAGAGGCAAACATACTTGCAAAGGCATTTTTGATGAATGATGTAAAGGCAATAACGTCAGAGATCCACGGCATGGCACAGAGGGGCGGAAGCGTGGTATGTACCGTCTGTGCAGGAAATGTTTACTCGCCATTGATTGCCGATGGCGGTGCAGATGTAATAGTCTCCATGGAACCGCTGGAAGCCATCCGCCATATAGAAAAACTGAACGGTGACGGGACCATAATAACCGATATAAATCCCGTGATTCCACCGAATGTTTCCCTGGGCCAGAGTGAATATCCTGACCTTGTGGTGGTCTTCAACGAACTTTCATCGCGGGGGAAACTGGTAAAAATCGATGCACTTGACATTGCAAAGAAGGCCGGCAATGCCATAACGAAGAATATAGTCATGCTCGGTGCCCTTGCAGGAATGGAGCTACTGTCCATAGGGAAAGAAAATATATTGCAGGCAGTGAAGGATAACGTCCCTGAAAAGTATATAGCAATGAACGAAAGGGCGTTCAACATGGGATATGAAGCGGTAAAAGTTCTTTAAGGTTCAAAGGTTGAATATCAAAACCTCGATTTCATCGCTTGCTTCATTTCCTTGACTGTCATACCCCACAACCTTTAGATTATGATATCCAAATATCTTTTCGTCCCAGAGCCAGTGATATGGCTGTTCAGTATCACTACTTTTCAAAACACCATCGATATAAAATTCAACTTGGTCAATTCCATCTTCAGAATATGTATTTGCCTCAATGGTTAGTTTTCCAATGATGATTGGTCTGTTCATCGGTGATATTTCCCTGTCATTTATGTACAGCATATCACTCGGTCTGGAAATGCAAAGTGTCATATTGCTCTGACTATAAAGAAGGAGCAGCGTTCCCTCGGACAAATAATCAGTATAGCCCGTATTTCTATTATACAAGGAGGTTCCTTTCCGTACTTCTCCATGTGTGTCCCTTTTCGTCCATTCGATCGATGATGCATTGTAAGGCAGCTTTATGTGGAGCGGTGTATCTTCAGTAGCATAAAAGATTGATATAAATCCGGTGGTCGAGATACAGCCGGAAGGAGCCTGTAAACCATCGCCCAAAATACTTGAAATTAGAAATCCGGCATTGAAATCAAGGCCGGCGCCGTTTATGAATATGCGATTTCCGTCTTTTGCTGCCAGCACATATGTATTGCCCTCATAGCTGCAGGTGGAAAGAATTTCCCCCCATATATTGCAGGGCTCTATTTCATTGAAGATGAACCAGTCATCACTCAGATGTGAATAGGTTACCCCGTTGTATGTCCCGTCTATCGGCTCATTCACCAGACAGACTGTATCAAATATTGTATTGTCCATCCCGATTCTGTCTCTCACACTCTGCCAGTTTGGGGTTGATTCGGGAAGTACACCACACACCTCCAAGAATACCGTTTTATCCCCGTAAAAAAGGTTTACGATATCATCAGGCAAATCCAGAATATTGCTCTCGCCCCACCATCCGCCCCTGGTGTAAATATAGTATGCATCCGCACTTTCCATCGGCTCCGATGTTATCACAATCTTATAACCGCTTGCCATGATTCCGTTTGCTATCGCAGAGAAGCTTACATCAAGCAACTGCCACGAGTCAATATCCTTCGGACTGTCTTCTGTCCCCGCCTCGTTTGTGAGGTATACAACCACATTGCATACCGGCTTGTCCTCACCGATGATATAATCTTGGACAATCGGAAGAAGGGAAGTGGGGTTAAACTCATCAAAATCACTTCTGTTGTAAATCATGGCGAAAATGTAATCGGGATGATATTGTACCATCCTCATGAGAAGGACGTTTTCCATATTTGCAATGCTTCCCAGAGCCCAATCATCAGGACAACTTTTTACCCAGTATGGTTTCCCAAGTCCGGAAGCAAATGACGGGATTATGCTGTTTCTTGCAAGGTCATCATTCATGTAATAATCTTCCGTCATCAGAATACTGCAGTTTGAATATGCCCGAAATACTGTTGAACTTTCATTGCAGAACCATGCCACATCGTACGGAATCCCCTTGTGAAGATAAATCACACCATTTTCACTGCATATATCGTACACGGGTGAGAACCATTCGGCGAGAAACATCTCCTCGGATATCCCGTCCACCCCACATGATATCAGTTCGTCTACGATACTTACAACATCACTGGTTGAAGGGATGCTGCCGGGCCAATCCTCACCGTATCCCTCCCTGAATTTCCATGCCAGAGACTGCACATCCACAAATACCCCTATGCCTTTCTCATGTGCCTTTTTAATTAAAGGGGTAAGCATGTCCCTGCTGAATTCCCATCCAAGATTGTTCAACGTCGGGGAGATGAAATAATAATCCCAAGGCATGACATTAAAGAGAATGATTGAATAATCCTTTACGTGGCATTCGTTGACAAACTCAATTATGCTGCCAAACTGCTCAATCAGTTCTATTCCATCAGAATGAATGCCAAACCGGGGAGCATACGAGGGAGATTCGCTTTTTTCAAATTCATGACTTTCATATATGGCATTCCCGGGAAATGAAAAAATCATAGCTAAAGTCAAAAGCAATGCCATCAATTTTTTCATGAAATATAATCTGCAGGTGCTTTTAAAATATTAGGGGGCAACCAATCTCAAATCAACTCCATCTGCCCGGGCCACTTATCGGAGAGACATACATCCCATACTCTTCCTATGAAATCCAGGGAAAATAGATTCTGCAGCACATGTACCCAGTAGTTTCCCCTGTCGGTCATAACTATTTTGTCTCCTATGTCTTTCGACATTCCCAGAATGCCAAAGAGCGAAAATATTTTTTTGAATGTTGCATCGAAGTTCTTGTCGAACTGCCCCTCGAAGTCCCCCTTGACAACCTGTGTTTCATATATCCTCCAGTAGAGCCAGTGGAACATCTCCTCCGCCTCGCTGAATTTTATGGCAAGTGCCACAGGCGGCTTCCCTTCTTTTGCCATGAATTTTATGTACTCGCTGACGCTGAAGGTGTTGATGAAGAAGAAGCCGGGTACGAGGGAACCTGCTCCTGCACCCAGGCCAATATATCTGGGAACCGTAACCGAGCTGTATTTTTCTACGTCCTTTTTCGTGAAAGCCCATACGGATGTTCTTTCCATACCTGCATTGTAGCACAACTCCTCGATTTTTCTCAGCATTCTCCTTCTCTTTAGCAGCCCGGGGAGCGTATACCGATTTTCTCTGACAGCATCCTTCAGTCCCGTATGGGGAAAAGTGAATATCGGGTATGCTGATATCTGGTCAACATCGAGTTCAATGGCCGTTCTAATATCTTCTTCGACGTCCTTTATCTCCTGATTTGGCAGCCCGAACATGAGGTCAATGTTGATGCACTTAAAGTCGGCATCCACCAGCAGCGATACTGCCTTCTTTGCCTTTCTACTTTTGTATGGCCTGTCCAAGATTTTCAAAAAGCGGTCACCGAACGATTCTATTCCCATACTTATTCTTTCGGCCCCAATACTTTTCAGTTTTTCGACCATACCGGGTGTGATATCGTTCGGGTGAGTTTCCGTTGAAATGTCACACTGCAGGCCAAAAGACCGCCGCACTGCATGAACAATATCTTCCAAACCGTTTCCCATCATTGTTGTGGGTGTTCCGCCCCCTATGTAAAATGATGTCACTGGAATTTCTCCCAGAACATCCCTGTAAAATTCTATCTCACCGATGACCGAATCCCTGTAAGCTAGAGCGGCATCCCTGCTGTACTTTTCCTTGAAATATGGGCAGTAAAAGCACGGATGCCTGCAAAATGGAACATGGAGATACAATCCCAAATCTTCAATTCCCGACACTACTTCCCGTATATTTGGAAAATTGTCTTGAAGAACCATCCCCTTTGACCCTGTCAGGACATATTTCATCGTCTGCCGAATCAGTTTGTTTATCACAATAATTTTATGGCTGAATTGTATAATATATTTTTGCCTCCATTGTCATCAGGAACATGTAACGTAGAGCTAACACCTGAGTCTGGATAAGGCAACGATTTTTATTTCTTTGAAATACAGTTAGTCGCATCATATGGCAGATATTTTGTTTTAGAATACCATTACCAGGATATTCTTAGTCATACATTTTACCCTCTTCTGGACGGATTTACCAACGGGCCAGGAAACGTCCTCAGGAGTATCCACCAATCATGAGACTGGGGTCGCCGAGAAGCGCCCACTGTTGAACGGTTTTGGTATGTCCTGCCCCAAGGTCTGTCATGTCAAAGGAGCTGACATAACTAGTCTGTGCTTGGCAGTAAGCATCTCCAAGGATATGATGCTCCTCTGCACCGTATTGCTTGAAAAACTCTATAGTAATCCATGCATCACCGCCGCCTGTAGTGCAGTCTCTTCCTGGTACTCCATAACCCAAACCTGTATTTCCCATGCTAGCAATGGCACCGCCATCGGGATTTCTTACCAATCGCCAGCTGAAACATTCTGGCACAGGCTGCCCGTAGGTCCACATTGAATTATCAGGGAGGAAGGGGAAAAACAAATGCAACGCATGGAAGACTGCTGGCACAACCGATACATTGAACTGACTGTTGTGGCAGCCGCCGATGACCATCACCGGCAATTTTTCGCCGTTTGACAGACTGTCTATGGGGAACGCCGGGAAGCTAACATAAGGGAACCACGGGCGGAGTTGCGTTACCACAAGACCTGTGATGCTGCCGTACTGGCGGTTGCCTGGCACACCGGGATAATGGTCACCCCATGAGTTAGGGCTTCCATGACCTGACATAAACACGAAACCACTTCCCTCGTTTATAGCTTGCAATACCTCATTCTGTCCCGTTAAGCGACCATTTGATGTATATAGTACATTGTGCTCGAAATCCTCTGGCATATAATACAACCCGCCGCCGCGCCCCTGCACCGCATGGTCGCCAACAGCCCATTCACCTTCATAAAACATTTCAGTATTGTTGCGCCAGGCAGAGAAAATCTGCTCGTCATCATCATTTTCAATCCAGACATGGATACTGGTTATATTGCCATACGGCTGCGGGTCATATGACTTGCCGCGTATTACAAGTACACCGTCCTGATAACTTATGTTTGCCCAGTGCATGAAGAAATTGAGATATGCCTCACTCTCGCCGGGCGAGTAGAAGTAATCGGTATTCCCAAGCACATCGCCTTCTGATACGGAGACGATTTCCGCAATTGGTGGTGCAGGATATCCATTTTGAAGAGCGGGATTCAGATTGTCATCATGGTTAAAGCTCAAACTGGTTTCCCGGGTGCGGTCCAGAACGACATTGATGGCATCCACCGGCCCGGTATCACCTTCGTCATTGATACTCTGGGCATATATGGTATAATCCCCATCCTGGATGGGTTTTGTATCCCATTGAATGTTCAGATCCTGTTGGTCGAGGAATCCATCACCGGACATAACTGTCATCTTTTTAAACCATGAGGAGTCGCAGCCGCCCTGTTCGTAGGCGATTATCTTGTCCACCAGTGTTTTCACCTCCCTAATACTACGGCAGGCCAGCCGCCCCACCGCCACATCGGGGAACAAATCGAGACCTGTATCATCGGCGACATCCGGCTTGTTCCAGGCGGCAAAGATTCCATCGTTGTTGGGATCCCAGTCCTCAAAGGCACCGCCTTCCTTGTAAATATCTGCATAGTATAAGTCACTGAGGACACCGGGGTCATGAATGGTTTCCTCATCCAGCGGAAATGCAGGGTTATCCCACAGATTGGTATATCTGACAGGGAGATACCATCCCTGCGACCCTTCGTTGGAGTTATCTTTTGGCTTCGCCCAGAACTGCGACTTGAGTCCGCCTACCAGCATGACGTAAGATATACTCCAGTCTTCCAGGACATCCTTGATGAAATACTTGATTTTCTCGGCATTATCCACCCCATCATATTCCCGATAGATATCCTCGGTGGTCTTCAGGAGGGTGGAAATACCGTGACTGTCCTTGTGCTCCACCAGACGTTCCAGTTCTCCGGTGAATGACTCCGGGGCGATAATAACCAGGTCATATGTCTTGGTGGCAGGGAACGGCACATGCATCGGTTTATCGTAAGTAATACTAACATCTGCATGATGGGCAACGGCAATTGTATTTTCACCGGGTGCATAACGTACTGGATAAAAGTCAATTATTACATGGGTTACATGCTGCCCTGCGGCATCGAGACCGCATCCCACCCGATAGGAGTACCATGCCCGGGGGTAGTATTCCTGCTGACCGTAAACAGCGGCGTCTCTCTCAATCTGCCGCATTACCATCTCGCTACCGGCATTCAGAGGAATCATAGCCGGGGCAGGACGAATTGGTGCCGAAACAGGGTATTCCTCCACCTCATGCGGCACCACATTGACCCCAATATTTCGGGCACCGAACGGAAGTTCGATGGTCTGCACCATCTTGGGGAGCATCGGTTTACCCGGCTCCGTAACATACATGCTAATACTGTCAAGGTGCAAGTCGAGAAACGTCTCGCCGTAGGAATTAACACTCAATGACGGAACCAAAAAACCCGCATCTATAGAAATGGTCGTTGATACCGCATTCGTAAATTCCATTGCACCGATACTACCTAGAAGTAGTATCCCAATAATGCCTAATGATATTGCTTTCATATTTTTCATGTTTTTACCCCAAAATATTAATTACAGTCGATATATAAAGATTACCAATATTGACTGTTACCAATATTGACTGTATATATAGATTGAAAAATTATCAGTTGCTCTCAAAACAAGCCGAACGGATTTTTATACCCACAAGACATTTAATTTTGAAATGGGAAAGAAGAGTGAGGGGGATCTCAAGAAGGAAATCAAAGAGATGGACAACAAAATAAAGGAACTTGAAGAAATCATCCAGCACCTTCAGGAACCGATGGAACGGATGAGAGAATTTGCAGAAAGATACATACGGATGATAGACTCTTTTATCAGACTTGGGCTTTCCCCACAGGATAATATTTTTTGTGGAATAAAGGACGATATCAGTAGAGAAATTATAAGGGCGTTATTCCGCAGAAACGGGCTTAACATTTCACAAATAACTGAAGCTGTTAGGCAAAATCGTGGGACTGCCTCAAGAAGAATCATCAGAGAAAGGCTCAAGGATCTTGAGGATGCAGGAAAAGTTGAGGGTACGGTCAAGAAAAAGGCTGTTGTTTACATCCTATCTGAGGATATGGTAAAAAAGTGGTCACAAATGCTCGGATTATTTATAGTTTAGAACCTAACGTATTATACTTTCAATCCCCTCATCTAAGAATGCGTCTATCCAGTTCTCAGCATATGATAAAGAAGTTGCAAGACGAATAAATGCTTCTCTGATTACATTTTTGA
>Ga0315543_1002642_pt1 | contig 17062 bp, 13 predicted proteins | sample SalMarSW160210MG_2_FD_203098 | JGI IMG/M metagenome (GOLD analysis project Ga0315543, IMG submission 203098) | Salt marsh sediment microbial communities from the Plum Island Ecosystem LTER, Massachusetts, United States - Salt Marsh Sediment SW1601-210 ...
GTTCCAGAGCAAACAGATAATCCAGCAGGCCCAAGAGAAGGGCCATAGAGATGGTGACGACCAAGACGATTTTCGTCAGGTTCCATGCCTCCTGACGAGAGGGCCAGTGCACCTTACGCAGTTCTGCGCGCGTCTCGCGCAAGTAGCGTATGATGGCATTTCCCTTCTTCGGCTTTGCTTTCTTTTTCGCTGCTTTTGCCTTCGCCACGTCTAGCGTCCCCCTGTAACAGATCACCCTACACTTCAAGACACCGCCTCTACACGCGGCGGTGTCTTGAAGCCCACTCAGGCAGGCCAGGCAGGAATCGAACCCGCAACCTACGGTTTTGGAGACCGTTGCTCTGCCAAATTGAGCTACTGGCCTGTGAGCCTTCTACTTCGTCTCGCGGTGCAACGTGTGTCTACGGCAGCGGGGACAGAATTTCTTCAACTCTATACGGCCAGGATCGTTATGCCGATTCTTTTCGGTCGTATAGTTGTGCTCTCTGCATTCTGTGCAGGCAAGTGTGATCACCTGTCGAATCGCTTTCTTAGCCATTAAACCACCTTGTCCATGTATGAGTTTCGCACAGAGCCCACGATGGGACTCGAACCCATGGCCACACCCTTACCAAGGGTGTGCTCTACCGACTGAGCTACGTGGGCTAACTCAGATCACAAGCCACTGCTTGCTGACCCGGTTTGGCTCCAATTTTACCTCATTTCGCCAATGTGTCAAATCCACAAGGATTTACCTTCGCCTTGCACGAGAGAGTATACTCCCTGAAAACGCACAGCCCAGCGCATCGGCCAAGCTGTTTTCTCTCGCAAGTGGTCTGAACCACCTTGCCTGAGTACCCCCGCCGCGATTCGAACGCGGGCCACCGGCTTCGGAGGCCGGTGCTCTATCCACTGAGCTACGGGGGCTTACAATATCTTTATACCACATAACGACCTAAGACGCAAATCTGCGGTAGCGAGCGTTACGCATTTGGGACAAGCCCCTGTAGAGTTTCGGGCGGCCATCCGAGAAGTTGTCCCCGCACAACTCGGGCAATGGGCATCTGACTGATATCGTAGCCAGTCAGTTCCAGGGGACACTTGCCGCGAATGTCCAGTTCTCGTCCTTCCACCGGACGATTGTCTTTGGCGAAAGGAGTGAAATGAGCTTGAAAGTGCCATTTTCAGGGGTTGAATCGCTGTCAACCCCCGCATATGGAGACAAAACTGCATCTTCCCAGCTCCGGCTTCAAACTACACTTTCATCCCTTTGTCCCAAACGTGTAACGCTCTCGAGGATCTTCGTAAAACGTTCGCTGGCTTGCTACCCCGTCCACTCCGTGTGGAACACCCCCTCCTTGTCCATCCGCCGGTAGGTGTGCGCGCCGAAGTAATCCCGCTGCGCCTGAGTCAGGTTGGCGGGCAGGCGGGCGGTGCGGTAGGCGTCATAGTAGGCCAGCGAGGCGCTGAAGGCCAGACAGGGGATACCGTTCTGCACGGCGAGTCGGATCACGCGGCGCAGCGCACCCTGACGGGTCTCCACTGCCTCCTTGAAGTACGGGTCGAGCAGCAGGTTAGACAGTTTCGGGTCCCGCTGAAAAGCAGCGCTGACATCGTTGAGGAACCCGGCGCGGATGATGCAGCCGCCGCGCCAGATGCGGGCGATGGCGCCCAGGTCCAGGTTGTAGTCGTACTCGTGGCTGGCGGCCCGCAAGAGCGCCATCCCCTGGGCATAGGAGCAGATCTTGGCAGTGTAGAGGGCATCGCGCACGGTGTCCGCCATTGCGCCCCGGTTGCCCTCAATGGCCGGCTGCGGCCCGCTGAGCACCTTCGAGGCCGCCACGCGCTCATCCTTGTAGGCAGAGATGATGCGCGATTCGACGGCCGCGTTAATGGTCGGCGTCGGTGCGCCCAGGTCGAGCGCGTTCTGGCTGGTCCACTTGCCGGTGCCTTTCTGCTTGGCCTCGTCCAGGATGATGTCCACCAGTGGTTGGCCGGTCTCCTCGTCCACCTGGGCGAAGATGTCCCGTGTGATCTCGATGAGGTATGATTCCAGTTCCCCTTTGTTCCACTCGGTGAAGACCTGGTGCAGTTCCCCGGCCGTCAGCCCTAGACTGCGATGCATAATGTCGTAAGACTCGGCGATGAGCTGCATGTCGCCGTACTCGATGCCGTTGTGTACCATCTTGACGTAGTGGCCGGCGCCTCGCGATCCGATGTAGGTCACACATGGCTCGTCGTTGACTTTGGCGGCAATCGCCTCAAAGATCGGCTGGACCATCTCCCAGGCCTCTGGCTGGCCGCCGGGCATAATGCTGGGGCCGTGCAGCGCGCCGTACTCCCCGCCGGAGACGCCGATGCCAATGTACAGCAGTCCCAGCGTTTCCAGGTCACGGGACCGACACTCGGTGTCTCGGAAGAAGGAGTTGCCCCCATCAATGATGAGGTCTCCTGTCTCCAGGTGCGGCTTGAGTTGCTCGATCACCGCGTCCACCGGCGCGCCGGCCTTGACCATCAGCATTATCTTGCGCGGCCGCTCCAGCAGGCCGACGAACTCCTCGATGGTATAGCCGGCCTGGATGTTCTTGCCTGCCGCCCATTGGGCCATGAACTCCCGCGTCCGTGCCGCCGTGCGGTTGTACACGGCCACCGAGAAGCCGTTCCGTTCGATGTTCAGGGCCAGGTTTTGGCCCATGACTGCTAGACCGATGAGGCCAAAGTTTGTCTTATCCACATTACACCTCCTGAGAATCTGCAAATCAGGCAAATATACAAATCAGCAAATCGGCAAATCTACAAATCGGCAAACGGGGCAAATGGGCAATCTGCTGACTCAGTGACTCGACTTTTGCAGCACTTTAACAGCCAGATAATCCAGGCCGAAGGATTGACAAGATAGCCAGCAGAGATAACATGAGCCCGAAACTTGAGCAGGAGGTGGGGCTATGTTGCCGCTGGTTGAATTTCCTCAGATCGTCCAACACTATGCACCGTGGTTTGAGGCCGTGTTTTCGGCTAAAGCGCTGGTGCAGTTTCAACGGTATCTGAGCGGGCTGATCATATCTGAGAACAAGACGGTGGATGGTATTAACCGCCTCTTTGTCATTGAAAGCCGCCACCAAAGCAGTCTCAACCGCTTGTTGACGGCAAGCCCGTTCTCGGAAGCCGCGCTGAATCAGCAACGGTTGGCGCTGCTGAACAGCCTGGAAGGGACCCGGGTGAAACCAAAGGGTGTGCTCAGTGTAGACGACACGTTGCTAACACACTACGGGCGGCACTTTGACAAAATCGCCTTTCTCTACGATGTGGTCGATGACCGCTATACCTGGGCACACAACCTGGTCAATCTGCACTACAGTGACGACCAAACAGACTACCCGCTCCATTTCCAGTTGTGGAAACCGGCGGACTTGGACAAGATTGAGCAGGGCTTGCAGGCCGCAGGCATCCGACTGAGGGAAAGCAAATTCGCCCTCAAAGAAAGCAATCCCAAGAAATGGCGTCAGTATCTGCTGGGAGTGTGGAGCCGAAAACAAGGCCAGCCAGAAGTAGCCGCTCTCTACCAGAGCAAGTTGCTGATTGCCCGGCACCTGTTGCGTAGATGGGTAGACGAGAACCCCCAGTTGAAACTACCCGTCACGTTCGACAATTGGTACACCCAACCCGCCTTCTGCCGTTTTCTGGACCAAGAGCTGGAACTGCCCTACGTGGGCACTTTGGCCAGTGACGGTGAAGTCATCCTGAAAAGAGGCCGTCTGACGCTGGAGGAGTTCGCCAAACAACTGAAGCAGGAGCACCTCCAGGCGGTCGCTGCAGGAGGCAAACCGGTTTTCCACAAGATTGGCATTACCTACAAGGGCGAGAAGGAAACCTACTACAGCTACTGCCGCACGCATCGGATACACAACTTCGGCAAGCAACGCTTGGTCATCAACTTCAACCAGCCAGACCTATCCGACTCGCCCAGCTTCTACAACTCGAATCGCTTGATTTGGCAATCCGTGGGTATCACGCGCATCCGCCGCCACCGCTGGCCCGTTGAAGTCTATCACGAAGAGGGCAAGGAGGAGGGGTTGGACAAGTATCAGGTGCGGGACTTCCAGGCCATATCGCGGCATATTGGCCTCGTCGCCGTCACCTATAGCTTACTGCGCGCCACCCCACACGACGAAGCGCTCTTGCACAAGCTTCAACGTCAACTCGAGATGGGTCTTGAGGGCAGCACGCCGTTCTGGCGTCGGGCCACCCAAGCCCAGAGCTTGTGGGCTCTGGCTTGCTTCATCAGTGCAGGATTGACTCAAGGACAATCCCTGCGTGAACTGATGGCCCCACTCTTGGCAGCGGTCTGCTACTAATACGGCTCTTGCCGAAACCCAGGCGGTTCCTTCTAGCCCGGCCACTCAAAGTGGCTGGGATGGGAGCAGTGCGCCTTGCTCCCAAAACTAGGCCTTGAGTATCTGCTGTTGTTAACGTTCTTGGCCCTCACGGGCCGCTGCAAAAGTCGAGCACTGAGTCTTGCTTATGCTCGGATGGACTCGCCGGCCGGGCTGGTGTGGGTAGCCACGACCAGGACCGGAATCTGCACTGTGGGACTGGGCGCTGGACAGCCGGACGCCTTCTTCGCCTGGCTGGCCCGGCACGTCAGTGCGAAGCCGCCGCGTGAAGACCCTACGGCGCTGGCCCCTGCACTGACTCAGTTGCGCGAGTACTTCTCCCGCATCCGGCGCGAGTTCGACCTGCCGCTGGACGTGCGCGGTACGGCCTTCCAGAGAGCAGTGTGGGCCGAAGTCGCCTGCATCCCCTACGGTGCGACGGCGACCTACGGCGAGATCGCGCAACGTATGGGACGGCCGGGGGCCGCGCGGGCGGTGGGGGCAGCGATGGGTGCCAACCCGTTGCCCATCATCGTTCCCTGCCACCGGGTGATCGGGGCGGGAGGCTCGCTGACCGGTTATGGCGGTGGGCTGGAAGTGAAGGCGGCACTGTTGCGGCTGGAAGGCGCCCTGCCCCCCCCATGACACGAATTTGAAAGGGGAGAAAGACCATGAACAGACGCCGCTCATCAATATATCTGGCGTTTCTGGGACTCGTGGCGAGCATCCTGGCTTGTAACGCTCCGGAGCAGGCGACCCCCGTACCTCAGACCCCACCCCCCACCGTGACGCCCTATATCCTGGCCACCCTACCGCCGCAAGAGACAGTGTCGCCTCCAGCGACCGAGCCGCCACCGGAAACGCTGCTGCCAACCCCCACCCAGTGGTTCCCGCCCACACTGGAGGCAACTCCGCCAGCGGTGACATCCACACCCACCACGCCGGTCAGCGCCGGGCCGCTGGACTTTCCCGAACCCACGAGGTTGGATCACTGGCAGTCCCTGCCAGACGGCGAGTACGAATGCAAGATCATCCTGCACATCACAGGTGGCGCGCCTCCCTACACCATTCATCACGACCTGGACGTCTTCACCACCTGGGAGACCAATCCTACGATCGTCTTCAAGGCGCGAGGATGCAGCGGGATAACGCACTCCATCATCGTCGAATCGGCAGATGGCCAGAGTGTCAAGCACAAGTATTGGATGCCGGCCCCCTGGTGCCAGTAATAACACTGGCGACCTACGCCCAGACTACCCGTAAGAACGAACAGACTTTGGAAGTCTCAGAAGGGCTTTATCCAGCAGGTTTGCAACCCGGCGCCACCTGCTCACGGCGGCGCTGGTTGGCCACATTTCCCCGGGAATCTTGATACAGCCTGGCCTGCTGCGGGTTGCACTCCGGCCCGTGTGATGTTATACTTGACCTCCGAGGAGGAATAGATGCTGCACCAACGGCGATACGCCCTTGCTGCCTTCACCGCAGCGACCCTGTTGCTCACTGGTTGCGCTCCCCAGATCATGACCGTCACTGTGACGACGCCGCCGGAGATGGTTACGGTGGTGGTCACGGCCACGCCTTCTCCGTCGCCCATACCTACCCCGCCGCCGGCGGAGCCTAAAGTGCTCACTGTCTGCCTGGTCGGCGAACCTGACACGCTGTACCTCTACGGTGGCACGCGCCTGGCCTCTGCGCGGCACGTGATGGAACCGCTCTATGATGGACCCATTGACCACCTGAGTTACGCCTACCAGCCGGTGATTCTGCAAAAAGTGCCCAGCATCGCCGATGGGGACGCGTTCACGCGTACCATACGCGTGCGAGAAGGCGCCCGGGTGGTTGACGCCGAGGGTCAGGTGCTGGGACTGGCAGAAGGAGTGCGCGTCCGTCCGGTTGGCTGCCATGCCGATGAGTGCGCGGTCGAGTTCGAGGGTGAACCGCTGTGGATGGAGAGAATAGAGGTCGCGTTTGTGCTGCGGGAAGACGTTGCCTGGGCCGACGGCGAGCCCCTCACGGCGGCCGACTCGGTCTTTGCCTTCCAGGTGGCCTCCGATCCCGCTACGCCAGGCAGCCACTATCTCACTGATCGCACAGCCCATTACTACTCCCTGGGCAAGTGGCGCATAAAGTGGGTCGGGCTGCCCGGCTTCATTGACTCCACTTATTTCTTGAACTTCTTCCCTCCTTTGCCGCGCCATCAATTGGAGGGGCGTTCTCCTGCCGAGTTGTTGCAGGCCGATGAGACCCGTCGCCATCCCGTAGGTTGGGGGCCGTTCATCGTCGAGGAGTGGGTGGCGGGGGATCACATCACTCTTTCACGCAACCCTTACTACTTCCGCGCTGCTGAGGGGCTGCCTTACCTGGATCAGGTAGTGTTCAGGTTCACCTCCGGCGCGCCGGAGATGATTGCCCACCTCCTCTCAGGCGAGTGCGACATCGGTACCCATGACGCTGGCTTTGAACCGTTCATGCCGCTGCTGGCTCAGGCGGAGCGGCATGGCCTGCTGGAGGTGATTTCGGCGACCAGCAGTGGTTGGGAGCACATTGACTTCGGCATTGACCCGGTGCCTGACTACCGGCGGGCGGACTTCTTCGGGGACGTGCGAGTGCGACAGGCTATCATCCAGTGCATTGACCGACAGGCTATCGTAGACGAGGTCACTTATGGTCGCAGCGTCGTACCGGATAGTTACCTGCCGCCCGTGCACCCGCTCTACGCGGGCGACCGCCTCGTGCACTGGGACTATGATCCGGCGGCCAGCCGGGTGCTACTGGAGGAGATCGGGTGGCTGGATGAGAACGAGGACGGCGTGCGCGAGGCCCATCGCGTGCAGAGCGTTCGTGCTGGCACGTCGTTCGAGGTCACGCTGTTGATCCCATCTGATAGCGTGGCCACACAACAGGCTGCCCGCATCGTCAAAGCCAACCTGGCCGACTGTGGCATCCACGTGGACCTGGAAACGCTATCTCAATGGGAGTTCTTCGCCGACGGGCCTGATGGGCCGCTCTTCGGTCGGCAGTTTGACCTGGCCGAAACGACGTGGTGGTTCGACGTGATCCCCGCGTGTGGGCACTACGTGTCTTCCGAGATCCCGGACAAGGGGCACTGGTACGGGGACAATCCCGCCGGCTACAGCAATCCCGACTACGATGCGGTCTGCCAAGCGGCGCTCCAGGCATTGCCCGGCACCCAGCAGTACGAGGAGTATCACAAGCAGGCACAGGTCATCTTCTCCGAAGAACTCCCCGCCATCCCGCTGTTCATGTGGCTGCGGGTTGCCCTGGCCCGGTCGGGCGTGCTGAATTTCACGCTGGACCCCACAGCACAGAGCGAGTTATGGAATATCGAGATGCTGGACTTGCAAGAGGCGTCACCGTGATATGAGCGAGGTACAACAACCACCACCTCCCCGCATCTTGATCGTCGAAGACGAGATTGAGATGCTGGAATTGATGCGAAATATGCTGAGACTGATGCGTTGCCAGGTGCTGGCGGCGCATTCCGGCGGGGAAGCACTCGACATTTTGCGTCGGGAAGCAGCAGCGGGAAGCGAGATTGACTTGGTCCTGCTGGACATCATGATGCCGGAGATGGACGGCTATGAGGTGATTGCCCGCGTCAAGGCCGACCCCGCGCTTCGCCATACCGCGTTCATCGTGACCACGGCCCTCGATTCGGTCGGCGATAAGACGCTGGGTCTGGGAATGGGGGCCGACGATTACCTCACTAAACCTTTCGATCCCCAGGAACTGCTGGCGCGGATTGACGCTGTCATGCGCATCCGCCGCAGCGAACAGGCCACGCGCCGGCGCAATCGGGAACTGGCGGCCCTCATCGAGATCAACCGCATGGTCACCTCTAGCCTGGACCTGGATGACGTTCTGGAGGCGACGATGCAGGGTATTCGCGAGATCCTACAGGTCCAGGCTGGCTCGTTGGTGCTGATAGATGAGGCGACAGGCGAGTTGGTCTTCCGCAAAACGCTGGGTCCCAAGCGGGACTGGATTGCCGGCAGGGCCCTGCAGCCGGGTAAGGGCATCGTGGGCTATGTGGTACAGTCTGGCGAGCCCCAACTCGTCAACAACATCGAGCGTGACCCCCATTTCCTGGCCGAGATTGACGAGGAGACGGGATTCACCTCCCATACCATTCTCTGTGTGCCGTTGAGGATCCACGATCGGGTGACCGGGGCCATCGAGGTGATCAACAAGATGGATGGGGTATTCACCCAGCGGGACCTGGAACTGCTGCAGGCGATGGCGGCCTCGGTTGCGGTGGCAGTGGATAACGCCAATCTGTACAGCGAGTTGGCCGACTTCACAGAGGAGTTAGAACGTTCCCAGGCACAACTTGTGCAGGCAGAGAAGATGGCTGCCATCGGCCGGCTGGCCGCCTCCATTGCTCACGAGATCAACAACCCTCTCCAGGCCATCCACAACAGCCTGCACCTGAGCCTGCACAATGGTCTTAGCAACGATAAACGCCTGCAGTATCTGAACATGGCCCAGGCCGAGGTGCAACGGTTGATCGAGATTGTGCAGCGCATGCTGGATTTCTATCGGCCCTCGCGCGGTGGCATGGTGCCTACCGACGTCAACAGCATCGTGGAAAGCGTGCTCGCCCTGACCCACAAGCGGCTACAACACGGTGCTGTCCGCGTGCATACCCACCTGACCCCCGACTTGCCCTTCGTGCCTGTGGTCCCTGACCAGATCATCCAGGTGTTCTTGAACATCATCATCAACGCTATCGAGGCCATGCCCTCGGACGGCGACCTGCAGTTGGAGACGATGCTTTCAGAGGACGGTGAGTGGGTGCTGGCGCGTTTCCACGACGCCGGCCCAGGCATGTCACCGGAACAAATCGCCAACCTGTTTGAGCCTTTCTGCACGACCAAGCCCACCGGCACTGGGCTGGGGCTGGCCATAAGTTACGGAATCATAGAGCGCCACGGCGGGATGATAGAAGTATCAAGCCAATTGGGCCAGGGGACGACCTTTACCGTCAACTTGCCCGTGCATCCGAGAGAGACTGGAAAAGTAGAACGTGAGGAGTGAAACGTAGAGAGATGGCAGAGACAGCACGCGTCATGGTGGTGGATGATGAGGCAGTGCCACGCATCTCTATGGCCGAGATACTGAGGCTGGAAGGCTACCAGGTCTCTACGGCAGCCAGCGGTGAGGAGGCCCTGAGCCTGTTGAACAAGAGTGGCCCCTTTGATCTGATGGTGCTCGATCTCAAGATGCCCGGGATGGACGGCCTTGGGGTGACCGAAGCGGTGCAGAAACAATCCCCTGGCACTGTCATCATTCTGCTGACCGCCTTCGCGACGCTGGAAACGGCGATCCAAGCCATTCGACAGGGTGCGCACGACTACCTGCTTAAGCCCTGTCCTGTTCCCGAGGTCCTGGAGAGCGTGCGCAAAGGCCTGGCGAAGCGTCAACAGGAGCAACATCGTCGGCATCTGGTCGGCCAACTGGAGCAGACACTCTCCGAGCTGGCTGCTGTGGAAGGCGCGGAAGCGGTTGAGGAAGCGGCGTCCCCTCAGCCCAGCCGCCTCATCCAGATACGTGACGTCGTGGTGGATCGCCAGAAACACATTGCTATGCTGTGTGGGCGACAGCTGGATCTGACCCCAACCGAGTTCGAGATATTGGTTTGTCTCATAGAGACCCCGGATCAGATCTGGAGCCCACAGGAGTTGGTGCGGCGCGCCCAGGGGTACGAAACCGACGCCTGGGGCGCGCGCGCGATTGTTCGGGTCCACATCCGCCGCTTGCGCAAGAAGATGGAGACCGACCCATCTAACCCTCAATACATCCTCAATGTGCGCGGCGTTGGTTACATGTTCGCGAGCAGCAGCCCGGACGCGGACTGAGTTTCCCCCCTCGTAACCAAATCGTAACCCCTTCGCAACCCGCAGGTACGGCTTTCTGTGGTATGCTATGTCAGTCTTAGATATTCGGCTGCCTGGCCGGATGAAGCCTCGTGGGAGTATGTGAAGCAACTTCCTGATATACCAAGCGCATGTAAGACCTGGGGAAAGCATCATGGCTGCACGATGATGCGTAGCGGGTGAAACATGATTAGACATCAGCACTTGACTGTGAATAAGTACAAAGCGACACCGAAAGTAAGACACTCCCCGGCTACCGTGCCGCAGCGACTGCGGCGCACGTTGCGGCAGGTATGGAATCGCAGCCGCTGGGGATTGACGCGGCTACCGCTGCATCGGTTGGGCAGGAATGGAGAAACCACCAGCGGCAGCTGGAGCAAAGACGGATCTGAGGACAAGTGACGAGGGCGGGTGGAGGGCGTGCTTCGCGATGACGACCTGGTTCGACAGGGTCAAGACGTGTGTCGGGTGGGATAGGACTGACCAGGAACAGATTGCCGAACTGCGTCGCTGGTTGAACTCCAACATCACCGGGGTGATCGAGGGCCTCGGCAAGCAGTTGGCGCAGTTCAAAGGTACACAGCCACTGATGGCCAATGCGCGTTTCGTCCGGCGCTTGCACAGCGTGCTCAGTGAATGGCTGATGGGCCTGCTCGTTGGAACGTTCGACGGGGAGTACGTCAAGGAGCGCTGTGCATTTGGACAGAAGTTGGTAGAGATTGACCTGGCATTCGAGGACGTCATTCTGCTGGAGGGACTGGCGCGCAGGCATTTGTTTGAATTAGCCCAAAGCCAGTTGAATGAGCGCCCTCACGCGCTCTCGGCCACGATGCACACACTGGACAAGGCGTTGAATCTTGACTTAGCGTTAATCTACAGCAGCTATCTCCAGGTTCACGACGCTGAAATGGAGCGCGCACTGCTGGACCGATTCCTCAACATCACGGGGTTCAGCCGCACGTTGTACGAGAACCTGGTGGAGGCGCGGGGGTGGAATGAGGCAGGCCAGTAACAGACCGGGCTATACTGGATTGAACCCAGTTCTTGACGCAAGGGGCCTTTGTGGTAAAATGGATGTACAAACGCCCCCATCGTCTAGTCTGGTCTAGGACACGGGCCTTTCAAGCCCGCGACAAGGGTTCGAATCCCTTTGGGGGCACCAAATAAACCGGGGGCGTTTTAAGTGGGTTGGTAGGGGCGGGATTACCCCGCCCCTTCGTGGAAGTAGAGGTCAGAGAGAAACGTGCGCCTGCCTTCGGTTCCCCAACCTGATCATCCGTGAGGTGCTGGCCCCTCGGCTAACTGGGCAGACCATCAACGACGTCGAAGTCGTCCGCCCGCTGGTGGTGCGTGACCTCACGCTCCAGGGATTCGCCGAGGTGCTGATTGGCCAGGCCTTCGCCGGCGTGCGGCGGCGCGGCAAGATACTGCTCTTCCCTCTGCAGTCCGGGCTGACCCTGGCGATCAACTGCAAACTGGTCGGTCGTCTCCAGTACGCCCTCCCTGCCGAGCGCCGCCTGCCCAAGACCCACGTCTCAAATCAGTGATTTCGGAATCGAGGCTTTAGCCGGATTTGACGCCTAAATTCCGGCTAAAGCCTACACTCCAAATTCACCAAACCCAAGTGCGCTCAGTATACAACTCTGAGCATAGCCAGGTCGTCGTAGACTCGTAGGCAAGTCAGCGAGCCCCCGCGCACCGCCCGTCGAGACAGTGCGCGGGGGCTGTGTTACAATAGGTCAAAAGTGACTTCTCATTCTGGACGCCACGTCGAATCTGTGCTAAAATATATTCTCATATTTCTATCGTTGGAGACCCGGCATGCGCCGCTACCTGTTCGTCGTCCTGGCATTGCTCATCCTGCTGGCTCTGAAAGCGGAGCCGGCCGAAGCGGCCGGCCTGCATGATCCGGGGCCGCTTCCTGCTCGCGCTCCCCGCACCCGCTACGTCTGCGTACCCAGCCTCATCTGGCGCAGTCCGGAACTATGCCCCTCCTATGGGCCTGGCACCACCGCTTATCGCATCGCCTCCGTCCGTCCGCCCGACCCGCTGCCCGAACTGCCCGTGCTTGAACTCCCCCACGACGAAGACGACGCACTCGTTCCCCACACCTACGCCTACGTCAGGACCCTGCCGCTGAATGTGTACCGCCACCCGATGGAAGCCGCGATGGGGTTGCCGCCTGTGCGCACGATGCTCTCTGGCGACTGGTGGGTCAGCGTGGGCGGTCTGGTCGAGTACGAGGGGCAGCAGTGGTACCAGATCAACGATGAGGAATTCATCCCCGCCGACACACTGGCGTTCGCCAGCCCCTCCCGCTTCCAGGGCATCTACCTCACCGAACAGCCGCAACACCCCTTCGCCTGGATCAACCGCTGGGTGCAGCCCTCGATTGTGCCACAGGGCGTGCTCAACACCGGCGTCGAGGAACTCAAACGCTACCAACTGGTTACCATCTTCGCCGAGGAACGGCGCGGCGGCGAAATCTGGTATCTGGTCGGCCCCGACCAGTGGGTGGAGCAGGAGAACGTGGCGCGGGTGGACGTGGACTCGCCGCCGGAGGGGGTCGGCCCGGGCGAGAAGTGGATCGAGGTGGACCTGTTCGAACAGACGATTGCCGCCTACGAAGGGGAACGCATGGTCTACGCCACACTGATCTCCGGCGGACGGACTGCCAGCGCCACTCCATCCGGCCTGTACCGCCTCTGGGCCAAGATGTGGGAGGGCAAGATGAGTAACCCTGACGTGGAGGACGGGAGCCCGGCCTGGTACTTCATTGAGGACGTGCCCTGGACGATGTACTTCCACGAGGGGTACTCCATCCACGCTGCCTTCTGGCACGACGCCTTCGGCTTCACGCGCAGCCACGGCTGCGTCAACCTGGCCCCCCGCGATGCGCTGTGGTTCTTCAACTGGGCCGACCCGTTCACTCCCGAAGACGTGGACCTGGCCTACATAGGCAGGGGCACGCCGAGCACGTGGGTCTGGGTGCACTTCACGCCGCCCTTTGAGTGAGATTCGCCATTCGCCACCCGTATTTGCCATTCGCCTTTCGCCGTTCGCTATTTGCCCAATGAAACCGACCACCCCGTCACGCCGCGCACTGTGGCTGGCCCTGCTCGCCAGCCTGGGCCTGATCGCGGCTCTGTTCGCCGCCTGCGGCAGCCTGACCAGCCCCGACGTCACCCCCACGCCGACCCGCACCCCGCGCCCTCCCATCCCTACCCCCACGCCGACCCCTCCCCCCACCCCCACCCCCGCCTGGCCGGTGACTATCTTTGTCCCAGGGCGACTGCCCGCGCCCGTCGCCGACGCGCTGAATTCCACCGTCGCTGCCTGCCCTGACCTTTTCGCCCCGGCCCCTTCCGCCGAGGCAGCCGACGTGCAGGTGGCGCTCAACCCGGGCCCCGACGCGACCCCGCTCGCCGGGTGGATCTACGCAGTCGTGGCTTCCTTCCCCACCCTGACCGACGAGGTGATCTGGGCCGACGTAGTCAGCAGTTGGGGCGGCGCCCTGGCCGGCCCCTTTGCCGGCCGGCCGCTGCTGATGACTGCTGACACCGCCGCAACGCTGGTCACTTTGATGGGCGACCCCGCCCCCGGCGCGGTTGAAATCATCCCGTCAGAGGAACTCGTGCAGCGCGCCTGGGACACCCGTCCGGCCTGGGCTGTGGTCCCCTTCGACCAACTGGAGCCGCGCTGGAAGGTGCTGCGCGTGGACGGTGGTTCGGTGCTCGATAAGGGGATGGATACGGCGATCTATCCGCTGGTCGTACGTGCCGGCGTGACCGGCCTGGAGCGCGGCGTCGCCAAACTCCAGGAACTGCTGGGCGCCTCTCTCACCAACCGGGACCCGGCCAGGATGACGGTGGTGGTGATGACCGGCGTGACCGCCCTGGCCCGGGCTACGGCCATGAGGATGGATCAGAACGGCGTGACCTACCCCGCCGGGGACATCCGTGACTGGCTGGTCGAGGCCGACATCACCCACGTCAGCAACGAGGTCTCCTTCGCCGAGAACTGCCCACCGCCAGCCGACTACTACACCATGGTCTTCTGTTCCGACCCCGGTTTCATCAAGTTGCTGGAGGACATAGACGTAGACGTGGTGGAACTGACCGGCAACCACCTGCTCGACTGGGGGATGGGGGCGATGAATCTGTCGCTGAGGATGTACGACGAGCGCTCCATCCCCTACTTCGGCGGCGGCTGGAACCTGGCGCAGGCGCAACGACCCCTGATGCTTACCCACGGTGTGCATACCTTCGGCTTCGTGGGCTGCAACCCGGCGGGGCCACCCTCCAACTGGGCAACCGGCGACCGCCCCGGCGCGGCCCCCTGCGACTACGACCTGCTCTACGCCCAGGTCCGCGGACTGCGTGAGCAGGGTGTCATCCCCATTGTCACCCTCCAGTACTGGGAGTTCTACCAGTACGAGCCCACGCCGCAGCAACGGGCCGAGTTCCGCGCGCTGGCCGAGGCGGGTGCGGTCATCGTCAGCGGCAGCCAGGCCCACCAGCCGCAGGGCTTCGACTTCCACGCCGGGGCCTTCATCCACTACGGCCTGGGCAACCTCTTCTTCGACCAGATGTGGTCGCTGGAGACGCGGCAGGAGTTCGTGGACCGCCACGTCTTTTACGACGGGCGGCACGTCAGCACCGAGGTGCTGACGGCGATACTGGAGGACTACGCCCGCCCGCGCCCGATGACGCCCGAGGAGCGGGAGACGCTGCTGAAGGCGGCGTTCGCAGCCAGTGGGTGGTAAACCAGCCCCGGCCTGAAGAGCCAGGGCTGGAGGCCCCCCACCACAGCCCTCCCCCACGGGGGGAGGGAGACCTTGGTACGCCATACCGCTGGTGATGCCGACACCGAGCCCTCCCCTACGGGGAGAGGGAGACCCCCAGCGCCGCTTGTTCACAACGGCGCGGTCTTCCCTCGGCGCCCCGGCCTGAAGAGCCGGGGCTGGATCGTCTCCCCTAGAACCGCCTGTTCACGACAGCGCGACTGCACGCAGCACATCGGCGGGTCGGGCAATTTTCACCAAGGGCGGCAGCCGCTCCAGTTGTCGCCGGTCGAGTGTCACAAGTGTGGTGCCGTATTGCTGCACTACGGCGGCATAAACCGCGTCGGCGCCGCGCAGCCGGGCGGTCGCCGCCAGATCGGCAGCACGGTCGGCCAACGCCTCGTCCAACGACACGAGCGTTTTATGGCTCTACACAGATTTGTGGGGTGAAATCAGACACCACCGCACTCCACGAGAACCTGCAAACGGAAGTTGTCGAAGTTCCGGTAGCCGAAAGCGCGATTGATGATGCCACGGATGGCGCGATTGATACCTTCCACAAATCCTTGGGTCACCCGATCATCGAAGTAGTTGAGGAACTCATGCCACCAGTTACGCAGCGTCTTGACAAGCCGAATCAAATACCGACTCCCTGTGGCCAGAGCTTTCCCTGTCCACGCCCACAGGAAACGCTGCGCCCGCGCTCGGTCGGTGATCTTGTCGCAGATGGTACGGAACTCTTCCTTCGAAACAGCCAGGATGGTGCACAGTTGAGCTTCCTGCTCTGGGGTGAGTTCGCGCCGATTCTTCAGCAACACCCACCGGCTACCCTTCAGAGCTTGGTACAAAGCCTCATGGCCTTCTTTCTTCGCCTTCCTCTGAATGCTCCGCCGCATCAGGTCAATCTGATGGTTGAGTTGTTTCATCACGTGGAAGCGATCGGCGACAATCTTGGCATGAGACAGTTTCTTGCGCACAGCCTGGCGATAGGCTTCCCACATGTCCATCGACACAACCTTGATGGCACGGCGTTCTTCCTCCGTCAAACCCTCCAACCACTCCTCGAACGTCTTCTTGAGGCGATTCGGCAACACAGCAATCACCCCACGTCGTTCCAGATCAGAGAGCACCAACGCATACTGCTTGTGTCCCTTCCGCAGCGAGATCTCGTCCACTCCGAGAATACGTACTCTCCGATCATCGACTTGACGGGCAGCGCGCTTTGCCTGCCGCTTGAAGATATCCAGTACCGTCGCTTCGTGCAGCCCTTCTTGGACAGCCACCTGCTTGCGGGGTGTCTTGTGCTTCACCCGCTCGTAGATGTGCATCTCGAAGACGCTCGTCTGCCGCCGCTTGGGATTGATCCACGCCAGGTTCTCAGTGAAGGGCTGGCCGCACACGTCGCAATCAAAGCGCCGCTGAGGGAAGTGCACCAATGTCTTCATCTCCCAGATGTCCAGGTGACGTACACAGCGATCCTTCTGCTCGTGAATCTCGGTCGTCGCCTTCAGGCAACGCGGGCATATGGCCACATCGTGTTCGTGTTCACAGAACAGGTGCAGGTACTGCTCCTTGTTTTCTTCCTCAATGGCAAATCGGGTCACCCTCATTCCCGGCAAGCCCAGCAGCTCGCTCAAGGTTTCCGCTGTCACTGCTTGCGTCGTCAGACTATGCACGCGCTTCACGGCCTGAGCTGCATCCTTCGCTATCTTCTTACGCGGCGGTGGCAGCTGTGGGGGCATCTTCATGTGGGGCCTCCTTGGGTTGGTTTGCACCACATTCTAACTCAAGTTGGCCTCCAGTCCAGTTTTCACCCCACAAATCTGCGTAGAGCCCGTTTGGTTAGGCAAGCCACGCAGTTCCGTCGCCAACGCCACCGCGCGGCCGGTGTCGTCAAGGGCACGCGCGATGGCAGCAGCCACTTCGACCAGTAACAGCGTGGGACAGAACGTGGGCACGCGCTGCCGCTGAACCTGGGCCAGGAACGCCTGGCTGTCGGCGGAACCAGCCTCGGCGGGGTTCAGCGCGCT
>Ga0315543_1002643_pt1 | contig 17061 bp, 13 predicted proteins | sample SalMarSW160210MG_2_FD_203098 | JGI IMG/M metagenome (GOLD analysis project Ga0315543, IMG submission 203098) | Salt marsh sediment microbial communities from the Plum Island Ecosystem LTER, Massachusetts, United States - Salt Marsh Sediment SW1601-210 ...
TCAAGGGTGAAGGTGAATGATGATCCTTCTCCCGGAACTGATTTAACCTGTATGGTCTGCTTATGAGCTTCAATAATATGCTTCACTATGGATAAACCCAGGCCGGTGCCGCCGGTATCCCTCGAGCGGCTCTTGTCAACCCTGTAAAACCTCTCGAAGATCCTGTGTAAATGCTCGCGGCTTATGCCTATACCATTATCTTTCACTTCTATATAGACCTTGTCGCCCGATGACCTGAGTCTAACCGTTGTCTTTCCGTTCTTAACCCCGTAATTGATGGAATTCATAACCAGGTTGTTGAGTACCTGGAAGATCCATTTCTTATCGGCCTTTACCACCTCGCTGCTCTCTTTTGACTTACCTGTTTCGAGCCTGATGTTCAGCTTCTTTGCCCTTATCTCGTTGGCCTCGAAAACTTCCCTGATGATTTTCTTTATATTGAACTTTTCTATCTTCAGGTTCAGTGAACCTGATTCAAGGCCTGATATAGACTCAAGGTCATCAACTATGGATATCAGCCTGTTGATATTCTGCTCGGTACGCTCCAGGTACAGCTTGTTTATGTCGGGATCATCCAGCCCGCCCTCCATCAGTGTAAGGATATACCCCTGAATATTGAAGATGGGGGTCTTCAGCTCATGATATACATTACCGAGAAATTCTTTCCGGTATGTCTCCAGGCTTTTCAGCTCCTCAAGTTCCGTTTTTTTCTTATCTGCCCGGTCCTTTACCTCCTTATTAACCTCTTCTTCAATATCATAACTGGTTAAACCTTTCTTACTTTTGCTTTCTTCAGGGTTAAGGTTGTGCGACGTATGTTGTAAAGGGGATATTTTTTCCCTGGCATAAGTATTCACCAATAAGCGGGCAGGAAAGAAACCAATGATAAAGACAGCTGCAGGAAAAGCTATAAGCATCCATATCGCTATTTCTGCTTCCAGGAAATACAATACCAGCATCATGGCCAGTACCACTATTGCCGCACCCGCCCCAATTATCAATGCTATTTTACTCCCTGTTTTCATTCGCGGAAAATTCCCCATGCTTTACAACAACGCCTAATCCTATATCCTGGTTTGACCAGTTTGAATGTTTGAATGTTTGATCTTTCAACCTATTTATCAAACGATCAAACGATCAAACCGATCAAACTTCTATTTCTCTCCACCAAGACTATTTCCCCATACCTTTAAGGTACCTCACCACATACTTCCCTATTACATCAAACTCCAGGTTCACAACCGTACCCGGTTTAAACTCATGGAAGTTGGTCACTTCATAAGTATAGGGAATAATAGCCACCTGGAATGATTTCTCTCTTGAATTAACTACTGTAAGGCTGACACCATTAACTGACACCGATCCTTTTTCCACGGTGATATAATCTTCCTGTGCCGGCTCATATTCAAAGGTGTAGTACCAGCTACCGTCTGCTTCCTCCACTTTTGTGCACACAGCAGTCTGGTCGACATGACCCTGCACTATATGGCCGTCCATCCTGGCATCCATCCTTGTGCTGCGCTCCAGGTTCACCTTGCTGCCTGCTTCCAGAAGTCCCAGGTTCGATTTATCCAGGGTCTCCTTTATGGCCGTCACTGTATAGGTATCATCTTTAATTTCAACAACAGTAAGGCATACCCCGTTATGTGAAATGCTCTGGTCAATCTTCAGCTCATCGGTAAAAGAGCACTTCATTGTTATATGCAAATTACCTTTGTCCCTGACAAGTTTCACCACGGAAGCCGCTTCTTCAACTATTCCCGAAAACATATGCTTAATCTTTACGGTTCAGATGCAAAGATAATGAAAATGAGGAGTAAGATTAATATGTGGCGGGATAAGTGGTTGAAGAGTTTAAAAGTTTAAGTGGTTTATATAGTTTATTTATTCAAGTATCTACAACCCGATAAACTCTTAAACCACTTAAACCACTTAAACAATGTATTTTTTATCTCTCATTTATGATGCTTGAAAATCATTTTTTCCTATATTTATTATTCATTTATGTCTCACTGCAAAAACTTACTATTATGTACAAATTTTCATTTGAAAAACTTAATGTCTGGCAGATGTCCAGGGCATTAACCAGGAAAATCTATTCTCTAACCAAAAAATTTCCTAAATCAGAGGAATTCTGTCTTACCAATCAAATTCGCAGAGCTTCTATTTCTGTATGTTCGAATCTGGCAGAAGGTTCTTCACGAAGATCAAGAAAAGAACAGAACCACTTCTATCAGATTTCTTATTCAAGTCTGATGGAATTGCTTAATCAATTAATAATTGGTAATGATATTGACTATCTTGACTCGGATCAACTTGAAGAATTAAGAGAAGAAATTAGGCAAATTTCTGTACTGATAAGTCGTCTCAGACAATCTAATAAAGAATAAAATATATAAGGGAGTTGACAGATTGAAAAGTTTAAGTGGTTGAAAAGTTTAAGTGGTTTAAATAGTTTAATTAATCAAGTATCTACTACCCGATAAACTCTTAAACCACTTAAACCACTTAAACTCTTTTATTTGCTATAGTGCACCTATTTCTGCGCTCTTTTAGCGTCGATGCTGAGTGTAGCATGAGGTACCGCCCTGAGCCTCTCTTTGGCGATCAGTTTACCCGTTTCGCGGCATATACCGTAAGTCTTGTTCTCTATCCTTACGAGAGCAGCCTGCAGGTGCTGTATAAATTTATGCTGCCGCTGGGCAAGACGCCCTGCTTCCTCTTTTGAAAGAGTGGTTGCCCCCTCCTCAAGAACCTTGAAGGTGGGAGAGGTATCCATTGTATCGTTGCTTTCTTCGTGAGTTATACTACTCTTCAGAATCTCATAGTCTTCCCTGGCTTTTTCCAGCTTTTGCAGGATGATCTCTTTGAACTCCTGGAGTTCCGCGTCTGTATATCTTGTCTTCTCCTCCATAACCCTAAAATTTTGAACAGTATCAAAGATAATATTTTATTTAATATTTACTAGGTATTATTATATTGATTTCATATTTATACGAGGCCTTCTGACCTGTGTTACATTGACTTTCTAAAAAACAGTATATCAATTAAATACAGTCCCGCCTCAGGATTTCCTTATACGTATCCTTACCGGGATATCATCTATATCAACCCAGCTCACATCTTTTGTCTCCTCAAAGGATGATAATTCAATATGATCGGCAAGGGTCTGCGAACTGATATAGGTTGAATGCTTTCTTACCGCCGGGGCTATCCCATCCAGGTTCTCTATCGAAACGTGTATCTTATCCGTTACATCAAAACCACTCTCCTTGCGCAGGTTCTGTATCCTGTTAACAAACTCCCTGGCTATGCCTTCCTGCTTAAGTTCCTCTGTTACCGTTACATCCAGGGCCACGGTTAGTGTTCCTTCATTGGCTACCAGCCAGCCCGGGATGTCCTCCGATATTATTTCAACATCATCAAGGCTCAGGTTCACCTCTTCACCTTCCAGATTAAGGGTATAACTTCCATTATTCTCAAATGCTGAAATATCTTTCTGCTCCAGCGAACCTATCGCTGCTGATATCTGCTTCATCATCTTACCGTAGCGCGGACCCAGGGTCTTGAAATTGGGTTTTATCTTCTTCACCAGTATGCCCGAGGTATCTTCAATATATTCAACCTCCTTGACATTAACCTCTGACAGTATCAGGTCCTTAACTGCCTCAAAGCGTTCTTTGAATTTTCCGTTGGCAACGGGGATCATTATCCTGCTAAGTGGCTGTCTTACCTTTATACTTACCTTACGGCGCAGGCCCAGGACCATCGATGACACTTTCTGTGCTATATCCATCCTCTTCTCCAGCTCTTCATCAATATGATCCTCATTCCATACCGGGAACAGTGTAAGATGTACCGAATGCTCATCGGACTTACCGGTCACACTGTTCAGGTCGGTGAACAGCCTGTCCATATAGAAAGGAACCACCGGGGCAGCCAGCCTGCTTACTGTATCAAGGCATGTATATAATGTCTGGTAGGCAGCTACCTTATCCTTATTATATTCACCTCCCCAGTAACGCTTGCGGTTGAGCCTTACGTACCAGTTACTGAGGTCCTCGGTTACAAAGTTTTGTATAGCCCGGGCTGCACGCGTGATATCATAATCTTCGAAGCAGCCATTCACCTCTTTAACCAGTGAATTGAGCAATGATATTATCCAGCGGTCAATCTCCTGCCTTTCCTCCAGCGGCACCTCTTCCTCCCTGAAGGTAAAGCCGTCAATATTGGCATAAAGGGCAAAGAATGAGTACGTATTATATAATGTACTGAAGAATTTCCTTTTCACCTCGTCCACACCGGCAATGTCAAACTTCAGGTTATCCCATGGTTGTGCATTGGTCAGCATATACCAGCGCAGCGGGTCCGACCCGTATTCAGCTATGGTATCAAAAGGATCGACCGCATTGCCCAGCCGCTTCGACATTTTGTTGCCGCTCTTATCGAGCACCAGGCCGTTGGATATAATATTCTTAAACGAAACGGAATCCGATATCATCGTTGCTATCGCATGCAGGGTAAAGAACCATCCCCTGGTCTGGTCCACACCCTCCGCAATATAGTCGGCCGGGAAAACCTTGCTGAAATCCACATCCCTGTTAAAAGGATAATGGTATTGTGCATAGGGCATGGCACCCGAGTCGAACCATACATCTATAAGGTCCGTTTCCCTCTTCATTGGTTTACCCGAATCGCTCACCAGTATTATATCATCAACAAAAGGACGGTGCAGGTCAAACTGTTCGTAGTTCCCGGCACTGTTGTCCCCTTCTTTATACCCGGCCAGCGGGTTCTCTTTCATGAAGCCGGCGGCTACCGACTTGTCTATTTCTTTCTTGAACTCGGCAACCGAGCCTATGCATTTTTCTTCCGCCTTGTCCTCTGTAACCCATATAGGCAAAGGGGTTCCCCAGTATCTCGATCTCGACAGGTTCCAATCAACAAGGTTCTCCAGCCACTTGCCAAACCTGCCTGTACCGGTTGAGACAGGCTTCCAGTTAATGGTATTGTTCAGCTCTATCATCCTGTCGCGCAGGGCTGTCGTCTTTATAAACCATGCGTCCAGCGGGTAATACAGGACAGGCTTATCGGTGCGCCAGCAGTGAGGATAATTATGGACATATTTCTCTATCCTGAAGGCCTTGCCTTCCTGCTTCAGCGTTACGGCTATATCAATATCAAGGGTGTCATCCTCATCAACAACCTCGTCACTGTATTCATTCTTTACATAACGGCCGGCAAAAGGTGAATAAGTATCCCTGTTGACATAACTGTCCATAAAGGCAGGATCCATATCTTCTATAGGCATCATCCTTCCTTTCCTGTCGACAAGCGGACTCATAAAACCGTCATGCAGCCTGACCAGCAGGGCGGGTATGCCATTCTCCCTTGCCACTTTCAGGTCATCGGCACCAAAGGTGGGAGCAATGTGCACTATTCCCGTTCCTTCTTCCGTGGTCACAAAATCACCGATTAAAACCCTGAAAGCACCTTCCCCGGGATTAACCCAGTTTATCAGCTGCTCGTATATTATATCTTTCAGTTGTGAACCGGTGAATTCACCGGTCACTATATACGGAATCTTTTTATCCCCTTTATTATAGTCTTCGATCTTAAGGTCTGCATTCTCCTCCTGGAATATCGTATTAACCAGTTCCTTTGCGAGTATAACCGTAACGGGATCGCCGGTATAGGGATTGAAGGTCCTTATCTTTGCATATATTATATCCTTACCTACAGCCAGCGCTGTGTTCGACGGCAGTGTCCATGGCGTTGTTGTCCATGCCAGTATATGCACATCAGGGGTGTCGGTATTTTCATACAGGAATTCAGATTTTTCATTGCGTATAATCCTGAACAGTGCGGTGGCCGTGGTATCCTTCACATCCTTGTAGCATCCCGGCAGGTTAAGCTCATGGGAGCTCAGGCCCGTTCCTGCAGCCGGTGAATATGGTTGTATTGAATATCCCTTGTATAAGAATCCCCTGTCATACAGTTGCCTGAGAAGCCACCACAGTGTCTCTATATACCTGTTATCATAGGTAACGTACGGATCATCCATATTAACCCAGTAGCCCATCCTGCGTGTCAGGTCAACCCACTCCTTTGTATATCTCATCACATCTATACGGCAGGCCTTATTAAAGTCCTCCACTGATATGGTCCTGCCTATATCCTCCTTGGTAATACCCATGTTTTTCTCCACGCCAAGCTCCACTGGCAGGCCGTGCGTATCCCATCCTGCCTTGCGCTGCACCTGGTAACCACATTGTGTCTTGTAGCGGCATATAGTGTCCTTGATGGCACGCGACATTACATGGTGTATGCCGGGTTTCCCGTTAGCTGAAGGAGGGCCCTCGTAAAAAATATAATCACCCTTGCCATTACTGCTCTTTATACTTTTATGGAAAGTATCATTCTTATCCCAGTAAGCCAGGATATCCTTGTTAACCTCCGACAGGTCAAGACCTTTATACTCCGGAAACTTTTTACTCATCAATACTTTTTCTTTTGAACATGCAAAGGTATTAAAATCTGTTGAAACGTTAAACTGTTAAATTGTTGAATTGTTTATTCGCATTAATTCATTCTCCGCTGGCGTGGATCTCGCTCACCCTGCTCACCCTGCTGGCTCGGATCTCCAGCTTCGCCCTCAGATGCCAGAGATCTTTGGTCTGTCGGTAAAGCCCGTGTTGCTCGGTCGTGCCTCCCTAACAACGAAAAGGCTTTGCCTTCCAACAGCACTCACTTTCAAACCAACGACCACAGACTAACGGTATTAACTATTTGTACTACAGATTCTCCCGTTAGTCCTTCGTCGTTTATCTTTTGTCGTTTAATAAACCACTTAAACGACTTCAACTCTTCAACTTTTAAAGGCTACTTTGTCCTCTGTTCTTAATCATTTAGCAGTAAGCACATTGAAACCCCTCGGCTACTTTCCTTAGCCTTCTCCGCCCTCCGAAGCTTTCTTGAGAGCCGAAGCCTTGCTTTGTCAACCGTAGCTTTGCAAAGGTTGGGCGAAGGCTCTAGCGAAGGAGGGAGCCTCTCATTATTTTATCTTTTTATTTTTTCTAATAAGTATATCGCTTCTGCCTTCCCGCCTCAATCTTGTATATGATTAAGAATTTGATTATATTTATTCAACCGCAGGAGAGGGTTAAAAACAAAAAAGGATGGTACCTGTATACAAAGTATGTTTATTAAACAATGAAAAAGCGATTTAACATATTAGCTGAAATAAAACCGGCTTACTTCTGGGATTTAGATGTTAAGAAACTTGATGCTGAGAGATCCAAAAGACTGATTATTGAGAGAGTTTTTACCCTGGGGAAAGCAAATGAAATTTTGATGGTCACAGATTATTATGGAGAAGATGTCGTTGTTAATGTGCTTAAAAACCTGAATTATATTAACCCAAAAACCCTTAATTTTGTCTCAAAATTTTTTAACGTACCCTTACAATCCTTTAAATGCTACATACGCAAGCAGTTGAACCCACAACACTGGGACTGATAAAATCACTTCAAAGCAGGAATTATTTAAATGGATTTTACCTCGCAGGTGGCACAGCCCTGTCATTTTATCTGGGACACCGGATATCCATTGATGTTGATCTTTTTTCAGCCTTCAGCTTTGATACCGCTCAATTAATTGAAAATCTTCAACAGGACTATCCGCTGCAGCTTTATTCTACCTCTGTAAACACTATTAAGGGAAACATTGAAAACGTTAATGTTGATATTATTGCACACAGGTATCATTTATTGAACGATCCGGCTGAGATTGAGGGTATCCGCATATTATCTGAACCAGACATTATTGCCATGAAACTCAATGCCATTTCAGTCAGTGGTCAGCGATCAAAGGACTTTATTGACATATATTTTATACTGGTAGATAATAAATACTCACTGGCGGATATGCTTAAATTTTACAGGATAAAATACAGCCAGCAGGGGGATATGCATGTACTTAAAAGCCTGATTTACTTTGACGATGTTGATCTGGCGGACTGGCCGGTAATGTTACGGAAAAAAAACTTAAAATGGTCTGATGTAAGTTCCCGTTTGGAAAAAGAAGTAATGAAACTGATCAGGACAAAAAACTGAAAATCCCATCAATCCTTCGACACGCCTTTCATTTTATTCAGGACTCGGTTATCTTTTTTCTTAGCAAATCCCGTGTTGCTCGGGCATTCCTCCCTCGCAACGAAGAAGGCTTTGCCTTCTCGCAGCAGTCGCTTTCCGACTAACGACCAAAGACAAAAGACTAACGGTGTTAACTATGTGCATTACAGATGCTTTCCGTTAGTCTTTCGTCGTTAGTCTTTTGTCGTTTATTAACCACTTAAACAACTTCAACTCTTCAACCTTAATCAGGTAACCTATGACTGCTGTTTTTAATTCTTGGTCAGAAAGTATATTAATAATCGTTGGCTGCTTTCCTTAGCCTTAGCCTTCCCTGTCCGCCGTAGCCTTGCTTTGCCAACCGTAGCTTTGCGGAGGTTGGGCGGAGGCTCTAGCGAAGGAGGGAGCCTCTCATTATTTTATCTTTTTATTTTTATTCTAATAAATATATCGCTCCTGCTGCCGGTCTTTGCTGCCAGAGAACTATGGTCTGGCAGCAAATCCCGTGTTGCTCGTTCATTCTTCCCTCGCAACGAATCCAGCTTTGCTGTCTTGCAGCAGTCGCTTTCCGACTAACGGCCAAAGACAAAAGACTAACGGTGTTAACTATGTGCATTACAGATGCTTTCCGTTAGTCTTTCGTCGTTAGTCTTTTGTCGTTTATTAACCACTTAAACAACTTCAACTCTTCAACCTTAATCAGGTAACCTATGACTGCTGTTTTTAATTCTTGGTCAGAAAGTATATTAATAATCGTTGGCTGCTCTCCTTAGCCTTAGCCTAAGCCTTAGCCTATTATTATATACTTTTCTCTGTATATTTTTTGTAGATTAGCATCAAAAAGCACTCTCAATGAAAAGAGTCCTGCTCATAATATCCCTGCTGCTAACGTTAACATCACTCATCTCTGCCCAGTACGTACCGCATAATGTCACCAACACGGGAGTATACGAATTCATTGACGAGCTGGCCAATGACGGGCTGGTGGAACTTAACTCTGTTATTAAACCATACAGCCGCATGACAATATCAGGGATATTGCATTCGGCATATGAGCAAAGGGACAAGCTCACAGCAAGGCAGCAGAAAGAACTGGATTTCTACCTTAAGGATTTCGGCAAGGAGTTCAATGATGGTAAAGACTGGAACAGGCGTAAGGACCTTTTCTACTATAAGGATGATAAGTTCACCATGACCGTTAATCCTATACTGGGTGGCGAGGTCTTTTCTAACTCAAATGGCACGGCCACTTACTGGCGCAATGGTGCTGAAGCATGGTCCTACTATGGCAACTGGAGCTTTTTCGCAACACTCAGGGATAACCATGAAAAACCCCTGTTGGGTCTGCCCGGGTACCTTACAAAAAGAGAAGGTGGTCATATAAAGAAAGGCACCGACTGGAGTGAGATGCAGGGTGGAGTGGCTTATGGCTGGAAATCAGGATATGTGGCACTGGTCAAAGACCATATTCAATGGGGCAATAACTATAATGGAGCCAATATTTTTGGCGGACATACACCTACTTTTTTCCAGTTCAGGTTACACCTGGAACCTACTGATTGGTTCCAGTTCAATTATTTCCATGGCATACTCAATTCAATGGTCGTTGACAGCGCCCGATCATACTGGGTAACCAATTCCTATGGTACCGATTACCGCGAGGTGTATCATAAGAAATTCATTGCTGCCAATATGTTCTCTTTCCGGCCTTTTAAAGGACTATGGGTTTCAGGAGGTAACTCCATAATCTATACAGATTACGATTTTCAACCTGTATACCTCATACCTGTATTCTTTTATAAGTCGGTAGACCACACCTATAATTCAGGAATTGACAATATGAATTCGCATATGTTCCTGGACGTGAGCTCCAGGCAGGTTAAACACCTCCACCTTTTCGCTACCATATTTATTGATGAACTGTCGATTCCCAGGATATGGGAACCTGATGAATATAATTTCTTCAGCTACAAGGCAGGCTTTAGCCTTAGTAATCTCCCTCTTGCAAACCTTGTCCTGACAACAGAGTTTACATATACCTACCCGCTTGTTTTCCGGCACTATGTCCCGACCCTTACCTTTGAGACCAATAACTTCAACCTTGGTCATTACCTTAAAGACAACACAAGGGAATGGTATATTGCCCTTGATTACATACCCCTGAGGGCAGCAAAGATCAGGCTTTTCTTCATAGATGCCATCCGCGGTCCCGATTACACCGCTCTCGGCGGCGAGCGCCTTGGCAACCCTCCCCTCGAATCCGTTGAATGGCAATGCACCACCTTCGGACTCAGGCTTTCATACCAGCTCATTAACGACCTCTACCTCGATGCCTCCTTCATCCATAGCGATATATCCGGCAACCAGGACTGGTCGGCAGAATACTTCTTCGGCCAGCAGAATACCTTCAACTTCGGTGTTACCTTCGGATACTAATTATCACTTGAGGATCCACCTAAGACTTTCCGTTTGATCAGTTTGATAGTTAGTCTGTCGACTAACTGTTTGATCGTTTGAAGAATAGGATGAAAGATCAAACCGCTCAACCGAACCCCGATTTATCGGGGTGAGTCAAACGCTCAAACCGATATGAGATCAAACCTCTCAAACCAATTATAGAGCAAATATTCAAATCTCTCGCACTCCTGTTCAATTAACTAAGGACTTTCTTAGCCTGGTATGCAATATCGAAATATGCTGCACATCATCCCTTATCTCATCGAGGTCATCCGAACTGATATATCCAAGATCTTTGGAAATAATTAATTGGTTATATAATTCCATCAGGCTTGAATACGAAATCTGATAAAGATGTTGTTGTTCTTTATCTGATCTTCTTGATGAACCCTCAGCCAGGTTTGAACAAATTGATATTGATACTCTTCTAAGCTGGTTAGTCAAACAAAACACCTCTTCTTTAGGAAATTTTGAGGTAAGATCATAGATTTTTTTTGTTAATGTCCTGGCTTTTTGCCATACATTAAGCTTTTCAAATGAAAATTGATACATAATTATTAGTTTTTGCAGTGAGACGTATCTAAGATAAGAAAAATATCCTAAAACACTTTCAATTTCGGTGTTACCTATGGATATTATTACCACCAATATCTTTATATACCCTCCCGTTTGATCAGTTTAATTGTCAGGCTGAAGCCTGACAGTTTGAACGTTTGAAGAATAGATTAAAAGATCAAACCGATCAAACCATTATTAGCTCAAACATTCAAACCGTTCAAACTGTTATTAATTCAAACAGCTCAAACCATTCTTAATTCAAAAATGATTTATTTTCTGCCTCCAAAGGCCTCGTGCTGCCGGCCTTTGCTGTCAGATAATTATGGTCTGGCATCAAAGCCCGGGTTGCTCGGTCATACTTCCCTCTCAACCAATCCGGCTCTGCCGCATTGCAGCACTCGGCCCTTAAAAATGGTTTGATCAGTTTGATAGTTAGTCTGTCGACTAACTGTTTGAGCGTTTGAAGAATAGGATGAAAGATCAAACCTATCAACCGAACCCCGATTTATCGGGGTGAGCTCGACGAATCCCGAGTCCTCGGGGTGAGTCAAACGCTCAAACCGACATTAGCTCAAACATTCAAACCGTTCAAACCTCTCAAACCATTATTAGCTCAAACATTCAAACCGTTCAAACCTCTCAAACAATTTTGACAACCCCCTTCTCAACTTTTCCGCCTCCAATCCTGCTAATCCGTCCCCAATGCAACTTTTCCCCTTGCGCCTCGTTTAAAAAAAGACTAATTTTGTCTGACAGTCCTAAAACCAGGTGCAATGCACAAACGATCCTTCCAGGTCTTTACTGTTCTGCTGGATATTGTCATAGTGGCCATATCCTTCCTTGTCATGGTATGGATAAAGCCTGCCAGTAAGAGTCACTACCTGCCCACGCATATGGATTTCTTCCTTATTCTGGCCGGGCTGTGGATCGTTATTTCCATCGCCGGTGGTAAGATGCACCGTGGTAAGATCATCAACCTGCGCTCACTGTTCACCCGGACCATCATAACCAACTTCATATCCCTCTCCATAGCATCACTACTCATCATTGCCCTGGCTCTGGGAGGACATTCACGTCTTATAATGTTCGGAACAGCAGCCCTGGCTACCTTCATAGAACTGGTGGTGGGAACTGTCTACCTGGCCGTGAAGAAAGCATCGCTGCAGGACTATCAGCCGCGAAAAGACTATTATACCATTCGCAAACTGACTGAGGAAGAAATGGTAGGGGAGAGTGATACTGGTGCTATATCCGATGAGGTCTCTAAGATTGTTAAACCAGAGGTAAGGGAAGCCCTTATTGAAGAATGTGGTAACGAGATGGCAAATGGTATACTTAATATTGCTAGATGGAATCTTAATGGTGATACCCGTATAATGGAAACCACCACGAAGTTTAATATTGCTGCCCTGCCTGAAAAGGACTACAACTACATCATTAACCTTAAGCGCATTAACGACATAAAAGACCTTGACCATTTCCTGGATGTTGTCAATCACAAGGTCAGGCATGGAGGTTATTTCATGTGCTGCGTTGAGACCAAGGATCTGCGTAAACGGCGCATCTTAAAAAAATACCCCCCGGTCCTGAATTACATATATTATACCGGCGACTTTGTAGTCAAGCGTGTATTCCCCAAGATAAGGATCACCAGGTGGTTGTACCTTGCCCTTACCAAGGGGAATAATGTGGTTATATCGAGGGCAGAGGCCCTGGGAAGATTGGTGCGTGCAGGTTTTGCCATCAGCAATGAGTCGTTTATCAACGGGCATCTTTTTATTGAAGGAAGGAAGAATGGCAACCCGCTGAATGTTTACGGGAAGAATTACGGGGTACTGATTGCCCTGCCAAGGATTGGCAGACAGGGTAATTTTATCAAGGTATATAAACTGCGTACCATGCATCCTTACTCGGAGTATATACAGGATTATGTATATGGACTGCATGCCCTTGAAGAAGGAGGCAAGTTCAGAAATGATTTCCGCATTACTTCATGGGGGGCCTTTTCACGAAAAATATGGCTTGATGAGCTGCCTATGCTGCTTAATTTCTTTCAGGGCAGTATGAAGCTGGTGGGAGTGAGGCCCCTGAGTAAGCAGTATTTCAGCCTCTATTCCCAGGAGCTGCGGCAGAGACGTGTCAAATACAAACCCGGGCTCATTCCTCCTTTTTATTACGATATGCCCGGGAACCTTGAAGAGATAGAAGCCTCTGAAGTTCGCTACCTCGATGAATACGATAAACACCCTATCCGCACCGATATCAAGTATTTTTCAAAATCAGTCATTAATATAATCTTCCATAAAGCCCGCTCCAACTGAGTTATTACTAATTTATTTCTTACTACACTAATTAATATTTTATCGCAGATCAGTTTGATCAGTTTGAAAGTCAGTCGATAGACTGACTGTTTGATCACCTGCCTGATGGCAGATATGTTTGACTTAATTTATTAAAATATGTCCTCTCTTTACTACCTCTTCAACTAATTGTAATTCAAACAATCAAACGCTCAAACCGATCAAACAGTTAGTAATAAAAGCTCCCCTATAGTCACTACCACCTCCTCATTATAGCTAAAATTCTTAATTTGCCAAGTAATCTGATTTTCATATCTTGTAATCTTTATTATCAACATCAAGCCATGAACAAACTATTAAAATCGACAGCTTTAATTTTATTATTCACTATAGTTCTTTTCTCATGCAAACAGAAAGAGCCCAGGGAGATCATTCCTGAGACTACGTTCTCAACATATAAGGGTGATAGTTCAAATACTGACGACGTCATGGAGAAACGAGAGATATTTTACGGGCTGCTTACACCGGTAGAAATAACGGAGATTTTCAGTCGCCTGGAAACGGCCTATAATACCAATATGCTTAATCCTGTGGAATCAGCTGATAATTACCTCAGCGCATCAAAGGCTGCCCTGAACCTGGGTATATATGGAGTGGATTTGAGCTACCTGAAAATGTTTGATATGAATACCGAAATGTTGAAATATCTGGTGGCCGTGCGAAAACTGAGCAACAGGCTTAATATTCCTACCGAATATCTTACAGAACCCCTGGACGGGATTGAAAACAATATGGCTGATACCGATTCCGTGCTGGCAATGGCCAATAATGCGTATAAAAGAATAGAAGATCACCTTGAGCAGAATGACAGGAAAAGTACAGCAGGGCTGATGGTCCTCGGGGGATGGATAGAAGCCCTCTATATATCCACAGGCTTGTTGCTCGATACAGAGAATCCCGACCCAGAGGTGGTCCAGCGGATAGCCGAACAGAAATATACATTAAATACCCTCCTTAGCTTCCTGAAAAATTACTATGACGATCCCATCGTTGTTTACTATACCAAGAAGCTTAAGTTCCTGAAAAAATATTTCGATATGTTTGATATCTATTTCAAAATAGATGACCTCGAAATCGATCATGACAACCGGGTCCTAAGGGCCAGCGGCAGCGATCTGACCATAACCACCGAAACCCTCCGCAACATTAAAGACTATGCACAAAAGATGCGTAAAGAGACTGTAAGCCTGTGACAACAGTAAAGCCAGGCTCAATACTTTACCTCACCTCTCACCTCTTGTCCTGAGCTTGCTTGCCCTGAGTTAGTCGAAGGGCCGAAGGGCTCATCTCTCACAGCGTCCTCCATAGCCCGAGGTATCGAGGGCGAAGGAGGATCACTCATCTCCCCCTCCCCACCGTTCAGCATCTACCTCAAACCCAGCTATATCCAGTATCCTGTCCACTACAGTCATAACCAGATCCTTGATTGTCTCCGGTTTGGAGTAGAAAGATGGTGTTGCTGGTAGTAATATGGCTCCAGCCTCGGTCAGCAGCTTCATATTATTAATATGTATAAGGTTATAGGGTGTTTCGCGCGGAACCAGTATCAGCTTCCTCCTTTCCTTGAGCATGACATCAGCTGCCCTGCTGATGAGATCATCAGCCACACCGTTGGCTATACGTCCCATCATACCCATGGATGCCGGGCAGATTATCATAGTATCATACTTCGACGAACCCGATGCAAACGGCGCAAAAAAATCCCTGTTGTCATAAACCTTAAACAAGGTTCCACTTTTGTCTTTATACTTTTGTCTTTTGTCTTGAGTCTTGCCCTGCCCCCTGTCGGAGCGTAGCGGAGACCCTGACCGACCAAAGGGAGAGTCAGGGCTCCCTGCTCCCTGCGGTAGTTGCGACTCAAGTTCGTATTGCCATATTTCCAGGGCATTTTCACTGAAAACCAGAGCCACTTCTTTGGGTCTTTCCTGCAAATTTCCTATCCGCTCAAGCAGTGTCTCTGCATAAATGGAGCCACTGGCTCCCGTAACGGCAACGATTATTTTTCTTTTACTTTCCATACTATTCTAACAAACGGCGCTTTAAAATTTCAACACCTTTACCTGCTTTTTCCTTAATTATCTCCACGTGCCTGTTTACCGGTGCTATTACGTCTGCCGGATCAATAAGCCACAGGGGTGCATGCTGTGGTGCGTAACCTATCAGGCCTGCTGCAGGGTAAACATTAAGCGATGAGCCTACCACGACAAATAGATCAGCTTCAGAAGCTATTTGAGCTGCTTCAATCATAGCAGGCACCGGTTCGCCGAACCAAACCACGTGCGGCCGCAACTGGCTCCCTTTTTCGCATGTCTCACCCATCTTTAACTCCCAGCCATCTATCTCGTACACAAGGTCGGGATCAGCGGAGCTCCGTGCTTTTTTCAGCTCACCGTGCAGATGCAACACTTTTGTGCTGCCGGCTCGCTCATGCAGGTCATCAACATTCTGGGTTATTATATGAACATCAAAATAATTCTCCAGTTCTGCGAGTCCCTTATGACCCTTGTTGGGTTCACTCTCAAGAAGCTGCTTGCGCCTTTCATTATAAAACCTCTGTACCAGCTCAGGGTTGTTTTCCCATGCTTCAGGTGTAGCTACTTCCGTCACATCATATTCCTCCCATAATCCACCCATCTCCCTGAAAGTACGAATACCACTCTCAGCACTCATCCCTGCCCCGGTAAGGGCTACTAGCTTTTTTCTGTTTTCCATAATTCATAAAGATAGAAATTATTCAGGTAAGGAGGGAAAATAAAAGCGATGAGAACCGAGTAGTACGAGTATGCGTTAGCATGCGAGTGCTACGAGCTCGACGAAGGCAGAATGCCTGAGTCAGATGAGCGATGAGCGATGAGATTTCCTGAATAAGTTTGATTGGGTTAATGAATGATTTACTAAGTAAAATTTCAAACATTCAAACACTCAAACCGTTCAACCGAATCAAACTGTTCAAACATATAACCGACAATCCTAAGCCCTCCTCAGAAACACTCTAAACGTAAAGAATCCCACTACTAGTATCGCCAGCAGTGCCACCACCGCTATCAACCTGTAATCCGCCTGCCTTTTAATAATAATTCCCACAAACGCCCATACAACAACAATCCCGATATAGGGATTATTCATCCTGAGCAGGGTAAGTGACACTATCAGGGTGCCTGTTGCTATCATTATGATGGTCCATACCACGGGGGATATACCGAAGCCGTTCCAGTCAATACTCACCAGCACGGCCGTTACATTGGCTATGGTGGCTATACATATCCACCCCAGGTAGATGCCGAAGGCTGCTTTCACAATACCCTGGGGCAGGTCCTTTATCTGCATATTTAAAAAGATAAGGCTTACGAGGAGGCCAATCATTATCAGTAATGACAATGGCAGTTTTTCATAATGCCAGGCCAGTATCCATGCAGCATTGAAAACGCATGACAGGGCAAATATCCAGCCTGTGTTCATGGCTATTTCTTTTGCATGCGTGGTGAACTGTAATATGCAGAACACGGCCAGCAGCAGGTATATCACACCCCATACCGAGAAGGTTAACCCGGCTG
>Ga0315543_1002644_pt1 | contig 17059 bp, 15 predicted proteins | sample SalMarSW160210MG_2_FD_203098 | JGI IMG/M metagenome (GOLD analysis project Ga0315543, IMG submission 203098) | Salt marsh sediment microbial communities from the Plum Island Ecosystem LTER, Massachusetts, United States - Salt Marsh Sediment SW1601-210 ...
CCTACATGGTGCTGTATCCGGGCGCTGAGGTGGAGACGCTCATCTTGCTGGGATACTCCATGCGCCTGGTCAGACTGCCGGCGCTGGTGGTTCTGGGCTTCTGGATAATTCTGCAGCTCTTCAGTGGGCTGCTTTCCTTGGGCATGGAGGCTAGCGGTGGTGTGGCCTGGTTCGCACATATTGGTGGATTTGCCGTCGGTGTTGTTCTGATTGGCCTCTTCAAGCGACGATGGCGGTGGGAGTGATGGCCAACGTAACGGAGACGCTATACCGTTTGCAGTTGCTGGATACCGAGTTGTCAGAGCGACGAAGCAAATTGCGTGAGGCTGAAGGTTTGTTGTGTGAAAGCTCGGAACTCGCGGCTGCACGCCGTGCGGACGAGCAAGCCAGCAAAGAGTTGGTCAGTTGGCGTGCACGTCTGCGGGACCTGGAATTGGATCTGCAAAGCCTGAACGATAGGATTGCCACAACCGAGCAGCGCCTTTATGGTGGTCAAGTCACCAATCCGAAAGAACTAGGCGCATTGCAGCGAGATCATGAGTATCTGAAGCGCTCACGCGAGAAACTGGAGGACGAGGTTCTGCTGGCCATGACGCGCTTTGACGAGTGTGAGAAGACGGTCGCGGATGCCTCTGCAGGGCTGGAGAAGGCTGAGACCAAGTGGCGAGCGGAGCAAGACGGACTGACCAGAGAGATTGCGCAGCTACAGGCCAGGATCGCAACTCTTGACAAGGATCGGGCGGCGCTGGTGCCCCTTTTGGAAGCGAGTGAACTGGCTTTGTACGAAGACCTACTGCGGAAGAAAGGCGGGCGTGCGGTTGCTCTGCTGGTGGGACAGGTATGTCAGGGCTGCCGGGTGACGCTGCCCACGAGCAAAGCACAGCTTGTGCGTCAGGGCCGGGGATTGATTACCTGCACCAACTGCGGGCGGATTCTGATCGCAGACCAGTAAGTTGAGCCACAGGATAGCTTGCGCTGCGGAACCAAAAGTGGGAACCCTTCGCCAGGTGAGAGCGTCGTGAAAGCGTGCCTTCCTGGTCAAGCGGTTCCTCTATCATTCTACAAGGATGTGAATGGTTACCAAAGGGGGTAAGATGGGCAGGATCGCTGTGCCACAAGTGGGGGGCCTTCCACGCTCTGCCGATGTCGTGATCGTGGGCGGAGGCATCATTGGCTGCGCCACTGCCTTCTATACTACAGAAGCAGGATTCGACACGGTAGTTCTGGAACGCAGGGATGGACTTGCCACCTTAACCACGGCTGCATCAGAAGAGTGCTTCAGGGCCCAATTCGCCGAGCCCGAAAACGTGAGGATGATGCTAGAGAGCATAGCCGTGTTCGAGGATTTTGCCGATGTGGTCAGGATCCCCGGCTACGAAGTAAACATCCACCAGCGGGGCTATCTGTTCTTGACCGATGCAGACGAAGGACGAGCAGTGCTGAGAGAGCGGGTGCAGCAGCAGCACAGTGTTGGCCTGACTGACGTCGAGTTTCTCGACGGCGATGAAGTGCGACGGCGGTTTCCCTTTGTAGGGCCAACCGTTTTGGCGGCCACGTTTCGAGCTAGAGATGGCTGGCTGTCAGCGCACGAGTTGTCCTATGGCTTTGCTAAGGGCAGTTCGGCGTTTTTCGCACTGCGGACAGCGGCCACGGGCATACGCTTGGATGGGCAAAAGGTGACTGCTGTCGCCACGACGCGGGGCGAAATCTCGACTCGTTGTGTGGTGATAGCCGCCGGACCATTCTCAGGTATCGTGGCATCGTGGGCAGGTGTACAGTTGCCGCTGAGCATTCTGCGCAGGCAGAAAGTAGTGCTCGGAAGCGTTCCCCTCGTTCCGCCTGATGCACCTATGACTATTGACCTGGGCACAGGGGCCTACTGGCGACCGGAAGTTGGAGGAGCGACGCTGGGCTGGGCCTTGCCCGAAGCGCCAAGCGAGCCGCTGGAACGGGTTCCAACGGACTGGACGTTTCCGGCTGTCGTTCTGGATGGCGTGGCCCGGCTTGTGCCCTTCTGGAGGAATGTGGCAGAAACGCTGACTCGGGACAATATTTTCCTCAGCGCTGGACAATACACTTGTACACCGGACAACAAGCCTATCATAGGGCCTTGCTCCAGCGTTCCTGGCCTGCATTTCAACCTAGGATACAGTGGTCATGGCATCATGGCCAGTCCAGGCGGCGCGAGGTTACTTGTGGATCTCATCATTGACCCTCGTGCCGACGCTGAAAATCCCTTCCGCTACAGACGATTTGTTGAGGGAGATGTGACAGTCAGCGCTGAGCAAATAGTGCTCTAGTGGTTATCCATGCACCTCGCGGTGTACCACCACAGATGAAAACGGTCTTCTATATCTTTCTGTGATTTATGAAGCTTGCCTTGGGGGGGGCGTAGACTTCCGATGTCTCCCAGACATCGGAAGTCTGGACGCCAGAATTGTGTCTTGAAGTGGAGTAGTGATGTCGGTAGGCAATCCGTATATTATTGACCGACCACTGTCTGAAGCTGACCTGTTCATCGGCCGGCACAGGCTCCTGGTGGGGGTGGTGCAAAGCCTGATACGGGGACGGCAACTTGTTCTTGTGTATGGCCCTGCGCGTATGGGCAAGACCTCGTTTCTGCGTCGACTGACGAAGGAGCTACCTGCCGAGTACATTGTCCTAAGCGTAGACTTGGTCTGGCCGGAAGGTGGCAACGCAGAAAGGGCCATGCAGGAACTGCAAGCCAGGGTAACAGAGAATCTGAGCACTGTGCTGGGGCAGGCCGCGCCTGACCCTTCGGGCTCGAGCCCTCTAGGGCGAAGCCTCGAGGCCGAAGGCTCGAGCCCGTCAGGGCCAAGCCTGACTGCCGCGCTTGACGCTCTCCAGGATCGAGTGGTCATTCTGGTTGATGGCCTGTCTGTCACTGATCTGTGTGGTGAAGCAGGTGCTGACTTGATGACCCAATGGCAAGAGTGGATGAGCTCTATGTCGAAAGTTCACTTTGTGGTCGCTGTTAATGGCAGGCCAGAAGGTGCCGCTCTTTCCAATACTGCTCTGGCCGCCTTGCCTTCTGTCGAACTCGAGGGTCTCACCCTCGAGGAGACTGAAGATTTGCTAGCAAAGCCTGTGAAAGGCAGGCTGGCCCTCAACTTTGATGCCATGCGTCGCGTCTGGCAGCTAACCTCTGGTCACCCGTATTTCGTGCAGCTTTTCGGCCATGCGCTGTTCGTTGCACATTCTGGCCGAGGGCGGGTGGTGCTTCACGATGTTGAGGAGGTTATCCAAGACGTGATGGCTTTGGGCCACTCGGTCATGGAAGGAATCTGGCAAAGGTGTTCGCCACAAGCGCGGGTGCTGCTGGCTGTTTCGAACGAATTGCGGGGCCGCCACGGCGTCCTTACCACGCGTGATCTACACGATGCAGCACACTGGCAAGGGGTACAGTTGCCTATGCCAGCTATCGAAGCAGGCCTGGTTGAGTTGTTGGCTGTGGGCGTCCTGCGCCGCTTCAGTGCTGACAGCTATTGCTTCTACACGCGTCTGTTCCACCTGTGGCTTGCCGAGCACAAGGCTTTGTCCCAGACCTTGCGCGACCTCAAAGGCTACAGGCGCTTGATGGCATCGCGCAGTTCTTGGCTGTGGCGTTCCTTTCGCTGGAGTACCGTTGCGTTGTGCCTGGCCGCACTGGCTATGGTGACAGCCGTTGTAGTGCTGTGGAATATGCGCGGTGCGGGTCAGCGGCTGGTCGTGGGCTCGCTACCAACTGCAAGTCCATCCCTCTTTGCCACGCGCGCTACTCTGGTCAGCGGGCCGACCGTGGGGCGAATTGCCTACATGGCGAAGGATAACCCTGATGCGAATTGGGACATCTGGGTCATGCGCGGGGACGGCTCGGATCCCAAGCGCTTGACTGATGACCCTGCTGATGACATGGCTCCTACGTGGTCACCGGATGGGCGATACGTCGCCTTTGTATCTGACCGTGATGGCAACAAGGAAATCTATGTCATGAAGGCTGACGGAACGCAGCAGATCAATCTGACACATCATTCGTCCGAGGATTGGACTCCGGCATGGTCGCCCGATGGCTCCAGTATTGCCTTTTCGTCTTATCGAGAGGGCAACTGGGAGATTTACATCATGGGCTCAGACGGGACTGATCCCAGGCGCTTGACGCAAGACAGTGCAGCAGACTATGGGCCATGCTGGTCTCCGGATAGCCAGCAAATCGCTTTTAATTCCAATCGGGATGGGAACTGGGAAATCTACGTGATAGGCCGCGACGGGACAGGACTGCTGCGCCTCACTGTGAATGAGGCTACCGATTTTGCTCCTGCCTGGTCACCTGACGGCATGAGCATTGCCTTCGAGAGCTATCGCGACGGCAATATGGAAATCTACTTGATGGCGGCTGACGGCTCAGGGCAGCAAGATATCAGCAACGATCATTATTCAAACGAGCATGGGCCCGTGTGGGCCAGGCGCGGGACGAGGCTGCTTTACTTTTCCAATCGTGACGGAGGATGGGATATCTTCTCCATGAAGCCCGATGGGACGGAGAAGAACAATCTGACCCTCAGCCCTGCTTCGGAGCAAGGCCTGGCGTGGCACGAGTAGGACGCTGTGCTGTGGTGAAACCTAGGGCAGGTAGTACTCTGTCAGTGCTAGAATAAGGGGTTCGTAGTGGCGACGCGAGTCGCTTTCCGTACTTGGTTGGCGACTGACGTTGCTGCTACGAGCCCCCAATTCAGGTGTGAGAGGGCACTAGCTCTGCCTGCAGGCGAGGGCCTTGGCCAGCCTGTCTTCTACTGCATCCTTGCCAAGTCCCGACACGGCCAGGACCTTGCGTCTCGAAGTGCGCCCGGAGATGATCTCCACCTGTCGCCTTGGCACCTTGAGAGTTTTGGCAACCAATGCAATCAGTGCCTCGTTGGCTGCTCCCCCAACTGGGGGGGCACTGACTCGAATCCTCAACGCCCCTCTATGTATGCCCGAGATTTCATTTCTGGCGGAGCGCGGCACTGCGTGTACCGCAAATATCACACCCCGTTTGCTCTCTCGAACAAGTTGCTTCATTGCTGCGCTTTCAGAAGATGATGGCGATGAGGATGCGGTGCAGTAACTCCAGGATTACTATCGCCACCATAGGCGTAATGTCCATGCCAGCGACAGGCGATATGTAACGTCGCAACGGGGCCAGGATGGGCTCTGTGATTTGGTAGATAAGGCGGACGAGCACATTGTCAGGGTCAGGGTTGATCCAGGAGAAAAGCACTCGTAGCAGGATCGCGAGGTTCAGGAGCCAAAAGACGAAGCTAATCAAACGGTATAGGCTTATCATTCGTCACTCAGTCCTCCCAGGAGGCGCGTTTTCTGGTACGCCGCCCATACTGAACGCGACAACACAGTGCGTAGTCCACCTTTCTCCAGTTGGTACAGGGCCTCAGCCGACGTGCCGCCTGGCGACGTGACCATGTTTCTCAATTCAGCCGGGTGCTTCTGCGATTGTTTGGCAAAGAGTGCCGAGCCCAGCACGGTCTGTGTCACCAGCTTCTGAGAGATGCGCCGTGAAAAGCCCAGGTGCACTCCGGCGTCTATGAGCGCTTCCATGAACAGGAAGACGTAGGCAGGCCCGGTGCCGCTCAGTGCCGTGGCCATGTCCAGGTAGACTTCGTCTCCAACGAAGAGTTCCTCACCTAATGCGCCCAGGATGGATTGGGCTTGACCGCGCTGTTCTTCGCTGGTCTGCTCTGATGCCGTCCAAACGGTCATCCCCGCTCCCACCTGGGCCGGGGTATTGGGCATGGCCCGTACCACGGCTTCGTGAGACAAGCCCTTGCTGATGGTCGCAATCCTGACACCCGCTGCAATGGACAACACCAAGCTCTGGGCACTCACCTTGCCCAAGAGTTCTGGCAGGACTTTGGGCAGTACTTGGGGCTTGACGGAGAGGACGACCACGTCAGCGTTCTCGATGGCCTGCACGTTGGAGGTAGTCCACTGCACACCGTAGCGCTCCTCCAGTTGATGACCTCGCTCAGTGCGCGGGCCGCTGGCGATGATGCGCTCAGGTGACAGCAACTTCTGGTTGAGTATTCCCTTTATCATGGCCTCGGCCATCGTGCCGCTACCGATAAAGGCAAGTGTGGCATTGTTCAACATTGTCGGTGCCTCCTTCATAGTAGTGAGCGCGGCCGTTGCGCCGTATTATGGCCTCCTCTTCGATGGCCAGTACATATTGTAATGCAAAAGCGTTGGGGAGGAAAGTCGACTTGGATGTGGGGGCAGGGCTTTTCCAGAGTCGTGCGGCTGTCGTGGAACTTAGCCCGCCAGTGTCATTGCCTTTGGTCCTGGGCCAAAGACCCAGGGCGAGCGGAGCGAAGCAATCTCCAGTTATCCGCAGCAGGAGATTGCTTCGTCGCTGCGCTCCTCGCAATGACAGATTGTCGCTGGGCATAGTATCTCCTTCGAAAATGGAAAAGCCGTGGGATGTGGGGGTTACCTCATGTTGGCCGGATTCCCAACAGTAACCTGAGCACCTTCGTGGCTGCGTCAAAGATGCGATAGTCCCCGTTCCGAGTGAGTGCGCTTCGTTAGCCACGTGCCTGGCATACGACGCGGACTGTCGTCCGCTTGGAGCTTGGCCAGTAGCACGGGATTGAGCTGGATTGGTGTACATATCTCTAAACCTAGCTCCGATACTTGACGCAAACCAATTCTGCCCCAATCTGTCTTGCACCCCTGCGTGTCTGCGCATGAGTTAGACGCAACGTGGGTGGAACGGAGCGCTTCTACCCGCTGATTCCCCTCCGCAGGGCCAACACAGCGGCGAAGCGCCCCGTGCGGCCGTTCTCCGCGCGGTGGGAGAAGAACTCGTCTGTATGGCAACTGGTGCACAGTCCGCTATCTTCGATCTGCCGCACGCCCTCGTGTTGCAACTGCCAGCGCACGGCAGCGGGCAGGTCAAAGTGCAACGTGCCGTCTGGCTTTGTCACCAACAGTTCGCTTCCAGACCCAAAAACCTGCTCGACCCTTGTGATCACTTCAGGCCCGACCTGGTAGCAGCAGGGTCCAATGGCCGGGCCCAGGCCGGCGACCAAATCACGCGGATTGCATCCGAACGTACGCTGCAATGCTGTCACTGTGTTCGCCACCACGCCAGCGATGGCCCCACGCCAGCCGACGTGAACCAGACCGATGGCACGGCGCAGCGGGTCATAGAGCATCAACGGCAGGCAATCAGCGAAGCGCAGCAGCAGGGCTATGCCTCGTTCCTTACTGATCAGGCTATCAGTTGCAGGCAGGACTGTGCCCTGCTGAGCCACGCCTGCGGCGGCGACGTGTGCACCGTGCACCTGCCGGGCTGTGACTGCCTGTTCGGGCTTGATGCCCAGTGTCCGAAAGATCAGGTTGTGGTTGGCCCGCACAGCCGTGGGGTCATCGCCTACCAGTTGCCCTACATTCAGGCTGGAGAATACGCCGCTGCTTTTGCCCCCTATGCGTGTGAACACGGCGTGCAGCACTTCTGTGTGTTGGGCCAGCGATGCGAATTGGTAGAACACAAGGCCATCAGAAGTGCGTCGGATCATGGCTTCGGCTGCCTGGTGGTTTGCGTCTTGTACGGTAGTGTAAACTGTGTTGCGTGTCCTTGAGTCAAACACACAGGTTAGTCCTTCTCAATGTACCGCACCCGGGCTTAGAGATATGCTGCACAAATCCAGCTTAAAAGCAACCAGGATAGGCTGTAAGCGGACGACGGTCCGCGTCGTATGCCGGGCACGTGACTAGCGAAGCGCAGTGACTAGAGACGGGGACTATCGTCCCCTTTGAGCATCTTTTGCAAAGAACTATGGGCTGTAATCTTGGCCGTGAACAAATGCCCCCATGCGAATAAAGCCCCAGGGCAGCCATTCGCTTGAGCCGCGCGCACGGGTGTAGTGCTCGGCTTCCAGGCCGTGCTCGCGCAGCGCTCGCCTCCAGTTTGCCAGCGTTGGTGCTTCCAGAGAGGCCAAGGCCGGGCCAAGACGCCGGTCGCCACGGGCCAACACTCCCTGTACGGTTGTCCAGGCTACGCTGTCAGATTTCATTCGCACGTCTATGGCCCGCAAGCCTCTTTGAAGCGTGCGCAGGCGCTCTCGCAGAATGGGTGCCGGGGCCATGGCCACGCGCTCGAACGGCGTGTGTGCCTTGGGCACAAAAGGTGCAACACTGGCTGTCACCCGGCGTCGGAACACGCTGGTCACAGCCCGCACAAGCTCAATAATGGCTTGCACGTCCTGCTCTTCTTCCCCCGGCAGGCCCACCATGAAGTACAGCTTTAGTGCGGCGAACTTGAGCTCGGACGCTCGCTCGGCGGCATCCAGGATGTCTTGGCGGCGGATGTTCTTGTTAATGGCGGAGCGCAGCCGCTCAGAGCCAGCCTCTGGAGCCACAGTCAGGGTGCGCGTGCCGCTGGCTGCCAGCGCGCTCAACAAGGAGTCGGGCAGCGGGTCAACGCGCAGAGACGACACAGAAATCCGCACGCCCATGTCTTGCAGGCCCGCCGTTAGCTCTTCGATTTGGGAATAGTCCGACGCGGCGGCACTCACCAGGCCGACTCTGGAGCGAAATTGCTGCCCAACGCGGGCCTGTGCGAGCAGCAGCGCTGGGCTTCGCTCGCGCGGCGGCCGGTATATGCATCCCGCCAGGCAGAAGCGGCAGCCGCGCCCGCAGCCCCGCGCGATTTCGAGCAGGTACATGTCGCCGAATTCTGTGGCCCGAGTACAGACAGACGTGTGCGTTGGATAGAGATCCAGATCCCGCACCCACTGGCGCTGCACGTGAACCTGGGGCTTCCCATCCACCAGCCTTACCAGCGCTGGGACGTACACGCCGGGTATCGTGCACAGTGCCTGCAGCAGGTCTTGCCTGCGGCCTGAGATGCCATCTCGCAGCGTGTCCAGCAGGCGCGGCAGGATTTCTTCCACCTCGCCTATCACAAATGCGTCGCATAATTCTGCCAGGGGCTCTGGATTGGCGGATACGGCAGGGCCTCCGGCCAGGAGAAGGGGATAGCCCTCATCGCGTTCAATGGCCAGGGGTGGGATTCCCGCGCTGTGCAGCAGTGTCACGAAATTCAGGTAGTCCAACTCAAAGGGGAATGTGGTGGCTAGTACGCTGAATTCTGGGAGCTGACGCTGTGTTTCCAGAGAGAGGGGGATAGAACCATGCTGCAGCCGCCTGTAACCACAGAAGACACGCTCGCAGACGATGTCTGGCCGAGCGTTCAGCATGCGGTACAGGCTCTGAGTGGCCAGGCTTGACATGCCCACGTAGTAAGTGTTGGGGTAGATCAGGGCGATAGGGAGCTTGCCGCCCCAATCCTTGGTGATCACTCCCTGTTCGTGAGATAGTATACGCTTCGTTGCAGCAATCGCGGCCCATTTCATGGGTTTAGTAGGCAAACAAGGGTTGCATTGACTCTCCTTCGTGGATGCGGCGGATCGCTTCGGCAAACAGTGGTGCCACGGATAGAACTTCCATGCCCTTTATGCGTTTCTCCTGCGGTATGGGAACGGTGTCTGTGGTGACGATGCCCTTGACGTCCGGTATGGCAGCCAGGTCCTTTGTGGCCGGCCCGCAGAAGATACCGTGTGTGCAGGCCAGGATGGCCTGAGTCATGCCTCCCTTGCGCAGCACTTTCATGGCCTCAATCATAGTTGTGCCTGTGGCGATTTCATCGTCTACGAGCAGAACTCTCTTGCCGCCTACGTCCCCAATCAGGCCGTCCACTACTACTTGGGTGTCACTGATCCGTTTCTTACTCACTGCAGCCACAGGCAATCCCAGTTCGCGTGCCAGCTTGGTGGCTCGTTTGGCATGGCCGATGTCTGGAGTGACGACCACGGTGTTGGTCAAATCCTTGTCCCGGAAGTAGCTGGTGAAGACGGGCATGGAGCTGAGATGATCGGTGGGCACGCTGAAGAAACCGTGCACCTGAGGTGTGTGCAGCGTCATGGTGAGGACGCGCTGCGCTCCTGCTGTAGTCAGCAGGTCCGCAGTGAGGCGGCCAGCGATGGAGATGCGAGGCTCGTCTTTTTTGTCGGAACGGCTGTAGGAGTAATAGGGGATGACGGCGGTCACGCGCTTGGCTGAGGCCGAGCGGGCCGCATCGAGCAGCATGAGAAGCTCCATTACGCGGTCGCTGACTGGTGGTGGGTAGAAGGGTTGGATAATGAAGACGTCGCGCTCGCGCACGGTTTCCTGGAGCTGCACGTACAGATTGTCGTTGTGGAAATGCCGGGTGATGGATGGGCTCAATTCCAGCCCGCACAAGGTGCAGATATCTTCTGCGAGTTCACGGTGTGCACTTCCGCTGAAGATGCAAAGCTGCTTCTTCAATATCCAGGCCTCCTTTTCATGTCGAGGGGAACGGGCTCAGCGCAGACAAGGGATGATGTAGGTAAAGAGACAAATCAAGTCCAAGGTCACGGAACCAGCGTAGAGCAATCCAGGCGGGAGCCACTGCCAGCGGGCGGGCAGCCATCCCGCGCTGGCCAAGAATGCGGCCCCTGCAATCAACAGTGCCGGACTCCACCTGGGCATGCCACCGCTCACCGCGCCATGCGCGAACAGAAGCAGACTGACCAGCAGCAGCAGGCCAGCCAGCAGCCTGGCTGTACGCGGTCGCAGTACCTCCCGCAGGCTCAGCGCTGCTCCCAGAGCGAGCGGGACCAGTGCCAGGAAGAGATAACGACCTTGGTGCTGTACGAATGTAAGATTGTACCCGAGGTATTGGAGCGTGGTCAGAAGAGCAGCGCCCCCCAACAGTGCTAGTACACGCCTTTGGCTTTGTGTCAAGGAGACCTTGCCTTGCCGGACCCGGACAACAAACACCACAAAGCCCACGCCCAGTATGCTTGACACCAGCGCCAGGGTTAGATAGATTCGTTCGTCAACGAGGACTCCCATCCAGCCGAATTGAGCCCAGAAACTGCGGAAAGTTGTCACCACAAACTGTCTCACAAAGCTGATCATGCCTATCTGTGCCAGCAGGTCTGCAGTGCGTAACTGACCAGCGACCACCATCTCGTGCCTCTGCCAGCCAAAGATGTCCAGGTCCCCGTACACCATGGCATTGCGTACGAACCATGGCGCGGCAAGGAGTAAGGCGAGGGCGAACACGTATGACAAATAGCGCGTCTTCGGCAGCGCCCTCGTGCTTGGATGGCCATGCTCGGGCTCACGACGCAGCAGAGCCGCCATGACTACTGTGCCCACAGCGATGAGGTAGGTGGTGGTCTTGGTCAACAATGCCAGGCCCAATAGTATGCCGGTGATTATCGCTCGTCGAGTGGCAAGCCCTTCTTGCATGGCGCGGACTGATTGCCAGAGAATCAACAAGAGGAGCAACTCCGCTAGTGTGTCATTGTTGATAGCTGCGGTCATGGCCAGATGCATGGGTAGGACAGCTACAAAGGCTGTCGCCACGAGAGCCAGCAACTCTGTGTCAGGAAAGATGTCACGCACGAGGCGATATGCAGTCACCAGCACCATGGCTCCCAGCAGAACCGAGAAGAGACGTAGTGCCAGGAATTGGAGGTCGAAGGCCAGGCCTGACGTGAGCCGGTTCAAGATTGCACCCAGGAGGTAATACAGCGGTGGTTGGTGAGATTCATAGCGAATCGGAGAAATCGACATGTGTGACGGAAACCTGGCTGCTTTGATCTCCTCCAGGTATTGGTATGGGTAGTCACCGGCCTGCAGCACAGGCAAGTTGCCTTCTTGCACCACGTACTCTATGTAATTAAAGTGTGCCGGCTCGTCAGGTGCCTGCCACTTTGGCGTCTGCAGCGCGTAGAGTGTGCCCAGGACAAGATAGGAGACCACGATCAGCGCCAGGAGCAGGTACGATGTGCTGTTAGCTGTGGTCATCTGGGGGCCTACCTCCTGTTGATTCCAAGGCTGCATAACTGCTCAGGTAGCTGCTTGATTTTACGGCAGAGTACGCGGAGGCCGCGAAGACGGGCAAGAAAGGGTCTGTCAGAAAACCACGTCTCTGCTCAGGCCAAGATACAGGAACCTGGCCACCCTCTGCGGTGAGGCAAGGGATAGCCACACGAACGGTCAAGGCGGCTAACCGCGCTGGTACCGCCCCCGTAGATCATTCCACCGGACACGTAGAACGTCGCGCAGGTTGCGCCACGAGTCCTTTAGAGGATGAACCCTGCTGTCCCCGCCGTAGTACCATTGTACCGGGACCTCGGCAATCCTGTACCCCCACTTGCGGGCAAGGAAGAGAATCTCCACGTCAAAGGCGGTGACCATGGCTCCTTGTACGGCACTTGCTCCAGCTCCGTAGAGTTGCATGTTCTCAAACAGGTCGTGTGCGGCCTGGCGCCGGAAGGCTTTGAAGCCACACTGGGTGTCCTGTATCCTCGGAACGGCCAGACTGCGCACGATAAAGTTGAACGCGCGCCCCATCACATGGCGGTACCAAGGTTCATTATGGCGTCTGGCTCCCATGCCCTCGCGCGAGGCGATAGCCACATTGTATCCTTGCTCCAAGCGAGGCAGCAGCTTGTCTGCTTCGCCGATGGGAGTCGCTCCGTCAGCATCCGTAAAGAGCACGTATTGCCCCCTGGCGGCCAGCATGCCCGTGCGCACGGCGCAGGCTTTGCCACGGTGTTCATTGCGGATCAGGTGGACCATACGGTTTGTGGCTGCGAACTCTTCCACTACGGTGGCCGTGTTGTCAGTGCTGCCGTCGTCCACAATGACTATCTCACCTGCGTAGTCCTTGGCTTGTAGGTAGGATGTGATATCGCGCAGCGTCTGGGGCAGGCGCTGCTCCTCGTTGTAGGCCGGCACTACGATGCTCAGGTATGGCGCACTACTGGAATCTTTGATCTCAGAACCTCCAAGATTTATCAGCATATCATACCAACGACCTGACTCCTAGTCAACTGCTTCCAGCAGGCTTTCCAGGTACGCGATGGACACACGGCGTGAGCGCTGTATTGCTCGTCGTTTGCCTAACATGCGCGGCCAGGTCAGCAGTCCAGCAAGTTGACCGCGCAAGCGGGCCCGTGCTGCTGTCCCGCGCCAGGCGCGAAGTGCATCAGCGCTGGTGCGCAATTGAGCCGCCAGTATGGCTCGCCAGTATTTGCCCAGCAGAGCGTTGGGCATGTTCTTGACCAGAACGTAAATGGTGTTGCGCCCTGTGTAGTAGCTTGCCGTTACGCCTCCACCACTTGCACTCAGGCGGTGGAAGGCAACGGCGCGCGGTGCGTAGACAGTGCGCCACCCGGCCAGTTGCTGTCGCCAGGCGAGGTCCACGTCATCGCAGTACATGAAGAAACTCTCGTCGAACCATCCTATCTCATCCAGGACGCGCCGGCGGTAAGCTGCGGCACCGCCGCAGGCTCCGAACACTTCCGTCTCGGTGTCATACTGGCCTTCGTCCTTCTGCCAGACTCCGCGGTTGACAGCTATCCCGTCGAGGCGATAGTTGTCCCCGGCCGAATGGAAGCGGTCACGCCGATCAAAGAGCATAATCTTGCACGCTACGGCCCCTGCCTCAGGGTGGGCGAAAGCAGCACGCGCCATCTCTTCCAGCCACCGCGGATCAGCTTCAGCATCCTGATTCAGGAGGGCCACAAGCGTCCCCTTGGCCCGAGCGATGCCGGCATTGACTGCGCCAGTGAAGCCGCGATTCTCTGTCAGGGCAATGAGTCGCACCTCTGGGTAGTCCCGCCGAACCAAGGCAACTGATTCATCCGTAGAGGCGCTGTCAACGACGACCACTTCCAAGTCGCTGTAGGTTTGAGCCCGCAGAGAGTCAAGGCAAGTAGGCAGAAACCTCACTCCGTTCCAGCTAGGGACGATGACAGAAAAGGTCTCAGTGTTCATTGAAATAGTCTGCAAGCGCCTCTCGCCAAGGGCGCAGTGTGATGCCCAACTGTGTCGCGCCGCAAAAGTTGCGCAGTTCGCATCGCGCCGGCACTTTGGCCGCCCTTTCGTAGCCCTGCGTGGGAAAGATGGGATAGTCTGGCCGGCCAGCCAGCTCCAAGGCCGCCTTTGCCCATTCGTATCGCGAGCACACGCCTGTATTGGTAAAGTGATAGATGCCATAGAGTGGATGTACGATCAGCCTGCTCACTGCCTCCGCCAGGTCGGGGGCATAAGTTGGAGATCCGACCTCGTCAGTGACGTAATGCAGTTGGTCGCGCTCATCAGCCAGGCGCAGCACTCCCTTCACAAAGTTGTTGCCCGTGCGGCTGTACAGCCAGGCTGTGCGCACGATGTAGAACTTGAGCAGGAGTGCCTGTGTGTAGCATTCGCCCGCCAGCTTGGAGCGTGCATAGATGCTCTGTGGATTTGGCACGTCCCATTCCCAGTAGGGTTCGCTCTTAGCGCCGTCGAAGACGTAATCCGTGCTGATATACACCATTGCTGCATCGCAGCGCTGGCAGGCCAGGGCGACGTTCTGTGTGCCCAAGGCGTTTACTCGATAGGCAGTCTCTGGTTCCAGTTCGCATCTGTCAACGTTGGTGAACGCGGCTGCGTGCACGACCACGTGCGGATGGAAATCCGTGATGACACGCCGTGTGTGTTCATAGTCGGTAATGTCGTGCTCCGGCAGGTCCAGCAGGAGCAAGTCCTCACCGCTGAGAATGGCCTGCAAAGCCTGTCCTAATTGTCCGGCGCTACCGGTAATGGCAATACGCATCGGTGCCTCCCAAGGTTTGCTGCTGTCTTTGCAAGTTGCTCAACTTGAGCCAGCAGTTTCGCGTTGAAAACGCGCTCATAGGTTTGCATGTTTGTGCAGTGCTCTGTCAGCCGCATACCAATCGCTGATAGCCAACAGGCCCCGCTGCAAGATGACGACCGCAATGGGCAGTGGGATAGCCATCGCAGCGATCAACATGGCCTGCAATAGCGTGGCAAAGTGTACGTAAGCGACGGCTAGGTCCGGCAGGTACCAGGTGAAACGTGGCCCGTTCCACCATGTGCAGAGGCCTATCACCAGGCCCACAAAGCACAACTGCAGTGCAGCGTAACCATAGGTACGCATAGTGACCGCAAAGATGGAACGCTCTCGCTCGCGCCACGTCCGCCAGGTGATGATCAGGGCCCCCGCTGCCAGGGCGATGGCGGCACGTCTGAGGCTGGGGGTCAATGTCGCTGCCAGTCCGTCGTCAGGAATGCGGCTGAAAGAGTAGACATTGCCCTGCTGCAGGAATAATCCGTGGTAGGTGGCGACAGCAAGCAGCGCCGCCAATGCGCTCCACGCGGCTCGTCGGCCTCGGTTGTGCCACGTGATGAGCAGTAGGACGAGAGCAGCGAGAGCCACTGGCACTGCACGCTGGCCTCGTTCCGCCCACAGCCGTAAGCGACGCGCCCGCCCCATTTCTTGATCCGTCTGCTCCGCGGCTAACAGAGCCAATTGATACGCGCTTTCATAGTTCCTGACTTGCAGCGAGCTGCGGGCTACCAGCATATCGCCCTCTGTTGTTTCGCTGACTGGCCCCTTGCCTACGCTGTAGAGGTAGATACTGCCTATGCGCACCCGTTGACTGGCTAAGGCTAGCGCCTTTTGTGCCTTGTCCACGAGGTCCGTTCTCAGCATGTCCAGTCGCATACGTCCTTGCGCTGCACTGGGCACAGGTGTGCCTAGCAACGCGGCGATGGTGGGCGCCAGGTCAATCTGGGCCAGTACACCTCGGTCGCCGAGGAGCACGTTCTCGCCGACCATAACGAAGGGCATATTAAGGACCACAGCCTCGCCTCCACCGTGGCCTCCCTGATCCAGGTGTCCATGAGTGGAGACAATGATCAGTACGCTGCGCTTGAGATTCATACTCGTTGCCAGCAAGCGGATGTATTCATCGCATCGCAGCGCTGCCTGTTGGTACTCGCGACTCGCCCCGCCGTGTTTGTGCCCCGCCGCATCTATCTGACGCAGATGCACAAGCAGGAAGTTGGGTCGGAATTCATTCAGGAAGCCCAGGGCACGGTCAATGACCAGTCTGTCAGCGGCATCGTCTTCTGTGGTTACATAATACCTGGTATATAAGAGTTCGGGTCGGACGAGTCGCTCCCACCAATGGAAGCCAGCAACGCCGCCGGTGAAGCCTGCGCGGTCGAGAGTGGCGAAGAGGTGGTCTGTGGCTATGGGGCGGATCAGTTCATAGCTGTGGTCAAACAGTGGAGCATCGTTGACCTCAGGCCTGGCTCCACTGATTAGGGCCGTCCATGCACTTTGACAGTTAGAAGAGGGGGTTGAGACCAGCCTCGCCTGTGCTCCCTCTTGGCGCAGGCTGTTCAGGTAGGGCATCTGCAACGAAGTATCATAACGTAGCCCATCAGCCAGAACCAGTACGACTTGCGAAGTCAATGGACGGCTGCGATCCTCAGTTAGTGGTGGTGCACCTTTCAGGGGGGTGCGGTACCCGTAGATCGAATTAACGAGCATATTAACCCACACGTGTGCCGCAGCGGCGACGGATAATAGAGCCAATATGCTGAGTACGATGAGGCCTGTCTTGCGCATGAGATCTCCGGACGATCAGGCTGCGATCATAATCTAAACTCGCAAGTTCAAAGCACCGGGCATGACTCGGAACGTAGCCGGCCCTTCGCCAACAAGCTCCCCGTCAGCTTGAACGAACATGCGCTGTTTGGCCTCCACGCGTACCTCTTTTGCCTGAAACGAATCTACTTTGGGGTGGGTGAGATGAGTACCCTTGTACACACGGGGCACATTCATCAGGAACTCCAGCTTGTTAAGGTCCTTGAGGAGTACTAGATCAAAGATGCCGTCATCGGGCGCAGCCTCAGGGCCTATCCACATCCCGCCTCCAAAGTATTGCCCGTTGCAAATGATCACGGAGTTGAATCGTCCACGCAGTTGTTGGCCATCAAACGTGATCTCGGCGTCCTTGTTGGTATACGAGAACAGGGTGAGCACCAGACTGGTGAGGTACGGAATCGTGCCGCCGAGGCGCTTGCTCATGCGGTTGACACGGACGGATACTTCGCCGTCAAAGCCGAGACCTGCAACATTTACGAAATAGTGCTTGATGGGTTTACCCTC
>Ga0315543_1002645_pt1 | contig 17044 bp, 14 predicted proteins | sample SalMarSW160210MG_2_FD_203098 | JGI IMG/M metagenome (GOLD analysis project Ga0315543, IMG submission 203098) | Salt marsh sediment microbial communities from the Plum Island Ecosystem LTER, Massachusetts, United States - Salt Marsh Sediment SW1601-210 ...
TCTTTTTCTGGTATGATGTTGCCAAGGCGTGTCCCTCCATTCTTTATTTGGATTTTTCTCTTACTGGAAGGATACGCCTTTCTTTATCCCTGCGTCATTAATTTCCACAACTTCTTATATTAGCTCCTGCCAAACTTGCCATATACTTCCCCCAGATAGAAGATGTGGCACCAGCTAGGCTCACGATCGAAAAGACTCTCATTAACCTCGGGCTAGACCCGTCACTTCTTCTGGAAGTCCACAACAAGTCACCTGAGGATGTAAAAGACCTGTTCGACAACAGAATAAATGACCCACACATTCCTTATCGTATATTCTTGCTGGTGAACAAAGGAACTGAGGGGTGGAACTGCCTCTCGTTATACGCCACAGCTTTAGCCCGGAGACTGACAACAAGCAATAACTTTGTCCTTCAAGCTGCCTCTAGATGTCTGAGACAAACTCCGGGTAACGTTCATAAGGCAAAGATATACCTATCCAAGGATAACGTGAGGATACTAGATACGCAGTTGAAAGAGACATATGGGGAGTCCCTGCAGATGCTTGATAACACTTCACAGAACATCAGAAAAGACAGACTTATCCTGAGAAAAATTGAAATCCCGCCGATTCTGCTCAAGAAGAAAATACAGAGGGTTATTCCAAGTTCCAAACAGCTTGATATTGCGCAAATTCAACTTCAACAGCCACAGACTAAGGCAGAAGAATTAAGACGGATCGTGTACGATTTTAAGGATATTCCAGACAGAAAAGGCATCTTAATTGCCAAAAGCGAAGATAAGATCACAATCGAAGAAGATTTTATCGACACCTATTCGTTTGCCGTTGAATTGTCAAGCTTATATCGCCTACCACTCATGCCTATGTATGAAAGACTGAGAGAAGTATATCCCGGCGTTGAGGTTCCGGAAAGCCATGTCGTAGCGATTAGGGAACAACTAGAAGCAGTGGTTAAGAATTATGAAATAATTGAAGAGGAAGTTGAGTATGCCCTTGCTCTTGTGAGACTAGCAGGTTTCGATAAAGAAGAGAAAGATGGCGAGGTTATTTATACCACAGAGATAGTCTATCATAAGGACAAGGAAAACCTGCTTCTGAAATACGAGAAGTTCAAAGAGTTCAACAAGAACGACCTTGGCTTCCACTACAGTCCATACAACTTCGATAGCAACCCAGAGGTAGACCTATTCCTGCGAGTACTCGAGACTCTGAATGAAGACCTAGATGAAGTTGAGGACGTTTACTTCACAGGGGCCATCACCGACCCCGCCAAGACGGACTTTCTGTTTGAGTACAAAGGCGAGGATGATAAGTGGCATACCTATACGCCTGATTTTCTAATCAGAAAGAAGAACGGCAAGGTCTTAATTATAGAGGTAAAAATGGAGAAGCTACGGAGGCATGACGTTGAAGGTGAAAAGGGCCTGAAGGCGTTAAAACTACAAGAAATGCGGGGGTTAAATCCTGACAAGCTAAAGTATGAAATACTCTTCACCGACAAGGATGAGATAGGCTTTACCAATATCCAGAAGGTGAAACAAGCAGTCTATGAACACGAGGTAAGTAAAAATGCCTGAGGAGAAGATAAAGATCACACCTGCAAAAGGTAGACCAATGCTCCGGTGGGTGGGCAAGGCACCACTTGACTATGTTAAGGGCTTTCCTGCCCAACTCGTTGAGTTTTTCGACCCGCTGGATACAGGTCAGAAACTTGAAGCCCCCACTTATGACAGCTTAAAAGGCAACTGGCAGAATCTCCTATTTCATGGTGACAACAAGGAAGTCATGGCAACACTCATTGAAAACGGCTTCAGGGGCAAGATTGATCTAATTTATATTGACCCGCCATTCTCAAGCAACAGGGACTATGTTAGAAGGGTAGAATTGAGAGGACTACGGCAATTGGGAGAGATCGAGAGTGACGAGGTATCGGTACTGCAGCAAGTCATGTACGAGGATATGTGGAAAAGGGACGCTTACTTTCAGTTTATGTATGAAAGGCTTCTCCTTTTGAAAGAGTTGTTGGCGAGTAAAGGCTCTATTTATGTACACTTAGACTGGAGAGTAGCACACTACATTAAGACAATAATGGATGAAATCTTCGGTGAAGACAATTTTATCAGGGAGATTATATGGAGAATAGGTTGGGTCTCTGGCTACAAATCCGTCGCAAATAATTGGGTCAGAAATCACGAAACAATACTGTACTATGGTAAAGAAAAAAGCAACGTCATTTTCAATAAGATGTACACGCCTTATCCGCCGGATTATGAGAGGTGGGGTGGACGACCGAAGGGGAAGGGACTTCCAATCGAGGACGTCTGGGGAGTCTTTCCGCAAGAAGGTGTTACTTCTTTACAGGTTGTGAGCTTCTCAAGCGAATACACAGATTTCGTTACGCAGAAGCCCGAAGGGCTACTAGAACGGATTATCAGGGCCTCTGCTAAGGACCCAGCACAAGCTGTAAAAGAAGAGTCTGATGTGCCAATAGTGTTTGACGCTTTCATGGGGTCAGGTACGACAGCAGCTGCAGCTCAAAAACTCGGCCTGCGTTGGATTGGGTGTGATGTAAACAAGGGAGCGATTCAAACCACAAGCAAAAGGTTGCAAAAAATGATCCATCAGCAAATCAAGAAAGCTAGAAAGTCCAAACAGGAAGAACTGCCAAGGTATTATTCTTTTGGCATCTATCAGGTAAACAATTACGATTTGCAGCTTCTAAAGACCGAAGCTACAGAGCTCGCCGTTCAACACATTGGAATCCAGAGGGTAAGGACTGACACTTTCTTTGATGGGACTCTGGGGAAGAGCTTGGTGAAGATTATCGACTTTAACCACCCTCTAACTCTGTTAGATTTTCAATTGATTCAGGATGAATTAAATAAACGACCCAACGAAGATAGAGACATAACTATCGTCTGCCTCGGTAAAGAGCTTGCCGTTGACCCACAGATTGAGGAATGGAACACGAAGCATCCGGTGAACAAGATCAAGGTCATTGAACTAAAGACAGACAAAAGGTACGGTAACTTTCTGATTCACGACCCCGCAGAGGCAAAGATATCAGTCCAGCGAATCAGTGAAGACAAGGCGGTCGTTGAAATACAAGATTTCATATCACCAACAATAATAAAACGACTGAACATAGAGAGCGGGCTTTTCAAGGCAAAAATTCCTGACTTCAGGTGCATGATTGATACCGTTTTAATTGACAACAACTATGATGGTAAGACTTTCCACATTGTTTACTCAGACGTACCCGAAAAGAAAGACGACCTGGTTAAAGGGAAGTATGAAATCGAGCTACCAAATCCAAAAGCAAAGGTAGCCATCAAAATCATTGACATGCTGGGGGAGGAAGTCCTATCGGAATTCGCACCGAAGTAGTCAGTACACTACATTATGACATTGCTTAGACTGCGAATTGGTGGAATACCACGAGCGAGGATGTGCTAGCAATCATGACAAACAGTGACAGAGTGCTATCTTTCGTACGAAAACATCCGGGACATACGCAGCGAGAGATTTCGTTGAAACTTCATATTACCCCTGAGCAGCAAGTAAATACGATACTGCGAAAACTGATGAAGTACGGCCGTTTGATGCGGGAACGTCGTGAAGGAACCTTCAGGTATTACGAAGTGTCTTCAATTAACCATACAAAGCACTCCCTAGACCGGAGAAAGAACATCACCGAAGTTACAAAAGGTGAATCTCCAGGAGATAGCAAGGAGCAAAAAGAGGCAGAAAGCTGGCTTGTTAACCAGTTATCTAAAAACCTTGGCATTAAATTGGAGAAAAGAAGATTATGTTTGGATGGCGGTAGCTGGGTAGAACTGGATGGCCTCAGCGAGTCACCTTTGGTGCTTTGTGAAGCTTGGGCTCATATCGGTACTCCAAAGCCTGCTCAGAAGAACAAGGTTATGGCGGATGCATTCAAACTGCTGTTTGTAAACGCGCTTTTTAAGATTGTTGGTAAGCGTATCCTTATATTCAGCAATCAAGAGGCAGCTTCGCACTTTCAAGGTAAGAGCTGGATGGCTGAATGCTTAAAGAAGAATAACATCACCGTTGAAGTAATTGAGTTGCCTTCTGAACTCAAAGCCAAAGTCCTAGAGGCACAAAAAAGGCAATATCGTTAAACCCCTATTCAAGAATGAACCATAGCTTGGCTTCTTCGATTGCATAGGCAGGCTGGCCACCAACGGAGATGCTTAGTTGCTTTATCATACCTAAGTGCGCTTTCTAGCACTTTATTTCTTGCGCCGAATTATCGCTGCACATAACTGACGATTGTTTAGTCTTGGCTCATGCTTTATGACACGGTCATTCAGCTTATGGCACAAAAGCTAGTTTTAAACTTGGCGGAACGCGAGGAAGTAAGTTAAGATGGAGTAACTGTCCCATCCCTGACGATTCACAGCCGTTTTCTTGGTGCCTGTACATATTCTATTATGTGTAGATTCTCAAGGTAAATGACCACTTTCCGGGCAATTTTCTCAAGTTAATTTACCACCCAAATTCTCAAGATTAATTACCACCCCCGGGTGCACCAAAACCGCAAGATGTAGCATCATAGGTTCAGCTAACTTGATAAGGAGGTTGAGCCTGTGGCAAGAAGGAGGTTTTTGGTGCGAGATATCGCAGAAATTCTGGAGCACTGGCAAGCAGGAAGGAGCATCTGTGCCATTTCAAGGAGTCTCGGTGTCTGCCGGGCTACCGTTCGCAAATATGTTTATGCCGCCGAGGCCAGGGGGTATCGTCAGGGCGACCCTACGCCACCACAGGGCTGGAAGACCTTTATCGCTGAAGTAATTCCCCGGCCGCCGGATCCGTCCACCCGGTCGGAGGTATTTGCCAAGCTACTTCCCTACCAGGACGAAATCCGGGCTGCTTTGGCCACCACAAAAGCCTCGACGATCTGGCAGAGGCTGCGCGATGAAAAGGGAGTGAAGGTCTCCCAGCCCAGTTTCTACCGTTACTTGAGCTGCTTTCTGGCCGATGCCTGGAAGAAGCCCCGTATTACGGTGAGACGGGACGACCCACCGCCGGGAGATGAAGCCCAGATAGATTTCGGCTACCTCGGCATGTGGCGGGACCCGAAAACCGGCAAAAAGTACCGGCTGTGGGCATTTGCCCTGATACTGTCTTTCTGCCGGCATATGTTTGTCCGGGTGGTTACCCGGATGGATCAGCGGGAGTGGCTGACGTGTCACATTCTAGCCTTCCAGTTCTTCGGCGGAGCGCCCAGAAGAATTACCCCGGATAATTTAAAGACCGGGATAATCAAGGCTGACCTTTATGACCCCAAGTTTAACCAGGGCTACGAAGAGCTGGCCCATCATTATGGAATCATCATTGACCCGGCCAGAAGCAATAAACCCAGGGACAAGGCCAGAGTAGAGCGGGTTATTCCCTACATCCGGGACAGTTTCTGGTCAGGGAGGGATTTTACCAGTTTGGAGGAAATCAACAGACAGGCCGCTCAGTGGTGCCTCAGATTAGCCGGATTGAGGGACCATGGCACCACTCATCAGCAGCCATTAGCCCTCTTTCACCTGGCGGAAGAAAAAGAGCTCCGGCCACTGCCGGTGGCGCCGTTTGAAATAGTAACCTGGCAACGTGCCAAAGTGGCTCTCGACTGCCACATCCAGGTGGCTAACACTCTCTATTCCGTGCCTTATCAGTATGTGGGTAAGACGGTGGACGTCAAACTAGGAAGCAAAATAGTTGAAATTTATCTTGAGTATAGACTGATAAAGACTCACTCCAGGGGTGACCGGGGGCGGAGGGTTACCGACTGGAATGACTATCCTCCGGAGAAGGCTGCTTTCTTCCAGCGTACCCCGGAATGGTACCGGCACAAAGCCAGTACAATTGGACCTGCAACCCGTGAGACGGTTGATAGTCTACTGGAACTGCATGCTTTCCATCATTTGCGTCAGTGCCAGGGCATTTTAAGACTGGAGGACAAATACGGGCAGCAGCGATTGGAGCAGGCCTGTGCCAGAGCTAATGCTTTCGGCGATCCCTGCTACCGGACGGTGAAAACCATCCTGGAGCGGGAACTTGACAAACAGCCGCCACTCTTTGAACCGGTGAGGGTAGCTGGTGCTTTTCTCCGCGGTCCTGAGGAACTATGCGACTCCGTGGAAAGTTAAAGGAGGTAATTAATGGCCGATATGCATCAACTGGAAAATAAAATGAGAGTACTCAAGCTAAACGGCATGGTAGATACTCTCGACATGAGGCTCAATCAGGCGCAAAAGGACGGAGTGGGCTTGAGGGAGTTCCTGGAACTGCTGCTGGAAGATGAGGTACAGCACCGGGCGAATAAGAGGCTGGCCACCCGGATTATGCGGGCACACTTTGAAGAGGAGAAAAGCCTGGAAGCATTTGATTTCAACTTCAACCCCAAGTTACCCGCCCAGTATATCCGTAACCTGGCCACCTGCCAGTTTATCGAGCGTAAGGAGTCAGTTATCCTCTGCGGTCCTGTGGGTGTGGGTAAGACCCACCTGGCCGAGGCCCTGGGGCACCAGGCCTGCCGGGCCGGCTACAATGTCTTGTTTATCAAGTCCAGCCGTCTCCTCTCCGACCTGGGAGGTGGCCGGGCGGATGATACCTGGGAGAAGAGAATCGCGCACTACCTGAAGCCGAATCTGCTTATACTGGACGACTTTGCCATGAAAGAATTCACCAAGACTCAGGCGGAAGACCTCTATGAGCTCATCGACCGGCGCCACAACTCCAGCTCCATGATAGTGACCGCCAACCGGGCTCCCAAAGACTGGTATCCTCTATTCCCCAACCCGGTCATCGCCGAAAGCGCTCTCGACCGCCTGGTTAGCTGTGCTCATGTTATTACGCTGACCGGGAAGAGTTACCGGGCATTACTTCGTCCGGACAAAGACCTTGCCAAGGAGGTGGCAACCGTGTGATACTATGCTTTGAGTGCACCCGGGGTGGCACATTAACCTGAGAAACAGGGTGGAACATTTACTTGAGAATGGGTGGTCATATAACCTGAGAAACGACAATTATGCTGCGTCGTGTCACCTTTACCTCCTTCGGTAACACTAATTTTGACGCAACTACCCCTCTTTCGGTAACTTTTATTATGAGTCAATGCGGATAATTGACATTGAATATCTTACATGATAAAATATCGACAATTTCAAAAAATGAAAAGGTTTTTCAAAAATTATGGATAATACGTCCAGAACAGTTAATAAAGCAATAGATATACTGGAAATATTTCTTCAGAAAGATGGCAGGCTTGGTTTGACTGAAATATCAAAGTTAACCGGCATCAACGCAGCTACAACTTATAGACTAATATCAACTCTAGCTAAAAGGGGTTATCTATCTCAGCACCAGAAAAAGGGGATGTACTCGCTTGGCTTGAAAATGCTGGACTTCAATTACGCAATCAGAAGAGAGCTAAAATTTATTGATTTTGCCTACCTCTCATTAAATAAGCTCGTTAAAGAACAGAATGAATCGGTCTATTTAACGGTACTGGATGCAGATGAATCGCTCGTAATAGAAGAAATTGGGATTACCGAAGATTTGCGTATCAATTCGCCTGTAGGTAAACGATTGGCTTTGCATTGTACCGCTTGTGGGAAAATATTGTTGGCCTCGTTGTCTGAAGAGGAAAGAAAGGCATATTACAGCAGAAATACGCTCAAATCATTTACTAAAAATACTATAACGGATATTTCTCAGCTTGAAAAGGAGCTGGCGATTGTAAAAATGGAAGGCATTGCTTTCGATAAGGAAGAATACAGGATGGGATTATGGGTTACTGCGGCCCCAATATATAATGGGAGTGGAAGTGTAATTGCTGCTGCAGGTATTATAGTTCCCACTTCACACGTTGATGTTGGTAGTACAAAAAAAATCGCGATGGCGATAAAGAGTTGCACGGGGGAAATATCTCAGATTATAAGTCGAATTAGTTAATATGTTTTTTCCCGGGATGGAAAAACTACGGATGTAAAGAAAAAATGAAATGATTTGAACACGGAAGGAGACAAGAGCTTGGTTGAAAGCTTAAATAAAAAGATCATCCGGGAACCAGCAAGTGAAGTCAGGGTAAGATATGAAGCTGATGTCGTGGTAGTGGGAGGCGGCCCCGGAGGACACTCGGCGGCAATAGCCGCAGCGCGGAGCGGCGCTAAAACAGTGCTCCTGGAAAGGTACGGGCATTTGGGAGGCATGGCTACCGGGGGAATAGTTATCCAAATCCCGCACATGAGCGATGGCGGTAAGGAGCCGATAATCGCCGGCCTTTGCCAGGAATGGCTGGAAAGATTGGATGTCATCGGCGGGTGTTTGCGTCCGAGAATGGAAGACATTGGTTCTACCGACGATAAACTAGTGTCGCGGTGGCGACGCTTTATGGGTAACGTGATTAACGGCAGGATAGAGCATACTGCATGGGTAGACCCCGAATTGTTGAAGTGTGTACTGAATGACATGGTGGAAGAGGCAGGAGTCAAGCTATTTCTTCATTCCTGGGGTACCCAGGCTATTGTTGATAATGGCGAAGTCCAGGGTATCATATTTGAGAGCAAATCAGGAAGGCAGGCGGTACTTGGAGAAATAATAATTGACGGCACAGGAGACGGCGACCTCCTACCATCGGCCGGAGCGGAGTTTGATGGTGCAATCGATCCTTCATCAAGGAGTTCCATGCTAGCTCTGGTTTTCCGGTTGGGGAACTGTGATTACCAGAAACTCTGTAACTTCAGAGAGGCTGAACCGAAAAAATTTCAGGAACTCATGAAAGAGCTTGCCAGGGTTGCGGGTACCCGGCTTTTACCATTACCGTCACCGCGTAATGACGTCATGTGGGTAAACAACTGGATACCGGACCTGGACTGCACCAACGTGGAAGACCTCACCAGGCTGGAGGTCGAAATGCGCAAGATAATGCGACGGGGTCACGACTTCATGAAGAAGAATATCCCGACATTTGAGAATAGCTTTATACTCGATACAGCTTCGCAAACCGGAACGAGGGGCAGTCGCAGGCTGATCGGCGAGTACGTGATTACGGAGGAAGACTTCCAGTCCGAAAAGAAATTTGATGATACGATAGCCGTCTTTCCTCGCCTCGGGCCCCCGGGGCAGGCAGGACCGATTAAACATGTCTATTTACCCTATCGAGCGCTGGTGCCGGTAAAAACAGAGGGCTTGCTCGTCGCCGGAAGGAGCTTCTCCTCAAACATGGCGGCCAACAATATGGCTAACCTCATCCCGCATTGTATCGCGATGGGACAGGCTGCTGGGACCGCAGCCTCGCTGGCGGTTAACCAGGGCATCAGTCCCCGCAAGGTGGACTACAGGGTCCTGCAAAAAAACCTGCTGGGGCAGGGTGTTCCATTACCAGGTGTGGTTTTAACGGAGGTCAAATAAGATGTGTTGCCAGTTAACACTAACGCTACAGGGCAACGTAAAGGAGGTGAGAAGCCTATAGATAGAGAATCAATATAATCAAAAATTATTGATTCGCCTAAAGGAGGTGAAAACCAATGAAAAGAACCTTATTAGTCCTATTGATAGTGGTAATGCTGTTAACTCTGGGGCTTGCAGCCTGCGCGGAGCCAGAGGAGCCGACACCAGCGCCAGCGCCGGCGCCGGCGCCAGCACCGACTCCGGCACCAGAACCAACCCCAACTCCAGCACCGACTCCGGCACCAGAGCCCGAGCCAACACCGGAACCCACACCCGATAAATATGGCGGCATCCTGAAAGAGGTCTTGACGGTAGGACCGGCAACTCCTATCGGCTATATGCCGGAGGCCGCCCCCGATGCCCAGGCCGATGCCAGACCCGCCATCGAGTCTCTGGTACAGGTCAGGAGCGGAGGATCAGTCGAACCATTACTGGCGACTTCCTGGGAAATCGCCCCGGATGGCAAATCCATCACTCTGACCTTGAGAGAGGGAGTGAAGTTCCACGACGGCTCCGATTTTAACGCCCAGGCAGTCAAGTGGAACCTCGATAAGCAGATAGAAGCCGAAAAGGCAACCGACTGGGAGTCGGTTGATGTCATCAATGACTACACCGTTCGTATCAATATCCCCGGCTATAAGAACACTATCCTGACCGGTCTAGGGTCAGGAACCGCCATGATTACCTCGCCGACGGCCGTCGAGGTAAACGGCCTGGACTGGGCAAGGTGGCATCCGGTCGGCACCGGCCCGTTCAAGTTCGTGGAATACGAACGCGATGCCAAGTTAGTTTATGAAAGAAACGATGATTACTGGCAGGATGGTTTGCCCTATCTTGATGGTGTCGAATTTGTCGTCATCGCCGACGAAACAGTACGCAGTATTGCCTTCCAGAAGGGTGATATACATACACTGCGGGCCTCCGGTCTAGTGGCTCAAGACCTGAAGAATATGGGCTTTGACTATGTCACCCGCGCCGGGGGGACTTATGTGTTGATTCCCGATAGTGGCAATCCTGAATCTCCTTTTGCCGATAAGAGGGTACGTCTGGCGGTATCACATGCCATCGACCGGGAAGCACTTGCCGAGGCCCTGGGGTATGGTTTTTCCCGTCCGGCATATCAGGTTCTCCCAGGTTATGCCTTGACGGCAGTTCCCAACCTGGACAAGCACGAGTTTGATCAAGACCTGGCCAGGCAACTGCTGGCCGACGCAGGATACCCTGACGGGTTGAAGACCACGATACATGCCTTTATCCGGGTAGTCCCCAAGGATTACGTTAGCGCTATAGCGAATATGCTCGGTGAGGTGGGCATCGAAGTTGAACAGGACTTCCCCGAGGCCGGCCGCTACACAGAGTTGCGATTCGGCGGCTGGGACGACGGCATGATGGCCCATGCGCTGGGCGCTATGGAGAATCTGAACTCCACTTTCACCTTCTACTTCGGAGGCGTACAATTCCCCAGTGTCCAGAAGCCCGTGGGATGGCAGGAGGCCTATGATGCCGCCCTTTCCTCGGAAACTGTTGACCCGGTGAAGACGCAGGCACTGGTCAAGCTCATGCACGACGATGTGATGGTTATACCCTATCTGGAAGAGACCGCGGTCGCCTTCATACAAAAAGGCGTTCATGACAGCGGTCAACTGAAAGACAGCCTGACAACCGTGACGGAATACGAACTCACCTGGCTCGACCCAGAACTACGCTAGATATGGTGAGATAAGGTTTATAAAGCAGTCCGTCCCGGCGATATTGGATTATACACGTCGCCGGGACGGATAATAGGTAAGGTCGTGCGAGTTTCCCGATACCGGGAAAATGTGGTACTCTTGGCCTGGAGGCTAATAAATAGGTTGAATAGTTAGCTGTCGCTATGCTGCAATTAGAAATGTATCCTCTTCCCTGGTCAACCTGGTCACACATCAGGTTGGCGCCTGCCCGTATTATACATGCTATGCTCATGTCTATATAACCATGCAATTGTGTATTAGGGTCCTGGCCAAACCGATAACAAGCGTAGAATAGTAGCTATGGGAACATATATCATTCGCCGATTATTACAGATGATACTCGTCCTGTTAATAGTCACGATAATTGTATTTTTAATGGTAAGACTGTTACCGGGTGACCCCATTCTCATATACCTGACCCAGCAGGACCTGGAAGAAATTACTCAGGAGCAGGTAGATATCATCAGGCATAATCTGGGGCTGGATAGGTCCCTCTTTGTGCAGTATATCGACTGGATAGGTAATGTCGCCACCGGTGATCTCGGGACTTCCATTATACACCGTGGCAAGGTGGGAGACGATATAAAAAGGCGGCTGCCCATTACTCTTCACCTGGGCGGCCTAGCTTTTATAATAAGCATCATTGTCGGAATACCGATGGGTGTAATCGCGGCAGTAAGGCGCGGCACCTGGTTGGATAGCGTATTAACCAGTCTCGGTAATCTGGGAATAACAATTCCCGTTTTCTGGCTCGGTATATTGCTCATTTACGCCTTCGGCCTTAAACTGGACTGGCTGCCAATCTTTGGCTACACCTCGCCTTTTAAGGATTTCTGGCTGAATACGCAGCAGATTATCCTGCCTGTCTTTTGTTTAACCATACCTGCCATCGCATCGGCAGTCCGCATGACCCGCTCCAGCATGCTCGAGGTCATGCGGCAGGATTATATCCGAACAGCCTGGTCCAAGGGATTAAGAGAGCGGGCGGTAATAATGAGACATGGCCTGAAAAATGGCCTCATTCCCGTGGTTACCCTGAAAGGTGTGACCCTGGCGGCGATTGTCGGTGGCTCCGTACTCGTCGAGACCGTTTTCAGCATACCCGGTATGGGCAGATTGGCCGTAGAAGGGCTTAACTCGCAGGATTACGCTGTGGTCCAGGGCGTGATATTGGTGATCGGTACCATTGTACTGTTTATCAATCTGCTTATAGACCTCTCCTACGGATGGCTCGATCCCAGGGTACGTTTCGGCTAAGGAGGCAAGTACTGTGTCAGAAAAGGCTGAACGGAGTGTAGAGTTGATAGAGGTTTCGCCACGCGTCAACGAACTCCGGCGCTTTTTAAAGGTTTTCCTGAGCCGGCCCGTGGTCGTCTTCGGGGCTATCGTTATATTGATTCTTCTCATATGCGCCGCATTTCCTGAATGGATAGCTCCCTACGATCCCATTAAACAGGACTTGAAAAACGTTTTGCTTCAGCCAAATAGCGAACACCTCCTGGGAACCGATGCCCTCGGCAGGGATTTGTTAAGTCGTATCATCTTTGGGGCGCGAACGGCAGTTATGGTCGGTGTTGTCGCGCTTGGCATTGCCGCCGTAAGCGGCATGATACTCGGACTAACTGCCGGATATTTCGGCGGCATAACGTACGTTATCATCATGAGGTTCATAGACGCGCTGATGGCTTTCCCGGTTATGCTGCTGGCTCTTGCCATCGCAGCGCTGCTCGGCGGAGGACTGATAAATGTTATGGTAGCCATCGGCATCGGCATGATGTCGGGATACGCCAGGGTTATGTGCGGTCAGGCTATTTCTGTAAGGGAAAATGACTATATTATGGCCGCACGCAGTTCAGGAGCGAGCAACATACGCATCATGTTCCGCCACGTCTTACCCAACTGTTTCCCCCCAATGATAGTACTGATGACCATGATGATTGGAATGACTATCCTTTTCGAAGCCGGCCTCAGCTTCCTTGGTATTGGCATCAAGGAACCCACCGTGGCCTGGGGCAGCCTGGTAAATGACGGCTATAAATATTTATTATCATATCCGCTACTTTCTACCGCGCCCGGCGTTGCTATAATTGTTGTGGTGTATGCCTTTAACATGGTTGGGGACGGAGTGAGAGACGCCATCGACCCCAGGCTTCGGGGTACTTTATAGTCAGGATTTATTAGACAAGCACCAATCGCCGTCCGCTCAAAGGAAGAGATATGGCCAAGAGCAATCTCAAGATTGCCATACGAGTGGAAACAATAATATCAGCCTGTACTAATCCTTTAAAGAAATATTCCATTTCATTCAGTTGGCCACCAACACTCAGATTATGAATTCAATTGCACAAAGTAGCGTTTTGTTACTTTAACGCCCTGCATGAGACAAAGAGTTGACTGTGATATGAACAGGGCGTAGTATATCAGTGAACAATAATCTGTGAGATGCACTGGATTGCAGGTGTGAAGGAATAGAGCAAGAGGAAAGACCAGACCAGATTGGAGGATATTGTTAAAGTGACTACTGAAAGAAGTTCAAACGGTGTCATGCTAGATCCCTCTCTCATTCTTGCACAAAACTCTATTCAGAAGACTTTTTGGACAATGAGGTCTCTAAAAAAGGAGGATTTTCGCTTGAAATTTTACTATCCCCGATCTCTACTACGAATGGTCAATGACAAAGCGTTTTCACGAGAGAAATTAAGTGAGTATTTCCTATTTAATGCATATCCTGCCGAACCAAAAGAAATCCAGACGCAGTTGCAGGAAAATTTGAACATATTATCAGGATTTGAAGCGAGAAGCCAGGATATCGAGAGGCATTCTGAGGTATATAAGAATCTGCGTGAAGACATGTCTTATTTAGAGGAACCGTTTGGCGAATATGTTCTGGAAATTCTTATTGAAGAATGGATTTTTCTTCAGGAACAATCATGGATTGTCTCTAGAATCAAGAAGCCGTTTAACCGCTTCGTCGAGGCCGGATCCGTATGCCTGCAGTTCGGTAGCAGAGCCGCTAACAGAATGATTAATAGGACCTTAAGGCGAAACGCTGATGAATTGGTAAGCAAAGTAGACAGGTTGCGAGCTTTTGGGAAATGGATCGCTGTGGGAGGACCATCTGTCGTCGGGATCCTTTATAACCCAGTCATTGCCGTAGTTGCCCCTTTCATGGCAGGATTCTTTCTGCTATTCGATCCTTCTGATAGACTCTGAAAAGACCCATGGGAGACTGACAATGAAAGAAATCTTCTCCGGATTCTACCGTTTTAGTGATGACGATTTCAGTATTTTTTGGAAAGAGTGCTTATTTGTCTTAGATGCTAGTTTCCTTTGTGGCCTCTATCGCCTTCCAACAAGCGCGTCTGATGAACTACTGTCGGTACTAAATAAAATCTCCGATAGACTATGGGTATCGCACCATGCTGCTCTGGAATTTCAGCGGAACCGACTTCTTATAATAGCCGACCAGAAGAAGAAATTCTCTGAAGTTAGAACGGTCTTTGCCAACACAGTAGATACATTCAAGAATGGTCTTTCTAAACTTGGTTTGAAGAAACGTCATTCACTGATTGAACAAGAGGTTTTTGAGCACAAGTTTATTGAGTTGTTCGAATCTTTTGAAAAGGATTTGACTGACCAGGAATCCAAACAAATCGATGTGTACGACCCCGATCCGCTGTTACAGAAGATAGACGACTTACTTAATGGTAAAATTGGGTCTCCCCCGGCCAAACAAGCGGAAATTGATAAGTTATACGATGAAGCAAAAAGCCGATATGCGAATAGGACACCGCCAGGTTATGCCGACTCTCCAAAAGCAAGAGACGAGGAACCTATATACACCTATGGTGGCATAGTCTATCAACGACAATATGGAGACTTAGTTGTATGGAAACAGCTATTAACACAGGCAAAGACCAGTAACTCCATGTCAGTCGTCTTGTTGACCAATGATGTTAAAGAAGATTGGCTTTGGAGAATTGGTGGTAAAACTATTGGCCCTCGTCCTGAGCTTCGAGATGAAATTCATCGTCTTTCCGGAGTTGACCGTTTTCACATATACACTTCTGAGCAATTCCTAAGGTCTTCTGAACAATATCTTAAGGTCAAGGTTAGTCAAGACTCGCTGAAAGCTGCAAGAGACATGCTGCAATGGTTGAGGCGGCCGCGTATCCCACGAAGATTCCCCGTAACAGGTTCATTTCCAGAGCAGGTAGTAGAGGACATGTTACCCGACCTTGTATCGGACCTAATTAACGAAGATGAGATGGTGACAAGCAGGATGGCTGAAACTAATGCACTGGGATACGGCCTAGATACTTACGAAATAATCAGTGCCGAATATGACCCCGATTCGGACCTGGTCGAATTCAAAGCAGATGTCCACCTATCAGGAGAACAGGATGAAGAGATGAGTTTCTGTGGTGACACGATCGATATTGAGCTATCTGGAAGATTAAAGTATGAAAAAGGGTCTTGGGTAGTGGACGATTATGAAATCGAATCCTGTGAGATCGCAGACTACTGATTTTTTGTACCTTGTTATATGTAATATCGCCTAAGTTTTGATTGAAGTCTTGCACCATGGTCGTTTCCCACCAACGTCGGCTGCCAAATGCTTGCGGATTTTACGCTTTGTGTCACATTTGCTTGAAATGTGTGATGAGAGCGGGTTGTTACCGAATTAGAAGAAAAAGCGCTGGACAGCAAATAAGCCACCGGCGACAGCTATTGAGATTAGCCAAATCCCCTTGTTCCACTTCAATATCTTTGCGCCATCCAGGGGGCCGAACGGTATCAGATTGAATACGGCCAGCCAGGTGTTAATTCGCGCTCCCAATGTAAAGAGTAAAGTAGGCTGAATAATATCCAACAACAGGAATAAAACGGCCAGGCCGATGTTCGTGGCTGGTCCAGCCAGAGAGATAAGCCCGACCTTCTCTCGGCTCAGACTGGTTGTTCCCCATGCAGTCGCCCTCGGGTATATCATGACGGCACCGGGGGCGGCGAAGACAAAGCCAAAAAGTGAGAAACCCAGTGCTACCATCAATCCCAGGGGCCACATGGCATATTCAGCGAAGTAACCGAACCTTCTGGCAATAAGCCGGTGTCCCAGCTCGTGAAAGACAAAGCCCAGAGAAACGGCGACCAGGGCCATGCCGATGACGAGAACAAGGATGCCTGGTTGCTGAAAAGCACGAAAGCCACCTGACAGGGCAATACCAAATGCCAGCGCCAGAACGAGTGCGGATATGACTAAATCCCTGAGCTCCTTTACCTTCATCTCTGTGTTCAGTTTACCGCATGGTTACCACAGCTAACAACACTGGCGTTAGCGAACAACCGAAGAGCAAAATAAAAGGGACTGGACATCCCGATACCGGGAACATCCAGCCCCTTTTCTGTCGGCTAATTCGGAGATGGTCTAGCTCTTGCCGATTCTGAACATTTTCGTGCCGCAGGACGGGCATACGCCCTGGGTTGCCGGCTTGCCGTTCTTCATAGTGATGCTTTTAGCATCTTTCATTTCCTTCTTAGCGTGGCACTTGACGCAATAGGCCTGCATATTCAAGCCTCCTCTCGTAGTTTTACTCTGACATTAAACCATTAGACTCGTCCAGGTCAAGTGGGTGTGCTTTCTTGGACAAAAAAGAGAGGCCGGGGCATTCTCCCTCAGCCTCTCTTCGGTTTTGGTTACAGTTACTTTCTCGCCAGGTAGGACGGAGCTTCCCTTATCCGTCTTAATCCTGCGTTGAATAGATACAGCCTGATGGTTGTTGTGCTCCTACCCATAGCCTTAGCGATTTTGTAGACGGACATACCCTCCCCGTGAAGTCGCACTATTCGCC
>Ga0315543_1002648_pt1 | contig 17025 bp, 20 predicted proteins | sample SalMarSW160210MG_2_FD_203098 | JGI IMG/M metagenome (GOLD analysis project Ga0315543, IMG submission 203098) | Salt marsh sediment microbial communities from the Plum Island Ecosystem LTER, Massachusetts, United States - Salt Marsh Sediment SW1601-210 ...
GGAATTTGGCTTGTTTTGCGAACCATGATTTTTTGTAGTCTTTGTTTATTATTCCTCGGTTTTTGAGTTTTTTTGATAAGTCAGATATGCTTTTGTAAAAAAGGTCAAACTGTTCTGAATATTCTTCTTTGTATATATTGAAGAATAATATTTCTTCGTCTTTGGTGGAATTTTTTATTAATTTTTCGTATGCGGTTCTTAGTCCCTTGAGTCCGAGAAATATTTCTGCATCTTGGTTTTGTTCTTTTTGTTGGAGTTTTTCTAAGTCTGGGAATATTTTACTTAGTGCTTGTTTTTGCAAGGAAAGTTTTCTTTCTTTCTTTTCTATGTGGGTAATGAGGTTGGAAGGAGGGCCTGCTTTGAAGTATTTGGTTTTTTCTTTTATGATGTAGCTGACGAGTCCTTTTTCTATTAGTCTGTTTAGGATGTCGTAGATGTTTGAGTAGGCGACGGTGGATTTTTTTACGATTGGTCCGACGGTGGTCGAGCCGAGTTCTGAGAGTGCGAGGTAGACTTTTGCTTCTCCTTCTGTTAGGCTTGTTTTTAGGAGGTCTAGTATTTTTCCCATAGTTGTTTCTTTTTTTGTGGTATAAAAACTTTTCTATTGTATACCCTGTGCGGGGGAGAGAATTGTTATAAGGAGAGATTTGACTTGGGTGTTTAGGAGAAATAAAATGCCATTGTGCGGATTTAATGAGAAGATGCTTGAAGGATTAAGGGAGTTTCATAAGGGATTAGTTGGGCAAAAAGTCTCTAGGGAATCTGAAGAAAGTAAACTTGAGCTAGAAAGGAAATAAAATGCCATTTTGTGGATTTAATGAAGACATGCTTGAGGGCATGAAGTTGTTCTATAGAGGCTTGGTTGAACATGGGATTATTGAACGCTCGAAAAAGAAAAATCAAATGGTTGGAGAAACAATAAATAAGGAAATAGAAGATATGGAAAGATTTCGGAAGGAACTTCCGGTGATTGAAGATTCGGAAGTAAGAGAATTGATTAGAACTTTAACTGAGTATGCTTGTGCGTTTTACAAATTGATTCAGAGAGAGGGAGTTGAGAATTATGAAAAACTTATTGAGAAAATAAATAATCTTTACTTTGAAATGGATGATAAGTTTTATTCTGAGTTAGATGGGAAACCGGATGATATGAAGCAATTGGCTATTTATTTAAATAAAATTTCGAAGGAGATTTAGGATGCCAGTTTGTGGATTTAATGAGAAGATGATTGAAGGTTTATATGGTTTTAGTGCGGGACTTATTGAGCATGGGCTTAAGTTTAGGGGTGAGAAGAATGGGGAGACTATTGAGCAGGGGATTAAGCGGGAATTGTCTGATATGGCTCGTCTTTTAGCTGAGGTTCATAAGATTAATGATAGTGCTAAGCGGCTTTTGACGGAAGGGATTGTGAAGTATGCTATGGGGTTTTATATGGTTATGAGAAAGAAAGGGGTTGAGAATTATGAGAGTGATGTTTCTAAGTTAATGAATTATTTTGAGGCGATGGATGCTAAATATTATGGTGAGCTTGAGGGAAGGGCTGATGATATGGGTGAGTTGGTTAAATTTTTGGATGGGGTTAAGATTTAGGATTTAGAGGTGGTGGGATTATGGGATGGAAGAACAAGAAGAAACAGCTGCCTACGTTTTAACTAACTGGGCTGAGGAGGCTAGGACAAATATTATTGAAAATGAGAAAGTTTATGCAGATTCTATTGAGCAGATAAATGGGCAATTGAAAACTTATGGTGGATTATCTAGATTGGAAGATGATTCTAATAGGTTTGCGTCTAAGTTGAGGGAGAGTGAGGAGAATCTTAAGAATGATTTGGGTGGGAGGAGTTTTTTTAAGAAGAGGATGGATATTAGGAAGTATTGGGATGTGGGGTTGTTGGGGGAGTTTAAGGATTTTGAAGGGGTGGTTGGTACTAATTATGGGAGGTTTGTTGGGGATGTTTATGTTAAGTTGGATAAGAAGGGGGATGTTTTGGTTAGTCGGAACGAACGAGTTAATTTTGCTGAGGGGATAGTCGTGCCTGGTATGGTTGGAAGTTTAGGAGTGATATGTGGCGGGATGATTGGTGGATTTTCTGATGCAGTTGTGAAGGGGTTATTAACTATGGAAAAAGTGGCTATTGAATCAGGTTCTAATTCAATATATACTGGGGCAATGGTTGGGGGTATTGGGACGGTAGCCTTTATGTATCATGCGGTGAGGGGGAGGTTTAATACATTTAAGAATTTGTTTTCGGATGGGGCGGATGATTTAGAGAAAAGAGTTGGTGTTATTCGAGATGTCTTGGTGTGTTAGTTTTATTTTTTGTTGATTGGTTTTTTAATGTTTGGCCATTTGTCGGTGAGGGTTGGTTCGTTGGATTGGTAGATTATTCCGAGTGGGATTTTGCCGGATTTGGAGTTGTAGTCGAATTCATCGGCGAGTTTTTCTGCGGTTTGTTTGTCTTTGTTATCTTTTATTTTGTACATTAGTTTGTCTTTGTTGTTGGCGTCGAGGTTGAAGATGAGGCAGTCTTGGATGACTTCGACGAATGAGAATCCGTTGTGGGCGATTGCTTTTGAGAATGTTTCGACCATGTGCGGGATGTCGCGGGCGTTTGTTCTTGCGATGAATGTTGCGTTTGATGCTAATGCTAGTTTGATTGGGTTGAATGGTTTGTCTTTGACGCCGAGGGGATTTGCTTTTGAGATGTATCCTTGTTGGGAGGTTGGGGTTGGTTGGCCGGTTGTTAGAGAGAAGGATTGGTTGTCGTGGAGGATTAGGGTCATGTCGGGGTTGTATTTGAAGGCGTGGATGAAGTGGGCGATTCCTTCGGAGTAGACTCCGCCGTCGCCGGCGAATGTTATGACTTTGAGGTTCGGGTTTGCGAGCGTTATTCCAATTGCTGTCGGTATTGCGCGGCCGTGGAGGCAGTAGATTCCGGAGAGGTTTAGGTAGTCGAAGATTTTTGCATGACATCCTATATCTGTCGTCATGCAAAAATCTAGTTCGCTTCGCTGTGAGTTCGCTTCGCTGTGAGTGTCGGCTTTGCCGACGAGTTTGCTTTGACTTTGTCGAAGCTGTGAGTTCGACTTGTTAGGATTTGATATTAGGTTTGTTATGGTTTGTTTGACTGCTTCTAATATCATGTGATTTGGGCAGCCGGGGCACCAGGTCAACTCCGAGGGAGTTGACAGACTGGCTTTGTCTGTCAGACCTCTTCGCTGTGAGACCTCTTCGCTGTGAGACCTCTTCGTTGTCAGATTGGCTGTTTTTGGGTTCATTATATTTTTTTTAACATTTTAGTTTTGAATGGCCTGAAGTTATTTTTAATGCAAAATTTTTCAGCGAGGGAGTTCCCTGAGACGAATTCCCATAATATAAAATTTGCTTTTACTTCTTTTCCCCATTTTTCAATTTCTAATAAAAGTTTTTTCCCAATTCCTTTTCTTTTGTATTTGCTATATATGTCAATTATTTCTATGACTTTTTTGTTTGTTTTGCTTTGTTTGTTTGGGATTATTTCTGCTTGAATAAATCCGCAGATTTTATTGTTTTTTTCAGCGATTAAAAAAGGTTTATTTTTTGTATTTTTTATTCTGTTTTTTAATCCTGTTTCTAATTCTTTTTTGTTGATTTTTGGGATTTCATTTGGAAGGTATTTTGAAAATCTAATATTATGTTCAAGCAGTTCTACATATAATGGGATAATTTTTTTGATGTCTTTTTTTATTGCCTTTCTAATTTTCATATTATTTCTTTGATTAGTTCGTTTAGTTCGTCGGAGTGGAAGGGGCGGCCGTTGTATTTTAGGAGTCGGTTTTTGATTTTGATTCCGGTTTTTTCTCTGATTAATCTGCCGAGTTGTCCGGTGACGTTACATTCTACTAGGATTACTTTGTTTGCGGCTTCGAGTTCTTCTTTAATTTTTGGGGAGAGCGGTTTGCAGTAGAGGACTTGGAGGAATTTGGCGTCGAGGTTTTTGATTGCGTCTTTGATTGCGCCGGATGTTGAGCCCCAGCCGATGATTAAGTTTTTTGAGTTTTTGTTGCCGTGGATTTTTATCATTTCGAAATTTTTCTGGATGTATTTTTTTATGTTTTTGTATTTTTCGACTCGTTTGTTTGCGTTGTCTTCGGTGATTGTGTATGATTCTGTTGTGTTGCCGAGTTTGTCTGTTTCGTAGGATGATGCTTTGATGATTGATTGTCCCGGGAGTTTTCTTGTAATTTGGATTTTTGTGGTTGGTTTAGGTTTTGCCGTTGAGGAAAACTCGGATTCGGCGAGGTGTTTGTCCGAGAGGATTATTGAGAGTGTTTGGAATTTTTCGGCGAGGAATAATGCTTCGGAAGTTTTTTCGATTGTTTCGGTTGGGTTGCTTGGAGCGACGACGATTCGTGGGAATTCGCCGTGTCCTGCTCGGAGTGCGATGTCGAGATCGGCTTGTGCGGTATAAGTTGGGACTCCCGTCGCTGGTCCGGGTCTTGAGGCTAGGTAGATTGTTAGTGGGATTCCAGATTGTCCTTGTAGGGATAATGTTTCTCCCATTAAATCGAAGCCGCCGCCTGATGTTCCGATTAGTGTTTTTGCTCCGGCGAATGATGCTCCGATTGCCATGCTACCGACGGCGATTTCATTTTCGGCTTGGAAGACTGTCATGTTAGCCGTTAGCTGTTGGCCGTTAGCTGTTGGCTTTTGGAGTTTGGCGAGTTCGTGCATTGCGTTTGTTGCTGGGGTCATTGGGTAGGCGATGTATAAGTTTATTCCGGAGTTTATTGTTCCTATTGCTATTGCTTGATTTCCTGATAGGATTGTTGTTTTGTTATTTAATTTTTTTAATTGTTGTTTTGTTTCTTGTGAGTCGAATCCTTTTTTTGCTGAGATAATTGCTTTGTTTGATTCTTTGAATTGAGATTTGATTTCGTTGTTTAATTCTTCGAGAGGGATGCCGAGGATTTTTATTAGTGAGCCGGCGAGTGCGATGTTTATATTTCGTCCTTCGTTTTTGAATTTGTCGGCGGTGATTATTATGCCGTCTTTTTTTAGAGCCTGTTTGTGGATTTTGATTGATTGTTTGTCGAGTGCGATAAGGATGTCTGTTTTTGATTCGTGGGATTCGATTGGTTTGTCGGATATTGTTAGGGCGTTGAAGTTGTGGCCGCCGCGGATTAAGGATTGATAGTCTCGGTAGTTGAAAGTGAAGTAGCCGTGTTTGGATAGGATGTTTGAGATTATTTGAGAGACTTTATTGATTCCCTGTCCTGCCTCGCCACCGATTAGGATTGTCAGTTTCATTTTTCAGAAGTTTGTGTTGATTATTTTTTTAATTTTGTCGACGGAGTCTGGGTTGATTAATGTTGATAATCCTTTTGGTTCTTCGTTGATTAGTAATGCTTTTAAAATTCTTCGCATTATTTTTCCACTTCTTGTTTTTGGGAGGTCGGGGATGAAGAAAATTTTTTGCGGTCTTGCCGTCGGTCCGATTTTTATATCGACGGATTTTTTGATTTGTTTTTCTATTTGTTCTGATGGTTTTTCTTTTTTTAGGACTACGAATGCGATTGGGACTTGACCTTTTATTTTGTCTGGCATTGGAACGACGGCGCAGTCTCCGACGGATTTGTTGTCGTGAATCGCGTTTTCAACTTCTGCTGTTGAGAGTCTGTGTCCTGCGACTTTCATTACGTCGTCTGTTCGTCCGGTGATTCTAATTAGTTCGTTTTTGGTGTATGCTCCGTCGCTGGTGTCATACATTGTTTTGAATTTTTTCCAGTAGGTTTCGATATATTTTTTGTGATTGTTGAAAATTCCATGGAGCATTCCGGGGGCGAATGGACTTTGTTGTACCAAGAATCCTGGTTTCCCTTTTGGGGTAGATTTTCCCTTTTCATTTACTATTATATGTTTTGTTCCCGGGAAGCTTTTGCCTGAGACCGTTGGGACAAATGGGCCGATTCCTGGGATTGTGTTGATTAGTGTTCCGCCGGTTTCGGTTTGCCACCATGTGTCTATGATTGGGCATCTTCCGTGGCCTATTTTATTAAAGTACCACATCCATGATTCTTTATCGATCGGTTCGCCGACGCTGCCGAGGATTTTTAAAGAGGGCATTTTATATTTATTTATCCATTTTTGATTTTCTTTCATGAACATTCGGATTGCTGTTGGTGCGGTGTAGAATACGTTGACGTTGTAGTCTTGGATTATTTTCCACCAGCGGCTTGGGTTGGGATATGTTGGTCCGCCTTCATAGATTAATGATGTTGCGCCGACGAGGAGTGGGCCGTACATTGCGTATGTGTGTCCGGTTATCCAGCCTACGTCTGCGGTGCACCACATTATGTCGTTGCGGTGTAGGTCGAAATTCCATTTGGTTGTCCAGTATGCCTGGGTTGCGTATCCACCTGTGTCGTGGACAATTCCTTTTGGTTTGCCGGTTGTTCCTGATGTGTAGAGGATAAACATAGTATCTTCTGAGTTTACTATTTCTGGTTTGCAATATGAGTTTGCTTTTTTTATTTCTGTGTTGAAGTCGAGGAATTTTTTGTTTTTTGTTTTTTTGCCAATTCTGTTGACTACAATGATTTTTTTTACTGTTGTGTTTTGTGCTGCTTGTTTTGCTTTGTCTATCAGGTTTTCTGGTTTGCCTTTTCTGTAGTATCCGTCGGAGGTGATTAGGATTTTTGCTTTTCCGTCTTTTATTCGTGTTTTTAGGGCATCGGCTGAAAATGCGCTGAAAACGACAGAATGAATTGCTCCGATTCGTGTGCATGCGAGCATTGCGATTAGGGCTTGTGGGATCATTGGTAAGTAGATTGATACCACGTCGCCTTTTTTGATTTTGTTTTCTCTTAGGACATTTGCAAATTTATTGACTTTGTTGTATAGTTCTCTGTATGTTATTTTTATTGGTTTTTCATTTGTTGGTTCAGGGACCCAGATTATTGCTGTTTTGTTTGGTTGGTCGAGATGCCGGTCGATACAGTTAATACAGAAGTTTAGTTTCCCTCCTTTGAACCATTGGAAGTATGGGAGTTTTTCTTCGTAAGTTTTATTCCATTCTTTTTCCCATGTTAGCCCTTCTTTTGCGAGTCGTCCCCAGAATTTTATTGGGTCTTTTGCGGCTTCGTCGTAAATTTTAGCGTCGGTGATGTTCGCTATTTTTTTCATTTCGTTGCTTGGCCAGAAGATACCTTTCTTTTTTGTGATGTATTTTTTTGTTTTCATTTTATAAAGAATTTTTCATTTAGTCTTTGTCTATGAATTTTTGTTTTTCTTTTGTTCCTTTATACCAGAGCATTTTTGTGTAGCCGGTGTTGTCTATCCAGTCGGTATCTATTTCAAGTGTCTTTAATATTTCTCTAATTTTTTTTCGTGCTTTGTCGATTTCTTGAGGCTGGCATAGATATTCTATTTCCATAAACCATCCGAGGTGTTTTACATTGTTTAATTCTATGGAAGCGATTTTATCTTTTTTGTATTTGTAGGTTTCGTTGTATTTTATTTTTTTGACCCATTCTTTGAATCCGAGGTCTTTGAATAATTCCAGGAGGTCTTTGACTTGTTCTTTGCCTTTGAGTTTGAATTCGAATTCTTGTTTTATGACGATGTCTTTGGTCCAAAATTTTGTTAGATGTTTTTTGAAGTTGATTTCGAATTCATCTTTGGTGGCTCGAATTCTGAATGCCTTTTTTGGATAACATCTTTTTATTTTCCTTCTTATTGCGAAGTAGTCGTCTTTTTTTACGCCTTTCTTTTCGAACCTTGCAATTTGTTTTATTTTTTCTCTTAAAGAATTAATTTCTTCGTTGGGGATTTTTACTTTTGTTTCTACTTCGAGCCAGACCATGTTCGCCTCTGATGTATTAAATTGAGTTTGTTTATAAAAGTTTGCGAGGTTAGATTAAGCCTTCTTCGTCGATGCCGGTGTCTTCATTGTCTGTTGTCGAGGGTTGAGAAGTTGGTTTTTGTGTTTGATTGTTTAAGTCGCTTTGGTTTATTGAGTTTATTATTTTTTTGAATTCGTCGAATTTTTCGGCGCGGATTCGGACGCCGGCTTTTGTGAATCCGGTGTAGCTTTCTGATTTTACAAATTCTCGGATTGTTAGTCCTTGGTTTCCTCCGAAGTCATCTATTCGTATGACGATGTCTGTTTCGTTGTTCTTTTTTATTTTGCCGATGTCTTTTTCCATTGTTTGTTAAAATGTTTTTTATTTATAAGTATTTGTATAATTAATACGCCCACAGCAGGAATCGAACCTGCGAGCCCCGAAGGGCCCGGATTAGCAATCCGGTGCAATACCATTATGCGATGTGGGCATTAATTTAACAGAATATTTTAAGAATTTAAAGGTTTGTGTTTAATTTTATTTTTAATTATATAAGAGAATACTTGCTACCATATAAATGTGTAAAAGAACCCAGCAAAAGTTTGCTAAAATAATTGGTTTATTTTTAGTAAAGACTCCTAAGAGAAGCCAGAAAAAAGATATGATTAAATATGAAATCCAGGTTATTAATGAAAATCCTGTTACCAGATGGGTTGTCCATATTCTGTATACTTGAGGAAGAGTCATAATTGGTCCGATTATTGCAAAAAAATAAACTGTTCTTTTTAGAAATTTTGCAATTCTTTTTTGGACTGTTTTTGGTAAGGAGTCTTTTAGATAATAGTTTACATATTCATAAAATACTTTTTCTAATTTGTTTTTTATTCTCATCTTGGTATAGTTTATTTTTTATGGTGTTGAATCGGTGATTTCGCGTAATACCATTATGCGATGTGGGTATAAATTCTTTAGAGCGGAACTCTTATAAAGTATTGCCTTTGGCAATTCATGAATAAATTTTCTTCGAAAAATTTATAAAGGTTTTGTTAGTTTGTTTTTTGTAGGCAGGTCGGCGAGTTAGCCCCTCGCTATTCGCAAACGGGCTTTATGGCGGACTGCAAGGCAAGGCGTGAGATGAAGCTTTCGATGTTGTCGGTTTGACGTTGAGGTTTTGTCCTTTTTGATCTTGCCTTGATGAAGTGGGTCAGGTCGGGAACGAAGCAGCCCTAAGTTAAGGTTTGGGTGCTTAAAGGGTCGCAGAGCTGAGAAGAATTGATAACCTCTCGGTTGTGGATTTGAGCAACTTGCTGGCCTACTTGAAAATCGGAGATTTTCAAGTGGAGTTGGGTAGTGGGGGTTGGGTTGTAGGGTTGGGTAATTTTATAAAGTATTGAGTTGTTGAGTTGGTATGGTGATGAGCAAGAGGGGGCAGTTTTTTTTGTTGGCAGCTGTTGTGATTTCGGTTGTTGTGATTAGCCTCGGGGTGACGACGAATAGGGCAGTTGTAAAAAAAGAGCCGGTGAATTTTTATGATTTTAGTTATGAGGTTGAGAGAGAGGCAGGGGAAGTTTTGGATTATGAAATTTATAGTGATATCGATGGTGGGAGTTTGGATGAGTTTGTGCAGTTATTGGCGACGGAAATTCGAGACAGAGACCCCGATGCGAATTTTATGTTTATTTATGGGGATAATACGGAGATGAATTTGAGGAATTATGGGGCGGCTGAAGCTTTTGCCGGGGGGACTCTGGTTCCTGGGGCGAGCGAGGGTGTTATTAGTACTATTTGTATTGGTGGGTATTGTCAGGATGTGAATGAAGTGATAAGTGATTTTGATGAGGGGGTTGGGTATATTCAGTTAGATGAATCAGACATGGCGGGGAGTGATGATATTGTGGTGACGGTTGAAGGGCATGATTTTTCGTTTCCAATTTCGAGGCATCGGCAAGTTATTTTTGTAATACAAAAGGGGGTGGGTGATGAAAGTTTCGTTTCTGTTGGGTAAGGACAAGAGCGCGTTGAGTAATATGGTGGGTTATGTTTTGTTGATTTCGATTACGGTTGGGTTGTCTATTTTGGTTTATAATTGGTTGAGATTTTATGTTGGCGAGGGAGATGTCGATAAATGTTCTGAAGGGGTTAATATTATTATTAAGAGTTATGAGTGTTATTCGTCGAATGAGTTTGGGTCTGGTAGGTTGGCAGTTACTTTGAAAAATAAAGGAAGGTTTACAATTGACGGGTATATATTGAGGGTTCATGATAGACCGGGGGTTGATTTTGGGTTTTATGTTTTTGACGAGAATGGGACGACGGTTGTGCCAGGGGAAGAATATGAAAAAACTTATGAGTTTAGTGATTATAGTTTTGATGGATACAATTTGAGTACTGTGACATTTGTTGAAATTCAGCCGTTCATGAAAGATGGAGATAAAATAAGTTGCAAATCTTACGCGTCGCAGGATGTTTTGTGTTATTAGTAATGGTAGATGTTTGTGGGGTATATTTATAAATTGTAAAGATATGTAATTGTATGAAAAGGGTGGTTGGTGGCCGTGGGCTTTCGCCGGTGATAGCGAGCGTGTTGATGATTTTGTTGGTTTTGGTTTTGGCGGCTTTGATTTTTTTGTGGGCGCGTGGTTTTATTAGTGAGCAGATTGAAAAGTTTGGGAAGCCGATTGGAGAGTTGTGTGGGTCGGTTGATTTTGAAGTCCAGAGGATAGGTAGTGATTTGGAGGTTATTAACCGAGGTGATGTTGATATCCGTCATTTGGATATAAAAATGTTTAGGGGAGGGGATTCGGAAGTTGAGAAATTTAATTTTCAGATTGATGCTGGGGAGTCTGTTAGAAAGAGTGCTGTTTTGACAATGAAGAATAATGAGTTGCCCGACGAGATAATTATTTATCCTGCTTTGGTTGGTAATGTGAAGGGAGGTAGTTCTAACAAGGTATTCACTTGTATGGATGCTGGAAGGACTTTGTAAATGGTGGTTATGAAAGTAACTTTAGAAAAGTTCCAATCGCAAAATATTCAAAGAAATTTTGTGAAAGGGGGTCGATATGAATAAAAATAGAAAAGGGATTAGTCCAGTTGTGGCGACGGTGTTGATAATTTTGATAACTGTTGCGGCGGTTACAATTATTTGGGCGGCTGTAATTCCGATGGTTAGAGATAAACTTGGTTCTAGTATGACTTGTTTGGATGCCGTGTCGCAGATTCAATTGTTAAATGGGGGGTATACTTGTAAAGCGAGTAATGACAATAACGTGTCTATTCAGATTAAGCGTTTGTCGAAGCCATTTGATTTGGCAGATATTCAGGTTTTGATTTCTTCTGGCGGAGATACTACTACTTTTAGAATTATGGATGACGCGACAACACTTATCCCGATTGGTGCTAATATTCCTTTGCCTAGTGTTAACGAGGAGAAAGTTTATATTATAAATACTAGTTCGATTGTGGGGACGATTAATATGGTTCAGATTGCGTCCATCGTCGGCGTTGGTAGTTCTGAGGAAATTTGTGATGTTTCTGCTACTTTGGTTTTGCAGAATTGTTAAAATAAGCGATTTGCGTCGGGGTAGGATTTAGTTGAGGTAGTTTTATAAAGTTATAAGTTGTTTTTGTAGGATGAGGCGATTGAATAGGGTTGGGCAGGTTTGGGTTGAGACTGTAATTTATACTTTGATAGGTTTGGCTGTTATTGGATTGGTTTTGGCGGCTGCCTTGCCGAAGATAAATGAGAAGAAGGACGAGATTATGATTGAGCAATCGATTGAGGCACTGGGGAATATTGATGATAAGATTTATGAGGTTCAGAGAGCGTCGGGAAATCGGAGAGTTGTTGATTTAGAAGTGAAGAAGGGGATGTTGATTGTTGATATGGAAGCGAATACGATTTTTTGGGAACTTGATTCGAGTTTTGAATATAGTGAGAGCGGGATTTCTATTCCGATTGGAAGATTAAATGTGACGACGACTCCAGGGAATCCGTGGAAGATTGAGTTGAAATTATCTTATGATATGGATTTAAAATTTGATGGGAGTAATTTTGGGACCAAGAGAATTGATATTTCTCCTACGCCGTATAAGTTTATTATCGAGAACATGGGGAAAGAGAGCGGGAATATTGTTATTAATTTGAGGGAATCTTAACATTAATAAAGTAAACTTTCTTTTGTTTTTAATGATATCTAAAATGTCTGAGGTGTTTGATTTTAGATTATGCAATGGTTAAGTCCTTGCTCTTCAAAAATTTAAAGATTTTTTCTGATGACTGATATTAGTATTAATCTTAATCCGAGGGTGCCGGCGTTGCCGAGGTTTGCTGATAAGACAAAGATTGATGTGAGGTATATGGTGATTGCGCCGTATGTTTCGATTCATATTTATTGGGATGCGAAGATGAGGGAAGTGATTTATGATGTTGAGGAGCCGTTGCTTTCTGATGATGATAAGAAAGATTTGGACAGGATTGAGCAGGCGATGAGAGAGATTGTTAATATTAATATGGTTGGAGATGATAATTCGATGGAGGGGTTGTTGGATTATATTGATAAGACGGCGAGGCTGATTATTTCGGAATTGGGGATTTCTGTTGAGGAGGAGAGTTACAGGAAGATATTTTATTATTTGTATAGAAATTTTATTGGGCTGAATGAGATTGAGGCGATGATGCAGGATTATTTTATTGAGGATATTGAGTGTAATGGGATGGGGGACCCGATTTATATTGTGCATCGAGTTTTTAGGAATATTAGGACGAATGTGAAGTTTGGTGACATGGACGAGTTGTCGAATTTTGTTGAAAAGTTGGCGCAGAAGACCGGGCGTTATATTTCGTATGCGTCGCCGATTTTGGATGGGAGTTTGCCGGATGGTTCGAGGGTTAACGCGACTTATACTCAGGATATTACTTCGAAGGGTCCGACGTTTACGATTAGGAAATTTACGAAAACGCCGTGGACGCCGACGCAGTTACTTGGGTTTCATACGTTGAGTCCGGAGATGTTGGCTTATTTTTGGATTTTATTGCAGTATCAGTCGAACATGATGATTATTGGCGGGACTGCTTCGGGGAAGACGACGATGTTGAATGCGCTTGCGTTTTTTATTCCGCAGGAGAACAGGGTTGTTTCGATTGAGGATACGCGCGAGTTGAATTTACCGAGAGAGAATTGGCTGCCGTCGGTTGTTCGTGGCGGGGTTTCTGAGGCAGGGATTGGAGAGGTTGATATGTTTAGTTTGTTGAGAAGTTCGTTCAGGCAGAATCCGGATTATGTGATTGTTGGGGAAGTTAGGGGGAAAGAGGCATCGGTTTTGTTTCAGGGTATGGCGTCTGGGCATGCTTCGATTTCGACTATGCACGCTGATTCTGTTGATGCAATTATTCGAAGACTGGAAACGCCGCCAATTAGCCTGAGCCCGATGCTGGTTAATGGTTTGGATGTTATGGCGATTATGACTCATGCGGTTGTTGTCGGGCGAGAGACGAGGAGGATGCGGGAAATTGTTGAGGTGATTAGAGTTCAGCCAGATGGGACCGCTTTGACAAATACTCCGTTTGCTTGGAATCCGGCGGATGATAAATTTTATTTTAAAAATGATAGTAAAATTTTTGATAAGATTGCGAATAAGGTTGGAATTACGAGGGAGAGTTTGCAGAATGAGTTTGAGATGAGGACGAAGTTGTTGTATGCTTTTTTTCAGAATAAGATTTTTGGGTATGAAGAGGTGCAGAGGGTGATTAATGAATATTCTAAGGACCCTAAGGGAGTGTTGAGGAAATATGGGATTAGGTAGTTGCATAATTTAATAAATGAGGGTTTCTTCGAGGGGAGATGGTGGATGTTGAGTTTGTTGGGCAGTTGGTGGATTCTATGGAGGATGCTGTTATAAGGATGGAGAAATCTATAGAAAATAATAAGATTGATGAGGCGAATAAAATGAGGACATTTATTTTTGATTTGCATTGTCAGATTGCTAATGCGATGGGGGGGAAAGATGTTTAGAGTCGGAGTTCTCACGGGAACTTCTCATAAATATTTTTCGGAGGCAAAAAATGTTTGAGGTTTTTAAGAGAAATATTGAGCAAGAGAAAAAAATTGTTGATGATATGCGGTCGATTCAGGCGGCTATGGCTGATGATGTTAGATATAGGGGATTTTATCTTTCGAGTTTGAAATTGTTTGGTGAGCAATTGGTTTTGTTAAATAGGGCTGTGCCAGATTTATTGAAGGAATGGTCGCCTCTTCGGAAGTCGGAAGTCGGAAGTCGGAAGTCGGAAGGTGGAGGGGAGACGGTTAGTATAAGTTATGTTTCGCCGGCGACTAAGGAGAAGAGATATATTACTATTAATAAGAAGGATAAAAAGGAGTTCTTGGAAAAATTAAAAATGTCAGAGGGAGCATTGGTTGGGATTAAAAAATTGAAAGCAGAAGAGATTGGGGAAATTGTCCATAAGCCGAGTGCTTTTGTGAGGATGTCTAATACTTTTTTTAGAAAGTATTCGGAGAAATTTGTTCCTCGTTTTGGAAAGTTGGGTAAGAATTTAAAGAAAGGGAATATTCGTTTTTTGATATCAAGTTATTTGTCGATGGGGATAATGGCGTCGGCGATTGCATTTTTTGTGGGGCTTTTGATTTATGTTATGTTGTTGATTATTGATTTAGGCAATTGGACTTATTTTCCTTTGCCTTTTGGATTGATGGGTTTGGTGATGTTTTCGTTTTATTTTTATCCGTTGAGTGAAGCGAGTTCTATTCAGAAGAAAATTTCACAGGAGTTACCTTTTGCGACGATTCATATGTCGGCGATTGCTGGTTCGGATATTGAACCAACGAAGATTTTTAAGATTATTGCGAGGTCGAAGGAGTATCCGAATATTGGGAAAGAAATTAGGAAGGTGATTACTCAGACGGATGTTTATGGTTATGATTTGGTGACGTCGTTGAAGAATGTTGCTATTCGAACTTCGAATAAGAAATTAGGAGAATTATTTTCTGGTATGGCGACGAATATTATGACGGGTGGGTCATTGAAAAATTATCTTGAAAAGAAGTCGGAGAATTTTTTGGTTGATTATAGATTGGAGCGTCAGAAGTATTCAGATTTGGCTGGGACTTTTATGGATGTTTATATTTCGATTTTGATTGCGGCGCCGTTGGTTTTGATGATGATGTTTATTGTTATGAATGTTGCTGGGCTCGGGCTCGGGGTGTTAACAATTAATATGTTGTTGTTTTTGAGTGTTATTGGAATTGTTATAGTGAATATTGTTTTTATTGTGGTATTAAATTTGAAACAACCGAGCGTGTAGCGACATAGTTGCTACGCCGTTCGCTATTCGCTTCTTGATTTTGTGGCGATGTGTTTAGTCTGCGAAAGTTAATAAAGAATGAGTTGTTGAATGTTAAGATGGTGAGGAATTTTAAGGAGTTGAGTGTTTGGAAGGATGCGATGGATTTAGTAGAGGAAATTTATGGAGTGATTGTGGGATTTCCCCAAGAAGAGATTTATTCTTTAAGCCAGCAATTGAAGAAGGCGGTTGTTAGTATTGTTTCTAATATTGCAGAAGGTTGTGGACGAAGGACCGATAAAGATTTTATTTCATTTTTATATAATGCTTTGGGAAGTGTTAAAGAGGTTGAGTGTCAATTGATAGTTGCTAAAAGATTAGGTTATTTAAGTGATGGGGATTTTGAGAAGTTAGATAATGAGGTAGACAAGTTGGGGAGGATGTTGGTGAAATTTATTAAATGTGTGGGTGAAAATGAAACTTGAGAAGGTGCATTGGTTTGGAATTGTAGTGGGGATTTTGGTAGGCGGGGGTTCGTTGGTTATATTTATGGGAAGTCGGTTGTCGTATTTTTTACTTGTTGTTGCATTGTTGATTGTGGCGTTTCCTTTTGCTATTAGTTTTCTTATTGGGCAGAGTCGACAGAAAGAGAAGGAGGAAAAGTTTTTGGAGTTTGCGCGGGACTTGGTTGAGAATGTGCGTTCGGGGACGCCGATTAGTAGGAGTATTGTTAATTTGAAGGGGCGGAATTATGGGACACTGAGCCCACATGTTGATAAGTTGGCGAATCAGTTGTCGATGGGGATTGTTTTGACGAATGCTTTTGGAGTTTTTGCAAGAGAGACGAAGAGTCGTGTAATTGCGAGGGCTGTTGGTTTAATTAGCGAGGCTGAGAGGGCAGGAGGGAAGATAGATACGATTTTGGATTCGGTAGCGCGTTCTGTTAATCAGATTGAGCAGTTGAGAGAAGAGAGGAAGGCGGCGGTTTCAAATTTAGTTACTCAGGGTTATTTGATTTTTTTGGTGTTTATTGTTATTATGTTGATTTTGGAGTTTAAGATTTTGCCGTTGGTTTCTGATTTGCAAGGGGGTGGTGGGTTGAGTGTTGGTGTTGTTAATTTGAATTCGGACCAGTTTTCGATGCCTTTGTTTGTGATGCTTTTGGTTCAGTCCTTTTTTGCGGGGCTTGTTATCGGGAAGATTTCTGAGGGGACTGTTAAGGCGGGGTTTAAGCATTCATTTATTTTGATTGCTTTGACTTTGCTGGTGACGACGGGGGCGAAGGTTTTGTTTGGGTAGGATAATTAGATATGCTTCGCTTGTGGATACGGAAAATCTTTGATTTTCTTTGTGGGATACGCCTTCGACTTGTAGATATGGGGCAGAACCCCTTGTAGATATGTTTTTGGTTTATGTTGTGTTGGCGAATGTTTTAAATAGTTTGGTTTGGTTTGATATTTATGAAAAGAGGGATGACGTTTCGCGAGTTGTTCACTGTTCGCTTGTCGCTTGTCGCATGTTGGAGAGGAGGAGAATGAATAATAAAAAAGGGATTTCGACGATTGTCGCGACGGTGTTGATAATTTTGATAGTGGTTGCGGGGGTTACGATTGTTTGGGTTGCGATTTTGCCTATGATTCGGGATAGCTTGGAGTTTAGTTCGATGATTGGTAGCGTGAGTGTTTTGTCGTCGGGAGGTTATACTGTTTACGACGCTGATAGGGAGGTTGCGATTGTTCAAGTGAAAAGAGAAGTTGATGAAGGGGTTATGAATCGGATTAAAGTTTCGTTTGTCGTCGGTGGGAATAGTATTTCGTCTACGGTTGTTGCGCCTAGTTCTGGAGAGATGAAAGTTTATGCTTTTGATTTGTCGGGGTATGGGGTGCCTGGGTCGGTTGAG
>Ga0315543_1002651_pt1 | contig 17018 bp, 15 predicted proteins | sample SalMarSW160210MG_2_FD_203098 | JGI IMG/M metagenome (GOLD analysis project Ga0315543, IMG submission 203098) | Salt marsh sediment microbial communities from the Plum Island Ecosystem LTER, Massachusetts, United States - Salt Marsh Sediment SW1601-210 ...
CATGCCCACGCCCGAGAAGCTGCGAGAGCTGGGGCTGGAGGATCTAGCCTTCTAGCGGAAAGAGAAGGGCTGCCCGGCGATGAATTGTCCGTACCCCACGCGTCCCACGAAGTCCCCGTTGTCCACGATGACCTGACCTCGCAGCAAGACGAGGCGGGGATAGCCGCGTACAGTGTGCCCTTCGAAAGGGCAGTAGTCTACCCGCTGATGCAGTGTCTTGTACGACAGCGTCACTTCCTCGTCGCTGTCGTAGATCACCAGGTCGGCGTCGGAGCCCACTGCGATGGTGCCCTTGCGCGGATACAGGCCAAAGAGGCGTGCTGGGCCAGAGGCACATACGTTGACGAACTGCTGCAACGAGAGACGTCCTTTGCCCACACCTTCGCTGAAAAGCAGCGGCACGCGCGTCTCAATACCCGGTGCGCCGTTGGGAATCATGGCGAAAGAATCGCGGGCGCGCACTTTGTGCGTCTCGTAGTACCAGGGGCAGTGGTCGGTGGAAACGGCCTGCAGTCGCCCATCTGCCAATGCCTGCCACAGCACATCCCAATTGGCTTTGTCGCGAAGCGGTGGGGACAGCACGAACTTTGCTGCTTCGAAGCCAGGCCGCTCGTAGTCATCCTGACAGAGGAACAAGTACTGCGGGCAGGTTTCCGCGTAGATTTGCTGGCCCCGCCGACGTGCTGCCTGCACTGCTTCCAGGGTCTCACGACAAGTCAGGTGTGCAATGTACACCGGGGCATTGACCAACTGCGCCAGAACCGCCACGCGATTGGCAGCTTCAGCTTCGACCAGCGGCGGGCGGCTGAGAGGATGGTACCTGGGCGACGTGTTGCCCTGACTCAGGAGCTGGGCCGTTAAGTAAGCAATGGCGTCATGGTTTTCGGTATGAACCATGGGCAAGATGCCGCAATCCCGCGTCGCCGCAAGCAAGCGCAGCAGCTCGCCATCCTGCAGACGGAGACCTTCGTAGGTGGTGTATAGCTTGGCGCTGGCATAACCAGCTTTGGCCAGAGCAGGCAATTGCTCCAGCGTCTTCTCCGTGGCGTCTGCCAAGGTCAGGTGCAGGGTGTAGTCTACGGCTACACGGCCATCAGCTTCCGCACGTCGCGCAGCAGCGCCTTCGGACAGGTCATCTCCTCGATAGTTGCTGGTAAAGTCAATGACTGTGGTTGTGCCGCCACAAGCGGCTGCGATTGTGCCCGTGGTGAAATCATCGCTGGAGGTGATGTCGCCGATGGTCATCTGCAGGTGCACGTGCGCGTCAACGAAGCCCGGGAATACATACTGGCCACTGACGTCAATCACTTTGTCGCCTTTGAGGCCCTGGCCAATGGCAGCGATCTTTTCATCCTCAATGCCGATGTCAGTCACAACAACACTCTCAGCGGTAACCACCGTCCCATTCTTGACAACGCAATCCATTATATCCTCCGGCAAGGATGGTCAGACAAAAGAAGGGTATTGAGGTCGGCACTCCTCAATACCCTCCATCTGGTCTGCAGGGGAAGCCCCTAGGGGTCTCACCAGCCCCACTGATACCACCAGTATGGATAGCCGTAGCAGTACCAATAGCAGCACCAGTAGTTCGGCGGATACCAGTAGCCCGGCGGGTAGTAGGGGCCTGGCGGTGGCGGCGGTGGCGGCGGTGGAGGTGGGGGTGGGCCAGTGCCCACAGGAATGTATAGGACTTGCCCTATGTAGATGTAATCAGGATTGGACAGGTCGTTCGCCGCTGCAATGGTGTACGGATTGACGCCATACAGACGGCCGATGGAGTAGAGCGTTTCCCCGGCCCTGACCATGTGGTAGCCAGGATCGGCTAGGACTGCTGTGGCCCCCACAAGCAATTGCAAGACCAACAGGAACACAATGAGCAGCAAGCCTCTGCGCAAGAGCTTTTTCACAACTTCCTCCTTCTAGGCTGGTCAGAAATACACGCATTTAGCCTGGTTAAGTCGTGCAGCTCTAAGCAATGTACAGCGTCTGTCCGATGTAGATGAAATTGGGGTTCCAGATGCCGTTAGCCTGGGCAATAGCCCACACCGTGGTGCCGAAGCGCCAGGCGATGCCACTCAAAGTGTCGCCTGGCTGCACGATGTAGATACGCGGCCCAGGGCTGGGTCCGGATACCGGTATTAATAACCACTGTCCAGCGCGGATGTAGTTGATGTTCCAGATGCCATTCGCCTGGGCTATGGCCCACACCGTGGTGCCATAGTACCTGGCGATTTTTGTCAGAGTCTCCCCCCACTGCACCAGATGGTACGCAGGATACGGGAACGGTGGCCCTGGCGGTACAGGCGGAGCGGTGGGCGGCGACGGTGCAGAGGGCAGCGGCGGCGCAGCAAAGACGGGGGATGAACTCAAGCAAAGTAACACGCCAACTGCAAGCACTACCGTTACAATACGAAGAAACGGCTTCCGGCTCATCTTTCTAGACCTCCCTTCTTCAGCAAATACTAGAAGACCATACCAGTTGCTTGACTACATCATACACGAAATCTCGAACAAATTCAAGTACCAAGCGCGAAAGCGCCATCATTCCTGCGCTTGCGCCAGGCAGAAAGCAACGCCGGTGCTGCAGATAGGACACCAGCCAGGAATAGAACTGTGAGCACCTACTTGAGAATATGTACCTTGCGATGCATTTTCTCGGTTGCGAAATGATAAAAGTGCTCGCCGTCCGTTTCAGATGACGTAACAAATGCGTGGAAGATACGGCGCTCTTATCAGAGACCCCGGCAATACGTGGACGGACGGCATTCGCATGAACGTTCGACGACGCGCGAGTTAACACACAACTCTGCTGCAGAATCTGTAGAAACCTGCGTCGGGCTCCAACTAACAGCAGTAGATCAAATCCACACGAAATCGCATGACATTGGCATGCCTTGATATAGACTCCTCGACTTTGCCGGGACATCCCAATCCTGCTGCACCTTCTCAGATGGAGCAGGGTCCGGCTCCCCCCTTGCTGTATGCTTCTCTACACACAGGCTGGGCAGCGCTTCTGCCTTCCTGCTGCCCAGCCTGGTTTATTATTCCGGGATGTCGTTTAACGAGTGATGGAGCGCAACCATTGCCAGAATTCTTCCCAAGACCTCAGAAGTTGTGGGGAAGGAGTGGGGGCGTTCGGGTTTTCAACGTTGCCCGGCTCGACCTGATAGGCTGTGCCGTCCAGCACAACGATGACTCGCTCGCCTACAGCAAAGTACCTGCCCCATTGTGGATGTTCTGCGAGCAGCCTGAAATAGGTCGGGCTGCCAAACTGAAGACGGGTGACACGCATCTTTTGCGGATCGTAGGTCGTATCCGTCCAGATGTTGTCGCGCAGGAGGAAAGTCTTGTTCGCCACCAGCTTGATCTCATCCGCCTTGCTTCCGCCGCCCACTTCAGCCCCCGCCAGGCTGCTCTGGGCCTGGCTGTCAGCGACAGCTTTAGCACCAAAAGCGGGCATGGCCGTGGGCGCCACAAACCAATTGCTTTCGGCAACCCGCTTTCGGCCCGCATCAGTGAGGATTTCCTCCCGTTCGTCCACCAGGAAAGAGGTGTAGGGCGTCATGATTCCATAGCGCACACTGAGGGAGACGATGCTATCCACCAGTTCCTTGTTCTCCCCATGCAAGCGGATCTGTTTGAGCATGTGCCCAATCTTACGCGTTGCCCATAGACGAGGGATAAAGTCCTGCCCACCCTGGTCATTGAAGCTGACACTGGGATAGGAGAAATAACGCTCCTCACCGTTGATTTTGCCTTGCAGCGTCACTTGTGCTTCGCCTCTGACAGAAGGGCTAGAGGCTCCGTCATCTGTACGATAACGGCCGACCACGAGCAGTTGACTGCCAGCAAAGAGATCCGGCAGGGGATACGGATACATATCTTCCACAACAACGCCATCCACCTGCAGACTCAAGTCCGACAGGAGCGGCGTGCTGATCTTGGTATAGAAAGCCGCCACTTCTTCCTCAATGCTCTGCCCGGGCTCCACGTAAGCGCTTGCGCCTCGATGTGCCTGGCTGATGGTATCCAGCAGGATGGTGTTCACGTCGTAGCCAACACCAAAGGTGAACAGGCGGACGTTATCCGCCGCAGCCCGGTCTACGTCAATGATGATGCGCTCCAGGTCTGTCACGCCTTCTGTGGGCAAGCCGTCGGTCAAGAAGATGATGAACTGCGGCCGTTCGGCCGTGGCCATGGACAAGGCCTCCAGCAAGGCACGATCAATGTTGGTCCCACCTCCCGCGTAGAGACTGCGCACGAAGCGGCGCGCCTCCCCACGCTCTGAGGCAGGCCGCAGATGGGGAGCATACGCTCTTACAGCAGTGTCGAAGGCGACGATGTTGAAGCGGTCCTCCTGGTGCAGGTGGTTGAGGACGAATTCGACCGCGTCCTGGGCTTGCTGCAGCTTTTGTCCTTCCATGCTGCCGGAGGTGTCCAGGACAAAGATGACGTCTTTAGCCACGACTGCCCGCTCATCTGCCTCCATCTTTGGCGCGACCAGCAGGAGAAAGAACCCGGCCTCGCCGCGTTCCCTGTAGGATAGCAGGTTCAAGCCCACGTCATCTTCGGAGATGCTGTAATACAGCTCAAAGTCCTTATCGGGCCTGACGTCGTTGGCTTCAAAACTCACGCGGGCCGACGTTTCGCTTGTGCGCTCGACGACGGTTTTGTGGCTGGGGGAGTAGATGGCCTTGATCGGGACTCGGGACTGCAGGTCAACGGTGACCACCACCTCCTCAAGCGGGCGGCTGGAGAAACGTTCTGTGTTCAGGGGGTAGACGTAGTGAACCAGTCCCCTTTCAGCTTTCAGGATCTCGCTGTAAGCAAGCTGCACCCGCTTTTCACCATAGGCTGGAATCGGGTAAATGCTGGCCTGAAAAGCATTGCGGCCTATGTACTCTAACAGCGCAGGGTCACGACGGCGACGCACAATGCTCTCGTAGACGAGGCGCGCCTCGTCCTTGTCCAGTATCTTGCCCGAAAGGCGCTGGCCATCCACGAACATGGCAAAGTCGGAGATAGCTGCCTCCTCGGGCAAGGGGAAGATGTACGTGCCTTCCAGTTCATATGGCGAATCGTTGAGGAAAACCTGGTCAATGCTGGTCTCGGCTACTTGGTTTTCGATGACGACCTTGACGCGGTGGTATTTGACCGCGAGGTCGGGCACGACATCCACGTGCGGTGGCGGCACAGGAACGATGAACCCATCCGCGCTGGCCGCCTGCTCAGTAGACATGAACAAGAACATGAAGGCGCAGGCGGCGAGCAGAAAACGCATTGACTTCGGTATATCTGTCCGGCGGGTCAGTATCAGAACTCTCATTGTGCTCCTCCTTGGGACCTGTGGTCTTGTCTCGCATCACACAAAGCTTGCCACATCCTGGGACGATGCACGATGAGCGAATGTTCCACAAATCAAAGACCGCCTCCATTCACTAATGGAGGCGGTCGTAGGGATGAGTTGCCAGTGCTCCGTCAAGCTCAAATTGAGGCCTTGTAGTAGCGACTTCAGTCGTCAGCCAAGCGGGAGAAGCGACTGAAGTCGCCACTACGAACGAATCAGTGCTAGACCTTGCGGCCCATGGCTTGCAGCATAGCCTTGCGCACGGCCTCGCCAATGTTAATGTCATCCAGAAGGACGATCTGGTCACAGCGCAAAGTGGCATTTAGAAGTGGGTGCTTGCGTAGCGTCCGAGACACGACGTAGACAAGCAGTGCTGTGTACGAAGCTCCGCGCCGGGCTGTTTCTGCCTCGCTCATGTCCACTTCAATCGTCAAGGCAATGTGGGGTGCCTCTCGCACGCTTTGCTGCATGCGCTATCTGACTGCGAGCCAGCGGGTGGAAGCAATGTACGAAGTGAGGTTTTCCCCTTTACGTGCGGCTCGCTGCAAGGACAAGATCTACAAGATACAGGGTATGCTTTCCCCGCATGAGGGACACTCGCTCAGAGGCGTCAGAAGATTTCGCCGCATGGTGTACGAGGAACGCTCGATCAGCAGTTGGCCGCAGGAAGGACAGTATGTGTTCTGGCTGGGGTGACCCTGAACGTTGCCCAGGTAAGGATAGGCCAGCCCTGCCTGTCGTGCGAGGTCATAAGCACGCTCCAACGTGCTTATCCGGGTGGGAGAAGCACGCATCTGGTGTGCTGGATGGTACCGTGTAAAGTGCAATGGCGTCTCAGAGCCTACAGTTTGCAAGTGACGGGTTATCAGATCACGCAGTGCTTCCTGAGAATCATTGACGCCAGTCACCACCAGGTTCACGATCTCCACGTGCAATCCCATCTCTTTGGCCGCAGCCGCCGTCTCCCAGACCATTTCTCCATGCGAAGCAACACAGTATTCGCGATACACCTGTGCATTACCCTTCACATCAATCTTGATGGCATCCAGGCCTGCAGCTTGCAACTCCCGCAGGGTATCGAGCGTCATGTAACCATTGGACACATAGCAAGTGTACAACCCAACCGCTTTGGCCAGAGAAAAAGCGGCCAGGTTGTACTCGTGTAGCAAGGTTGGCTCAGTGAAACTGCAGCAAAGTCCCTGATCGCCAAGATGCAAAGCCATGTCCACCAAATCCTCTGGCGAGACGTACCTGGCCTGGACTTGCAAAGGGTCTGTGCGGCTCAAGTGCGAGTTCTGGCACCAGCGGCAGCGCAAGTTACATGAGTAGCTGCAGTAGGTAAGGGCAGTGGAGCCGGGGTGAAAGTGAAAGAAGGGTTTGATCTCTATGGGACGGCTTTCCAGAGCGGCTAACCGCCCGTAGACCACGCTCTGCAGATGCCCATGCACGTTGCGTCTCGTTCGACAGAAGCCGACATCGCGGGGTTTGATCAAGCAGCCACGGCGGCAGAGAGAGCATTGGAGCACATCCTTAGAAGCGGCACTCATGGAGAACCTCCAGAATCGGCTACAGTATAGTTCATATTCTGACCCTTGTCTATCCACTCAACTATTGCTTGGCGGTTGCGATGTTGCAACTTGACCGGAATGGTGATATAATGTCAGCAACGACCTGCAGTTTGAACCGTGAGGAGGGGCCGTGGGCGAGCCGGAGAAGCAAGTCATCCGTCAAAAGATTATGGGAGTGCTCTTGCGCCATGCTCGGCTGAGGGCAGGGAGAAGTCAGGCCGAGTTGGCTGCCGCGCTGCGCATCTCCAGGTATCGCTACGGGCAATACGAGCGCGGACAACGCGACATCTCGCTGCCAGAGTTGGAGATCGTTGCCGACTTGTGCGGCGTGCCGTTAGGCTACTTCTTTGACGACAGAGCCACAGTGGAGGATGAGGGCACGGATAAGCCCTCCTTGGTCGCGCTTTGTATCCAGCGCAAGATTGTGGGCACACTACTGCGCCAGGCTCGACGGCAGGCAGGCAAGTCACAGAAAGAGTGTGCCGCTTTGCTGGGCATCTCCCAACAACGTGTCTCTCTGTACGAGCGTGGAGAACAGGACATGCCCTCGTCTGAACTCGAGGCCCTGGCCCCCTATCTGAATGTGCAGCCCAGCTACTTCGCGGTCTGAGCAAGACGGTCAGCGGACTAGGCAGATTGAGCGGATGTCAGTGACTTGTGCACGAAGTAATAGAAACGGCCACTGCTGAGGAGCAGTGGCCGTTTTGCTATGGCTGGCAAGTGATCAGCCCTTCTCTTCGTTCTTGCCCTGCTCAATGACGTTCTGTGTGATGTGAGTAGGGACTTCATCGTAACGTTCGAACTCCATGGTGAAGTAGCCACGGCCCTGTGTCATGGAACGTATGTCGGCAGCGTAGTGCTGCATTTCGGCCAATGGAACCTCGGCGCTGATTATACTGTTGCCCTTTTGCTGGTCCATGCCCAGGACTCGCGCGCGTTTAGTGTTCAAGTCCCCCAGTATATCGCCCATGAATTGCTCAGGCACAACGATCGTTACTTTCATGATGGGCTCAAGGAGCACCGGGGCTGCCATCTCCATGCCCTTCTTGAAGGCCAGGTGCGCCGCCAGCTTGAAGGCGATTTCCGAAGAGTCCACCGAATGGGACGATCCGTCGTAGAGGGCGGCACGCAGGTCGGTAGCGGGGTAGCCAGCCAGCATGCCCTTCGTTATAGCCTCGCGCAGTCCCTTTTCTACAGCCGGTATAAAGTTCCGTGGCACGTGACCGCCAAAGACCTCGTCCACAAACTCGAAGCCTGCGCCGCGTAGCAGTGGCTCGAATCGTATTCGGACATCACCAAATTGCCCGCGCCCGCCAGTTTGCTTCTTATGCCGCCCCTGAACCTGGACTGTCTTGGTGATCGTCTCCTTGTACGGCACCTTGGGCACAGAGGTGACAACGCCTACACCAAACTTTTGCTGTAGACGCCTGACAGCGATATCAATGTGCGAATCGCCCATGCCCGAAATCACGGTCTCGTTGGTGTCCGCATCGCGGCGTACAATGAGTGTGGGATCCTCTTCCACCAGTCGTGCCAGGGCGGTGCCCATCTTGTCCAGGTCGGCCTTGGTCTTGGGACTGATAGCAGCGAAGGCTATGGGATGCGGAAAGACAATACCTGGCAGTACGATAGGATGGTCTTTGTCGCACAGTGTGTTGCCAGTGGTCGTGGCTTGCAGCTTGGCCACCGCACCAATGTCTCCAGCGATCACGTCCTTGGTTGGTGTCTGCTCCTTTCCAAGCAGGAAGAAAAGCTGGCCGATCCGTTCTTCTTCACCCTTGTTTGCATTTAAAACACGTGAATCGCTCTGGAGACTACCGGAGTAGACACGGAAGTAGGTGAGCTTGCCTACATAGGGGTCGGCCATGGTCTTGAAGACCAGAGCAGCCAGGGGGCCTGTCGGTGCGGCCACGACGGCTTCCTCGCTGTTATCCAGCACCTTCCTGGCTTTTGCCTCCGTGGCGGCTGGCGAGGGCAGGTAGCGCACGATGGCATCCTGCAGAAACGAGACGCCTATATTCTGAGTCGCAGAGCCGCACAGCACCGGCACGACTTTGCCAGAGGCCACGGCCATGGCTAGCCCACGGCAGATTTCATCCTCGCTGAGCTCTTCACCGTCGAGGTATCTCATGATCAACTCGTCGTCAGCCTCAGCGGCTAGCTCTACCATCTGTAGTCGCAGGGTCTGTGCTTGATCCTGTAACTCGGCCGGGACTTCGCTTCCCTTCTTTGCATCGCCGAGGTAGGCTTTCATCGTCAAGAGGTCTACCACGCCCTTAAAGTTGGCCTGGGAACCAATGGGCAATTGCAAAGGCACAAAGTTGACATCGAATTTGGCTTTCATCTGCTCAAGAGTGCGTTGAAAGCTGGCATTTTCGCGATCCAGCTTGTTGATGAAAGCCATGCGTGGCAACTCTAGTTCGTCGGCATACTGCCATACCAACTCGGTGCCTACTTCAACACCTGATGCTGCGCACAGGACAACAATCACAGCGTCAGAAACGCGAATGGCCCCCTTAACTTCGCCTACAAAGTCAGCATAGCCAGGAGTGTCCAACAGGTTCACCTTGTGCCTCTCCCACTCCCAAGGGGTGACCGATGCGTTCACCGAAATCTTGCGCCGGACCTCTTCCGGGTCGTAGTCGGAGACAGTGTTGCCTTCCTCAACCCTGCCAAGGCGATTGATTAGGCCAGCATTGTATAGCATAGCTTCGGTCAGGGAAGTCTTGCCCACCCCACTATGGGCGATGAGGCTGACGTTCCTCAGTTCCTCCACCGTGTAACTTTTCATCTGCCCTCCTGTGACCGATATAGTGGTTCGTGCATAGATTGCCAAACGTGTCTCACCGGATCATCGTATGAGAGGGGGAGCTTGAGTTTGGCAATCCGGTCGAGCGCCGTTCGTCGCGAGCGACGCCGTTCGCCCCGCAGGGGGGCGACCTCTCGTCTTTGTCGAGAGACAAAGGAGACACCCTGACGGGGAAGATGCTACGCGCGGACGAACGGTTGACGCGGTACCTTGTAAGAACGCCCTGCAGAGTGACACGATGCCAGGGCGCACACTTTCAACGACGAGGCTATTGTATAACAGAACCGCACAAATGTCAATTGAATTCCGTTTGCGGGTGCAGTTCACTTCTCGGGCGAACCCCCCTGGAGTCTCAGAAAACATGCTGAACGCCCTCCCGGAAGGCTTGGAAGGCGTTGTCGGCAGCGTCTGGGAGGGTCTGCTTGCCAAGGTGGCCCTTGTCCGATTGACAAAGGTCAGCGTTGTACGGATAATGTAGCCCAAAGATCACTGATGAGGCGAGCCACATGATTCTTGGAACCCAGGGTAAGGGACAAAGCGAGGGGGGACTGAACCGCAGGGACTTTTTGCGGATGACGGCGGGGATGGCTATCGCCCTGCTGCTGCCAGGTTGTCGGCGCATTCCGCCATCTCAAGCGCCCTTGCCAACGCATACTGGCTTGCTAGAGACAGAGCGCTACAGAAAGAAGAGTCCGTGGAGGATCGGGCGCTCTGGCCGCGGTGATGTCACTTCCTGGATGGTCATGTTGAGCGCACACATTGAGTACGGCATCAAGGAGAAGTACAGAGACCGCTTCAAAGACTACTTCTGTACCTCGGCCAACTGGGACCCCAACAAGCAGATCGAGGATATCAAGATCCTGCTGGCGGAGGGGATTGATCTGCTCCTGATTGACCCCATGGATCACGCAGTAGTCGCGGCGGGAGTGGAGGAGGCCATGAACGCCAGTGTCCCTGTCATCCTGGCCTCCACCAGGGTGCAGAGCACTCAGTATGTCAGTTGGGTGACCACAAACGAAGAAGAGCGCGGCGCTGCTTGTGCAGACTGGCTCTGCCGCTCCATCGCTGGTGGGCGTGTGGTTGTCGTTGTGAACATGCCTGCTAGTGGCGACAGCAAGGCGTGGTTGGTGGGAGTTCGTGGTCGGCTGGATGCCCAGCCTGAAGTGCAAGAAGTGACGGTGGCACACTGCCCTTGGTCATCACCTGGTGCCAGGCAGACTATGGCCTCCATGCTCAACGAATCTACGCAAATAGACGGTGTGGTTGTGAACAACGGGGTGCTGGGCCGGGGAGTAGTCGAGGCTTTCGCGGAACGAGGCAGCAGGATTCCGCCCATTGCCGGAGGCGATGACTGGAACGGTTGGCTGCGTACCGCAAAGGAACACAAGGTACGCTTCATGGGGCTCAGCGGGGGGGCGAATCTGGGTCTACGCTGCGTTGACCTGGCAATCCGAGTGCTGGCCGGCGACCCCGTTCCGCGCTGTGTGGAATTCCCGTACGAGGTATTCGATGAGAGCACGTTAGACCGCTACTATCGCCCCGACTTGAGTGACCATTATTGGGCAGTCAACGACCTGCCTGAGGCATGGATTCAAAGGATGTTCAAGTTGTGATCAGGTGGATGTTGCCCCTTCGTTCATGTGGAAATCGTAGAGACGTAGCCTCACCTTGCGGTGAGATTACACATGCTACGTCTCTACTTGGATACACCCTCTGCCAGGTATATCGTTAGCCGCTTTGGTGAATTAGTGATATAATTGCGAAAAGTTGTGGAGGGGCCAAGATGCTTCTTGAAGAGCTAATTCAAGCCGCACGAGGCGAGGTAGAGGTTGACCTGCTGCTCAAGAATGCGCGCCTGGTAAACGTATTCTCCGGCGACATCCACCACGCTGATGTGGCTGTCCACCGCACGCGCGTGGTGGGGTTGGGCAACTATCGTGCACGCAAAGTGATTGACCTGCAGGGACAATACCTGTGCCCCGGCTTCATAGATGGGCACGTGCACATTGAAAGTTCCATGCTTCGCGTCTCTGAATTCGCCAGAGTAGTCGTACCCCAGGGTACAACCACTGTGATCTGCGACCCCCACGAGATTGCTAACGTGCTTGGGCTGGATGGCATTCGCTACATCTTGGACTCCAGCAAGTACAATCCCCTCAGTGTGCACGTCATGTTGCCTTCCTGCGTCCCTGCCACAGACATGGAAACGGCGGGCTCTAAACTCGGGGCTGGGGACATAGCTGCCATGTTGCGTAGTGACTGGGTGCTCGGCTTGGGCGAAGTAATGAACTACCCCGGCGTGATATTTCGTGATTGGGAAGTGCTGCAAAAGATCAAGGTAGCAGCCGACAGGCCGATTGACGGACATGCGCCTGGCCTGTCGGGGCGGGATCTGTGCGCCTACGTCGCGGCGGGCATTGGTTCAGATCACGAGTGCACCACAATGGAGGAGGCGAAAGAAAAGCTGCGACTGGGCATGCATGTCATGATCCGGGAGGGCACGGTTGCCCGTGATTTGGAGAGCCTTTTGCCCCTGGTCACGCCCAGCAATGCAAGCAATTGCATGTTCGTGACCGATGACCGGCATCTTCCAGACTTGGTGAACGAAGGACACATAAACTTTGCCGTCCGCAAGGCGATTGGCCTGGGTCTGAATCCAGTGACCGCCATACAGATGGCGACCATCAATACAGCGCGCTATTTTGGCCTCAAGGACAGGGGCGGTATCGGGCCCGGCATGCGCGCCGATTTGGTCGTCTTTGACAATTTTGCCGATTTCAACATCAAAATGGTCTTTCGGGGCGGACAGTTGGTGGCGCAAGATGGCAAACTGCTACCTCTGGAGCAGAAGCCGAAAGATGTCCCCTTGCGCAGCTCGATGAATGTCAATTGGCAGAATGTGGATGATCTGAGAGTGCCGGCCAAAGGCAGCCGGATGAAGGTTATCGGCCTCATACCAAACCAGCTTGTGACGGATAGCCTCTTGGAAGAAGTCAAAGTCGAGGATGGCTTCGCCGTGGCGGATGTGGAACGGGACATTCTAAAGATAGCAGTGATCGAACGCCACCTCGCTTCGGGGAACGTAGGACTGGGCTTCGTCAAGGGCTTCAAGCTCAAGCGCGGTGCGCTGGGTTCCTCTGTAGCACACGACTCGCACAACCTCATCCTGGTGGGGACCAACGACGAAGACATGCTGCTTGCAGCACACGAGATAGAACGCATGCGCGGCGGGCTCGTTGCTGTAGAAGGGGGACGTGTGCTGGCCTCACTTCCGCTGCCCATCGCCGGATTAATGTCGGATCGTCCATATGAAGAGGTAAATGAAAGACTAACCACACTACTAGCTGCAGCACACGGATTAGGTTCGGGGTTACACGATCCCTTCATGGCTCTGTCTTTCCTTGCGCTGCCCGTTATCCCCTCGCTGAAACTTACGGACAAGGGCCTGGTAGACGTCACACAGTTCAAGCTCGTGCCACTGTTCGAGGACTGAGTGGGCTGATGTAGAAGGCCATCCACCTGTCTTGCGATAGGCAAGGCGAATTCTGCACGAATACACAAGTGAGGCAAGGGAGTTCATTCGTGTATTCGTGGCCTTATTCGTGGACGGCACCACTACCCCCATCGCAGAATCGGCCTCGTCAGACACGTTGGCCCGCCCTCGGTCTTGAGGGAGAGTTCGCTCCCCTTGTAAGTCAGCACCTGGCAGCCGGCTTCTTCCAGCCGCCGTTTCGTGATCGGATTGCCCTTTAGCATCAGGCACTTGCTGGGTGCCAGGGCCAGCACGTTGCAACTCATAGTTGGAAACTCTTCATCGGGCACCTCGATGAGCTGGAAGCCGCGATCCTTGAGGTACTGCCAGAACGGAACCGGCAGCAGGGGTAGATAGACCACTGCTATCTCGTGGTCAACTAGGCTGATCAGTGACATGAGGTGCAGGCAGGCGTCAGGGCCTCCATAGTAGGGTAACGGCACGGGAATGATCCTCACTCCGATTCCCTCCAACGCCTCCTCTAACTGACGCAGCCCTTCAGCGTTGGTGCGGAAGCCTTGTCCAGCCGCCAAGGTATCGTGATCAATCCACAACAGGTCACCACCCTCTGCCCTGGCTCTGCCGTGCAGGGCATAGTACAGCGGTATACCCAGCTTCTCGAAGCAGCGAGATATTGCCGCCTCCTCGCCCTCGCGCAGTGCCTTGCCCATTTTCAGGATCACCGCCCCCCGGTCGGTGACGAGGGCCGGGTCGTGGACAAAGACGGCATCGGCGCGATGGGGCTGTAACTCGTCGTGGTAGATGACCTCGGCCCCAGCCTGGCGCAGGATGGCCACAAGAGCGTCGTGCTCTTGGCGGGCGATCTCCGGACTGGGCCGATCGGTATAGTGCCACTTTGCAGGGTCATCTACGGCAAAGGCCGGGTCAGGTCGCTTGACCAGTACCTTGCGCAGTGGCTCGACCATGCTTTGGCTGCCGTAGCTTCTCATCCTTGCCTCCACTCTCTGGGAAGGAGACGTTGCCCCGCCAAATAGATGGCGGGACGCTACCGCAGCCCCGCCAAATAGATGGCAGGACGCTACCGCAGCCCCGCCAAATAGATGGCGGGACGCTACCGCAGCCCCGCCAGAAGGACGGCGGGACCTCCGGCATGCAACGTCTCTACAGCTTCTCCTGGTAGGCCTGGCCGAGTATCTGGAATGCAAAGTCACAGGGACGCCGGGTGAAGCGGTCACAGGCATCCAGTGGGGTCTCTGCCGGTGCGAGGCCAATGCCGCGCAGGAGATGGTACAGGTGACAGAGGGGCAGCCCCATCACGTTAGCGTAGCAGCCGGCAACACGTGACACCGGGTCAAAGCCACGGTGTTGTATGGCGTAGGCACCAGCCTTGTCCAGTGGATCGCCGCTGGCCACGTAAGCTGCTATCTCCTCATCGCTGTAGTCCCGCATCCACACGGTGGTCTCGGCCAGTTCCGTGCGTTCCCACCTTGGCTGCACAGCGATCAGGGTCACGCCGCTGAAGACGAGGTGAGGTCGTCCGCGCAAACGGCGCAACATGTCTACCGCCTCCTCAGCATGTGCGGGCTTGCCCAGCACTTCTCCATCCAGGCAGACCAAGCTATCTGCAGCCACGATGAGGCCGCTCGGTGCATGGGCCAGCGATGCTCGCGCCTTGGCCTGAGAAAGGCGCGTAGCCATCTCCTCTGAGCTTTCTGCAGTCCGGTTCACCTCTTCAATATCCGTAGGGCACACCACAAAGCGCAGACCCAAAAGCGCCAGAAGTTGTCTGCGCCTTGGTGATGCAGAAGCAAGGGTGAGGGTTGGTTGCTCGCTGCTGTCCAGTGCGCACATCGGCGGGATTATAGCAGAGAAAGCGACGGGTAGAAAACTCGGCCTACGTGCTCGCCAGGCTCTAAGCGGACGACGGTCCGTGTCGTGTGCCAGGAGCGTGGCCAACGAAGCATACTGGCTGGAGACGAGGACTATCGCATCTTTGACGCCGCAATCTGATGTAGACCCTGTATGTGCTGGGCAGTTGCTTCGCCCCACTTTTCGGGTTAAAATGATAGAGGCGTTGGCTGGTCAGTGAGGTCTGAAAACGTGGCTCACTTGCTGATAGCGCATAGGCCGTGCGTTGCCGCGTGAGCATCGTCGAGCAGCGACGGTTTCTAGCAGACCAAGCAGTCTGGCCAAGGTTTGCGGCGACAGCACAGTGCGCTCGGGTTTATCGCCACCGTCGGCGCGCAGCCATTGGCTGTAGTCGGCGCAAGCTCGGGCATGATAGTGGAAGATGCAACCTTCCACGCCAGAGATGAGAAGCGCTAGGCTCATAGGCTCCACCGAATAGGGGCAGATGGCAAAGAGGACGCGGGTGAAGCGCCGTTCCTCCAGGGCAGGTAATAGAATGTCGTGGGCGATGTCCAGGGCAGAGGTGAGCACAGCAAAGCTAGCCCCTGCTCTGAGCGCCGCGTGGCCAAGGATACGAATAGAGCAGTCAGTACAGGCTGGATGGAATTGCACTTCGCTTCTGGAATCGAGTTCCAAACGAGAGAGGTACAGACAGTCGTGGTCAAAGCGCCCTGCCGGACAGTCGTAGCCGCTGCCGGCTGCGCTAGCGTCCCGCCGTCTGCGGAGTCCCGCCATGTCTTGGGCGGGATTGGGCGGGGCTGCGCTAGCGTCCCGCCGTCTGCGGAGTCCCGCCATGTCTTGGGCGGGATTGGGCGGGGCTGCGCTAGCGTCCCGCGATCTTTGGCGCGGGACCGCATGCAGCGGCTTTTGACAGAATCCCGTGCCCACCAGTAGTCGTCCTCCATTACCAGCAGCACGCCTTACGAATTCATCTTCGCCGCCACGGAAAAGCAAGCGCTCCTCTCGCTGACCTGCTGTCAGAACTTGACAGTAGGTCCAGAGGGCACGCAGCGTGCGCAGCGGATGGCGCAGGACGATGTGCCGCATGAACACACGTCCGTAGGCTTGGGACAAGCTCTTGAACGAGAATTCAAGAAGAGCCAGAAAACTGTTCGTTTTAAGCTCACGCATTTGGAACATGGACAGGTCATATTGTACCACACCGCATATTGAGGAGCAATGCGCGTCATATTGTGGCTTGAAGAGATAGAAGCAGAAGATGGCGCTCAGGTTGGCAGCAAGGCGCTCAATCTGGCTGAAATAGCCCGGGCAGGCTTCTATGTGCCGGCCGGGTTCTGCATTGCCGCCGCTGCTTACCAAGATCACGTTGCCGCAAATGGACTGGAACCGGTCATCTGTTCGCTGCCGTCGCTGCCAGCCGTTCAAGTGCGAGCCGCAGCGTCACGCCTGCGGGAAGCGATCAGAGCGGGCCGCATGAGCGCAAAAGTGCGCAACGCCATATTGAGCGCATACCAGGAATTGACGACTGGCAGGGAAGCAATGCATCTGGCGGTTGCCGTGCGCTCCTCAGCCAGCGCTGAGGACTTGCCAACAGCATCCTTCGCAGGCCAACAGGATACGCTGTTAAGCGTACGTGACGAACAGCAGTTGCTGCAGGCTATCCGGCAATGCTGGGCTTCGCTCTGGTCGCTGCAAGCAGTGCTCTATCGGGCAAACCGCGGCCTGACGGAGCAGCCGCCGGTGATGGCTGTCCTGGTGCAGTTGATGGTAGACGCCGAGGCTGCAGGCGTGGCCTTTTCGCTGCATCCAACCACTGGCGAGGAGAGGATTGTCGTAGAGGCGGCCTTTGGCCTGGGTGAGCCAGTAGTTAGTGGCACAGGCGACGTTGACCGCTACCTGGTGAGCCGAGAAACGTGTACTGAGATCGAGCTA
>Ga0315543_1002652_pt1 | contig 17005 bp, 10 predicted proteins | sample SalMarSW160210MG_2_FD_203098 | JGI IMG/M metagenome (GOLD analysis project Ga0315543, IMG submission 203098) | Salt marsh sediment microbial communities from the Plum Island Ecosystem LTER, Massachusetts, United States - Salt Marsh Sediment SW1601-210 ...
ATTGTCATTCTGAGCGTAGCGAAGAATCTCCTTGGACAATCGAGATCCTTCGCTACGCTCAGGATGACCTGCTGAGGTATCAGCCAGCCAAACTTGGAACTACTGAGTGTGCCATAGTAGCTGTAAATCCCGCCGCCGTAGTCGGCCGAGCCGCCGGTGATCGAGAGACCCCAGAGGCTGGCTTCGGCGCCCGAGCCGACGTAGAACACACGACTTTGCTCGTCGGCGTCGATTGCCAGCAACTCGGCGCCGGGGCCTTGGATATCGACACCTGCAGCCGTGTCGGTGATCTCAAGCTGTGTGCCGGCCAGTGTGATTGTGCCGCCGGAAAGAGACGAGTCGAACGTGATGACGTCCGTTTCGGTGTCGCTGCCGGCCGGGATGTCGCCGTCCCAAAGAGCCGTGTTCGTGTTGGCCGCTTCGAGTGCTTCGCGGAGGGTGGTCAGCTCGTCGTCGAGAACGGTGTCGTCTGGCGAGTCGACGAGATACGCGGTCAGCATTCGCCGGTCTTCGAGTGGTTCAACGCGGAGCCGGTGGAGATAAGGGTCCACCCGGCACTGGCGAGACGCCAGTGGCACCCTTGAGACACGACCGGACCGACGATTCCTCTTGTTCACCCTGCTGCGCATGGTTTCCCCCCTTGGTTGATGCATTTCTAGGCGCCGGCACCCGACACAGAAGATGGCTTTGCCGTGAGGCACCCCGTCGGGCTTAGACCTTCCTTCTAACCCGCCTGGCAGGGAATAGTCAAGACATTCCGTGGCCAATCAGCAAGAAACAGCTCTGCTGAGGGAGATCGCCCGGCGGCTGCGCAGTGTCCCCCGGGTCTTCTACTCGGGCGGTTCGATTCCGCTGATAAACCGCCGCCAGCCGTCAAGGTGTTCTTGCGAGAGGCCGCTGGCGCGGGTGAACACGGCGTCGGTCGTGCTCGACGTATCGGGCACGTAGACCCGAACACGCAGCCGGCCGTCCGGTTTGTAGTGGAAGCGGATTTCGACGGTCGACCCGGCCGGCAGGCCCGGCGGAAGTGGAGCGACGGTGCACTTGCCGATCGGCGTGCAAGCGTCGGCCGAAGCGCTTTCGCCCTCGACGACCTCGACAAGGATCGACTTCTGGTCCTCCTTCTGGGTCTGGAACAGGCGTCGGGCCGTGACGGGGATAGACGTGTTTCGCGGAATGATGATTCCGTTGCGCCGCTGGCGCGTCGCGCGATCGATGCCGACCACGCCCAGACTGTGCGAGTTGACGTTGCGGATCGTGAACCGGCCGACCTGGCCCACGTGGCGGCCCAATAACTGGGCCGCGTAGAGCGCCGCCCCGTGGGCAACCGCTTCGTCGGCCGCCACCGACGCGTCGGGCTCCATGCCGGAAAGCTCCCGGAGCATGGCTCGGATCATGGGCATCCGCGTCGATCCGCCCACCAACAGCAGATGGTCGATCTGGTTCCACCCGAGCCCGGCGGCCGCCAGCGTTTGGCCCACGGTGAACCGGGTGCGATCGACCAGATCGCCCGTGGCTTCTTCGAACTGCCCTCGGGCCAACTCGATCCGCGCAATTCGCCCTTGATGGTCGCAGGTGACCATCGCCTTGGCACGCGTCGAGAGGGTTCGCTTGGCGTCCTCGCACTCGCGCCACAACCGTGCGGCCGTGACGGGGTCTTCGCGCGGGTCCATGTCATGCTGCCGGGCAAACTCCTCGGCAGCCAACGCCACGAGCCGCTGGTCCCAGTCGTAGCCGCCGAGCTGAACGTCTCCGTCGGTGGCCAACGTGACCAGTTCGCGCTTGCGCACTTCCATAACGGTCACGTCGAAGGTACCGCCACCCAGGTCGTAGACCAGCAGCCGAAGAGGCCGCCCGTCGGTGGCCGGGGCTGCAAGCAGGCCCTTCTGATAACCGTAGGCCACGGCGGCGGCCGTCGGTTCGTTGATGATGTCGATCACTTCCAGCGCGGCCATGTAGCCGGCATCCTGCGTGGCCTTGCGGCGGACTTCGTCGAAGTAAGCCGGCACGGTGACGACGGCCTGGCGGAAGGGCCCGAGCTGCGTGGCGGCGTCCTGGCGAAGCTTGTTGAGGATCCACGCTTCGAGCACCTCGGGCGGATACTGTTTGCCGTCGATCGCCTTGTGAAAGACGGGCTGTCCCATGTCGCGCTTGGCGCACAGCGCCACGTGTTCGCCTTCGGTGGCCACGGCCTTCAGCGATTCTTTGCCGACCACGACGTCCTCGACGTCGAACAAGACGACGCTGGGCGTGAGCCGATCGCCTTCGGCGTTGACGAGCGTTTCCGGACGGCCCGAGGCGTCCAGTCGCGCCACGACCGAGTACGTGGTTCCAAGGTCGATACCAACCACGGGCGGAGGGCTCATTGGCGAAAACTCGGTTTTCAGGTTCTTGTTGGTTGGCCCGTTAGCACATGTCTCGAAATTGGTTTTTGTCACTTTGGGGGGTGCCACTGCTGGCTTGTCCAGCAGTGCGAAGCGGACTTCCCGGCAAGAACACTGCTGGACAAGCCAGCAGTGGCACCCATTTCAAGACACGTTCTCCCAGGCTCGATCATCATCTACCATGGCAAGGGAAACCGTTCCGGGTACCACAGCGAAAGCACGTAGTAGCCCGCCGCCAGACCCGCGGCGGCCGAAGTAAGCCAAAACACCACCGCGACGACCCAGCGAGACGGCCTTCCGGCCGAGTTACTCGCGTCGTCCGGCGCGACCGATTCAAACGCAGGCGATTCGGGCGTGGACGCCGACGCCGACGCCGGGATCTCCTCCGCGGCAAACTCGGCCGCCGGCGCCTCTGCGATCGGCGCCGATCGGTAGGGCGTCGACAAAGGTGCTGGCGTGCTTCGGGCGGGCGTGGACGTCTCCGGTAACAGAGTCAACGACGGAACTGAAGGCAGTGCGTCTTCGAGCGCCTCTTCGACCAGTGCTTCCATCGCGTCGAATCCCGCTTCCGAGGAGACCAACGGTTTCCAATCTCCCAAACGTTCGTCGGACAGACCCGCCGCACGCTCCAACTCGAGCGTCACTTCCCGCGCCGTCCCCGGCACCACCGCATGCACCTTCAAGCGCCCATTGGTCTCGTACGTGAACGAGACCTCGACCGGCCAGCCCTTGGGCAATCCCTCGGGCAGGTCGGCCAGTATCGTGCGACCGATAGTCACGCACTCGTCGGGATCGGTGTTCTCGCCTTGAAGCACTTGAATGATGATCGAGCGCTGATTCTCCGATTTCGTGGTGAACTTCTCGACGTGACTCGCCGGCAGGGGCGTGTTGCGCCGAATGAGCTTGACGTTGGTCTTCTGCAACGTGGTCGGGTCGATCCCCTCGACGCCCAGGCTGTGGGCATTGACGTTCGTCACCGCGAAACCGGCCGCTTCGGCGGCCGCCTCGCAGCGAGTCCCTCCGGCGAGCAGGTATCGGGCATACAGCGCGGCGCCCCGCGCAACCGCTTCGTCCGGATTGACCGACCGGTCGGGCGAGCAGCCCGTGAGCTTCTCGAGTTGCTCGACGACCATCGGCATGCGGGTTGAACCGCCCACCAACAGAAGCCGATCGACGTGCTCCCAACGCATACCCGTTTCGGCCAGAACCTGACGGCACGTGGAGAGCGTTCGTTCCAACAGGTCCGCGGTCATGTCGACCAGTTCGGCCCGGGTAATCGGCACGTCGAGAGACTTTCCCTCGTGCTGGAGGTGCGCGGTGGTACGGCCCCGAGCGCTCAGCGCGTGCTTGGCCTCGAGGGCACTTTCCATCAGGCGACCCTCGCCGAGGCGATCCTTGCGAGGGTCGACACCGTGCTCCCGCTCGAAGGCGCCGGCCAAATGGTCGACCAGCCGCATGTCCCAATCGTATCCGCCCAGCATCACGTCGCCGTCGGTGGCCAGGCACTGCACGTCGCCCGGCGCCAGCCGGAGCAGGGTCACGTCGAACGTCCCGCCGCCGAGGTCGTAGACCAGCACGGTCATTTCGCGCGACACGTCGCCGGAGCCGGAGAGATAACCGATCGACTCCCCGAACGCCAGTGCGGCGGCGGTCGGCTCGTTGACGATGTCCAGCACGTCCAGGCCGGCCATCTCGCCCGCGTCGGCCGTCGCCTTGCGCCGCGGTTCGTCGAAATAGGCGGGCACGGTGATCACCACCGCAACGTCGGATCCTAAGGTGCCGATCAGATCGGCCCCCAGCCGGCGGAGAATGCACGCCTGGATCACCTCGGGCGGAAGATAACCACCCTGGATCGGACGGGAGTAAAACTTCCGGCCCATGTCACGCTTGACCCATTGGGCCACCCGTTGCGGCTCGACCAACGATGCCCGGCGGGCCTCTCGGCCGACGGTGACCCGGGCATCCTCGAAAAGGACGATACTAGGGGTCAGAAGCTCCCCGTCGGAGTTGCCCACCATGGCCGTCCGACCGGACGAATCGACCCATGCGACGGCCGAATTCGTGGTGCCCAGGTCAATTCCAACGGGTTTAGGGCTGGCCATGGTGGTGATCGTGATTTATGGAGCTTCGTTGAAACGGGAACGAACCAGTGCCGGACCTCAATAATAACCTACGTCGCCCCCAGGGCGAAGGGCCCGTGCGGCGATCGTAGGGTGGGCATCGCCCACCAGGAACCTGTGTTGGGCCCGGCGATTGCGGTGGGCAGTGCCCGCCCTACTTCTCTTCGGCCACGACCGGGTTGGTGAGCACGCCGAGCCGTTCGATCTCGACCTCGACCGTGTCGCCCGGCTTGAGAAACACCGGCGGAGTCCGCGTGAAGCCGACCCCTCCGGGCGTTCCGGTGAAGATCAGGTCGCCCGGGCTCAGCGTGCAAACGTTCGACACGTATTCGATCAAGAAGTCGATCGGGAAGATGAGTTGGCGCGTGTTGGAATGCTGCATGGTCTGGCCGTTGAGCCGAAGTTGCACGTCGAGGTTGCCGGGATCGGGGACCTCGTCGGCGGTGACCAGCGCGGGGCCAAACGGGGCGAAGCTGTCGAACGACTTGCCCAGCAGCCATTGGCCGCCCGGCTTTCGATTCTGCCAATCGCGTGCCGAGACGTCGTTGCCACAGGCGTAGGCGGCCACGTGGTCGAGGGCCCGTCGGCGGCGAATGTGTCGACCGCCCTGACCGATGACGACGACCAACTCGGCCTCGTAGTCGATCTCTTGGCTCTTGCGGGGCAAGACGATCGGCTCGGTGTCGGCCAGTACGGCCGTGGGGAACTTGCAGAAGATGACCGGTTCGTCCGGCGGAGTCATCTTGGTTTCCTCGGCGTGGTCGGCGTAGTTGAGTCCGACACCGATCACCTTCTCGGGGTTGGGAATCGGCGGCAGCAATCGGATGCTCTCATGGACAACGCCCGTGTCGGAGTCGAGCACCGCTTCGGCTCGTGATTTCAGTTCGGCCCAAGCGGCCAACAGTGGTTTCGGGCACGAGGGCAACGACTTGTCGGCCCGATTCAAGTCGACCAGACCACGGGGGCCGACCGCCGCCACGCGTGGCCTGTGCTCACCCTGATAGGTCACAAGTTTCATTCGTGTTGCTCCCGTAATCAAACGGTTGGCCACCGTGCCCACACTGGCAGACAAGCGACTCGACCGAACTGGTTGAGGTCTGCCAGCGGCACCCTTTTCAAACACGCCCTAACACCAATGTACGCACAAACGCGCCCGACGTCGACCCTACGATCGATAGAACCGGCAGCAGTCGAACCGGGCTGCTCGAGACGTGGCTTGGTCCGCGGTGGGCCGTGGGTGCCATGGCCATCCCGGCGCGTCGGGACGTGGCCATGCCGTCAGGTCGTTCAACATGCTCACGACAAGCGTGAGCATGGCACCCGGCTCCAGCCGCAGCAAGCCACGCACGTTCGGCCGGCGTGGCACACCGCTGCCGGGTTTCCCCGGGGGGCTCTGATGAAGCTCGTTTGACGGAAAGGCTTGTGCAACCTAGGGTTTAAGTAGTTGTACACTTGTTTCCGGGCAGCCCGCTCGCGCCCGGAGCTGTCGTGCGGCCGGGGGGCTGCGCGCGGGGGCTCGGGCTCTTTGGGAAATCACCGTCGTGGATCAGTAGATTTGAGGGAACCATGTCAGACACCCAGGATCCGGAAACACCATACTACCAATTCACGCAGTCTACGGCCGACAATCCGGTGCCGGCATCGGCGGATGGGTGGACCTCGCAGCTCGACACGCTGCTGGCCGAGCTCCACGAGTTGACGCAGGCCGCACCCGTCGAGCCCGTCGTTGACCGAGACGTGGACAACCAGCTGGTCCAGGTGCGACTCGGGATTGCGTCGAGTCTGTTCACGGCGCTGCGCTACAAGCACCCGCCGACTGCCGCCCATGCACTGCGCGTGGCACTGAGTTGCTCGGCTTGGTGCCTGCAAAAGGGGCTTCCCGACGAGCATCGAGACAAGATCGAGATTGCCGCGTTGCTTCACGATCTGGGCGTGATCGGTATTCCCGACCGGATCCTGCAGAAGCCGAGCACCCTCGATTTGGACGAAGCCACGATCATCGAGCACTCGAGACACATGAACGTCGAGATGCTGCGGACGTCGTGTGCCGAGCAGACCATTTTGGAGATTGTGGCGAACGTGCCGGCGCGGTACGACGGGGTTCGACCCGGCTATCGTGTCTCGGGCGATAACATTCCGTTAGGCGCGCGGATGATCGCGATCGTCGAATCGTACGATGCCATGACCAACGAGCAGGTTTTCCGGCCGGCCATGTCGCAGGAGGCGGTGATCACCGAGCTGTATGCGTGCGCCAGCAGCCAGTTCGACCCGACGTTGGTCCGGGAATTTGCCGAGTTCTGCCATCATGACCAGGTGGCCCTCCGCAGAGAAGCCGGCCGTCGCTGGCTGCGAACGCTCGACCCACGCGCCATCGATCGTTACTGGCGACTCCACCACGCGCCGGTTCCGAGCGGCCAGGTGGATCGGAAGCGAATCTTCGAGACCAGCTTGTTGGACAATATGCACGACGCGGTCCTTTTCGTGGATACCCACTTGACGATTCAGCTTTGGAACCCCGGCGCCGAGCGGATGACGGGCATTCTGAGCAAGAGTGTTTGCCATCAACAATGGTTGCCCGGCCTGCTCAACTTGCGTGATGAGAAAGGCGACCCGGTCGAGGCGGGCGATTGTCCGGTCGCTTGTTCGATTCGCTCAGGCGTGCAGTCGTTGCGCCGGCTTATCATCTGGGGACGCAGCGGCCGTCCGATTCCCGTCGATACCCACGTAATTCCCGTAATCACCGAGGATGGGCAGACACGGGGGGCCGTCTTGTTGTTGCACGATGCCTCGTCGGAAATCTCCCTCGAGAGGCGCTGCCAGAGCCTGCACAACGAGGCGACCACCGATCCGCTGACGCGCGTGGCCAATCGGGCCGAATTCGATCGGGTCCACGAGATGTTCGTCGCCACCCATGCACAACGACGGCTGCCCTGCAGCCTGATCATCTGCGACCTCGACCATTTCAAACAGGTGAACGACGTCTACGGCCATCAGGTGGGTGACCAGGTGATCAGGACCCTGGCCGGGATTTTGAAGGACTCGTGCCGCTCGGGCGACCTCGTTGCCCGATACGGCGGCGAGGAATTCGTTATGCTCTGCACCGATTGCGACAACGCCACGGCCGCCCGGCGCGCTGAGGAGGTCCGATACTTGCTGTCTCGCATCGTTCATCCGTCCATGGGCGCACAAAGCGTCACCGCCAGCTTCGGCGTCACGGAGGTTCAGCCGGGTGATACGCCCGAAACGATGTTGCGCCGTGCCGACCGCGCTCTGCTAATGGCCAAGGCGCGGGGACGCAACGTGGTAATCCAGTTGGGCGCCGGCTCCCTGGTTGGCAAGAAGTCGCTGGAGGGCAACGCGCGGATACCCATCTCGCAAGTTGCCGACGGTCGGATGTGGATTGAGCAGGACTTGTTCAGCGCCGCACCGCTCTCGGTGACCGTTGAAAAGCTGCGCGGCTTCATTGCCGACCACTGCGCCAAGGTTCTGGAAACCAACCACAACAAAATCCACCTGCAAATTGAGCATCAGAGGTTGGGACCAAGACGCCGCCGCCGCGATCGCATACTGACGTTTCTCATGGACGTCGAACTGAACGAGGAACGCCCCGGCGGCACTCTCGGCGAAGACGCCCTGCCCCGCACTCGAGTCCATGTCGTCATCAGCCCACGCACGAAACGTGACCGGCGATCGGAGGACGTGTTGCGCCGTGCCCGAGAGGTGTTGCTCAGTCTCCGTTCCTACTTGATGGCAACGCAAGAGACGTTCAACGCGGTCAGTGCAGAAGGCGCATCCGACAGCGTCTTGTCGCCGTTGTTGAATGATAATCTCTTCACGTCCGGCGAGATTCGCCCCCGAAGTGCGGTACGACGAGTGCTCAAGCGGTTGTTGCCCCGGCGATGATTCGCGCCGCAAGGCCCCGAGCAGCCGATCGACGCATCGGGGGCCACCTCGTCAAGCTTCCGGAAGGTCTACTCCGGGGACTGGGCCTCGCAGAGCTTCCTGAATTACCTCAGGCACGCATTTTCCCCATCTATCCTCTCGGTCGTCCAACAATTGGCATTGACCCAGCCGCCCGGTTACCTATAATCCCGCCCCTTCGGAGGCCGCGAGCCAATGCTTCATGCGCGTCGGCTGCGTTGCGAATTGCGGTTCGAACGATGGGCAAACCGGTCGTTGCCTGAAGCAGTTGTCCAAACAGGCTCGGCCACCGGGCCGATTTAGTCTCATTTCTCTTCGTCGCCAACAAAGGATACCCTAATCATGCGATTCTCTTCTGCTGCTCAATGCACGATCTTGGTGATGCTCCTCGCGAGCCTGTCTGGATGCCGGACCGGCGGAACCGGCTGGCCGGGCGGCTGGGCCACGTCGAGTTGGAACCCGGCCAACTGGGGTCGCCCAGCCTCGACGGCTTCGTCGGTGGCCGGCACCGCGCCGAAAAAACCTTCGGAGATGACCAGTCCTTCCATTACTGTTTCGCCCGGTACCGAGACGGCCCCGGCGTCCGCATTGGCTTCGCTGTCCTCGGCGACCCAAAAAAACACGGCCGGCGGTTTGGGCGCGCCGACCGGATCGTCGGCGCCCGGGTCGTACGTCACTCCGCAGTCGGGCTACTACGGCGACTATGCCGGCCCGACCGCAAACCGCTCGATGACGACGCCGACTTCCGTATACCCGACGTCGGGTATGCCGCCGGCAGTGACGGCGAATCCCTATCGCTCGCCGGCGGACACTTCGGCTCCGCGGGCCGATTCCTATCCAAAGGCCGGTTCGCTGCCCGGTGCCGCTTATCCGGCCGATGCAATGGATACCAATGCTCAATACACGGCCAGCCTGCAATCGAAAGCCGCCGGCGCCGTGGCATCGCGCTACGAACACGATCCGAACAGCCGTTACTACGCGGGTACGCCGACGTCGGCCACCAGCGCGACGCCGACTGGACCATATCCCTCGAACGTGAACCCCGGCGCAACCCCGGCCACCGTCTATCCGGCGGCCGGCACGGCGCCGCCAGCCACATCGGGCAGCTACGGTGCTTCGCCGTCTAGTAGGGGCGCTCCGGCCGAGTCGGCCGGCCCCTACACTCCGGCCCAGAGTGGAACACCCAGCGCCGGATCGCAATACAATCCGACCGTCAACGGTCAACCTTGGGACGCCGGCGACTATTCGTCGGCTCCGAGCCAATACGCCCCGGGAGCAACCGAGTACACGCCTGGCGCCAGCAGCTACTCGCCCGGAGCAAACAACTACTCGCCGGGCCAGAATTACTACTCAACGCCGGGCAGCGAACCGGCGGCGGCCGGCGGCGGCGCTGCGCCCCCTGCGACCGGCACTTATGATTCCCCGACGCCGTACCGTAGCAGCCCTTACGGAGCTGCCACAACCACGACCCCGCCGACCGGCAACACGACCAGTGGTTTGAATGGATCACCGTCGACGACGATGGGCACGACGTCCACCCCGTGGACGCCCGGCAGTTGCACAAGCTATCCGACCAGCGATGGGACTTCGACGAGCACGCCGGCAACGACTCCCGGGGTGCCAAGCACGCCCTACGGTTCCTATCCGTCGTACCCGTCGGGCGGCACTTCAACCATCACGCCCTCCGCCGGATCGGGCGTAGTCCCGGCCGGCTACACACCCCAGACGTCCTACTGGCGTTGAGCGTTCTGTAGGGTGCGTGCTTGCACGCACCACTTACTTCTGCTCCATTGGTGCATGCAAGCACGCACCCTACGAGCTAGAGATCTTCCCACAGCCCAAACGCATTGTTCTCCGTGTCCAGGCAGACGGCGAAGTAGCCGTGGTTGGGCACGGGTGTCTTGGGCATGACCACCTTGCCGCCGAGCGACTGGACCTTGGCCACGGACTCTTCGATCGACGGGACAGAAATGTAGTTGGTTATCGTATGCTGCGGTGCCTGACGGGGCAGCATCCCGCCGCAAACCCCCGGCTCTCCGTCGTTGTCGGTTGTCTCGATCATCAAATACTCGGCCTCGGCCTTGCCTTCGAACGGCTCTATCTTCCATCCAAAAAGCTCTTCGTAGAACTTCTTGGCTCGGGTCAGCTCGTCGAAGGGGATCTCGAAATGAACAACCGTCGGCATGAGTGAATTCCTCCTGTGATTTCGGCTCGGGTGCCACTGGCCGCTCGTCGGCCAGTGCGTTTCCCTTGTAAGACTTGCTCGTGCCCGTGATCATACCGCGGCAGACACTGCTGGGCAAGCGACTCGACTGAGCTCGTCGAAGTCGAGCAGTGGCACCCTATTGTAGAGGACATTTCAAAACCGGTGCTCTGATTGTTGTCATTCTGAGCGCAGCGAAGAATCTCGGCTTTCGCGGAGGGGAGATCCTTCGCTTCGCTCAGGATGACCGTTTTGAAATGCCCTCTAGTCTCTTCCGGAACTCGGAGCGGTAGACCGGCTCGCCGTGTTGTCGGGTGCGGCGTTCGAAGTAAGTGCGGTAGTCCATGTCGTGCTCGGCCTCCTGCTGGGCCACCTCGAAGGGACCTTCGAGTTGGGTGAGGGCGGCCAGCAGTTCGAGCGTCGTTTCACAATACTCCTCGACGTCGGTCCAGAAATGGAATTGGCCACCCGGCACCAGCACCCGTTGGACGTCGCACAGAAACGACTCGCGCAGGACGCGGCGCTTCTTGTGTCGCTTTTTCCACCAAGGGTCGGGAAAGTAGACGTGAACGGCCGTGATCGACGTCGGGGGCAGGATTTCGGCAAACAGCCGCACCGCGTCGCCGTGCACGACCACGGCGTTGTCCAGCCCACGCTTGGCCAGGGCGGCGGCGGCAAATCGCGCATACTTCCGGCCGATCTCAATGCCTAGCAGATCGAGCTGCGGCCGGGCGGCGGCCGCCGAGCGCAAGAAAAGACCCTTGCCCGAGCCGACCTCGACTTCCAGCGGCCCACAGCGGCCAAAGAGCACCTCGGGCCGCCACGGCCTGGGCAACTCGTCCAGCGTCTTCAAGTGGCGTGACAGGTCGAGCGAAGGGTCGGGTTTTCGTAGTGCGCGGCGTCCCATTGGTCAGTAAGCAGTAGGCAGTAGGCAGATGTCACCAGCGCCCGTCGTGCCGCCCGTCTTCGTCGAGGATCTTCACGTCGATGATGTGCTCGCGCGGGTCCTGGAACGTTGCTCTTTGCGTCCGATCATCCGACGGCCGATTCACGCCCAAGAGTGTACACAACAGAGGCATAAGCAGCATGCCGGCGACAAATCCGCCCACGTGCGCCCACCAGGCAACCCCGCCGGCCACGCCCAGCCCAAGCTGTCCGTGTCCCTCCATGAGTTGGATCAGGAACCAGACGCCCAAGACGGCCAAGGCGGGCAGATCGATGATGGTGATAAAGATCACCAGGAAGACGAGCGTGTGGACGCGCGCCCAGGGCCACGTGATGGCGTAGGCGCCCAGCACGGCGGCCACCGCGCCGGAGGCCCCGATGACCGAGGCCGTGCTGTCGGGATCGATCAGCCAGTGGCAGCCGGAGCCCAGCAGCCCTCCAACCAGGTAGAACAGGAGAAATGCCACGTGGCCTAACCGGTCCTCGACGTTGTTGCCAAAAAGCCATAGAAACCACATGTTGCCTAGCAGGTGGATCCAGCCGGCGTGGAGGAACATGCACGTCACGAGCGACAACAGGATTTCGTTTCGATCCGCGGGCAGTTGGATCGGGCGGATCGGCCAAGGATTACCGAATCGGTCGGGGAGGAAACCTACGTTGTCAACGAGCACCGGCCGGTCGGCAGCGAGATTGGTAATCCGCGCCGGGACGAAGCCGCGATGCAGCGTGACTACCATACGCTCCGGCGCCGGGACGAAACCGCGGTCCAGCATGACGGTTCTGCCTTCCGGGCCCGGCAAGGATCGGTACCAAAGAAGGCAAACGACGTTCACCGCGATCAGCGCATAAGTCACGTAGGCCGTGCGCCGCGTGGGGTTGTCGTCGTGAAAGGGCAAAAACATGGTGCGGGAGGCTTGATCGTATCGTGCGGTATTTCTGGGGCACGGCCGGGCTTAGGCCATGGACTTCCGCCCACGGCTATTATTGATGTTTGCATTTTCATTGGACGGCTGTTCATGGCCAAATGCCTTGAAACCGGGCTTCCGTTGGTCGCCCGCCGTTCATTGGCTATGCAAGGCTAAATAGGAGGAGCACTGGTTGACGCTTCAGCCGGTGGCGCCCGGAGCAGACGTTTCTTTGCTTGCTCAGGACGGTTCCGCCATGAGTTCGTCGACCGGGAGCGAGACTCCTTTGAGGATCCCTTCGCAGACCAGGTTTTTGTCGACAAAACACTGGAAGTCGCTGGTGAGCATCATGCGTCGGACCTTGAGCAGTCGGACGACGATGACGAACCGATCGCCCGGCTGGACCACGCCACGGAAACGGACTTCATCGAGCCCGCCGTAGCCGATCATTTTGGCGTCCATGAGTTTGTGCTTCAGAGCAAAATAGCCGGCCACCTGGGCGGCGGCTTCGCACATGATCACGCCGGGCATGATCGGGATGCCGGGCATGTGGCCGCGGACCCAGAATTCGTCCGGTCCCAGATCCTTGTAGCCCACGCAGATGCAGTTCTTGGTGTCTTCGTAACAGATCGCCGTCAATTGGACCATTTCGTACCGTTGCGGGTTGTAGCGGCCAATTTCTTCGATGTCGGCGACGAGGTTCGCCAGATCGTATTCAGAGTGATCGAGGATAAGCGATTTCTTGGCCACGTCTCACTCCTTCGCGACGAGTCGCAAAATGGTTCGCCCGGTGAAATCGGCGCCGGGAGACGCCTGCCGGAAGCGTCTCCCTCGGCCAAGGCCACATCAGGTCTTCACGCGCTGCCGCTTCTCCTTGCGTGATTTGCTGCTGGCAGGCCGCTTTCCATGGTTGGCTTTTTTGATCTTCCGACCCGGCTTGGCCATGTTGATTTGCTCCCGTCAAATTCTGCTTCTGCTTGGATAACTCGTTGTCGAAGAGCCCCCTCAATGGCGTATTTTGGCTCGCTGGGCAACCGAACCCTTAAGTCTACCCGGCCCAGCGATGCCTGAAAAGAGCACCGAATCGGCCCGGCGGCCTTCAACGTACGCTTCGACCCGTCGCACGGGACGCCATAACGGGGGGATTTCCGCCCGAAAAGACGCGTCCTCCCGAGGGGCTGGTTTCGCTTTGGCTCGCTCATGGGCTCGGAAAGCGAGCTGCAACGGCCGTCGCGCTGTCCGGCTCAGCGGCTCTTGGTGCTGTCGACCGAATCGCGCCGGGTGATTCCGGGTACGGCGTGGGGGCTTGTGCCCGGGTGATCGGCCGCCAGGTATCGATGGGGGCCGTGGCCGGCGAGCGTGCGGCTCTCGCTCCGGGTGGGTGCGGTTGCTGTCTCCGTGCGGTGCCGAGTCGCCCAACTCAACAACGCCGGCAACATCACCAGCGACGTGAACAGACAACAGCTCACGCCGATCGTCAATACGCGGCCCAGGCTTTGCAACCCCTGATGGCTGGCGATCATCAGGCTGCCGAATCCGACGATGGTGGTCAGCGAGGTAATCAGCACGGCACTGGCGGTCGAGGGGCTCATGCGATAAGGGCCGCGCTGGCATCGGAAATCGTGGACGACGTGTACGCCGTCGTCGATCCCGATGCCCAGGATCAGCGGCAGCACGATCATGTTGGCCGGATTCAGCGGGATGTCCAACAGGCCCAGAATGCCGAACAGTTGAACCATCCCCGCTCCCAAGGGCAGCATGGCCAGCAGCACGTAGCGAAGACTGCCGAAGTCGAACAACAGAACCACGACAATCGCCCCCAGCGCGTACCAGGCCGCGTTCTCGTAGCTGGCCTTCATCTGGCGCGAGGCTTCGTAGGTTTGCAGCGGGTTGCCGGTGGCCCTCGGATCGACTTGGCGGACCTCCCGAACGAACTGCTGCATGGCCTCCATGTTCCAGATATTCGCCTTGCTGTAGATCTTCATGAGATAGCGATGCCGATTCTGGCCGACGAAGCGATCCCGATTCTGGCCCACCAGCCGGGTCACCAGGCTCTCTGGGAGGTCTTCGAGTTTGGGGGGCTCGGGGTTGGCCACCCCGCGAAGCTTGAACAATCGGCTGAGCAGGTCACCGGCCATGCCGTGCTGGAACTGACGCAGCCGCAAGTAGCACTCGTGTTGTGTCAGGCCGCGCAGCGCGTCGCGAGCATCCTCCAGTTGACGATGGATCTTCTGGGCCCGAGGGCCGTTGCCGATGAGCACCCGCGCGCGGGCCAACGCCTGGCCTAACTGGGCCGGCGGATCGACCGGGATTTCGGGGGGTCGCTCGGGCAAGTCTTCAAGACGCTGCCGGATCCGCTCAATGATCGGCCGCTTCCGCTCGTAATCCAGCGGCAGATACATCGAAATGTCTTCCACGCGTTCGATCGACTCCTGCTGGAGAAACGCTCTTTTGCGTGCCAGGAGTCCTTCGCGGCTATCGGCAATCGACAGGGCAAACCATGCACTTTGATCCGACCTCTTCAGCAATGCCCGTTCAAGCTCGACACTTTCAAGACCCTTGGCCTGCAAATTGAGCAGGTTGTGATCGTAACGCAGCCGCGCAATGCCCAGTGCCATCATGATCGTGCCGGTCACGGTGATAAGCAACGCTAGCCTCGGTCGGGCCAACAGGGGTCGGATCCAGCCGTGGACTTCCAGCGGGGTGGGCAAGATCGCATGCGGCCGGCGCGAGTCGCTCAAGTGGATCAGCGCCGGCAACACGACCAACGCGGCCACGCAACAGAGCAAGATCCCGCCGCCGGCGATCACTCCCAACTCGGCCACGCCGGTGAACTCGGTGAATCCCGCCATGAAGAAGGCAATCGCCGTGGTCACCGCGCCCGTGACGATGCCGGGTCCGACCCTGGCGGCCGTTTCCACGAGCGCTTCGTCGCTGCGGTGGATCGATCTTCGTTCCTGCAGATAGCGGGCCACGTAGTGCACGCCGAAGTCGATCCCCAGCCCGATGAGAATCACCGCGAACGCGACACTCAGGATGTTCAAGTGACCGACGGCCAACGTGACGTAGCCGAACGACCAGGCCATGGCCAACAGAAGTGCGAAGACGGTCATCATCGGATGGCGTATGCCGCCGAAGCCGGCTACGAAGAGGCACGCAACGCCCACCAACGACAAAAGACTCGCTCGGATCATGGCCGTCTGGCTCGATCGCATCTCGTCGTTTTCCAGAATGGGGAGCCCCGTCAGTCCGATCTTCACTTCGGGATGACGTCGCTCAGCCTGGGCCGTGAGTTCACGCAACGCGTTGATCGCCTCGCTGCCGGGGGCAAACGTGTCGCGGTCCTTGTCGATGGCCAGACGCAGCAGAATCAGACCCCAACGCCCCTCGTTGATCAGGAAATAGGTCGAACCCGGCTCGCTGAGCGCCTCGAACGTCTCGGGCATGTCGGGCCACGGCGAGCAGTAGTGGTCCGGTTGCGTCAGGGTCGTCACCAGCCCGTGCGAAAGACGGTCCATCGTGCCCATGATGGCCGTGTGCCGACAGGCAAGACGGGAGTCGTGTAGTTGAAGACACAACTCGTCGATCATGTTGCTCACGTTCAGCCGCGACCAGCGCCCGTCGACAATCGGCCGGACCTCGTCGAGAAAAGGTTCGATCTGGCGCAACTGCTTCGGCTTCAGGTAGTAGAGCCCCTTACTGCGGATCTTCGACAGATCCACTTCGTGCAACACGGCGTGGAACAGCCGATCCTCGTGGATCAGCTCGGAGGAGAGTTCTTCCAAGACGGGCACGACCTGCTGACGACTATTGCCTTGGACGACCACCACCGCGTCGTCTTGGTCGCCGAATTCGTCGATGTAGTCGATCCAAAGACGGTTGTGGCTGCATTGCGGATCGAGCAGGTCCAGCCGACTCGTGCGAAAGCCAAGCCGACTGCCCGTCAGCGTCATCGCCACGACCACCAGCGTGATCGCCACGGCAACCACGGCAACCGGATAGCGCAATACCTTGCGAGTCAGCCAGGCCAACGGCCCGGCCAACAGCGAGGGCTCTGCCGACGGCATCCTTTCCGCGGCCATGAGGTGATTCCGGACTGCGCGAATGCTTGAGTGGGTGGCCTGTTATTGGCGGCCGGCGCCGCCGGCCACCGGGTGAGGATCGGGGGCATTGTAGCCGCCGCGGTCGCAGCGAACAAGACGAATTGTGTGCGGCCGCGGTGTGCTAAACGCTTGCTGGCCCTTGGGATACGGATTCCGACTATCGCAACGGACCGTTGGCCGCCTCTGGTCTGTCGCACGGCAGATGCTGAGTTGGGTGCCAGTGCAACAAATTGCATGTCTGAGCGTCACGATTGTGGGTGGAAAATGTGCAGTGGGCGCTCCCGGAACGATCCGGCTTCGTTACGTGCGATTTCCGGCCCCGAAGGGGCCCAAGTTCTCCCAGCCCAGGGCAACGCCCTTGTTGTTACCCACAAACTTGACGCTCACACAAATTGCATCAAGCGTTTTGTGTGTAACTGATTGT
>Ga0315543_1002653_pt1 | contig 17004 bp, 16 predicted proteins | sample SalMarSW160210MG_2_FD_203098 | JGI IMG/M metagenome (GOLD analysis project Ga0315543, IMG submission 203098) | Salt marsh sediment microbial communities from the Plum Island Ecosystem LTER, Massachusetts, United States - Salt Marsh Sediment SW1601-210 ...
ACCGCGATATTGCGCTCAAGGTCACTCAGCAGCTTTACAAGTTCCTTAAGCTCACTGCCGCTTATTTTTCTTACCTTGCCGTTGTTATTAATTACAAGCTGTGTCCCTTCAATACCGCGTGATACCATCCGTTTTCGCATCTCCTGCTCCGCCAGGATATATTCCGGTTTTTTCTTTCCCTTGACGGCAAGCTCATACAGCGGCGGCTGTGCTATGTAAACAATGTCCCGTTCGAAAAGCTCCGGCATCTGCCTGAAAAGAAATGTCAGCAGCAGCGTTCTTATGTGTGCACCGTCAACGTCGGCGTCTGTCATCAGGACAATCTTGCCATAGCGGCACTTATTAATATCAAAATCATCCGCGCCGATTCCCGTCCCCAGCGCGCTTATGATGGTACGTATTTCTTCATGAGCAAGCATTTTATCAACTCTTGCTTTCTCTACGTTAAGAATCTTGCCTCGCAACGGCAGTATAGCCTGAATATTTCTGTCTCTGCCGCCTTTTGCGCTGCCGCCTGCGGAATCACCCTCGACAAGGAAAAGTTCCGTACTCGCCACCTCCTTGCTCGAGCAGTCCCACAGCTTGCCCGGCAGACTACCTCCGCCAAGCGCTCCTTTCCTGCGGGTAAGCTCTCTGGCCTTGCGGGCCGCCTCCCTGGCGACAGCGGCCTGAATAGCTTTGGTTAGTATTCTCTTTGCCTGGCCGGGATTTTCCTCAAGATAGTTGCCAAGCTGTTCATTAACAGTTGTCTCTACAAAGCTGCCCACCTCCGGATTGCTCAATCTCACCTTCGTCTGCGCCTCGAAGTGCGGATCGGCAAGTTTAACTGATATGACCGCCGTCAGACCCTCCCGGATGTCCTCACCTGACGGGGACTGGCCATTTTTGAGAAGATTTGCCTTTTTGGCATACGCGTTCATCGTGCGGGTAAGAGCAGTTTTAAAGCCGCTCAAGTGTGTCCCGCCATCGATATTTCTTATATTATTCGCAAAGGCAAGAATGTTCTCGATATAGCTGGTGCTGTACTGCATCGCAATTTCACAAACCATATGCGTCCCGGCGTCTTCTTTTAAAAAGTAAACGACACCTGAATGTAGCGACTCCTTGCCTTCGTTGAGATGTTTTATAAACGAGCGCAATCCATCTTCAAAATGAAATATATCTTTTTTGTTCTGCCGGTCATCCTGAAAGGTTATCTTTACGCCCGCGTTGAGGTATGCGACCTCGCGGATTCTCTTGCAGAGTGTCGCATAATCAAATTCCAAATCTCCGAAAATCTGCTCATCCGGCAGAAACCTTATCTGTGTGCCTCTTTTGTTAATAGGCCCTATTTCCTTAACAGACCCTTTGGCATCGCCCCTTTCACATTCAAAATGATAATGTTTGTCGTCACGGTAAACGTCCGCCTCGAGCCATTCACTCAATGCGTTAACCACACTCACGCCTACACCGTGAAGCCCGCCGGCAACTTTATACGCCCCGTGATCGAACTTGCCGCCGGAATGAAGCGTCGTAAGCACAACTTCAAGCGCGCTTTTGCCGGCTTCTTTGTGAATATCCACAGGTATGCCGCTGCCGTTGTCCTCAACTGAACAGCTCCCGTCAACGTGAATGCGGACGATTATCGTATCACACCGGCCCGCCATCGCCTCATCTATGGAATTGTCCAAAACTTCGTAAACAAGATGATGCAGCCCGCCCTGCTGACGATTACCGATATACATCTCAGGCCTCTTGCGCACAGCCTCAAGACCTGCAAGAATCTTTATATTGCTCGCATTGTAGCTATGGTCTTTCATATCAGTGTCTTACTTCCTTTAATTAAAAGTGCCGGCCGATGTTATTCCAGGCAGATTAGTTTCATTTCCCTGATGTTTGAAGAAGGGCATTGCTGCCTTAATTCTTCGATAATCTGCCCTGCCCGTGAGCGCAATTCAAACATATACGGCCCGGATTTCACTTTTACCTTCATAATCCCCCCCGTAAGCGACTCTATCCGGCAATTATCGACAAGGCCGTCTCCTGCCACCTGCTCAAAAACCTCGGTAACGGATACGTTCCGCCTGGCAGGCCTGGCGACCTTCCTTAAAAACAGTTTCAATTCGCTGGCGATATTACCACTGCCCGCGGTTTTTCCCCGCCTAAACCTTATCGCCCTATTCGTTTTTGCAAGCAAAACTTCCGTGTTCATACAAACCATATTAAATATAAAAATTAAGGAAATTGCCCCGATATATCGGGGCTCCATAATCTTTTATGTTTCATTTTTTATCTTTTGTTTCCGGCTATGACAGGCTTACCGGCATAACAATATACAGATAGTTTGCGCCGCTTTTAATAAGCCCCGGCCGGTCAGACTGGCCCAACTGCAGCTCAAAAGAATCTTCCCTAATGACCTTCAGCGCCTCCACAATAAACTGCGGGTTAAAACCTATCTCCATCGCTTCACCTTTATAGTCAATCCCCATATCGATTTCAGCATCACCCATCTCAGGCGCCCTGCTGGTAAATATGAGAGATTTTTTGCTTAGCGCCAGCCTGACTCCTTTAGAGTCTTCATTGGTCAGAAGCGCTGCTCTTCTGACCGCGCTCAGAGTAGCTGCCGTATTGAGTGCAAGCTTGTTTTTGTAATCGGTCGGTATGATATCCTCATACTTCGGGAAGTTTCCTTCGACAAGCGTTGAGCTTATCACAACACTGCCGCAGGCAATTACAATCTTGTTGTCGGCAAGACGAACTGCTACCTCGTCCTTTTCGCCGGCCCCGATTCTTCCCAGCAGCGCCATTGTCTTGGCGGGTACTATAATCTTTTCCGTCTCGAGCTTCTTGTCCGCCTCATCAGCCAGAGTAAGCTTGTATTTTGCGAGTCTTCGGCCGTCCGTTCCCACCAGGGTTAGTTTCTTGCCGATTGCTTCCCATAGTATCCCGCTCAGGGCGTAACGGGTATTTTCCTTCGCCGTTGCGAAAAGGCAATGCTCAAGTGCTTCCTGCAACTTTACGAGGTTCACTTTGATTTGTGCTTTACCTTCAAAACCCGGTATCTCAGGATACTGGTCCGGCGGGTATCCATAAATCGTGAAATGGCTGTCTGCGCCCCGCAGGTGACTGGTCCCCTCGGTAACCTGAAAGTCGAGAACTTCATCAACACTTTCACGAACAATGGAAGCAACCCGCTCCGCCGGAACGACTGCCTCACCTGCCTCTTCAACCTGTGCATGGGAAATAGAACAGGTTATGCCTATCTCGAAATCAGTAGCACTTACTAAAACACCCTCCTTGCCCGCCTCTATTTTTAATCCCTGAAGGATTGGCTTTGTGGTCCTTGCCGGCACAACTGTTGTAACAAGCGCCAGCGACTCGGATAATGCCGCTCGATTAAACTTAATTTTCATCCTTTATTCCTCGCTAACTCATAAAAAAGTGAAGATTTTAATCCATTTACCAGACAGGTAGTATACACCAAAAAACAAAATTGGCAATGGCTTTTGATTATTTAACATGAGACATTTTTTGTCGTTTCTATTAAGAAAAACAGTATAGTACTATTAATATATAAGAGAAATTATTAGTAGTAATCATATAGAAGAAGCGTTTGTTAGTAATGCCGGCAGGAGGACACGGCAACCTCTTATGCGATAGTAGTTTATAACACATAATAACCTTTTTTTGTGTGGGGATAACCTGTTAGGTACGGTGTTGTTTTAAGGCAGGATGTAACGGGCCCAAAAGATGCTCTGCTTAAAGGGCAGCGGAACCTGCCGGTTACGGGGAAATGTCACAGGGAAAATAACAGATTATGTACCCGATTTACAACAAGGCAGGCTATCTTTTTTTGTGATTGTCGATAATTCCCTGTGCCCTTTCGAGGACTTTCTTTCGCAGTGCCGCAGGCGCTAATATCTGTACCTGGTCGCCGTAGCCCAATATCCACCAGGAAATCTCGCCCAATCCGTCGATACGGAAACTTAGGGTTACAGAACCATCCTCGTTCCATTGTGCCTGTTGTGTGTTGTGCCACTGAACTTCCGATACGTTATGGGCAACAAGAGACGAGAATTTTAGTTTGACACTGTATAACTTTCCTTCCGGGATAAGTGACCATGCCCTGCCGAGGTATTCGTAAAGGTCAAAGCTCTCGCCGTCGGCAAAATGGTTACCGAGGGCTGCAACAGAGTTTATCCTGGTGAGATTAAAGGTCCTGACCATTTTGTGAAAACCTGAAAGGCCGATTACATACCAGGAGCGTTTCTTGTAGAGCAGGTGATAGGGGTGTAGTGTGGTGTTTATCATTTGTTGTTCATAGAGAGAGCGGTACTCTAAATTCAGCTTAGTTTTTGTCCTGATTGCCTTTTGAATGGTATTATATATTATGTCAAGTGATTTGATTGCTGCGTGTGGTTCAGGAGCGACAGTCACCTTCTGCAACGAGGCCTGACAGTAGTTTCGTACTTCGATGGGCAGGTTGTTTTCAACCTTCAGGCCTGCCAGAAGAGCTGCATTTCTGAATGGTATGGGTAAGTGATTTCGTACTTTATGGACGAGCGTCAGCAGGCTCAGAGCCTCGGCGAGGTTAAAATCGACAGGCGGCAGGAAAAACTTGGGGTCTATACTGTATCCGCCATCTTTTGTGTCGTATCGATAAGGCACACCGATACTTTGCAGCTCTTTGAGGTCTCGAAAGATTGTTCGCCGGCTTACACCGAGGATTTCCTCCAGGTCGGCGGGTGAGTATTTCTCGTTGGATTGCAGGGTTGTAAGAATTTTTACAATCCTGCCGATTCTACCGTGTTTCATCCTCCTTTTTCCTTACTGAATTGCACCAAAACTGCGATTTGTCCGACAGGATTATACCACAATCTCTGATTGTTTCAAGGCCTAATTGTAACTAACTGCCTGATTATCATTTGTGCGACATTTTGTGATGCCGAGCCTGCGGCAAGCGGCCTTGTAAGTTCGGCGAGTTCACTGCTCAATTGGGCCAGTTTTTCAGGGGCGTTTAGAAGATTTTCACAGGTGCTGACGATGGGGACAATCGACGAAAAGTAAGGCATAAACTCAGGCACAAGCCCACCTTGCGGCAAGGTCTCGCCTTTGGCGGGCTCCTTTTGCGAAAGGATGTTGACGAGCGAAAGGTGTTTGGTTGTTATCAGCCTTTTACCGATAAGATGCCATAAGTACTTGTTGGATTGGTATATTATCACCATTGGACAGGCTGCCGCTGCGACCTGCAGCGTGGCAGAGCCGCTGGCGACAAGTGCAAAATCAGCTTCCTTTGCCGTTTTGTAAACCGTGTCAACTGCAAATTGCGGCTGGAGTGTTTTAAGTACAGTTTTTCTAAGGACTTCCAGTGTTGTATCATCTGCGGCGACAGCAGAAAATCGAATATTCGGATGGCGAGCCTTTAATCTTGCGGCAATTTCCAGCATCGCAGGCCAAAGCGACTTTATTTCAGCAGGTCTTGAGCCGGGCACAAGAGCAATGTGAGCGTTAGATATTGAATAAGCTGAGTAGCTTTTACTCTTTATTTGGCCGGAGGTTATATCTTCAAGTATAGGCGAGCCGACAAAGCTGCAATCCAAACCTCGGCTGGCAAACCAGTCCTGCTCGAAAGGCAAAATGCACGCAAGTCCCGCTGTACAAAGCCTTTTCAATTTCTTGATTCGCCACGGAGCCCATGCCCATAATTGTGGAGCAACATAAAATAACGTCTTTATATCTGCTTTTGCAGCGGCCTTTGCGATGTGAAAATTGAAACTCGGGGAATCACAAACTATTACAAGGTCAGGCTTTGCGTTGATAAAATACCGCTGAGCCTGCCTGATTGCCCGAAGAAAGAAAAAGATGTGGCTAAAAGCCTTGTAAGTCATTGCAGCCCTTTGCGTTGTGTCGAGTAGAAGCTTGCAGCCGGCAGCAGTCATTCTCGGCCCACCAAGACCTGCAAATTCAAAGCTGTAACCTGTTTTTTTTAAAGCTGTTATGAGATTCGCACAGGCGCGGTCGCCGCTGGCCTCGGCAGCACTTAAGAAAATCCGGTAAACTCGGTCGGTATTTGGCATAAACCCCTAATAAAATAAAACTTATCAAAACTCAAGGAGAAAGATAGCTATCAGGGAAGTAAAGACCGATTAAGAGGCCGTTTAAAATTTCAGAAACCTCAAAAAATCGGCGTTTTTGATAGCAAAAATGAGGCCTGTAAATTCTAAAATCAACGATCTCAGACCGGAGGGTACTAAAGAAGGGTCGGAAGAGGAAAATCGAAAATCGAGAGTCGAAAATAGAAATAGGTAAAAGTGAATAGTGAAAATTGAAAATTTTAGAAGCCGCCAAAGGCGGAATTATTTATGTAGAAAATTTTACGTAAGTCGTTTAAGTGCGCTGGAAAAATTAATGTAAGTCCTTAACTTTTTTCCAAAATAAAGAAGTTGCAAACAAATTTTTCAGCAAAAAGCGCATGATTTTTTTAAATTCGCGCAAGTTTTTAAAATCAGGCCAAAAATGAGGGGTAAAAAATGCGCATTTGGTCGAAAAACATGCGCGTTTTGTAAATTAACCGCGGATTACACGGATTACGCTGATTTTGAACGGTAAAAATTGCGCGTTTTGTAAAAAAAGATGCGCATTTTGTAAAAATAGCCACCAAGCCACTAAGACACTAAGAAGATAAAGATTACAGATAATAGATTATAGAATTGTGGAATTCGCCTGCGGCGGATGGATTTTTTTAAGCAGACGTTTTCGGTTGAGTTTGGGAAGAGGGGTTATATAATCTATGTTGGTTTTTTTAAAAAGTGTCCGAGGGAAAAATTATGGATGATGACAACTGTCATAGAAATCTGATGCCCGAAAAGTGAAAAGTAATTATGAAACGTTTAACGAATTTTAACTTCATTGAAGAGAAACTCTGTTTTCTTGCTACCCGCATAGAGGTACGTGGGCATTTGAATATTCTGGATATGAATGTGCATTCAGAAGACTTTTATCAGAATTTTTTAAATCTGCTTTTTGGTTGGAAGCTCGAAAATCTTAATAAAATACAACCTAACGCTCCAGGTATTGATTTAGTAGATACCACAAACAAGCAAATTGTTCAGGTTTCTGCTACTGCAACAAGGCGGAAGATTGAATCAGCCCTCAATAAAGACCTTTCAAATTACCACGGCTATTCCTTCAAATTTATATCCATCTCCAAAGATGCAAAAGACTTGCGAACCAAAACATTTGCGAATCCTCATAATCTATCATTCGATCCCAAGGATGACATTTTTGACATTCCTTCTCTTTTGAACATCATTCGGAGTATGGGTGTTGACAAACAACAAATAATTTGTGATTTTTTGAAAAAGGAACTCAAAAGTGAACCCGATCCAGACAAAATAGAATCCAATCTTACAACAATCATCAAAATTCTTTCTAAAGTGGATTGGAGCCAAAAGCCATCAAAACCAGAAACCATACCGTATGATATACCAGCAAAAATTTCATTCAATCAACTGGATAAAGCCAAGGATATTATTGAGGACTACAAAATTCACTATTGCCGCATTAATAAAATCTATTCAGATTTTGATAAGCAGGGTGTAAATAAAAGCCTTTCAATTCTTGATGGTATCCGCACGGAATATATAGCTATAGGCTCAGTGAGTTCACCCGATCAATGTTTTTTTTCAATTATCAAAAAAGTTGCTGAAAAAATTCGGGCAAGTGCCAATTATACACCTATTCCCGATGAAGAACTTTTGTTATGCGTAAAAATTCTTGTTGTGGATGCTTTTATACGGTGTAAGATATTCAAAAACCCTTTAGGAAATACCAATGCTTGTTCCTGATAACATACACCCTGAACAAACCATTTACTTCAACGGTGCATTTGTATTAAAGACTATTCAGAAGTGTCGTATGTTGAATATATTTGATTTGTATATACAGACAACAACTGAACGAGAAATGAGTATGCCTGTTTTTATTCTGTGTCTCGACTGGCTTTTTCTCCTCAATTTGGTTACTTTGAGTGAAGATGGCAAGGTAGAACTATGTTCTTGAAATCACTGACAATCACCCGTGACGATGATGTTGTAATTCGCGACATTCAATTTCGTGCTGGTATCAACCTCATTGTTGACGAAACCCCTGTTATCAGCGGCAAAGAGACCGGTAACAATGTCGGAAAAACAACGGTCTTGAAACTGGTTGATTTCTGCCTTGATGGTGAAGCGAATGAAATATACGCCGACCCTGAAAATAAACGGAACCAATATAAACTTGTTAAAGATTTTTTAGTCGATAAGAAAGTGCTCATTTCGCTGGTTCTCAAAGAAGATCTTTCGCAAGAAGATTCTCGGGAAGTGATTATTGAACGAAATTTTCTACCCCGCAAAAACAAAATTCAACGCATAGATGGCAATAATAAAACTGATGAGGAGTTTGAAGAATCTCTTACCTCTCTTCTTTTTCTAGGACATTACGGACGTAAACCAACTTTCCGCCAGATTATTGCTCACAATATTCGCTATAAAGATTTGAGTATCAATCAGACGATCAAAAATCTTCATCCGTATACTCGTGCTGATGAATACGAGACACTCTACCTCTTTCTTTTAGGCTGCGATTTTAGAGAGGGAAATACTAAACAGGAATTGCGTTCACAAATTGACGTTGAGGAAAAATTCAAGAAACGCCTTGAGTCAGAACAAACAAAATCAGCATACGAAGCCGCATTGGCTCTTCTTAAATCAGAAATAGATGAACTTGAGCGTCAAAAGGCAGCACTGAACTTGAATCCGAATTTTGAATCGGATTTGGATAAACTGAACAATGTAAAGTATCATATTAATCTTGCTTCATCTGAGATCGGCAGACTTGAACTACGAAAAGATTTGATTTTAGAAGCTCAGCATGAGATGCAAACCAGTGTATCCACTATCGATCTTAAGCAATTGCAGCAGATATATCAGCAGGCAACATCTCTGGTTAGCGGGATACAGAAAACCTTTCAGGAGCTTCATGACTTTCACAATAGGATGGTTGAGTCAAAGATACGATTTATAACGCAGGATTTGCCAAAGATTAATACGGAGCTTACTGCTAAACGGGAGTACCTGAATCGCCTCTTGGTAGAAGAGGCAGAATTGAGTACCGCTATTACCCAGAGTGATTCCTTTGAAGTGCTTGAACAGTTGATCGCAGAGCTTAATGCAAAATACCATACAAAGGGTGAATATGAAAGCACCCTGCGGCAATTAAACAACGTGGAGTCAAAACTAACTGAATTTAATGAAAAACTCGCCGCAATTGACAATGAACTTTTCTCCGATGAATTCGCTCTTAAAATCAAAGAACAGGTCGGCAAATTCAATGAGTATTTTTCATCTGTGTCATATGAGCTGTATGGTGAAAAATATGCATTGAAAGCTGATACAAAAACAGTAAAGGGGCGCCGCCTCTACGAATTCACAGCATTTAACCTCAATTTCAGTTCGGGGAAAAAACAAGGTGAAATATCCTGTTTTGATATCGCCTACACGCTCTTTGCTGACGAAGAGAATATCCCCTGTATGCACTTTCTCCTCAATGACAAAAAAGAACTGATGCATGATAATCAACTCCTGAAGATTGCCAATCTTGTCAGTACAAAAGGGATACAGTTTGTTGCATCAATTCTGAAAGACAAGTTGCCGGAGGAGTTGAATAAAGATGAGTATGTGGTTCTGAAATTATCACAGGACGAGAAACTTTTCAGGATTGAAACGGCTGACGACTGACGTTCGGCGGTGGAGATGGGATAAAGTGAGAAGGGGAACAGTTGAGCAGGTGAAAAGTTGAACAGGAGAACAGGGGGCAAGGAATATAAATTGTTTTAATAGATTCCTCCGCAATGGTCGGAATGACCCTGATGAAGTAGATGAAGTGCTTCATGGGGCAAGGGAATCGAGAATCGAAATTTGAAATTGGAAACAAACCCCGGCAAGGCATTGGCGGGGCAGAATAGAAAGGTTAAGAATGAAAAAGTTTAAGATAATAGCGATATTTGCAGCAATGCTGCTGTTTTTTTGGGGGTGTCTGCCTAAGGAAGATGCTGTGAGTATTTCAGAGGATTTAAAGGACAAGGAAATGGTAAAACTGAAAATCGGCGATACGGCGCCGGGGTTTGAGAGGCTTAATCAGGAGTTGCAAACGGTCTTTATTCACTTTGAGGGGGTTGTCTAAAATGCTCAACGAGCGGATTATAACGTATTTGTCCATTCTACCGATTTTTCTTGTGTCTTTGACAATCCATGAATACGCACACGGCTGGGTAGCTTACAAGTGCGGCGATGATACGGCCAAAAGGCTGGGCCGGCTGACTCTGAATCCACTTGCTCATATCACTCTTTTCGGTACTATTATACTTCCTTTGATTGCACATTTCGGCTGGGCAAAGCCGGTTCCTGTTAATTTTGCTGTTCTGACTAAAAGAGATATTTTCAAGGTTGCTGCCGCCGGGCCTGCCGTCAATATACTGCTGGCGATTGTGTTGGCATTGGCCTTTCACCTCTTTAAGCTGAATGCCTTGCCCGCTATTGGTAATTTTGTGCTGTTAGCGATATTCTTTAATCTTATTTTAGCTGTATTTAATCTGTTGCCGATACCCCCGCTGGACGGTTCCAAAATGGTTTATGTATGTTTGAAATCTCCGGAGGCCATCAGGGCTTATATGAATTATGCCCGGTACGGAATGATTATTCTTATAGGTTTTTTTGTACTTGGTGGATTCAGGCTGCTTCTTCCTGTCGTTGCCACGTTGTATGTCTTGCTCAGACTTCCGCCACCTGTACTGTGAAGGCCGCTTTCCTTGTGGCGTATCTTTCTTGGCTTAGGTGCCGTTCGGCTTTGCTCACGACAGGCGGTGATGTTGAGGAGGAAATAGTTAGGTCGATATATTATTCCCTGGAATAAGCTAATACTATAAGATAAAATATCAGTTCGGTTTTCTACAGCAAGCATTCATTAATTAAGAACAGGAGTCTGAAATTACAATTGGAGGCAAAAGGGAAAAATGGCTAATTTTGGTAATCGTATTATTCGAGCGGCTAAACTGGATGTTGCCTTGTATGAAGAAGTCGAGGCCGATAAGTCTGCGTTAGGTCAGGCTATGGGCGTTGTGGTTTTGTCCAGTATGGCGGCTGGAATAGGGAATGCTTCAAAAGCAGGGCTTTTGGGAATGCTGATAATGACAGTTGCAGCCCTTGTTGGATGGTATATCTGGGCGTACTTGACTTATTTCATTGGTACAAAATTGCTTCCAGAGCCACAGACTAAAGCTGATCACGGAGAGTTGTTGCGAACAATTGGTTTTTCGAGTTCTCCCGGGTTGATTCGAGTGCTTGGCATTATTCCAGGGATGCAAAGTATTGTCTTCCCTATTGCCGCAATTTGGATGCTGGCTGCAATGATAATTGCAGTTAGGCAAGCTCTTGATTATAACAGTACACTCCGGGCCATAGGGGTCTGTGCCATCGGTTGGATTGTTCAAATTGTACTGTTTGTATTATTGCTTTCTGTTTTCGGTGGCTTTTCAAGGTAAGCGGCTGGCCAAGAGGCTTTGCGATAGAGAATATTTTGGTGCGGAACTGCTGAAACAAGCTGGCGGAGGCGGTAAAGCTCGCTTAATTGAAGGGATGGAATTACGGGCGATTAGAAAACTGCTGGACGAGGAAGACAAGTCGCAGGAATGGGGAGGGTTGAAGAAGGTATTGACGCCTGAAGGACATTATCTGTGGTTATGCGAGGAGCACGCAAAGGAATATAAAAAATAACCTTACCGATTTTAGTCACATAATCCGGATTTTACGGTTTTTGTGTGCAGGGATTGGGAGGGGCATTTCGGTTGATGTTTTATTTGCAACAAAGTAAAATGCGCGGGCAAAAAGTGCGGCGGTTCAATGTTCATATTCGTTTTCTCCTTCAACCCGGGTACATAAACTGGGGCACGCGTTTTGGTTTTCCGTTTTCATCCACGCAGGCGAGAATACTTGAGCCTTCGGCAAGCAGCAGGCCGGTTTCCGGACGAATAAGTTTATAACTGTGTTCGATTTTCGCAGCGGTGATTTTTGTGCATTCGGTTATAAGCTGGAGTTTCTCATCGTAGTACGCAGGCCTGCGGTATTTAACAAAAAGTTCGGCGATGACCATATAAAAACCTTCGCGCTCGAGGTCTTTGTATGCAAGGCCGTTGGCACGCAGAAGTTCAGTTCTGCCGAGCTCAAAATATATCGGGAAGACGCTGTGATGGACGACACCTGCCTGGTCGGTTTCGCAGTATCGGGGAATAATTGTTATCGTGTGCGACTGAACAGTTGTTTTTTCAGGGAATTCCATAATGAGGCAGAGGCTAACAGATTTTAAGAAAAATTCAAGACAGCAGCCGGCAGAAAAGCACAGCGTCCGGTAAAAAGAGGCAGAATTTGCTGAAAATTGCAGCCAGCGGATTGAAAACGAACGGCAAATAAAAATTTTGCCGGAAAGTTTTACCTAAATTGACATTCGGGCAGTAATCTGTTAAAATACTTGTATACAAAACAGCTTGTTGCTGTTAAGCTTTGTCGAGCGCTATAGTTATCGTAATAATTTACTTGGGATAGTGTGATGAAGAGCGTTTTGTTGAATATTTTGCTTACGGTGGTTTTGTTGTTGTTTGGCGTATCACTGACCAGCTGCAACGGCGCCGGCGAGATTGCCGGCGGAACGGTGTTGGCGGTAAATGATACGGCAGCGCCGATAATCGATGCTCATGGCCTTGGTGAAACTGCTGCAGAGCAGACCGACGACCATGCGAGACAGCTGAGACTGAACGGTTCAATGATGATTGACGATATCGAGGATATCTTGCAGTGGGACAGGCCGAGCAGGCTGACTGAATACACCGTAAGGTAAACGGCATTCGTAAGGCCGGTGCCGATGAAAATGAAAAATGGATTTTTTAGGCTGAGCGTAATTGGATGCAATTGTCGAATATTTCAGTCGTCTGGCAGTATATAATCCGCTAATAGTCATCATTGAGCTTCTGCTGATAGGGCTTGTTGTTTACTGGGCGATAAATTTTCTCGAAGGCACAAGGGGCGAGAGACTATTCAGAGGAGTTATCATTCTGCTGCTTGCCGCGTCAATGATTCTTAAGCTGGTGATTGTGCGTTTCGATTTCGCAAGGCTTCAGTACCTTTATAACAGTTTCCTTATTCTCGTATTGATAATCGCAGTAGCGGCGTTTCAGCCTGAGCTGAGGAGGATGCTTATCAAGATAGGCCAGGCAGGCAGCTTCGGCGATTCGACACATCGACAGCTTCTCAGGACCGTCGAGGAAATCACAAATGCGGTTACCAGCCTTTCCGAAAAGAAAATCGGGGCAATTATCGTTCTCGAAAGACAGGTTGCGCTGGGCGAGTTTATCGAGACGGGGGTAAAGCTCGACGCTAACGTCAAGGCGGTGCTGCTGAGGACGATATTCAATCCGGGCACCGCACTGCATGACCTTGCTGTGATAATACAGGGCGACAGGATTGCTGCTGCGCGCGTGCAGCTTCCGCTGGCAGAGATTGGTATTGTGAAAGGTTCGCTCGGCTCAAGACACAGGGCGGCAATCGGCATAACGACCGGCAGCGATGCGATAGCCATAGTGGTAAGCGAAGAGACGGGAATCATAAGCATAGCCGAGGATGGCAAACTCGAACAGCATATAACCGAAGAGCAGCTGCGCAAGAGACTGACAAGCATAATCATCGATGCCGGCCCGCTGTCGGCCAGGCTGCGGCGAAGTACAAAGAATGCAAAAATATCTCGTCCTCCGAAGAAGGACAGTTAAGATGACGTTTGCAAAAGTTAAAAAAGCGATATTGGTGATTTTTATAACTTGCCTGATATGGGTCTGGGCGGACCTTAGTCTCGATGAAGACCTTGATAATCAGACGATAACAATAACCGCAAGCAGGGCAAATCCGCGGCTGTGGGTTACGCTGGAAGGCAAGCCGGAGATACAGGTAAAGGCGGACTTAAAGGGACCTGTAGCAAAGGTGCGCGAACTTTCGAAAAAAACAGAGGGCGGCAAGGAGAAGCTCGAAGTTATCTTTGATGTAGAGCAGCAGAATATGGGCGCAAGTGGAGAATATGCGCTGGCGGACCTGCAGAGGTTTCTGTCGGAAAGCAAGAAGATGCGTGAATACGGGCTGGTTGTAAAAGCCGCCAGGCCGGACAGGCTGCAGCGAATAAAGGTCGTGGAACTGCAGGAAAGAACACTGCCGGTGAAATGCGTGGATGAGGCAGATACCGAAATAACCGGCGCCCGCGTTACGCCTGACGTTGTTACTATGCTTGTGCCTCAGCAATTGACGGAGGCACAGGTGAAGTTAGCCACGCTTGCCGAGAAGAAGCAGGCTCGCGGCGGAGCAATCGAGAAAAAGCCCTATATCGAGCTTGCCAGCGGTGAGATAAGGTACGCTGATACGGCTGTGAAGGTTGAACTGCCGGCAACGCAGGAAGATATGAAACAATACGCAATCAACGGCACGCTGGGCTTTATCTTCAGTGCAAATCTTGTTGGCGGCTATAAGGTGGAGTTTATCAAACGGCCTGAAATAAGCAGCATACCGATAATTACTACCGAAGAGGCTAAAGCGGCTTATGAAGACAAACAATTTGAAGTGCTGCTTGAGATACGGGATGACGATGTGGGCAAAGCGGAGGTAAGCCGGCAGATAATTTATAATTTTCCCGTGAAGTACGTTCGTGAGGACAAAATCAGGCTCAGGGGCGATCCTGCAGAGGCAAAATTCAGACTTGTGCCGGTGGACGGTAACCAGCCCGCGACGCCGGGCGTGGATTAGCATTGGCGAGTTAGTCCGCCTTTTGATTTTTTCTTCTGGGGCGAATGAGCAGTCTTATCGGCACTTCAGCGAAACTGAGAGTTTCACGCAGCCTGCCAATGAGAAATTTTTTGTAGTTCTCGCCGAATAATTCAACCTTATTGACAAACAGAAGTATCGTAACAGGCCTTGTTGCAATCTGTGTTGCATAATATATTTTTGGAAAGGCTGCGGTTTTTCTTTTCCCGCCGATGCGCTGTGAAGATATCTGCTCGATGGCCTTGTTCAGTTTCGGCGTGGAAATCTTTGTCGTCGCCTGCTTGTAAAGCTCGCGTGCTAAATCGAGGACCGACTGGATGTTTTTGCTTTCGGTAGCGGTAGTAAAGGCAATAGGGACGTAACTTAAATGCGGCAAAGTTTTGCCGAGATAATCGGCGTAATCATCGCTTGAGGCCTTATCCTTGGCGAGGTCCCATTTGTTTACGACGAGGATACAGGCCTTGTACTGGCCGGCGATAAAGGCAGCAAGCTTTTTGTCAACCTGCGAGACAGGCTCGGTCGAGTCAATAAGAAGCAGCACGACGTCGGCCCGCTGGATGGATTTTGCTGCTCTTGTGTAGCTGTAAAAGTCTATGCTATTTTTTGCGGCACTTTTCTTTTTTTGCACTCCTGCGGTGTCGATAACGATAAATGTTTTGCCGTCCTTTTCAAACCTTACGTCAATCGAGTCGCGTGTCGTGCCGGGAATTTCGCTGACAATTACGCGCTGCCGGCCTGCTATCGCATTAGTGAGAGTGCTTTTGCCTGCGTTGCGTTTGCCGACGATTGCGAGCTTCATTTCCACGTCCTGTGGTTTTTCGCAGGTATGGTCTTTAAGAAAATCCGTAATCCTGTCAACGAGAACACGTTTGTTGAGATTGTTGGTTGCTGATACACAAAGGGTGTCGCCAAAACCGAGTTTTGAAAATTCTGCTGCTGCAGGAAACATTTTTGCTTCATCGGCTTTGTTGGCGACGAGGACGACGTTAAGGTTGTTCTTTCTCAAAAGCTGAGCAATCTGCTCATCGAGGGGCATTAGGCCATCGCGGATATCAACCACAAAAATAACAAGGTCTGCCGAGCTTACGGCCTGGCGTATCTGATTTTCAATGTGCTCCTTGAGCCGGTCTGAATCGACGATGCCGTAGCCGCCGGTGTCGACAAGCTCGAAATAACGGTCATTGTGCTCAATGATTGCGCTTATACGGTCTCTGGTTACGCCTGCGGTCGGTTCGACGATGCTTATCATTTCGCCTGCGAGGGCGTTAAAAAGCGAGCTTTTGCCTACATTGGGCCTTCCGATTATTGTGACAACAGGCAGTGCCATATTGCTTCCAGTAAAAATAATTTTGGTGTAAACAGAGCAGGATTATAACAGAAGATATCGTTTGTTTAAACAACTATTGATTATGTTTTTGGTGGAACCTGTCGTACCACAGGCGGCACTTGCTTTTGTCCTTCTTAAAAAACCATCCTGAAATGAGGCTTAATACGATTGTCTTGTAGCTGAACCACTGGAATTTTCGCAGGGAGGTTCTGACAGGGATATCGAGAATGCGAAATTTCATATTGCGTTTTTTTGCCCATTTTTTGAGCTGTTTTGAGAAAATCAACTCCTCAGCGATATAGACACTTTCGTCAAAACCGCCGATTGTCTCCCAGGCCTGCTTTAGACAAAACAGATACAAGCCTGCGGCGAGTTTTCGAGACTGTGAGATAAAATTCCAGAGCCCGAGCAGGAATTTAACCCTAAAAAGTTTTGTGCCGGAGCAGTCGAGCAGTGTTCCTCCGCCGGCAGTTCGGCCGGAGTCAAGGAGTTCGAGGGTTTTTCTCAGAAGCTGCTGTGGCAAAGTGGTATCGGCGTCGAGGAAAATAAGATATTTTCCTTTTGCCGCCTTCGCGCCGCGGTTTCTGGCACGTGAAATCTGGTTAACCGGCTCAAAAATAACAGTTGCACCGAAGGATTTTGCTGTTTCGGCAGTATTATCGGTGGAATTGTTGTCAACGACTATAATTTCGCCTGTTCGCGGCGCAAGAGAATTCTGCGTATTCTTCACAGATACAAGGGTACTGCCTAAATATGCCGCCTCGTTAAAGGCAGGGATAATTATTGAATAGTCCGGCAGGCAATCAG
>Ga0315543_1002658_pt1 | contig 16980 bp, 16 predicted proteins | sample SalMarSW160210MG_2_FD_203098 | JGI IMG/M metagenome (GOLD analysis project Ga0315543, IMG submission 203098) | Salt marsh sediment microbial communities from the Plum Island Ecosystem LTER, Massachusetts, United States - Salt Marsh Sediment SW1601-210 ...
AGTGCATCTTCTCCGCCGGTCTCATAGAGTTCTTTGTAGCGGTAAAAAACTGTCTCGATAGTAGCCTAAAATATTACATGCTCTTGATATGTTTCCGAGTTGTTTGGCCAATTCCAACAGGCCGACTTTGTTTTTGATGATTTTCTGATCTGTCGTCATCTTCTGACACTCCTTTCTGTTTCGATTGTGATTGGCACAACTCCACTTCGGCTACGCCTTCGTTGCGTTGTGCCAATCCTTTGACATAGGTTATAACAGAAGTGTCAGATTAAATCTTGACTATTCCAGTTTCAATTAATATACACTCCAAAGATACAATATCTGAGGCGTACTAAGCTCGTACAGCTTGTCTCTGTCAATACTCAGAATATTCCGATTGCGGACGCTTAAAAAGCTGGCCAAAGAAATATGCCTGCGATACTCTATCACTTCGGCTTTTTCAATCCCCGCCAGCGATTTAACCAGCTCTATCGCCTCATCCAGATAGCCAATCTCATCTATTAACTTTACGTTAAGGGCTTCTTCTGCACCATAGATACTGCCATCAGCAAGCGCGTTTACATCAGACAACGTAAGCGACTCCCTGCCATCGGCAACAATCTCCACAAATCTGTTATAGGCAGGGCCGATTAGCTTGTCCTGGATGTATTGTCGTTGTTCTTCTGTAACCGGCTCAAAAGAACTTGGCCAATCTTTTTTGGGGCCTGAGGTAATTATAACCGGCTGAATACCAAGCTTTTGCTCCAGCAACTCCTGCAAAACAAAATGCCCGAATATCACACCGATTGAGCCGGTAATCGTGGTCGGCTCAGCCACAATCCTCTCGCACGCAACCGACACATAATAACCGCCCGAAGCAGCAAGTCCCTGCATAAATGCAACAACAGGTTTTTCTTCCTCCTCGCGATATTTACAAATTTCATTATAGATTTCATCGCTGCCCGAAATCGTCCCGCCCGGAGAATTTATACGAACAATCAATCCCTTTACCCGCCTACTCTGCCGGGCTGTCTTTATCTGCTCGTATATATCTTTAGCCTGTTCGCTACGGATTACGCCCTCCAGCGTAATTACTACAATTTTAGCGCCTCGCGGCCCCTCTCGTATAACTTTTTCAGCAAAGGTGTCTCTTGACTCTGTCGTAAAGACCACAAACAAACCTATCAACATTAAAAATAGCGCGATATTTGCCAGAACTGACAGTGCCAAGACAATGCCCCAGAAAATCTTCCAGCCGCTTGTTCCCTTCGGTACATCCACAGCCGGTTTTATTGGTTCAGACAAATCCGCACCCGCGGCGTACGGCGAATCCGCCGTACGCCCAGCGGACAAGTTATCATTCTGCTCAAAATCCATAATAAACCCCTTTCAAAAACCTATACTATTATAACCGGCATAAACTCTACATGCAACTCCTGCGGAAGCAGGAATCCATATATGTTTGAAATAGGTTCGACTTCGCTCACTACAGGTTGGCTTTGTTTCCGCCTTCGCCAAGGCTTCGGCGAGACAAGATTGGGTTTGAATTGGGTTTGTTTTGGGTTTGTTTTGGGTTTGAATTGGGTTTGAATTGGCTTTGAATTGGCTTTGTTTTTTGGTTCATTGTTCATAGTCCTTTGCTCGTAGGCCTTTGTTTTCACATAACTTAAGTTCATTTTAGGCATCCAGAAAATTGGCTTTGGGATTTTTGGGCCAAAAATGGGGGTTCATTTTTGTAATCCTCTAATTTACAAGAGCTTACAATCGCCCGATTTTTAGGGAAATTGGGTTTGTTTTGCATACTTTGGTCAATTTGATTGACCAAAGAGTCAATGCGTAAATGAGTAAACAGGTAAATGAGTGAGCGGTTTAATTGTAATTGATCATTAGTCATTCATATGTCCTTAATATAAATAAGTCACAAATATATTTGACTGGAACGACTGTTCCGTAAGACGTGTCCCTCCGGGGACTAACTTGTCCGCCACTGGCGAGACTTCTGTGCTACCAGAGCACATTCGGAATTATACCAGATAAGGCCTGTTTTTCAAGCAAAAATCAATTTTTTTATAAAAAAATTTGACTTTGGGCTTGTCGAAGGGCACTGCAAGAGGTTCCTTATCGTACCCCTGTGATGGGGGTTACCCTTTACAAAATCCTCTTGACTTCTCCCCTCTTTCCACCTATTTTATTAATACTTACCCCGCTGTTTTGCGGGTTCCTTATCGTGTCAGCGGGGCGGCCTTAAAATATACCTAATCCGATACTTATTGCGGATTCAACAAAAGATATGGTTTTTACCCGGCGCGAAAATGTCGAGTTTAGTGGTTTTTTTGTTTTGGCATAAATAGTTTGTATCTTCCGTTTTATACAGTCTGTATAATCATTGTTAGGTGTTTGATAACAGGAAAATGTGATGAGCAAGCCAGAAGTATTTATTATTGAGTCACTAAGCTTTGATGATGAAAAACAAAATCTATTTGAAGGTCGCGTTCTTTCACAAATTCTTCATTTGAGCGATAAAAAAAGCATCTATTACTACATAAGAACAAAAGCTGAACTGGAAAGAGTTCTAGATATATTCAAAAAAAGTGACTACAGATATTTACACATTTCTTGCCATGGAAGCCGATACGCAATGCATACCACTATTGATACAATACCATTTGCTGAACTGCAAAAAATGCTATGTCCTGTTTTAAACGGAAATCGGCTATTTCTTTCAGCCTGCTCCATGACTAATAGAAGCCTTGCGAAAAAAATTTTGCTAAACTCAAAGTGCTTTTCTATAGTTGGTCCTGAGAATAAAGTTAACTTCAATGATGCCGCGATATTGTGGGCATCGTTTTATCACTTAATGTTTAAAAGTAACGCGAGGGTAATGAAACATCTTAAGGTAAAGGAAAATGTGCAGGAGGTAGCTTCAATTTTTAATGTTTATATGAATTACTATCAGAAAAGCATTACAAAGTCAGGTTTTACGTCAAAACTAATTAAACCGTGAGGAAAGAAAATGGGTAAAGCATATTTATTTCCGTCCCACGACCCAATTTGAAGCATTGCATTCGCACAACCTTTAAAGTACGATATAGAATGGTATAATTATTTGGAAAATAATACAGTTGTAGCTGTCTTCTGAGGTTGTAGCGATAGCATCGGGCCAAGAATAAATAACATGGATGAGTTGAAAACTAATAAACGTATCAAGCGTGGTGTTTCCTCGATTTACCTGGATGCAAGTAATTCACCGCAAAAATCAAACGTAACCCATATTCGGCGGACCCGGCGGCGTCGGATTGTTTTCGGATGGTATGGCGGAAAGTTTTCACATCTTGATTGGTTGCTACCATTGTTGCCGGAGTCACATCACTACTGTGAGCCTTTCGCGGGTTCCGGGGCAGTATTGTTAAATCGTCAGGCGTCCCCAGTAGAAACTTATAACGACATCGATGGCGAAGTAGTGAACTTTTTTCGCGTGTTGCGAGATCAACACGAAGAACTAGTCCGAGCCATCATGTTGACTCCATTTTCGCGAGAGGAGTATCACCGAGCCATCTACAGTACAACAAATGGGGTCAGCGATGTTGAACGCGCTAGACGATTCTATGTCAAGGCACGTCAAACTCGAACTGGTCTTGCTCAAACCGCATCTCTTGGGCGTTGGGCAAATTGCAAAAATACTAGTCGAGCCGGAATGTCGGGCGTTGTATCGCGTTGGCTTGGTGGGATAGATAGTCTCGACGAAATCGCGCAGCGCCTTATCCGCGTCCAAATAGAGAACCGGCCCGCGGTCGATGTGATACAGTTATATGATAGCCCTGGTACATTATTCTACTGTGATCCGCCTTATTTGCATGCCACACGTGGAGACGCAAAAGCATACGGATTTGAAATGGACGATAGTCAACATCGTGAGTTTGCGAAAGTAGTTAACAAATGTGAAGGCAAAGTTGCTGTATCTGGATATGACCATCCGTTGATGGACGAACTTTTCAACCCGGAACGATGGATAAAGACATTAGGTGCTATTAGGACCATTCATTCTACTAAAAGCACTAGACAAGAAATCCTTTGGACAAACTATAACCCGAATGAGAAAGAGAGTTTTTTTGAATGACGCCAACACCACTTACGCCAGCACAACTTTTGGAAGGCATTTATGAAAGATCGCTCGCCACTCTTGAAAAAAGTGTTATTTCCGATGCTGAGATACGAGAACGAGTGGACTATATTTGTCGTTGCATGAGCAATCGCGCAGGGGTACGATTACTCATGTCATGCCTGTTAGGAAAGCTCGACAACCCGAAAGTTGATCCCCGCAAGCCTTATACTGAAATCGGAGGAGCTGAGAGTTTTTCAGGGCGCACTTACGATGAGCACTACATTACTCCATTCATTAACAATCACCGCTTGCCATGTAATCAGACTACCGCGTTTCTGACACCTACGCTTCGGAATATAGACCACCCATTGACCACAGACCGAGACCTTGTTGGAAGACCTCGTGACCTCTACAGAAATACACTGCAACTATTGGAAGATGTGGCAGAGAACCAGATTGCCGCTGATGTCCTTTTTGTTGAAACGGTGCGAGTGTTATTGAAACTGCGTGATGAAAAAAATGCTCGTATGGCTTCGCTATTGGGTGCTTTGGAACATACAGAGGGATCGCTCCCGTTGTCGTCGGAGGCGATTGTTACACTCATCGGCCAGCATCTTGCATGTAAGAATTCCAGCCGATTACCAGTGTTAATTGTGGTGGCAGCTTATCAAGCCGCAGGGGAATACTTGGGCGAGAATGTTCTTCCACTCAATCCACACAATGCCGCAGATCTACAAACCGGTTCGATGGGTGATGTAGAAATCTGCCTTATTGGAGATGATTCAATCGTAACTGCCTATGAAATGAAAATGAAGCGAGTAACGATTGATGATATCGATACGGCTGTTACGAAAATCAGCAAAGCCACGAAACGTATCAACAATTATATCTTTGTTACCACTGATAAGATTGATATCGATGTTTCTGAATATGCTGCCAAGTTCTACGAGGAAATTGGAGGTACTGAGATTGCAATTCTCGATTGCATAGGTTTTCTTCGACATTTTTTGCACTTGTTTCATCGCGTTCGCGTTGACTATCTCAACGCATATCAGGAGCTTGTACTAAGCGAGCCGGATTCAGCAGTAAGCCAAACCCTCAAAGAAGCCTTTCTTGCCTTACGGCAGGTCGCCGAGAGTGGCGAATGAAACATGCCAAAGTTGCTCACCCAATTTTACCCCCAATTCCCCAATCTGTCAACCAAAAAAACTACCCGCAAATCGCAATTATTTTCAAGACAAAATCCGCGTAAATCTGTGTTTATTCGTGTCTAATATCGCGTATCGAGACGCTTGACCCCGTTAGAAAAAAAGCTCCCCTTAGGGGAAAATATACAGCAGCAAGAGAGATTAAAACCCCCACCCGAGTTTTCTAACGGGGTTGACAGCAGCGATTTTGAGTCTAAAATCACGAGCTATGGCTGACCCGATGCCACAAAAGAAGAAAAAGAAGAAACAAAATATACTCAAAGATTGGCTGCATTATTTTTTGCTGCGGATTCTTGTGGTTTTTCTATACCTGTTCGATGTCGAAACCAACCTAAAGACCGCATGTTTTCTCGGCAGATTACTATGGAAATACTACCACCGCGGCAGAAAGCGGGCTTTAGACAACCTTCATGCGAGCTACCCCGATAAAAGCGAGCAATGGATTTGGGAGACAGGCCAACGGAGCTTTGAGCATATTGCAATGTTAGCAATTGATGTGCTGTTTACGCCGAGACTTGTAAAAAAGAACAACTGGCGGGATTATTCACGATTCAAAACCGCTGAAAGGGCCAAATGGCTGATGAAAGAAGGCAATGGTATGCTCATGATTGCGGCCCATTACAGCAACTTTGAAATTATGGGCTACATGCTTGGACTGTTCGGCTTTAACGTTTTTAGCATCGCCCGGCCGTTCGATAATAAGTTTATCAACAAATATTTATACAGCGTTCGCCGGCGGGCCGGGCAGAAAATAATCGACAAAAAAGGTGCAGCTGAACTTATGGGCAATCTTACCTCAGAAGGTGCGACGCTGTGCTTTATCGCAGACCAGGACGCAGGCAGAAAAGGGCTATTTGTCGATTTCTTCGGCCGAAAGGCCAGTACCTATAAAAGTATAGGACTGCTCGCTATTACAAATAATATACCGATAGGCGTCGGCTATAGCAGGAGGGTTGATAATCGCTTTTTCTTTGAAATCTGCGTTCCACGAATTATTTTCCCCGAAGAATGGGCTGACAAAGACGACCCGCTAATGTGGGTCACCGCAGAATATACCAAAGCGATTGAAGAATTTGTGCGGGAGGACCCAAGCCAATACTGGTGGCTCCACAGGAGATGGAAGCATCGGCCAAAAGAAGAATCGGAGACACAGCAATAAAGCTGCAATGAAATCGCAGGCTAAGTATCTTAGTGCGCGATAATGGTTGAAATTCTAAAGACCGGAAGTAACAGGGCAATTGCGATAGTGCCGATGATGCTGCCGAGGATGGTTATCATTAACGGCTCAATAAGGGTCATAACGGCCTTAATCGAGCTGCCGAGCTTCTTTTCATAAAAGATGGAAATTTTATCGCAGACATAGCCAAGATCACCGCTTCTTTCGCCGGCACGGAGCATCTGGATAATTCCGGCTTCAATCAGACGAGAGTCCTGCGAAATTTGTATGGACTCTGACAACTGATAGCCATCACGAATCTTTTTGTCGGCGGAAGTCCAGAGACGCTGGAAATAGAAATTGTCACATGCACCGTGCATCACTTCTATCGAGTCCAGCAGACTTACGCCGGTATTCACCATTGTCGCCATAATGCGCATACTACGAGCTACTACCGTATCAATAAACATCGTGCTTAACACAGGTGTGCGGATTTTTATAAAATCTATAACGCGTCTACCAGACACGGTTTTTACCCAGTAATATAATCCCGTTGACACTAATATCACGACCGTCAGAATGGTGGTCATCATCTCAAAATCACCTATTATCCTGCTGAACCCAACCAGTATCTGGGTGATTTTTGGAAGCGCAGCACCCCTTGCTTCATAAATCCTCATAAACCGAGGTAAAACAAAGAACATTAACGTTCCGGTGGCCGCCACAGCCATCAGAGCCATTATAATCGGATATGTAAGTGCTCCCTTGATGCGTTTGCGTATATCGGCTTCAAAGTCCAGATAACCGCTGAGAACGCTGAGCATTTCGGGCATTTTGCCGGAGGCCTCCGAGGCCTTGACCATACTTATAAACATTGAATTGAAAACTCTCGGGTAGGCGCTAAGTGCCTTTGAAAAATTTTCGCCGCCTTTGACTGCTTCCGCAACATCCATAATTACACTTTTGAAGGTGCCATCTTGCGCCTGCTCGGTGATAGCATCGAGGGCATCGCTGAGAACCACGCCGCTATCAAGCATCACCGATAGCTGGGTGGTAAATAGAATCAGCTCCGATTGTTTCACTTTTACCGACGGGTGTACAGAGATTGCAGCGGTTGTATTTAGCTTTCTCTCTGCTTTTTCGGAGTCAAATTCCTTCACAAAATCGAGCGATTCCTGAGTTTTTGTTGCTGTAACAGCCATTTTTCGTATCCCGTTTTATTTATGCTTCTACCTGGGCTGTTCTTAATACTTCCTCGATAGAAACAATTCCGGCTTTTACCTTTTCAATTCCATCGGCCTGCAAAGAAATCATTCCATTTTGAAGCGCCTTGGCTCGCAATTTTTTTAAGCTCACACCTTCAGCAATCATCTCCATAACCTGCTCATCCGGCACAAAAAGCTCATGAATGGCAATTCGACCGGCATAGCCGGTATTACGGCATTTTTTACAGCCCATGCCGCGATAAAACTTCTCAGCTTTTCCGCTCAACTTTTCAACAACCTTTTTTATACTCACCGCCGGCTCATACTCTGACTTACAATTCGGACATATCTTCCGCACTAATCGCTGAGCTACGACCGCAATCAACGAAGCACTTACCAAATATGGGGCTACACCCAAATCCAGCAGACGCGTTACTGCCCCGGGTGCGTCATTTGTATGCAAAGTTGAGAGAACCAGATGCCCGGTCAGCGCCGCCTGGACAGCAACATTGGCAGTGTCCTGGTCTCGAATCTCTCCGACCATTATTATATCCGGGTCCTGCCGTAAGAGACTTCGCAGCGCCGTCGAAAACCGAAATCCGGAACTTTCATTGACCTGGAATTGATTAATACCGGCCATATTGCATTCGACCGGGTCTTCAATAGTACAAATGTTGACCTCATCGCTATTTAATTCCGCCAGAGCTGCATAAAGAGTGGTATTTTTCCCCGAACCGGTCGGTCCTGTCACCAGAACTATGCCGTTTGGAGACTGTATTACCTGCCTGAACAGCTGGAGGTTCTCATAGGTAAATCCAAGCGACTCAAGATTGAAAAGTATTTTCTGGGGGTCGATGATTCTGATAACTACTTTTTCGCCAAAGTTGCCCGGCATAACCGATACCCGCAAATCGATGGGTCTGCCTTCCACTAAAACGTGGATGCCACCGTCTTGTGGCAAGCGCCGCTGAGCGATGTCCAATTCAGCCATAATTTTGATACGCGAAACAACTGCAGAATGCATCTGATAAGGTGGACACATCTTTTCATAAAGCCGGCCATCGACCCTGTATCGGACCCGCAGTCTTTTTTCGTCCGGTTCAATATGAATGTCACTGGCATTATCCCGCACAGCATTATAAAGCAAATAGTTAACCAGTTTTACAACCGGCGATTGACCGGCTATCTCCTCTAAATTGCCTATATCCTGCGTGATTTTTTCTATAAGTGTAAAGTCTTCCAGTCCGTTATCATCCATGATATCATCAATCACAAACACATTCGCAGCCGGTAAATATGTCTGCAGTGTGGCCTTGATATCCTTGCCCGTTGAACATACTACTTGAACCTTACAGCCGCTTATGCGCTCGAGCTCATCTATCAAAAATACATTTGTCGGCTCACTCACTGCCACCGTAAGCGTGTCATAGACCTTAAACAGCGGCAAAACGATATGCTCTTCGAGAAACTCCCTCGGCAAAATCTCCATCGTCTTCGGGTCGCATATTTTTGGGCCAACTTGCGCATAGGGCACACCATAGGCCTGAGCCAGTGCAGAAGCTATCTGGTTTTCCGTACAATAGCCCATCTCAACCAGAAGCTCACCAAGCAGCTTGTGATGACCCTTCTCTTTTTGTTCAGTCAGAGCTTTTTCAATCTGCTCATCGGTGACAACACCGCGCGCCAGCAACAGCTGCCCAAGCTGCATTTTGTTTTCTACTGCTATTGACCCCATAACCAAAACCTATGCTATTCTGCCCCTGCTCTTGCCCCTAAGGGGCTGCGGGGGCTACGAAGCACAAGAAAACCAACCTGCTTTATATTTCCATTCTCTATGCAAAACTTTTTACCGCCTCGGCAAGTTCTGCATAATGGTCAAACTCATTTTCAAGTCGGGTAACTTCCAAAATTTTCGCGCAGTTCTCGTCAAGCCCGGCTAACCTAAGCTCACATTTGCTCTCACTACAATAGTCCCGCACCCACAACAATTGTTCCAAACCCCGGCTATCAATAAATCCCACACCGCTCATATCAAGCACTATACTACTTTTACCCTTGGCGATTATATTGGTGATTGTATTTTGAAACAGTTCGGCAAAATCAACATCTAATTCGCCCTGCAACTCAACAACCGTAACATCGTTATAATCCTGCACTTTAAGTTTCATCTGATTAACGTCCCCACGGCAGCCGCACCATATTCAGCGAAACCGCTCCTGCCATAAATCCCAACAAAAGCCGGGCTATTTTGCATAATGATATCCCAGAGCAGGTAAACATCGCTGTTTATAAAAACTCTGCCGATTTTTTCATCAAACTGCGTCCCTAATCCTTTCTTGATTTCTTCAATCGCCTGTTCCACCGTCCTTGCACTTCTATAAGTTCGTCTTGACGTAATTGCATCAAAACTATCCGCCAGTCCAACAATTTTACCTATCATCGGTATTTTATCGCCGACCAAACCATTAGGATATCCCTTGCCGTCTACCCGCTCATGGTGACACAATACTCCCGGCACAATTTCTCTCATCTGCTTTATTTCACGTAAAATACCTGCTCCTATCGAGGGATGCTTTCTTATACACTCCATTTCCTGCTCAGTCAGCTTGCCTTGCTTGCGTAATACCGCTTCCTCCACTCCGATTTTCCCTATGTCGTGAAGCAACCCAGCCAAATAAACCTTGTGTAATTGCCCTTCTTCCAGGAGCTGCTGGTCGATGAGTCTTTCCGCTATCCATCGTGCAATAAACGCGACTCTCTCAGAATGGCCGCGTGTGTACTTATCTTTGGCATCAATACTCCTTGTGAGTGCTTTTAATGAACCAATAAATAATTCCCCGAGGTCCTTGAACAACCTGCCATTCTCGATAAATACCGCACATCCATTAGCCACCGAATTAAATAATTTTACATCGGTACTGTCGAAATCCTCCTTGTCGATTCTGTTTACTGCTACCATCAGCCCTATTATGTAGTTGCCGTTTCGAGCCCCTGCTGCTAAAACCGGTTCTGACTTGTCAGCGCTGCACAAAGGTACCGCAATAATACTTCTGACACTGTCCTGCCACTCGTACTTGAAAGGTGAATCAACTTCACTATCCAACAGCATTTCTTTTCCGCTGTTTATTTCATCTACCAGCCGGCTATGCAAAATACCCGCCGTTCGCTCATCCAAATCTATCAACCCTGAACCAGCAGCGACAACTAATCTCTTTTCGTCATCTATAAACTTTTCCAGCAGTACCGCAATGCCCTCAACACTAACAATATTGGTTAAATTGTCACAAGCCATTTGTAGAAAGTTGGTATCCGCCTCTGTAACCTTCATATTCATGCTGAGCTTGTGAAGCAGCACTATCTCCTCGTAGACCTGCGCCAACTCTGTCCCGACCTTTTCAATTTGTTCTTCGGCCTTTGCCTCGGCCTGAAAACTCTTCGCTAAAAGCCTTAGGAGCTCCATGAGATATTCACTGCTGACCTGAGCCGGCATATTCAACACTTCTGCAAGCTGCTCGCATGGTTCGCTCTTGCCCGCTGTCCGTGTGGCGGGATGCTCGTGGCAGTCCTTGGGACTCCTCACGGAGGACACATTATCAGGGCTTCCTGACCAGGCGCCCAAGTCAATTAAGGCAACCAACCCTTCAGTATCCTGCTTCAGTCCTTGTCCACAGGATACCCCCTGCACAGCATCCCTCACGGGATTACGGAGAACAGCAGCTAAAACCTGTTGGCGTTCGCCAAGCCGGTACACCTCTCCGGCTGCAGCATGCTGCGCCGTGACGATATTTAAGGCCTGCCAGCTGAGCTTTATTAACTGCTCTTTAACTGATTCAAATCTGCCGGCCTCGCACAACAACACAAGCTCACCATCGGCATAAACGGCAAAATTAACGCCAAATCTATTTACCTTTCCGCCAAACCTTTCCAACTCACGCTGCTGCGAGGAGCTTAAACGCCTTCCGGTCACAGCTCGGCCTTCGCCGGGGTGAGTTTTGACAGTATCTAATACAGCTTCCTTCATTCTAATATCCCTTATCACCTACCAACTTTTTTGCTACTCTGCCCTCGTTCTTGCTTCGCTTGCTGCCTCGTCTTGCGACGAGAGTCGCAGAGGCAAGCAAGAAGCTACGGGGGCTACGTAGCACGAGCGTATAGAATATCTTCAATGCTCTCCAACAACTCCTTGGGACTGAAGGGCTTACTGAGGCACTGTGATATCCTCAAATCTTCTTTCTGCTTCTCCTCAATAGCAAAGCTTCTGGCTGTCAGCAAAATCACTGGAATATCCCTCGTTGCTTCTGTGCTACGAAGCTTCTTTACCAGTTCCATCCCCGACATAATCGGCATTTGATAATCGGTAACAATAATATCCGGCTTTTCTTCGCAAGCTACATCAAAGGCCTCAGCACCGTTGCCTGCCGTCACAATATCGTAACCGTTATTACGAAGCTTTATTGCAACTACATGAACGATGTGTATTTCATCATCCACAACCAACACTTTCTTTGAACTCATTATTTCACCTCCTCAAAACTCTCGTGCTACGTGGCCCCCGTAGCTTCTTGCTTGCCTCTGCGACTCTCGTCGCAAGACGAGGCAGCAGGCGAAGCAAGAATGGGGGCAGAGCAGCATCTGATATTTCACATCTCGATTTACGCCTGGACTGCCTCTCTCATTGCCAAAGGCAGCTCAAAGCCAAAGGTACTCCCTACGCCGACCTTGCTCCTAATAAAAACCCGGCCATCGTGAACCTTTTCAATGATTTGTTTAACAAGGTTAAGTCCTAATCCTGTGCCTTTTGCCTGCTTTTTGTTTGCGCCAACTCTGTAAAACTTGTCAAAAACATGCTCAACTTCATCTTCCGGAATCCCCACTCCGGTATCGGTTACACTAACTCGTACCAGACTTGCAGTCTCGTCAACTTCGGTTTCAATTTTTACCGAACCACCGGCAGGAGTATACTTAACAGCATTGCTCAGCAGATTAACAATAACCTGCGAAATCATATCCCTGTCAGCATTCACCTGGTCGAAAACAATCGGCTTTTGTCTAATAATTTCGATATTCTTTTCTTCAGCATAGCTTTTCATCATTTGTAACTGTTCTTCGATGAGTATTGTTAAGCTAACGGGCTTTTTTTCCACCTTTATCAGACCCGATTCTATACGTGAAATATTCAGGATATCTTCAATCAATCGATTCAATCTCTTTGCCTGGCTTTGAATCACCGAACAAAACTCTTTTATCGTCTGTTCATCATTGGCTTCACCGTCAGCAAGCATTTCCGAATAGGCGGTGACAGAAGCAAGAGGCGTTTTTAATTCGTGCGAGACATGACTTACAAAGTCATTTTTCATCTGCTGAATTTGCTTCTCACGCGTGATATCATGCAGCACTGCCACAGCCCCACAGACCTGCTGGCTCTGGTCGTAAACACATGAAATGATGCAGTCGTAAGTCTTTGGCTCTCCGTAAGGAGTCTTTAGGACTGCGTCCTTTAGAAACTCAATTTCCTTCTTTGTGGCCCGTGCCTTGCTTTGCCTGCTGTGTCGTAAGATATCCACAAATTCACTTTTATCCTGGTCTACCAATTCACCGATAGGCTTATGCCTGGAACCGGCAAAATCAAAATTGAAAAGTCTGCCAGCCGCCTCATTTGCCATCAACAACTTGTCAAACTCATCAACAACGATAACGGCGTCGCGGATACTGTATATAATCGCCTCAGTGTTTTTCCCCTGCCTTTGCGAAAGTTGAATTTGTACTTTCAAATCCTCGATTTGCTCCTCAAGCTGAGCAATACGATGAGCGTAACTCTCAACGTGCTCGTTAATAGCTTCGCTTAAAACGTTTACAACCGCATTGCTGCCTGGTTTAATATGAGCCGTTCTGTCCTCCTGCCTGAGATGTTTGGCCATGGACGTGATTAACCCAGTTAGTCTTAGCCAGCACCAGCCGAGCCATATCACGCCCACAGCCGCGACAACGAAGCACACCAGCACAACGGAGCCCCAACGTTGCATCAAATTAGCAAATTGCCAGCCCTCTTCCGCGCCAGAGTCCTGCCACACAGAGAAGCCCCATATTATCAAACAACTCAGCACAATCCCTGTGACTATTGCATATAAGTTTCTTCCAGCTCTCAAACCAACAACCTCAATCTTTTTCTTACATCCAATTTGCTATTTTCTACTTGATGCTGCTCACCTCCGAAGCCACTTGTCTGAATCTTCCCTCTCAACATCTCGTCGTGTATTTCTTTCCATCCTGGCCAAAGCATCGGGGTCTGTTTCGCCCGTAATTCGTTCTTTCAGGCGTATTGCTTCAAGAAAAGCCGGGCGAAGTGTAAGCACGTATTCAAGTTCCTTCAACGCTGCTTCATTATCACCATTGATGTAGTATTTAGCAGCTTCGGCATAACGGTCATCTGCCAGTCTCGCCCTGCCGGGCCACTGCAATTCTTCTTTTGCGCCAAACCTCTTACGGCTGATATCCTCTGCCCTGGCTGGTCCTTTTGTGTCGCTCGGCTCTTCAATAATATGAGGAGTAAGCAAGACTATAACCTCCTGCCGTGTAACTGTGTCAGAAGTACCCCTGAACGCTGCACCTACGATTGGCAAATCTCCAAGCAAAGGTATCTGGCTTCGACTTGTAACAACGCTATCCCTGAACAGACCGCCGATAACGATGGTCTGGCCGTCTTTGACCATTATGTTGGTTGCCAGCTCTGTTGAGCTTTCGTCCGGTATATTATTAGCTTTCAAGGTACCGGAACTATCCTTCGGGTGGATATCCATTCGGATATAGCCATCGTCACCTATATACGGCCTAAAAGAAAGCTTCGTACCGGTATCCAGGAACTGAACCGCTTGAGTTGTCGAAGTCTGCGTCTGTGTGGTTTGAGAAACGTAGCCAATCTTTGTACCAATATAGACCTGTCCAAGCTGCTTGTTGACAGCTAAAATCTTTGGATTTGCAAGAACCGTCGTGTCGGTGACTTCTTCCAGGGCAGTAATAACTGCTGCAACGTCACCGGCAGTAACACCAATTCTAAGACCACTACCGCCAACGGTTGCGAAGCCCGAAGTTTCTATCGGCGTTCCAGATGTAATTAAACCACCGCCTAATTGACCCATAGGAGTAGTCGCAGCACTACCTCTACTGGGCGCGACACCCTCAGAAATTAGATCCGCAGTTGCTGAGGTGCCGGTCAAGCTGACACCGGCCATAAAATTGAGGTCAACGCCGAGTTTCATACCCTCGCTTAAAGTGCAGCTTAAGATAGTCGCCTCTACCAGCACCTGTTTGGGCCGAACATCCAGCTCATTAAGGAGCCTTCCTGCGGCCTTGATATTCTCAGGATAGTCACAGAGAATAATGTGGTCATTTAAGGCCATCGTATCACCACCGCCAGCACCTGCAGTGATAGATTCGCCCGTAGTTGACACAGTTGCAGGAGGAGAACTGCCCTGAATGGCGCCGGCACCACTAAGTACCGGACTGATGAGCTTCATTGCCTCAGCTGCACTTATATAATAGAGCGTAAAGACTCTGGTTATCATTCGCTCTTTATCCGCCATAATCTTTTTGTATTCATCCCTGGTATACACCTTAATCAGGCTGCCCTCCTGGACATATCTGAAGCTATCTCCGAGAATCGCACCCATAGCTTCTTCGAACGTCACATTGGAAAGCTGCCTGAATGCCAACATCCCATCAACATTCGGCGTAGGTACAATGTTCCTCCGGTACATGCTTCCTAATATTGCCAAGGCGTCCCGAATACTAAAATTCGTGTCGAACTTAAAAGACTGAATCGGCTTGCCTACGCTGGACTTTGCCCCAGTACTACCTGAAGACTGCGACTGATCGCTGTTTACACCGACATCTGCTGCTACGACAATTTCATTTGTATTGACTAACCCAACGTCAGCGAGTGCAATCGCTGCTGTCACCACCAATACAAAGCCCCACATGAACAATTTTTCTTTAACTTTTCTCTCGCTACTTGAATTTTTATCGTAATACATAATTTATCCCCTATTTTCTAACAAATCTTCTTACAACATATCGCACTACTGGATATCGTAAGGTCTTTACCCTCAACAATTTAATTAGTTACATCAAGAACCCGTTTAAGTTTTAACGTTATTTTCGCATCTCCACATCTTATGAACACTTTATCTTCTTCAATCCCAACTACTTCACATTCATACTTACCGTCCCCATCGACAATAAGCAATTTGTCCCCTACACTCAGCGGCTTACCATTGATAAAGGCACGGGGATTCTCGCCAAATCCTATCGCCTCCAGCTTTAGTCTCTCTGCAACTCGTTTGGCGATTTCTTCACTACCACCTTTTGAAACGCTTACTTCTTCAATATCAGCTATCTTTCCACCTTCTCCACTTACAATAAGTTTCCACCAGTCGTCCGAAGCAAAAAAATCCCTGGTAATTGAATTATTGCGGCCTGCAACTTTCGGCAATTCTATAAAAGTTACCTTTAATTCCGGACCCGACTTTGATGTATCAGAGGTTACTATCTCCTGTCCAAGTGTCGCTTCAGCAATCTTCGGCGTTTTCTTGCCAAGCACTCTAACCCACATAAAAACCATCAATGCAATCAAACATACTGCAAAGACTGTCTTTTTCTTCTCTGCAGCCAATTGATTAAAAATTTTATTAGCCCTGTTATGCCGCAAGGCATCCTGTGGAGCATTATTTCTCATATCCTGCTTCATATCATTACTTATGCTACTCTGCGAAGGCTGGAAGCTCCGCTACGTAGCACGAGTCCTTACCCAGCTTCAGGTCTGTAATAAATGACCATTTTTGTTTGCATACTGACTTCACCGCCAAAATCGCCATCTTTTACAAGCTCTATCTTCTCAATGCGAACCAATCTATCCAACCCTTGCAACTGTTTATAGAACTCAAAAACCTGAGCTAAATTACCCTTACATTGCATATCTACCGGAATGCACTTCAATTCACCGGCCTCTATCTCCCTACCTGGTGCTACCACCTGCTCTTTCAGATTATGCTCATTCATCAAATTTGCTACTCTGTGTAAAAATACACCGAGGTCCCTTTGCACAGGTATGTTTGCCTCATAGTTTGCAACTTTGGCTTGTAGTTTCAACAATTGCTCTTCGAGTATCGGTAGCTGCCTACTCTCCGTCAATTCTTTAATAACAGCAAATGTTTGCGTGATCTGCATCTGTTCGACCGCCTTGGCCTTCTTCCGCAAAGGAAGGTACCGAAACAGTAGAAATCCACCTACTACTGCACCAGTCAAAACACATATCACTATTTGCCGTCTTTCTTG